>Ga0255336_101359_pt1 | contig 18312 bp, 15 predicted proteins | sample MeOH1_35cm_T3_17_FD_189102 | JGI IMG/M metagenome (GOLD analysis project Ga0255336, IMG submission 189102) | Sandy soil microbial communities from University of British Columbia, Vancouver, Canada - MeOH1_35cm_T3_179 | ecosystem: Engineered > Artificial ecosystem > Sand microcosm > Unclassified ...
ATCGTGTGCCGCGGCGACGATCGCAGTGGGACTGCCTGCGGCTACCTCCTGCGCGAAGGATGGTCCGGAGAGCACAGCGCAGGGATTGTCGGTGATGGAGGCGATGACCTGCGACATGCGCATGAAGGTGGTCTCTTCGATGCCCTTCGACGCCGAGACGATGACCTGATTGGGAGTCAGCAGAGGAGCCAGATGAGAGATGACGCCGCGCAGATGCTGCGAGGGCATGACGCAGAGCATAAGGTCCGCCTCGAAGATAGCCGAGGGCAGATCGCTGGTGACGCGGACGTTGACGGGAAGGATGAAGCCGGGGAGGTACGAGAGGTTCTCTCCGTTTTCGTTGAGCTGTTCGGCGAGAGAGGGACTGTGGGACCAGAGACAGAGCTCGTGTCCGCCACGGCGGGCGAGGGAGATGGCCAGCGCGGTGCCCCAGGCTCCGGCTCCGAGGATAGCGATGCGGCTCAAGCGGTCACCTTGCGCGATCCGAAGCGATGTTCGGTGCCGGAGAGAAGACGGCGGATGTTCTGGTGATGTTTGAGGATGACGATGAGCGGAATGAGGATGTAACCGGTGACAAGGATAGGTGTGTGCGCTGGAGCATGCGGGAGCGCGAAGAGCGGGAAGAGTGCGGCTGCGACGATGGAGGCCAGCGACACGTAGCGCGTGAACAACACGATGATGAGGAAGACTCCCAGCAGGTAGAGAACCGTGGTGACAGGAACGAGGGCGAAGAAGACGCCGAGCGCGGTAGCGACGCCTTTGCCTCCGCGGAAGCTGAGCCAGACGGGGAAGCAATGGCCGAGCACGGCCGCTACGGCGGCTGCTACTGCGATGTCATAGGCCTGGGGGAAGCTGTAGTGCTCAGCGATGTGCTGAGCGAGGACGACGGCGAGAAAGCCTTTGAGCGCATCGAGGACAAGAGTAAGGATGCCGAGTCCCTTTGCCCCGGAGCGTGCCACGTTGGTGGCTCCGATATTGCCGCTGCCGGTCGCTCGAATGTCCTCGTGGCGGAAGATCCGGACCAGAAGGTACCCAAAAGGTATGGAGCCAAGCAGATACGCAAGCGGAATGGAGAGCAGCCAGGGCGTCATGGTGTCCGAATTCTGAGTTTATCAAGTTGCGGTCGTGCAAGGTTAAGACATGTGACAACTGGTAAGCAGCAGGCGGGAGAAGTTCAAAGCAATGTTTGCCTTATGAGCTCGAGGGCGTGCTGGGAGGCCCACCAGCGGATATAGTCGCGGTCGCCGTTGAGGTTCAGCTCCTTTATGCGGGTTTCGCGGTTATCGGCGAGGCCGAGGTAGATGCGGCCTATGGGCTTTTCTGAATCGGGGCCAGGAGGTCCGCCGCTGGGACCGGCGAGGCCGGTGATAGAGATACCGAGCGAGGCTCCGGTACGCTCGCGAATACCCTCGGCGAGGGCTCGGGCGACCTCGGGGCTGACGGCTCCGTGGATCTTGATGGTCTCTTCAGGAACATCGGCGAAGAGAGTCTTGAGCTCAGGGGTGTAGACGACGGCTCCTCCGACGAAGGCGCGGGAGCTGTTGGGGACCGCGGTCAGGCGCTGTGCGAGGAGGCCTCCGGTGCAGCTTTCTGCGGCGGCCAGGGTGAGGTGGCGCATCTCGAGCATGAGAAGAACGACCTCTTCGAGGCTCTCGCCCTGCGAGGAGAAGATGGCGTCCTGCATCTCGGCTTCGATGCGGCTGGTCAGTTCATCGACACGGGCCTGCGCCTCGAAGAGCGTGGTTTTGGCTGAGGTGAAGTGGAGCTGGATCTCGCCGTGACCGGCGAGGATGGTGGTCTGGACGTCGGTGTACTCGCGATAAATGGGTGAGGTGCGGGCATCGACGTGCGACTCGGGGATGAGCGGCATGCGAAGGATGCGTCGGGCCAGATAGCGTGGCGGCAGGGTAGATGCGAGCAGGGGCTTCACGACCTCTTCGAAGAGAGGCTTGATCTCGCGGGGTGGGCCGGGAAGGAGGATGACGATCTTGCGGTAGCCGTCGACGACGGTATCGAGAAGCTGGCCAGGGGCGCTGCCGTTGGGATTGGTAAGGATTGTCGCGCCTTCGAGGACATCGGCCTGCTTTGCGTTGTTGGGCGGCATCGTCATCTGGCGCGCGGCGAAGCGTTTGTAGAGGCCCGCGAGAATGGTAGCGTCGCGCTGGAGAGAGAGGCCGAGTGCGGCAGCTGCGGCTTCGCGGGTGAGGTCGTCTTCTGTGGGGCCAAGGCCTCCGGAGAAGATGACGATGTCAGCTCGCGCGAGCGCAGTGCGTGCGGCGCCGGTGAGGTGGTCGAGGTTGTCCCCGACGATGGTTTTGAAGGCGACCTCGACGCCGAGATCGTTGAGTTGCGCGGTGAGGAAGAGGGAGTTGGTGTCCTGCCGGTGAGGGGTGAGCATCTCGGATCCGGCGGCGATGATTTCGGCGATCATGGTTGGCGGTTCGTGTCCTCTCATGTCCGCGAGGCTGGGCGGACACGAGGCATAAAGCGGCCTCTTTCTTCATCATAGATATTTTTTCTGCGGAAGGGGTTGTCAGCCGGATACGGCAACGCAACGGAAGGTCAGGTTGATGCGAAAGGGACCGGTCAAGGGGTGGACTCCATCGGCGATGGGGGCGACGCCATGGTAGATGAGGCGTGCGGGACCTCCCCAGACGAGGACGTCGCCGTGTTGGATGCGGATGCGCCGGGGTGTGTCCGTGCGGCGGAGGGTGCCGAGCAGGAAGGTGGCAGGGAGTCCAAGAGAGACAGAGACGATGGGGTGGCTGTAGTCCTGTTCGTTCTTGTCCTGATGAAGCGAGAGACGAGCTCCAACGGCATAGCGATTGATGAGGCAGCCATTGGGGAGAAAGTCGGGAAAACCCCCGGCGGCTGCGGCGCGTTTTGCCAGGGAGAGCAGGGGCGCGGGCATGGCAGGCCACGGCTTGCCGGTTACGGGGTCGGTGGAGGTGTAGCGATAGCCGGCGCGGTCGGTGGTCCAGCCGAGCTGGCCGGTGTTGGTCATGGCTACGGACATGGTGTGGCCGCTGGGAACAATCATCTGGCGGAAGGGGGAGACCGCTTCGAGGGCTGTTATGGCTTCGTACAGGGTTGAGGCTTCTTCACGGCAGAAGGCGCGGAGGAGCGTGACTCCTTCGGCTGGATGCTCGATGGTGGGAGCCTCGGGTTCGGGCCAGAGAGTGTCGCTAGCGTGCATCGTGAAAGATCACTCCCAGAGTAAAACGTTGGCCTGAGCGAAGGACGCTGACGCCGTGTCGCATGGCGACCCGATAGATGCCGCGCGTGCCGCGTTGGGGGCGATGATTGACGGCGAAGATGACAGCCTCGCCCTGATGCAGGGGAACGACAGAGGCTCGGGACTGCATGCGTGGGCGCTGCTCGGTGAGGACGAACTCGCCACCGGTGAAGTCGCGGCCGGGCTCGCTGAGAAGAAATGCAACCTGGATGGGGAAGACGAGGTCGCCGTAGAGATCCTGATGGAGGCAGTTGTAGTCGCCCTGCTGGTATTTGAGCAGGAGCGGGGTGGGTCTTGTCTGGCCCGCCTGATGACACGTCTGTTGAAAGCGGGCGTGATCGGGAGGATAGACGGTTGGATCTCCGAGGGTTTCGTTCCACTGATTGGCTATGTTTGCGAGTGAGGGATAGAGTGTCTCCCGCAAGGACTGGATGAGCGGAGGAAGGGGATAGCTGTAGTACTGGTATTCGCCTCGCCCGAAGCCGTGGCGCGCCATCACGACTCGACTGCGAAATTGTGAGGAGTTGTCATAGCCGGCGGCAAGTTCGCGACACTTATCTGGAGAGAGGAAGGGGCCTGTTGTAGCATAGCCGTGTTCGCCGAGTTCATTGGCGATACGGGGCCAGTCGAGGGAGGCTACCTTTTCGGTGAGGTTCATGGCTTTACTCTCGCCTGAACCTTCAGATGCTGCACTCCGGTTTGTATCACCGATGTGGGGAGGAGCAGATCCTCCGCTGGGATGATTGTTCGCCGCATGGTGGAATTTTTGCTGCTATGGGCGAAATACAGGGATTCTTCGCTTCGCTCAGAATGACGATTGTGGGTTGCGGAGAGGATGGAATGGAGAGGGAGCATCTTTTCCCATCCCATCCTCTTGTCTCTTGTCTGACTTAGACTTTTGGAGCCCAGCCCTTTTCGTACTCGCGTCCCCAGTGCTTCATGGCTTCGGCGTCGTTGAGGATGTGCCCGTTTGCCGTGTTGAGCGAGAGACCGCGATTCAGCTCCCAGGCGACGTTGGAGAGCTGCAACATGGTGACGGCGATATTGCCGACCTCGATCGGGGCGTTGAGCTTCTCGCCCTTCTGGATTCCGGCGATGAAGTTAGCGAAGTGTAGGTCGGTCATGGAGTCGGCGCCAACGAGATCGGCCGAGGCCGAGGACTTTTCAGCCTTGAACTCGCTGGTCTTTGTGCCCTTGAGATCGTAGATCTCATAGCCGCCACGATCGACGACGACGGTTCCGGTGGTTCCCATGATGGCGGACCCGCGGTCGCGGTCATAGAACTTCATCCCCTGGCAGCACTTGCCCTCCCACGAGATGATCTTGTCGTCGTACTCGAAGCTGGTGACCAGAGTGTCGTAGAACTGCCAGTCGTCCTTGAACTGATAACGACCGCCTGAGGAGGAGATGTGCTTGGGAAAGTCGACGCCGAGAGCCCAGCGGCAGACATCGATCTCATGCGTGCCGTTGTTGAGAGTCTCGCCTGTTCCCCAGTGCTTGAACCAGTGCCAGTTGTAGGGATGGTAGTTGTCCATGTAGGCCTTGCGAGGAGCGGGGCCCTGCCAGAGATCCCAGTCGAGCGTGGCGGGCACGGCAACCGGTTTGCCCGTACCGATGGACTTGCGGGTGTTGCTGTACCAGGCCTTGGCGTAGTACGGGCGGCCGATCAGGCCCTGGTTGATCTTCGCGACGACTTCGATGGTGTGGGGTGAGGAGCGCTGCTGGCTTCCCATCTGCACAAGCTTCTTGTATTTGTCGCGCGCGGCCACGAGCATCTCGCCCTCGGCGGGATTATGGCTGCAGGGCTTCTCGACGTAGACGTGCTTGCCTGCTTCGACACCAGCGATGGCCATTGGCGCATGCCAGTGATCGGGAGTCGCGATGGTGATGGCATCGACGTCCTTGGATGCAAGCACCTTACGGAAATCCTTGTCTGCCGTGGGCTTATAGCCGAGGCTCTTCTCGGTTGCGGCGGAGAACTTGTCGAGGATGGGAGTATCGACGTCGCAGACATGCGTGATGCGGGCGTTCTTCTGGTTAGCCTTGAGCGAGGAGAGATGCGCGTAGGCTCGGCTGTTGAGGCCGATGACCGCGAAGTTGACGCGGTCATTCGCACCTACGATCTGGGCATAGCTTTTGGCACTGGTGCTGACGGCAGCAGCCGCAGTCGTAACGGCGAGTGTATCGATAAATTCGCGTCGGGTAATCATTTCTTCCTCTCCTCCTCGGAGTTAGTTCGAGCTTTGAAGCAAAAGGGGGCACCGGCCCACACATTCAATTTGCGATGCGGAATAAATGTACACGAGCGCAAAGGTAATAAGCCAGAAAGCGGGAAGGGAAGAGGTGAGTGCTTTCATATATCAGAAATCCTGCGAGATAGGTTTTCCTCGGCCGGAATCAATCTGGTAAGCACATGAGGCACGGAGGGCCATGCAATATTAGGACTGCCCTGTGCGACTCCGCGCGATGCCAATTGGCAGACGCCGGGAGTTACTCGAACATAATCCGGCCTCGTTGATCAGGTTCTGCGCACGATGCGGTGTGTGCAGGATCGTGTCTCCTCATGCAAAACCAGACGAAAAAAATCATTATCAATCGAAAGAGGGCGGTCGTTTATGAGAGTGGCGAATAAGCTTTTGATCGCAGCGGTCTTTACCGCCGTTGCGTTGCATCGGATGAATGCACAACCGCCAGTCTGGCAGCCATCGCCGGGGCATACGCAGATACCGATATGGCCGGGAGCCGTGCCTGATGCGCGGCCTGCCGCGGGCGCGGAGATCGTGCAGAAAACCAGACCGAAAGATTTTGTAGCGGGGAAGCCGTGGCTCTCCGTGGAGAGAGTTTCGATCCCCACGATGACGGTTTACTCCCCGAAAGAGAAGAACGCAGGTGCTGCCGTCATCGTGTTTCCCGGCGGCGGATACGAGATTCTCGCCATCGATCTTGAAGGCACGGAGGCCTGTGACTGGCTTGTGTCCAAGGGCATTACGTGCGTGCTTCTGAAGTACCGTGTGCCTGCGCCACGGTCGGCTCCCTACTGGGGCGCATATCCGCAGTCTCCGATTGCATTGGAGGATGCCCAGAGGACCATCGGGCTGGTTCGTCTCCATGCCGCCGAATGGCATATCGACCCGCACAAGATTGGAGTGCTGGGATTCTCGGCGGGCGGCCATCTCGTGGCTGCGACGAGTGTCCATTTCGACAAGCGCCTCTACCCGGAGATCGACGCTGCCGACCGGCAAAGCTGTCGTCCTGATTTTGCTGTGGCCCTTTATCCCGGTCACCTTGCGATGAAGGAAGGGGAGCTGGCGTTGAATCCTGACATCGCGGCGCACATTACAGGGCAGACGCCACCAACGTTCCTGCTTCAGAACGAAAACGACAACGTGGACAGCATCTGGGACTCGCTCACGTACTACGCCGCCTTGAAGAAGGCTGGTGTTCCGGTAGAGTTCCATTCCTACGCGGAAGGCGGACATGCCTTCGGTCTTCGCAGAACGAAATATCCCGCAACCGCATGGCCGCAGCTTGTGGAGACATGGCTGAAGACGATTGGGATGATCTCGGAATAAGGCCTGTGTTCGACAGGTCGCTCCTGACTGGCCTTCGAGAACGTCAGCCGATCAGAGAGCGGCCTTCGATATCGAGAGCCACGTGATAGAGCGAGTCGCGGGTGGCCAGGACGGCGCAGCCATCCTCTACGAAAGCCAGGCCTACGAGGTTGTTGCCGGAGATGGCGAAGGTCGCCTCGCGGTTCGGTGTAATCCGCACGATTCCGCGCTGGCTGCGATAGCTGGCGGCGACGTACATGTTATCGTCGACGTCGAAAGCCATGCCCTGAGCCCTCCCAAGTCCCTGAAAGAAGGTGCTTATGTTGCCATCCCGATCGATGGCATGGATGGACTGGTTGGACGAAGTGGTGGGACCGGTGACAAAGAGCGTTCCTTCGGCGTTGAAGGCGAGATGGTAGGCCGACATAGAGGGCTCGAGCGTGGCAAAGACGAAGATCTCGCGGCTGGGATTGATCTTGAAGATGGTTCCGGAGCGGTCACCGACGTAGAGGTTGCCATCGCGGTCGAAGGCGATGCCTGTGGCGATGCCCATGCCCTCCGCATAGGTTGAGATGGCGCCTTCGGGGGAGATGCGGTAGACCGTTCCTTCGGCGCGGGAGCTGGCGTAGAGATAGCCCTCAGGGTCGAACGCCAGGCCCGTGGGATTCATCAGATCGCGGACGAAGGGAACCATCTGGAAGTCGCGCTGAATGCGGAAGATCGAAACAGGGGTAGCCTGACCGCGAGAGCCGGAGAGCGTGGTGAAGACCTGTCCATTGGCGTCTACAGCCGGATTGGCTACGGGATGCAGATTTTCGGACATGGGAACGGCGACACGTACGGACAGAGGGTTGGAGGTCTCGCCGTTGCGGCGCAGGACAAGATCACCGGAGATGCTGCCTTCCGGAACCAGCACGGTAGCGCGGTCCGGGCGGCTCATCAGGACAGGGGCGGCGATGTCGCCGATGCTTGCGAGGGGAAGGCGGCTGGCGACCGGGTCGAGGTGAGTGCCGTGAAGCTCGATCTCTCCTCCCGGCATGGAGGCAGAGGGAAAGGTGCGACTGAGATACGGAGCGTCGGGCGAATTAGCGTGAAAGAGGCTCATCCATCCTCAAGGGTAGAACGATGGTTCGGGCAATACAAGGATTCCGAGGTATCCGTCAGATGAAGAGCTGAATTACCTGAGCGCAGAGAAGAGCGATCAGGCCGGCGGCGACGTCGTCCATCATGATGCCGGTGCCCTCGGGGAGACGCTCGAGCTGACGGACGGGGGGAGGCTTCAGGATGTCGAAGATGCGGAAGAGAAGAAGCGAGATGGCCGCGTGTCGCCAATCGGGCGTGATGGCGATCAGGGCGAAGAGCTGTCCTGCGACCTCGTCGATGACGACGTGGCCGGGATCTTTGCGCCCGGACTCTCGAGCGACGATAGTGGAGGCTCGAATGCCGACGAGCGTTACGGCGACGGCAGCCAGAGCTGTGCCGATTGTGAGCGTGGTCTTCGAAGGAGCGAACGCGTGTGCGGAACCGTACCAGAGAAGGACTGCTGCGATGGAGCCGTAAGTTCCGGGACCAGGTTTTAGCAGGCCGGCGCCAAAGAAGGTGCCGAGCGCCCATGCCCAGAGTGTCTTCTTCTCCGATGGAGGATGGATCTGCTGGTCTGAGTTCGCCACTAGTTCACGTCGTCGTCGGTAGACTTGTTGCGCTGTGAACGCGAGAGCTCTTCAAGGAAATCGGGGTCCTGAATTGGAGTAGATATCTTGTAGTCGCCCGAGGCCCATTTGCCAAGATCGATGCGTCTGCAACGATCGGAGCAGAAGGGGAAGTCTTCGTTCTTCTCGAGTACGAGAGCACGACAGGTTGGGCAGCGTAGTGTTGTTTTAGAGCGGCCGGCCATCCCCTTAATGATAACGCTGACGGGGGTGAGCGTGCTATCAGGAGGGGACGAGCGATGGCTCTCCCCCTCCTGACGTTTGGGCCGGGTTAGCGATTGAAGAGCCTGCGCCGCGCCATGCTGATCGCTCCCACCATACCGGAGCCGAGCAGAACGAAGGTGGAGGGCTCCGGAACGGCAGAGGGTGAAGGATCGATGGGTTTGCCGTCGATGGTAACGCCGTCGACCGCAAGGCCCGAGTCGAAGTCCACATCGCTCCAGTTCGTCACACCGATCTTCAGGTAGTAGTCGCCTGCAGTCGGAATGACGTAGTTGGAGTTGATCCATCCGGTGTAGCCGCAGCCGGAGTTGTAGCAGGCTCCGGAGTCACCACCGAGTGCCGACCACTCGGGGCCGCCCGGAATGATCGGGACCGATCCGGGAGTCAGCGTAGCGTTTGGAGCAGGCATACCGAAGCCGGGGACGATGGTTCCGTCGGGCAGGGTACGTGCCGTAAACAGCAACGAGACCAGGCTGTCGGAGGAGTCGTAAAGCTCAGCCCATGCGTAATCCGCATAGCCGGCTCCATCCGAGGTTACGTAGTTGAAGAAGAAGTTCAGAGCTGTTCCTGCATTGGCCGAAAAGACGGAAGTGGCAAGGGTGGACCCATTGGTCTCTCCGCCGAGGTTTCCGGTCGGAAGCGCCCCAACGCCAAAGGCTCCATTGCTGGTGGAGACATACTGATAGGACGAATTGCCGGTTGGGGATGCAGTGACGACGCCGTCAGCTCCGAGTGAACCGCAGGTTCCGGTGCAGGTCCAGCCGGAAGGAATGGCATCCGCGCGAAGATGGCTCGCGCCGATGGTGAGAAGGGCGGCTGTTAGACAGAGATATCCCAGAGATGGGGAATTCAGCTTTTTCATGTATTTCCTCTCGAAATAAAAGGTGGGGGCCTGTGTGCAGCTCTGTAGTCTGGTTCCGACTATCTGCCCCACCCAGTGCACGTCTCTCGCCATTTCGAAGGATATGAAAGTAGCTCTATCGCAGGGATTTTGTGAGCATTGAGTGCCTCTTCTGCGCAACGCATTGCAGGGGGATGGAAAAAAGAATTGCTTTTGCTCCGCAGAGAGGTCACTGATATTGAGGATGTGCGCAGATCATTGCAGCCATAAGGCGATATAGACCTTATACCGTTACAAATTATCTGAGTGATTTTGCATTGCTTTGAGTGCCCTCTGCATCAGACGATGGAGCGCAGCAGGCCGCCTTCGGCGCGCAGGGCTGCTCCATTGGTTGCGGCAGAGAGTGGGCTTGCAATATAAGCGACGAAGTTTGCGATCTCTTCACTCTCGATCAATCGCTGCAGCAGCGAGCTTTGACGGTGTTTCTCGAAGAACTCCTTCTCGGCCTGCTCGGGTGTCGGATTCTTCGCGGTGGAGATGTTCTTCAGAAAGTCGACGATGCCCTCGGAGCGTGTCGGTCCGGGCATGATGGTGTTGACCGTGACGGTCGTGCCTTTGGTCATCTCCGCAAGACCGCGTGAGATGGCGAGCTGTGAGGACTTGGTGACGCCGTAGTGAATCATCTCGGGAGGCGTCATGACGCCGGACTCCGAGGAGATGAAGATGATGCGGCCCTGCTTGCGCTCGAGCATGCGCGGAAAGTAATGACGCGAGAGACGGACTCCGCTGAGGACGTTGACCTCGAATATCTTGAGCCAGTCGGCGTCGGTGATCTTGGCGAAGGGCTTGGGCTCGTAGATGCCGAGATTGTTGACGAGGATGTCGGTGTCGGGAACCTGCTGGATGAGAGCGTCCGCGCCTTCAGCCGTTCCAGGATCAGCGACTATGGCCTTCACGTTGCTGATTCCGGCAAGGGCCTTGTCCAGCTTCTCTTTGCTGCGGCCGGGAACCGTTACGGTGACGCCTTCAATGGCGAGAGCTTTGGTGATGGCGAGGCCGATGCCTGCGGAGCCTCCGGTGACGATTGCGGTCTTGCCTTTGAGCTGCAGGTCCATATGATCTCTCCTTTAATCGCTGCGATGAGCTAGAAAGATAGATGCAATACGGTGCACTCTGATTCAACGCAAGATTATTTGAGTGAATTACTCGAGGATGCGGGCGACTACGTCATAGTCGTGGGACTCGGTGATCTCGGCGCGGTAGAAGGTTCCGGGGACGAGCTCTTCGTGCGGGCCGAAGTCGTTGATGAAGACCTTGCCGTCGATCTCGGGGGCGTGTTGAATCGTGCGGCCCTCCCAGAGAAGCTCGGTCTCTTCGGATTCGCCTTCGACTAACAGATCGACCTCGCGGCCTACCCAGTCGGCCTTGGCCTTCGAGCTGATCTTCTGCTGGAGCTTCATCAGCTTGCGGCGGCGAGCCTGAATGGTGCGCTCGGGAACCTTGAGCTCAGCGTCGAGCTCGAAGGCCTTTGCGCCCTCTTCGTCGGAGTAGGTGAAGACTCCGAGCCAGTCGATGCGCGCGGCCTTGATGAAGGCTTCGAGTTCCTTGTAGTCCTCCTCGGTCTCGCCGGGGAAGCCGACGATGAAGCTGGTGCGGATGACGATACCGGGGACGATGCGGCGGGCTTTTTCGATCAGTTCGAGGAAGATCTTCGCGTTGCCGCCACGCTTCATACGCTTGAGGACACTTGCGCTGGCGTGTTGCAGTGGCACATCGAGATACTTCGAGATGTTGTCGTGCCGCGCCATGGTCTCCAGTAGCCGCGTCGTCACCTTGTTGGGATAGGTGTAGAGGAAGCGGAGCCACTTGAGGCCGGGCAGCGCAGCAAGAGCCTCGAGCAGTTGGCTAAGGCCGTCGGTGAGGCCGAGATCTTCGCCGTAGCAGGTGGTGTCCTGGCCAATGAGGGTGATCTCGCGTACGCCCTGTGCAATGAGGTTTTCCGCCTCGGCCACGATGGAGGACATGCGGCGTGAGCGGAACTTTCCGCGAAGCTGCGGGATGATGCAGAAGCTGCATGGATGATCGCAGCCCTCGGCGATCTTGATATAGGCGCTCGAGCGCGGCGTGGAGAGGATGCGTGGTGTCGCGTCGCTGTAGAGATATTCGGGCAGAGCGGCGGTGGCTCCGTCCCAGGCTTCGCGGGAGAAGCGTCCCTGCTGCTGGCGAAGATCGCCTTCGGGGCGGCTTGGGACTTCATGCTGCTCAATCTGAAGCTGGGGCGAGGAGTCCTCGGGGCGAGAGTGCTGCTGAACGGCGCTATGGGCACGAGCGGCGAGCGACTGTGGCAGGATGTTGAAAGGAGTGTCCTGCTGGGGAGCGGGCTTGGGAGCGAGACCGGCGGCGGTGAGAATCGCTTCCAGTTCGCCGGTGCCGACGACGGCGTCGACCTCGGGGATGTTCTTCTGAATCTCGTCGCGGTAGCGCTCGACCAGGCACCCGGCTACGATCAGGCGTTGGGCGCGACCTCCGTTGACCTGCTTGTGCTGGACCATCTCGAGGATGGTATTGACCGACTCCTGTTTGGCGGAGTCGATGAAACTGCAGGTGTTAACAACCAGGATCTCGGCGTCTTCGGCGTTCGGGGTAAGCTCACCCCCGGCCGAGTGAAGCAAGCCCATCATGACCTCGGAGTCGACGAGGTTTTTAGGGCAGCCGAGCGAGACAAAGCCGATCTTCGGACGCGTGCCGGAGGCTTGTGCCGCAGGGCTGGTTTCGATGGTTGCCGTAGAATCCACAGCCTTCTAGTTTATCAGGGTTTGCTGGGCTATGCCGGGGCTCGATCAGCGGTTGGTCAGCACGGTTTTGCCCCCGGCTGAGGCCAGGATGTGAACGGGACCGTAGGGGGCGAGGTCATGGGCGCGCACGATTGGAGCGTAGGTGAACAGGAAGATGCGTCCCGGGCCGGACCAGAGGTGGTGGAGAGAGTCTTCGGTCTCGAAGATGTGAGGAGAGTCGGGCCAGAAGGCACCGTACCAGAGACCGTTGACGTTGCCGTTGATCAGGTGGAGCTGATGGTGGGTGTAGAAGATCAGCGATGAGCCGGAGGTGAGTTCGCCGTCGAGAATGATCTGGTCGTCTGGCTTCAGGCCGGCGTGGTTGATGGCCAGCGCAAGTCCCTTGGAGCCGAGGATGGGATAGAAGCGGCCCAGTCCCTCATGCGCAGCCAGCAGTGTGACGGTTGTGGCTGCGGCAAGAGTGAGGTTGGCGGCGCAGAGCAGACCACGGCGCCGCAGCAGGTAGCTCCCGAGACCGATGGCGATCATGCTGAGCGCAACCGCTGCCAGAGGGCCGCGGAAGAGCCCCATTGCGGCTCCCGTGAGATCGAAGATATGTCCAAGAGAGAGGTTGTAGAACGCTGGATTGGCCGCGATGAGCGAGGCGATGTCGGTGCCGGGAAGAGGATGAGGAGCGGTGAATACGAAGTAGCCGCAGACCAGAGCGACGAAGGTGGTGAGAGGAACGAGGAACCAGAGCGTCCAGCGGAGAGCGCTTGCGCGTGAGGAGGCATCCTCAGAGTCGGCTCGGGTGAGAAGCCCGGCGGCCATCAGGGCCAGCGCAGGAAGCGCAGGGAGGTTGTAGTACTCCTGCCGGCTGGAAAGGGTGAAGAAGCCGAGTACGAGTGCGACCCAGAGAAGAAGGGATAATGCAGCTTCATACTGACGCGTTGTGGCGGAAGCGTAACGGCGAAGATCCCGGATGTGCGTGGGGATGGCGGGGATAAGAAATGCTGTCCAGGGCATGATCCACAAGGCGCTGAGCAGCCAGAAGAGTGGGATGGGAACCTGTCCGTAATCGTGCGGGATACGACGGCCGAGAAATCGGGCGACGTGCTCGTTGTAGAGATAAAACCAGGCCCATCCGCCATGCTGAGGTAGTCCGAGTCCTGCGGGCAGGGCGATCGCTGGTGTGCGCAGGGCTGCGAGAACGTGCCATGGGGCGGCGATGATGAGAAAGACCGCAGTAGAAGTTATGAGGTGCAGCTGAGTAAGCAGGCGAAGCTGGCGCGTCAGAGCGAGGTAGGCGAGAACGAAGCCGATGGGGAAGACGAGACCGATGAGTCCTTTGGTGAGGACGTTGAGGGCCATGACCGCCGCGAAGGCTACGCAGGGGGCGTAAGCGGATCGGCCTTCGTGGATACGATCGAGAGCGATGAGAAAGAGCTGGACTCCGAGCGTCATCCACAGCGCAAGCAGGATGTCGGGGATATAGAAGCGCGTGTAGAGATAAGGGCCGATGCTGGTGGCCAGCGCGAGTGCGGCGTAGAAGCCTCCACGGTCCGGCGCATTGGCAGGAGAGATGTTGTGGAAGAGGCGGATGCCGAGCGCATACACAGCCAGCAGAAGTGCAAGAACGCCGAGGGCGAGGGGAAGGCGAGCGGCCCAGTCGTGAGGGCCGAAGACACGCATGGAGGCAGCTGCCATCCAGTACATCAGCGGAGGCTTGTCGAAGAAGCGGACACCATTGATGTACGGCGTGACGTAGTCGTGACGCGCGAGCATCTCACGGGCGATCTCGGTGTAGATGGAGTCGACGTCGTCGAGCAGGCCGGGAGTAAAGAGGCCTCCGATCTGGAGGACGAGCCAGAATGCAACGATGACAGCGACGGAAAGCGGGTTCCAGCTTCGCGAGGCGGGAGCTACCGTTTCGATTGGCGCATGAACAGGCTGGACCTCAGCCGCAGAGCTGGTCTGGGTTACGACGAGTTGGGCGGTGCCTGCGTTCACGGGCGATCCAGTGGACGATCGGTAAACAGAGCTTTGCCTGAGGTTTCTGTAAGAAGGATTTTATTGCTGCCTATGAGACGGTCGACTTCGTCGCGTTTTTCCAGGGGGACAAAGAGAATCTTACGTTGTCCTGTGCCCCAGTTCCTTACAAGGTCATCGTGAGTGAGAAAGATGGGCGGAACGTCAGGGAAGGTGGAACCGAAGAGCATGGACGTCGAGCGGCCGTCCACGAGGTAGACGATCCTGCCGAGGTAGAAGGGTATAGAGGAGCCGTAGGCCTGGTCGCCGAAGAGCATGATCTGGCTGTCGCGGGAGATGGAGCGATTCTCTTCAAGCTGCTGAATCTTTTGCGCCAGGTTCTGCGACGAGAGCATGGGGCTGAAGCGGATCAGGGCGATGTGTGCGGCGACAAGGAAGACGGTGGATGTGAGCGCGATCGCTGCCGTTGAGGCGAGATGAAGACGCCTGGTGCGAAGCCGCCACGCGATGGCGGGGCCGAAGGCGAAGGCGACAGCTGCAATCGCTGCGGGAAGTCGCAGAGCGGCGAAGCTGGGGCCCGTGAGGTCGAAGAAGTGAGACATCGAGAGGGTGTAATCGCCTACGCCGCGGTGGGCGAGAAGCGCCCCGATGTCGGGGACGAAGGGGAGGTTGCGGGAGCTCCACAGACCGTACGCGAGCGCTACGGCCGCTGCGATGCCGATGACGGTATAGGCTGCGTGGGCCGTGATGATCCAGCGACGCAGGGAGGTGTCTTCGTCGTAGGTCTCCTCGGAGCGGCAGAGCGCAACCGCGAGGAGAGCGAGCAGAGCGAGGTAGGCGGGGAAGGTGTAGTACTCCTGGTTGGTCGAGATGGAGAAGAAGATCAGGACCAGAGCCGCATAGACGACGAGCAGCAAGGTGGTCTTCGTGCCAAAGGTGCTTATGGCGGATTGCTGTTGCCTGCGCAGCCTCCATCCCTGAATGAATGCGACGGGCGCGAAGAGGCTCCAGGGGAAGAGCCAGACGAGATGGAGGCTCCAGAAGAGGTAGCCGGGAAGCTTGTTGTAGTCCTTGGGATAGCGCTTGCCGAGAAAACGGAGGAAGTGCTCGTTGATGAAGTAGAACCAGAAGAAGCCGTGACCGTTCATGCCTCCGGTATTGCGCAGGCCGGCGAGAATGTGCCACGGGGCGGCGATGAGGAAGAAGAGGAGCAGGCCGCTGAGGGGTTTTGTTCTGCCAAGACTTCGCCATTCTCCGGTGAGGGCGAGATAGATACCGGCTGCGCCAAAGAAGAAGACAGGAGCGACGAGACCCTTTGTGAGGACAGCGAGCGCGAGGGCCGTCCACATGGAATAGGCGTAGAGGTTGAGACGTACGGCATCCGGTTCAAGCAGGCGCAGAAGACAGTAAAGCGCCGTCGACAGGAAGAGCGACAGCAGGACCTCTGGAATGTAGATGCGGGTGAAGAGGAAGACTCCGGTTGCGGTGAGCACGGAGATGCCGGTGTAGAAGGCTGTGCGCTCGCCATAAGCGCGGCTGGTCCAGCGATAGCCGAGCAAGGCAAGCAGAAGGACTCCGATGGCCTCGGGAAAGTGAGCCGCGAAGGCGTTGAAGCCGAAGGCGCGGAAGCTGATAGCGTCGAGCCAGTAGGGCAGAGCGGCCTTTTCGAGGTAACGGACGCCGTCGACCTTCAGCGTGACGAGGTCGCCGGTGAGGACCATGTTACGTGCGGCGTTCGCATGGGTGGCGTCGGCATCGTCCAGCAAAGGCGGAGCGAAGAGCGAGGCAAAGAAGATGACCAGCCAGAGGGAGAAGATCGTGAGCAGAGCGGTCGACCGTCGTGGCCCCTGGGATAGCTCAGGTTGAGAGAGTGTTGACGAGGCCAGAGGCGCGGAGAGGGTTGGGGTGGTCATGGACAGATGCTTCTTCAAGGATAAATGGCTGGGCCGCAGGAAAGCGGCGTTTTATGACATGTGTGGAGAAGCTGGGCGAATACTGGCTGTTGCGGATGTTATTGAGGATTAAGAGATGTATCTTGCTTGAGGTGGATGATTTTTTGTTTCTTCGAGGGTTATAGAGACGATGCCGACGTTTGCCGCTGTTGATATTGGGTCCAATTCCTGCCGTCTGAAGATCGCCGAGGTACAGATGCATCGGCTGAAGACGCTGCATGAGGACCGTGAGGTAACGCGGTTGGGCGAGAGTGTCTTTCAGACAGGTGTGATCTCTCCGGAGGCGATGGCGGCGACCATCCGGGCGCTGAAGCGTTTTCACAAGGCAGTACAGCTGCATGTTGCAGATAAGGTTCGAGTTGTGGCAACCAGCGCGATGCGCGATGCGCGCAATGCGGACGCGTTCACCGAGTGGGTCCGTTCGGCAACGGGATGGAACGTTGAGGTGATCTCGGGGCTGGAAGAGGGACGCCTGATCCATCTGGGCGTCATAACGCACGAGGTGGGAGCGCGGGGACGCTGCATGCTGGTCGACCTGGGTGGTGGAAGCTGCGAGGTCACGGTCTCCGATGGCGGACGTATCAAGTCGATGGTCAGCCTGCCGCTTGGAGCAGTCCGGCTGCAGCAGGAGTTTTTAACAACCGATCCTCCTTCGAAAGAAGATGTCGCCCGGTTGAAGCAGTACATCGACCGAGAGCTGAAGAAGGCGGTGAAGAAGATTGGAACTCCCCGTGTCGGCCTGGTAATTGCGACTTCCGGGACGGCCGCTGCCCTTGCCGAGACCGCCAGCGATGCCCGCAAAAAAGCTGCTTCCAAGAGCAAGAAAAAGTCTCTCGCGAAGAAGCGTGTGGAACATGTGGGTGTGTTGACGGCCGATGCGGCAGAGGTGAAGACACTGGCCGACCGGCTGGTGAAGATGCGCGACGAGCAAAGAGCCGCGATTCCGGGCATCGGTCCGCGTCGCTCGGAGATCATCGTCGGCGGGGCTCAGGTGTATGCGAGCCTGATGGAAAAGTTTGTGCTGAAGTCCTTCCGTTATTCAGCGCTGGGACTGCGGGACGGAATGCTGGCGCAGATGCTGGGAGATGTTGACCTGAGAGCGTCGGTGCACCAGAAGATCGAGAGTGAGCGCTGGTCCGGCGTGCTTGAGGTGTGCCGCAGGTATGGCATCGAGCAGAGACAGGTGGAACCCGTAAGGCAGCACGTGGTGGAGCTGTTCAATGCGCTGGCACGTGTGCACGAGCTTCCGGAGGAGTACAGGCTGTGGCTTGAATCGGCGGCGATGATGCAGGACGTGGGCAAGTTCATGAACCACCAGGGCCATCACCGTCACACGCAGTACATTATTGCCAACTCCGAGATCTTTGGTTTCTCGCCGGAGCAGAGAGCGATTGTGAGCGCGCTGGCCCGCTATCTGGGAAAGACGCGTCCGGACGTGATGGATCGCGTGATGCGCACGATTCCTCTGGAAGAGCACACGAATGTGATCCGGGGAATTGTGTTGCTTCGTCTGGCGGTGGCTCTCAACCAGGACCGGGCAAGCGCGATTCTGCGCATACGGGTGCACGTCTATCCGAAGCGGGTTCTTCTGGAGCTGGTTCCAGGGCGCGGTGGCGCGGAGCTGGAGGTCTGGTCCGTAAAGAAAGAGGCCGCTTACTTCCGCGACGTCTTCCGGCGCGAGCTCTTCGTCGAGGTCGTGTAGAGCGCTCGTACGATGCGCGGGTCCAGTAGCCACTGCAGCGTGGCGGGCCCGCGAGTCACCGAGACGCGGGCAAGCGACCCCTTGCGCAGACGGATCTGGGGCAGTGTCGTAGAGCCGGGGGCAACGAGAAGGCCGGAGAGAAACTGGGAGATGTTCGGGTTGTGACCGACGAGGAGCAGGTTTTCGTAGCCTCGGCTTTCGGAGATCAGCTTCTGAAAGTCGGGGAAGCTGGCCTCAGGCGAGAGCGCATTCGACATCAGGATTTGAGACTCGTAGCCGGTCTCGGTTCCCACCAGCGAGGCCGTCTGAAGACTTCGCTTCAAAGGGCTGGAGACGA
>Ga0255336_101361_pt1 | contig 18269 bp, 18 predicted proteins | sample MeOH1_35cm_T3_17_FD_189102 | JGI IMG/M metagenome (GOLD analysis project Ga0255336, IMG submission 189102) | Sandy soil microbial communities from University of British Columbia, Vancouver, Canada - MeOH1_35cm_T3_179 | ecosystem: Engineered > Artificial ecosystem > Sand microcosm > Unclassified ...
CTTAGCGATTTTCAATTCTTGACTCCATGAACGATTCCGCATTATACGCGCAGGCCTTGCCCCCCGGCCCCGTCGATCCAGACGTGCCGCTCCCCCTGCTGGGAGGCATGACGCCGGCCGCTTTCATGCGCGATATCTGGCACCGCAAGCCCCTGCTGATCCGACAGGCCATACCGGGAATCGTGCCGCCGGTATCGCGCGAGTCCCTTTTCGAACTGGCCGACCGGGACGACGTCGAGTCCCGCCTGGTGTCGCACTTCCGCAACCGCTGGAAGCTCGAGCAGGGCCCCTTCGCCGCCGACAACCTGCCCTCGCTCAAGACGCGCCAATGGACCCTGCTGGTGCAGGGCGTCAACCTCCACGATAGTGCAGCCGCGGCATTGCTGGGGCAATTCCGTTTCGCCCCCGATGCGCGCCTGGACGACCTGATGGTCAGCTACGCCACCGACGGCGGCGGCGTGGGTCCGCATTTCGACTCCTACGACGTGTTCCTGCTGCAAGTATCGGGCCGGCGGCGCTGGCGCATCTCGTCCCAGCCGCGGCTCGACCTGGTGCCGGACCTGCCGCTCAAGATCCTGGCCGACTTCACGCCCGAGCAGGAATGGGTGCTGGAACCCGGCGACATGCTCTACCTGCCGCCGCAATACGCGCACGACGGCGTGGCCGAGGGCGAGTGCATGACCTACTCCGTCGGCTTCCGCGCGCCGGCCTACCGCGAGCTGGCCGGGCATTTCCTGGCCTGGCTGTCGGAGACGGTCGAGGACAACGAGGAACTCGAGGGCCGCTACGCGGACCCGGGCGAGGCCGCCACCGCGCGGCCGGCGCAATTGCCGGCCGGCATGGTGCGCGCGGTCGGCGAGCGCCTCGGTGCCCTTCGTTGGTCGGGTAGCATGATTTCCGAGTTTCTGGGCACCCACCTTTCCGAGCCGAAGCCGAGCGTGGAATTCCCGGAGATACCGGAAATCACGCTGAAGAAATACACCAAGCTGGCACTATCTCACGGCATCGTGCTGGCGCCGGGATCGATCGCGCTGTACGACCGCACCCATTTCTTTATCAACGGCGAAGCCTACGAACCGCCCGCGGAACTGGCGCGCTGGCTGCGCCAACTGGCCGACCAGCGCCATCTGAGTGCCGCCGAAGTGGCCGCCAGCGCCGCTCTGCCCGACCTGATGGAGACCTTTCATCACTGGGCGCTGGAGGGTTGGCTGCAATTTGCGCCATCTCCGCTGTAATAATCCGTAACAAGCAAAAACAGGAAAAGACAGCGCTACACAAGCCGGGAAAACGCGGATATAATCGTCGGCTGGCTAGTACTGTGTACCACTGCATTTGTCGGCACCCGGGAGAGCCTCTATTTTGCAGTTCTTAAAGTTAAAGGACGAACAATGAAGAAGTCTCTCCTGATCGCATCGCTGCTCGCCGCCGTTGCTCTCGCCGCTTGCGGCAAGAAAGAAGAAGCCGCCGCTCCCGCACCGGAAGCTTCGGCTCCCGCCGCTGCTGCTCCGGCACCGGAAGCTTCGGCTCCCGCTGCTGCCCCGGCTGCTGACGCTTCGGCTCCGGCCGCTGACGCTTCGGCTCCCGCTGCCGACGCTTCGGCTCCTGCTGCAAAGCAGTAATCGGTCTCGACCGATAAGAAAGCCGACCTTCGGGTCGGCTTTTTTCGTCCATGCGGTTCGTTTCCGCACCGGCTGTCGCATGGCAGCCACACGCGCGGCGGCGCCCCGGATTCAGGCCCTGACCGGCTGCCAGCCCAGCCCTTCGTGCTGGTCCGCCACCAGGATCTCGCTGGCCGCCGCGGAAAGTGCTCCCGCCAGCGCTTGCGTCGCCAGTTCCCGCGTATTGTTCTGCTGGCTCAGGTGCGCCGCCACCACGCGCTGGAGTCCCGGGTGCGCCACGCGCGCCAGGATCCCGGCCGCGACCTCGTTGGCGAGGTGGCCGAAATCGCCGCCGATGCGCCGCTTCAGCGAGGCCGGATAGGCGGAGTTGCGCAGCATCTCGCGGTCATGGTTGCACTCGAGCACCAGCGCGTGCACGCCCGACAGGCGCGCGGTGATGTACGGCGTTTCCATGCCGGCGTCGGTCAGCACGCCGAGCTTCGCGTCGCCGTCGCCGAGCACGAACTGCAGCGGCTCGCGCGCATCGTGCGGCACCGTGTACGGCAGGATCTGGAGCGCGCCGATGGCCAGCGGATGGTCGGCGCAGCAAACCCGCACGTCGGCGGTCTCGGCCCCGCGCAGGTGCGAGGTGGCCAGCCAGGTGCCGTGGCTGGTGTAGACCGCCAGGTCGTGGCGCGACGCGAACGCATAGGCCGAGCCGACGTGGTCGCCATGCTCGTGCGTGACCAGCACCGCGTCGAGCTGGTCCGGCGTGACGCCGAGCCGCTCGAGCCGGCGCGCGGTCTCGCGGATGCCGAAACCGCAGTCGAGCAGCACCCGCGTGGTGGCGCTGCCCTCGCGCGCTTCGATCAACAGGGAATTGCCCTCGCTGCCGCTGCCGAGAAAGGCGAAGCGCATCATGCGCCGGCCTCGCGCGGCAGCTTACGGGAGCCTCCCGCGGCAGGACGCCGCGGGTGTGCTGGCACGACCTGCACCGCGCTCAGCGCAGTTGCTCGTCGAGCAGCGAGAGGATGCGTTTGCCGACCTCGGTGCTTTCCGGCTGGCCGGCGTCGTTCTGCACCGTCACCGTGGTGCCGGTGCCGTCGCCCTTGAGCGCCACGCGGTACTTCTTGGCGCGCTTGCTGTCCTCGGAGCCGGTCCTGACGAACAGCTTGGAGAAGAAGCCGCGGTTGTCCACGGTGTCGCGCGGATCGACGTAGCGCACGTAGTACAGGCCCTGCGCGCGGTCGCGGTCTTCCACCGTGAAGTTGACGCGGTCCAGCGCCAGCCCGACCGAGCGCCAGGCGCGGTCGAACGGCTCGGCCAGCTGCAGCACCTGGCTGCCGTTGACCTGGGTCAGGTTGCTGCCGGCCGCGGGCGCCTTGGCCGCCACCACGGGCGCGGCGGCCGCGCCGGACGCCGCTGCCGCCGGCGCGCCGCCGTTCTTGGCCATGCGGTCGGCCTGCTCCTTCTGCACGCCGAGGCGCTGCGCGAAGCGCGAGAGGAATTCCGCTTCCAGCTCGGGATCGGACGGGCGCGGGGTCCACACCGTCTGCGACTTGTCGATGCCGGTCAGCTGCTCCTGCGCGCCGCGATGGCTGATGTAGACCTCCAGGTTGCCGTTCTGCGTGCGCTCCAGGCGCGTGCGGAACTTGTCGCGCTCGGAGGTCGAGTACAGGCCGTCGAAGACCTTGCCGATGGTGTTGCGGATGAAGTCCTGCGGAATCTTGGCGCGGTTCTCGGCCCAGTCCGTTTCCATGATGCCGGTCTCGGGCGAGTCCTGCACCAGCAGGAAACCGCTCTCCTGCCAGAACTCGCGCAGCGACTGCCACAACTGGTCCGGACGCATGCCGTTGCTGATCACCAGCCAGCGCTGGTTGCCGTCGCGCTCCATGCGCACGCCCTGCGTGGACGGCAGCACGTTCTCGGTGCCGACCTGCTGCTGCGCCACCTTGGTCGACTGGTTGTAGGTCGACAGCGTGGAGGTGCCGTTCTGGTCGGGCACGGAGTAGCGGCGGTCGCCTTCGATCTTGGTCAGGTCGGGCGGCACGTCGAGCGTGGAGGTGCGCTTGGCGTTGGCCTTGTAGTCGATCTTGTCCGGCGCCATCGCATCGTTGATGCTGCTGCACGCGGACATCGCGCTGGCCACCAGCACGGGCAAGACCAGGGCGGCACGGCGAACTTGCGTTGCGCCGCGGCGGTTAAGCTTGAGTTTCATTGACACGCAATCCTAGTTGATGGGACAACGGCAGGGTACCGCGGGATCTCAGCCGAGCAGGCCGGCATCCGACAGCGCCTTGCGCACCACGTCGTGGTATTCCGGTGACAGCGGGGTGAGCGGGAGGCGGATACCGCCCTGCATCTTGCCCATTTGCTGGAGTGCCCACTTGACGGGAATCGGGTTGGCCTCGACGAACATCGCCTTGTTCAGCGCAACCAGTTCCATGTGGATGCGACGCGCGGCAATGGCGTCGCCCTTCAGGGCAGCCACGCACAACTCGTGCATCTTGCGCGGCGCCACGTTGGCCGTGACCGAGATGTTGCCGTGGCCGCCGAGCAGCATCAGCGCGATCGCGGTGGGGTCGTCGCCGCTGTAGATGGCGAAGCCCTGCGGCGCGTCCTTGATCAGTTGCGCGGCGCGGTCGATGTTGCCGGTGGCTTCCTTCACGCCGATGATGCCCGGCACCTGCGCCAGGCGCAGGACGGTCTCGGGCTGCATGTCGGCCACGGTGCGGCCCGGCACGTTGTACAGCACCACCGGCAGGTCCACGCTTTCCGCGATGGTGCGGAAATGGCGGTACATGCCTTCCTGGGTCGGCTTGTTGTAGTACGGCACGACCTGCAGCGAGGCATCGGCGCCGACCTTCCTGGCGAAGGCGGTCAGTTCGATCGCCTCGCTGGTGGAATTGCCGCCGGTGCCCGCGATGATCGGGATGCGCTTGTCGGCCTGCTCCACGGCCACGCGGATCAGCTCGCAGTGCTCGTCCACCGTCACGGTGGGCGACTCGCCGGTGGTGCCGACGATCACGATGCCGTCGGTGCCCTCGGCCACGTGCCAGTCGATCAGGGCGCGCAGCGCGGGGAAATCCAGGCTGCCATCTTCCTGCATCGGCGTCACGATCGCGACGATGCTGCCGTTAATCTGTGTCATAACGTTTGAGAATTCGGGAAACGAATACCGCGATTGTACCGGATCGCCCGGGCCTTCCGACCGCTGCTTCGACCCGGGAAAACCCAAGCCGGTTCAGCGCGTGAAGTCCGGGTCTCGCCGGGCGTGCGGGCGCATAGCCCCGGCCGCACTTCAGCCGGGCAGAAGATAGCGTGGCGGCGCGCCGGCGCCGGCCTGGCCGCCCTCGCCTCCGCCCTTGCCCTCACCCTCCCTCGCCGCCTCGCGCACCGCGCACAGGCGCTGCACAAAGGCAGTTCTAGGCACTTCCAGCACGCCATCCTCATAGGCGACCACGCGCAGCCCGCCGCGCACCGCGTCCAGCAGTTCACCCGGCCGCAGCAGGAAATCCGGGTTGGAGGGCTTGCCCACGGTTTCGTTGCCGGCGGCGAAGGTCTCGTAGATCAGCACGCCGCCCGGCGCCAGCGCGGCGATCAGGTGCGGCCACAGCGGCCGGTGCAGGTAGTTCGTCACCACGATGGCGTCGAACGGCGCGCGCCCGGCCAGCAGCCACGCGCCCTGCTCCAGGTCGGCCTGCAGCGTCTCGATGCCGGCGGGCAGCGCGGCCAGCGCCGCGCCGTCGCGGTCGACGCCCAGCACGGCATGCCCGCGCGCGGCGAACCACGCCGCATGGCGGCCACTACCGCAGGCGAGGTCGAGCACGCGGCCGCCCGCGCGCGCCAGGTGCGCCCAGCGCAGCACCCACGGCGAGGGCGGCGCGGCGGTGGCGGCGTGGTTCATCGCGCTGTTCATTGATATCCCAGCCCCATCGCCGCGCGCACGTCGCGCATGGTCTCGCGCGCCACCTGGCTGGCCCGGTCGCAGCCGTGCGCGACGATGTCGCGCAGCAGCGCGGGATCGTCCATGTACTTCTGCGCGCGCTCCAGCATCGGCTGCTGCTCGCGCAGGATGCCGTCGATCACGGGCTGCTTGCATTCGATGCAGCCGATGGCGGCGCTGCGGCAGCCCGGCTCCACCCACTCGCGCGTGGGCGCGTCCGAGTAGACCTGGTGCAGCTGCCACACCGGGCAGCGCGCCGGGTCGCCGGCGTCGGTGCGGCGCACGCGCGCCGGATCGGTCGGCATGGTGCGCACCTTTTTCTCCACCGAGGCCTTGTCCTCGCGCATGCGGATGGTGTTGCCGTAGGACTTGGACATCTTCTGCCCGTCCAGCCCCGGCATGCGCGAGGCCGCGGTCAGCAGCGCCTGCGGCTCGACCAGGATGGTCTTGCGCGAGCCGCCCAGGTAGCCCAGCAGCAGTTCGCGGTCTTCCGCGGCCAGGCTCTGCGACTGCGCCACCAGCGCCGCGCCCTCGTCCAGCGCCTCGGCCTTGCCCTGCTCCTGGTAGGCGCGGCGCAGCTCGAGATAGGCCCTGGTGCGCTTGCCGCCCAGCTTCCTGGCGGCTTCCTGCGCGCGTTCCTCGAAGCCGGGCTGGCGGCCGTACAGGTAGTTGAAGCGGCGCGCGATCTCGCGCGTGATCTCCACGTGCGGCACCTGGTCCTCGCCCACCGGCACGCGGCCGGCGCGGTAGATCAGGATGTCGGCCGCCTGCAGCAGCGGATAGCCGAGGAAGCCGTAGGTGGACAGGTCCTTGTCCTTGAGCTTCTCGATCTGGTCCTTGTAGGTCGGCACCCGTTCCAGCCAGCCCAGCGGCGTGCCCATCGCCAGCAGCAGGAACAGCTCGGCGTGCTCGGGCACGCGGCTCTGGATGAACAGCGTGGCGCGCTCGGGATCGACGCCGGCCGCGAGCCAGTCGATCAGCATCTCCCACACCGACTCGCCGATCACCTCGGGCGATTCATAGTGGGTGGTCAGCGCGTGCCAGTCCGCCACGAAGAAGAAGCACGGGTATTCGGCCTGCAACTGGACCCAGTTTTTCAGGACGCCGTGGTAGTGGCCCAGGTGCAGCGCACCGGTAGGCCGCATGCCGGAGAGAACGCGGTCGGGAAACATGTCTGTCTGTGCTTTTGATGGGGATTCGGTACTCGGTACTCGGTACGGCAGGTCGGATGCGGCGCGCCGGGCGCGGCCCGGCGGCGTGCTATTGCACCAGCGCCAGCACGGGTTGCAGCATCAGCTGCACCAGCCCGCTGAGCACGCCCATCACCGGCTGCATCCAGACCTTGGTGATCACGCCGGCGGCCACCAGCGCCAGCACCACGAAGATGCCGTAGGGCTCGATGCGCGAGATGGCATGCGCGAGCCGCTGCGGCAGCAGCGCGGTGAGCACCCGGCCGCCGTCGAGCGGCGGCACCGGGAACAGGTTGAAGGCGGCCATCACCAGGTTGACCAGCACGCCGGCGCGCGCCATCTGGCTGAAGAACGGCTCCTGCACCTGCGCCAGCACCAGCCCCACCGCCATCAGCGCCCACAGGAAGGCCTGCAGCACGTTGCTGCCCGGCCCGGCCAGCGCCACCCACATGCCGTGCCAGCGCGGGTTGCGCAGGCGGTCGAAGGCGACCGGCACCGGCTTGGCGTAGCCGAACACGAACTGGCCGCTGGTCATGAAATAGAGCAGCAGCGGCACCGCGATGGTGCCGATGGGATCGATGTGCCGCGCCGGGTTGATGCTGACGCGGCCCATCACATAGGCGGTGTTGTCGCCGAACAGCTTGGCCACGTAGCCGTGGGCGGCTTCGTGCAGCGTGATGGCGAACAGGACCGGCAGGGCGTAGACCGCAAGGGTCTGAATCAGGGAAGAATCCATGGGGCGCTATTGTACCGGGCCGCCGCGCGCCTGAGGCGGCCGCCCGCGTGGAGCGCGCCGGCGGCGCTCAGAGGCCGAAGCGCCCGATGTCGCCGCGGCCCTGCCGGATCAGCTCGGGCTCGCCGCTGGTCAGGTCGATCACGGTGGTCGGCTGCGCCGGCGCGGCGCCGCCGCAGATCACCAGGTCGAGCAGCTTCTCGAGGCGCGCGCGGATCACCTCGGGCTCGTTGAGCGGGGCTTCGTCGCCGGGCAGCTGCAGGGTGGCCGAGATCAGCGGCTCGCCCACCTCGGCCAGCAGCGCGAGCGGGATCGGGTGGTCGGGCACGCGCACGCCGATGGTCTTGCGCGCCGGGTGCGACAGCCGCCGCGGCACTTCCTTGGTGGCCTCGAGGATGAACACGTAGGGCCCGGGCGTGGCGCCCTTGAGCCAGCGGTACTGGCGGTTGTCGACGCGCGCGAAGTTGCCCAGTTCGGACAGGTCGCTGCACATCAGCGTCAGGTGGTGCTTGTCGTCGATGCCGCGCAGGCGGCGCAGGCGCTCCACCGCGGCCTTGTCGTCGAGCCGGCAGGCCAGCGCGTAGCTGGAGTCCGTCGGCAGGGCGATCAGGCCGCCCTGGCCGATGATCTGCGCGGCCTGCTTGATCAGCCGCGGCTGCGGATTGAGCGGGTGGATGTCGAAATATTGGGACATGGGCGGTCGGAGGGCGAAAGGCCGCCGGCCCGGCGCGAAGGCGACATGCGCGACGGGCAGGTCTTGCGGGGAAAAAGATCGGACGGTGCGCATGACGGGGGCGGGCCATCGGAGCGCCGGGCGGCCGCGGGCCGGGCCGGCTTACCAGTCATGCCAGACCGGCGTGACCGACGACGGCAGCGACGGCAGCGCGCCCAGCTCGGTGCGGCCTTCGCCGGGACCGTGGAAATCCGAGCCGCGCGAGGCCAGCAGGCCGTAGCGGCGCGCGACGTCGGCATACTTGCGGTACTGGTCGGGCGTATGGCTGCCCGTCACCACCTCGACCGCGGCGCCGCCGAGCTGCACGAACTCGTCGAACAGCGCGTCGTGCTGGAGCTGGGTGTAGTCGTAGCGGCCCGGATGCGCCATCACGGGAATGCCGCCGGCGGCCTGGATCCAGCCCACCGCGTCGGCCAGCCGGGCCCAGCGGTGCCCGACATAACCGGGGCGGCCTTCGCCGAGGTATTCGCTGAACACGTCGCTGATGGTCTTGCAGCGCCCCTGGTCCACCAGCCAGCGCGCGAAATGCGTGCGGGAGATCAGGTCCGGGTTGCCGACGTAGCGCAGCGCGCCTTCGTAGGCGCCCTCGATGCCGATGGCCGCGAGCGCGTCGCCGATGTCCTGCGCGCGCGCCGCGCGGCCCGAGCGCGTGGCGGCCAGCCCTTCGACCAGCGCCGGGCAGGCCGGGTTGATCTGCAGCCCGACGATGTGCACGGTCTGGCCGGCCCACGTCACCGAGATCTCCACGCCCGGCACGAAGCGCATGCCGAGCGCCTCGGCGGCGGCGCGCGCCTCGCTCTGCCCGCCGACCTCGTCATGGTCGGTCAGCGCCCAGAAAGCCACGCCGCCCGCATGGGCGCGCGCGGCCACGTCGCGCGGCGACAGCATGCCGTCGGACACGGTGGAATGGCAATGGAGATCGGCGTTGATGGCGTGAGGGTTCTGCATGCCGCCATTCTACTCCCGCGCGCGAGGCCGCACACGCGGCGCCGGCCGCCGCCGCGCGCCGGTCGGCCGGTACGGCGGGGCGGCCCGACAGCGCCGCCCGAGGTGCGGCCGAGGTACGGCCCGATAGCCCTGCCGCCAACGCTGGCGTCGGCCGGCGGCGCCCCGCCGCGCGGTATAGTTGGGGCCTCTCGATCCTCCCGCCCGGCGGCGCCAAGCGCGCCGCCCGCCATGCCATGCCGACCGACGCTTCCGCCATTCCAGCCGACTCCGCCCACGCCGACGGCGTGACCCGCACCGACGTGCTGATCGTCGGCGCTGGCCCGGTCGGCCTGTTCGCGGCCTTCCAGGCGGGCGTGCTGGGCCTGCGCTGCGAGCTGGTCGACGTGCTGGACCGCGCCGGCGGCCAGTGCGCCGAGCTCTATCCCGAGAAGCCGATCTACGACATCCCCGCGGTGCCCGGCTGCCTGGCGCAGGACCTGGTGGACCGCCTGCTCGAGCAGTGCGCGCCGTTCGCGTTCCCGATGCACTTCAACGAGCGCGCCAACGGCCTGGAGGAGATCGCCCGCGCCGGCGAGGCCGCGCCGGCCGCGCCCGACGCCGGCCACGCGCATCCGCCGCGCCTGCTGGTCACCACCGACGGCGGCAGGCGCTTCGACGTGGCCGCCGTGCTGATCTGCGCCGGCGCCGGCGCCTTCGCCCCGCAGCGCGTGGCGCTGCCCGAGGCCGCCGCGCTGGAAGACCGCCACCTGCACTACGCGGTGCGCGACGTGGCGCGCTTCGCCGGCAGGCGCGTGGTGGTGGCCGGCGGCGGCGACTCCGCGCTGGACTGGGCGCTGGCGCTGCGCAAGGTGGCCGCGCGCGTCACCCTGCTGCACCGGCGCGAGGGCTTCCGCGCCGCCGACGGCACGGTGGCGGAAATGCGCGCGGCCGTGGCGGCCGGCGAGATGGATTTCGTGGTAGGCATGCTGGGCGCGCTCAAGACCGAGGGCGACACGCTGACCGGCGTGGACATCCGCACGCGCGACGACACCGTGAGCCTGCCCGCGGACGAACTGGTGGCGCTGTACGGCCTGGTGTCGGAGCCGGGCCCGATCGCGCACTGGGATCTCGACATGCGCGCCGGGCGCATCGTGGTGGACACCACCACCTACGAAAGCTCGCGCCGCGGCATCTTCGCCGCCGGCGACATCGCCTTCTACCCGAACAAGCAGAAGCTGATCCTGTCCGGCTTCCACGAGGCCGCGCTGGCGCTGCGCAAGGCCTATCACTACGCCTTCCCGGAGAAGGCGCTGGTGCACGTGCACACCAGCAACAACGCCGCGCTCAAGGACAAGCTCACGCACGCCTGAACCCGGCGCGGACGCGCCTCACGCGCAGAAGTCGTCGACCAGCGCCGCCACCGCGCGCGGCTGGTCGTGGTGCAGCATGTGGCCCGCGTCGTCGATGACCGCCTCGCGGAAATCGCGGAACGCCTTGAAGCGCTGCCGGAATTCGTCGAGCGGCTGCCCGCGCGCGATGTGGCTCAGCGTCTGCGAGTCGCGCGCCTCCACGTGCAGCACCGGCGCGGTGGCCTGCGCCCAGATCGCCATCACCTCGTCGAGCCGGTAAAGCACCGGATTGACCATCTTGTGCGCCGGATCGCCCAGGATCTCCCAGCGGCCCCCGGCGTTGCGCGCCGACCAGTGCGCGGCCAGGAAGGCGGCGCGGTCGTCGGGCAGGCGCGGGTTGGTCTTCTGCAGCCGCGCGGCCACCGCGGCCACGCTGTCGTAGGTCTTGAGCGCGGGGCGCGCGCGCAGCTCGTCGAGCCAGAGCGCGTAGCGCCCCGGCGCCTGCTCCGCGCGCGTGGCGGTCATGCCGAAGCCTTCCAGGTCCACCACGCGGCGCACGCGCGCGGGACGGATGCCGGCGTAGAAGCAGGCCACGTTGGCGCCCATGCTGTGTCCCACGAGGTTGACCGGCTCGCCGGGCTGGAAGTGGTCGAGCACCGCCTCGAGGTCGGCGATGTAGTCGGGGAACCAGTACGACTCGGTGCCCGGATGGCGGGTCGGCCAGGCGGTCTGGCCGAAGCCGCGCCAATCGGGCGCGATCACGTGCCAGTCGCCCGCCAGCGCGTCCACCATGAACTGGAACGAGGCCGCCACGTCCATCCAGCCGTGCAGCGCGAACAGCTTCGGCGCGCCCGCCCGGCCCCAGTGGCGCACGTGCATGGCGAGCCCGCGCAACGTGATAAATTCCGAGCGCGAGGTTTCTCTGATTGTCATGGTGGTCTCCCCCGGTCCCCTTCCGGCCGGCGCCTTCACCCGCGACAACGGGGAGGCGCGATAAAAATAGAACGATCGTTCGCTCTGGCGATTATAGCGGCACCCGCTGCCTCGATGCCGCCACCACGCCGCCGCGCGAACGCCAGCAAACAGGAGACCTGCATGACCGCATCCGCCCTGCCCGCCAGCCGGCGCGACGACTACCGCGCGCTGTACGACAGCTTCCGCTGGCACGTGCCGGAGCACTTCAACCTCGCCGAAGCCTGCTGCGGCCGCTGGGCGCGCGACCCCGCCAGCGCCGGCCGCATCGCGGTCTACACCGAGCACGAGGACGGCCGCCGCGCCAGCTACAGCTATGCCCACATCCAGGCCGAGGCGAACCGCCTGTCGCGCGCGCTGCGCGCGCTCGGCGTGGCGCGCGGCGACCGCGTCGGCATCGTCATGCCGCAGCGCATCGAGACGGTCATCGCGCATATGGCGATCTACCAACTCGGCGCCATCGCCATGCCGCTGTCGATGCTGTTCGGGCCGGAAGCGCTGGCCTTCCGCTTCCGGCACAGCGAGGCGCGCGTGGCGATCGCCGACGAAAACGCCATCGACAACGTGCTGGCCGCGCGCCCCGAATGCCCGGCGCTCGCCGCCGTGATCGGCGTGGGCGCGGCCGCGGCCCGCGCCGGGCACGGCTGGGACGCGCTGCTGGCGGCGCAGTTGCCGGACTTCACCGCCGAGCTGACCAAGGCCGACGAAGCGGCCGTGCTGATCTACACCAGCGGCACCACCGGGCCGCCCAAGGGCGCGGTGATCCCGCACCGCGCGCTGATCGGCAACCTGACCGGCTTTGTCTGCTCGCAGAACTGGTATCCGCGCGAGGGCGATGTGTTCTGGAGCCCGGCCGACTGGGCCTGGACCGGCGGCCTGTGGGACGCGCTGATGCCGGCGCTGTACTTCGGCCAGTCCATCGTGGGCTACCAGGGCCGCTTCTCGGCGCAGGTGGCGTTCGCGCTGCTGGAGCGCTACCGCGTCACCAACACCTTCCTGTTCCCGACCGCGCTCAAGCAGATGATGAAGACCTGCCCGGCGCCGCGCGGCCAGTACCGCCTGCACCTGCGCGCGCTGATGAGCGCCGGCGAGGCGGTCGGCGAGACCGTGTTCGCGTGGTGCCGCGACGCGCTCGGCGTGGTGGTCAACGAGATGTTCGGCCAGACCGAGATCAACTACATCGTGGGCAACTGCACCGCGCAGAACGACGACGGCGAGCTCGGCTGGCCGGCGCGCGCCGGCTCGATGGGCCGCCCGTATCCGGGCCACCGGCTGGCCGTGGTCGACGAGGACGGCCGGCCGTGCGCGCCCGGCGAAACCGGCGAGATCGCCGTGTGCGACACCGACCGGCACGGCCACCCCGACCCGGTGTTCTTCCTCGGCTACTGGCGCAACGAGGCCGCCACGCGGGACCGGTTCGTCGAGCACGGCGGCCTGCGCTGGTGCCGCACCGGCGACCTCGCCCGCGCCGACGCCGACGGCTACCTGTGGTACCAGGGCCGCGCCGACGACGTCTTCAAGTCGTCGGGCTACCGCATCGGCCCGAGCGAGATCGAGAACTGCCTGCTCAAGCATCCGGCCGTGTCGAACTGCGCCGTGGTGCCGTCGCCGGACCCGGAGCGCGGCGCCGTGGTGAAGGCGTTCGTCGTGCTGCAGCCGTCGGTGGCCCGCTCCGCGCAGGCCGACGCCGACCTGACCGCGGCGCTGCAGCAGCACGTGCGCGGCCTGCTCGCGCCCTACGAGTACCCCAAGACCATCGAGTTCATCGCGCAGTTGCCGATGACCACCACCGGCAAGATCCAGCGCCGCGTGCTGCGCGAGATGGAAGCGCAGCGCGGCACGACGCCGGCGCACTAGCCCCCGGCAGGCCATGCGCGCGCCGGCCCGCCGGCGCCTGCGCGGCCGGTCTGCGCCACCTCCCCGCACTTCCCCTCCCCCCGCATCTTTTCCCCTCTTTTCCCCACTCTGCCCGGCAGGCATCCGGACTGGTGGATTCCCGTGTCAAGTATTCGCCAAAGTTGACGTTAGCGAAGACAGGTGCCCACGTTGCCGATCGCACAGTCAAAGCGCAGGTCATGTCGGCGAAATACCGTTCATGGCAGGCCAGTCGCATCGGATGGCATGGCATATCGAATGGCATGGAATTTATCTTATTCATAAGATAACTCTTAAAGAAAAATCGTCCAAAAACTCTCCACTGATTATTCTTCATCCGCATCATTTAAATTAGGATAAATCTCATCTAGATGCTGTTTATTCCAATATCAAGATGCTGAAAACCCGCATAAAAGGCCGATTGACTTAACACAACAACGAACGAATAGACGTAGGAAAATTCATCTTTTCTAAGTTGAATTTCCCACAAACAGAAAATAAACTTCCTATCAAACAAGAAGAAATTTCCGACAAGGCTTTACGAATTTTCCTGGGCTCAATGACCAAAAGGGGATCACCATGAGCACGCATGCACGCACCGGCAACGCCTCCATCCGCAACCTCAAGCACCGCCTGACGCTGGCGCTGGCGTGCGCGCTGCTCTCGGTCCCGGCGTGGGGCGCCGGCGGCGTGATCTTCTTCCGCGGCGCCATCGTCGCGCCGTCGTGCATGACGCAGATGAGCGCCGGCTCCGGCAGCGCCTCGGTAAGCTGCCCGCAGAACGGCGCCCAGGCCGCCGAGTTCGCCGCCGTGCCGCTGATGCCCGGCAAGTCCGTGCAGTTGAAGTCGGCGCGCGCCTCGGTCGAGACGGCGCGCTTCGTGAGGAAGAGCGATCCGGACGGTGGCCAGCAGGGCCTGGTCGTGATGGCCGAGTATTACTGAGCGGGCATTACCGAGCGGCCTGCGCCTCGAGCCACGCGAGCTCGGCGTCGTCGAAGCCGGCCGCGCGGCGCGCCTCGAGGTTGAAGGGCGGGCGCAGGCGCGGCGCCTGGTAGCGCGCCGCCAGCTCGCCATAGGCGGCGACCGGGTCCAGCCCGCGCCCGGCGCACAGCCAGCGGTACCAGCGGTTGCCGATGGCCACGTGGCCGACTTCGTCGCGCAGGATGATGTCGATGATGGCGGCGGCCTCGTGGTCGCCAGCGGCGGCCAGCTTCGCCCGCACCGGCGGCGAGGCGTCCAGCCCGCGCGCCTCGAGCGTGCGCGGCACCAGCGCCATGCGCGCCAGCACGTCGCCGGCGGTCTTATCGGCCATCTCCCACAGGCTGTTGTGCGCCGGGAAATCACCATAGCTGGCGCCCAGCGTGGCGAGGTGGTCGGCCAGCAGCGTGAAGTGCAGCGCCTCCTCGTCGGCCACGCGCAGCCAGTCGAGGTAGAACCCGGCCGGCATGCCGCCGAAGCGCCAGAGGGCGTCGAGCGCGAGGTTGATGGCGTTGAACTCGATGTGCGCCAGCGCGTGGATCATGGCGGCCCGCCCGGCCGGCGTATGGATCGAGCGGCGCCGCTCCACACGCTGCGGCGCCACCAGCTCCGGCCGCTCGGGGCGGCCCGGCAGCGGCAGCGTGGCCGTGAGGGTTTCGCCGGCGCCGAGTGCTTCCGGCGCCATGCCCGCGGCGGCCTGGCGCATGCGGCGCGTGGCTGCCGCCTTCTGCCGGGCGTCGCGCAGGCACAGGATGGCCAGCGCCTGCCGGCGCAGCGACAGGCCGGTGAAATCCGGCAGGCCGGGGGTGGCCGCGGCGGCGGCGTCCGGGAAAGCGGGCTCGGCCGCGCGGGGGGTGTCGTTCAGGTTGGCTGCCATCAGCGTAAAATCCGGGTTGCCGCCATTGTAGGGCCGGCGCTCGGCGCGGCCGGCATCCGCCACATCGCGCGTTCCCGCCGCCGCCCTCCCGCGAACCTTTAAAGCCCGGCGGCAAACCCCATATACCCATACGCACTTGTGCAGGAGACTTCATGGCGCTTTACCAGCTCGGCGACATCGCCCCGACCATCGATCCGGACGCCTACGTCGCGCCGGAGGCCACCATCATCGGCAACGTGACGCTCAAGGCGCGCGCGAGCGCGTGGCCGGGCGTGGTGATCCGCGGCGACAACGAGCCGATCGTGGTGGGCGAGTCCAGCAACGTGCAGGAAGGCACCGTGCTCCATACCGACCCGGGCTGCCCGCTGACCATCGGCGACAAGGTGTCGATCGGCCACCAGGCCATGCTGCACGGCTGCACCGTGGGCGAAGGCTCGCTGATCGGCATCCAGGCGGTGATCCTGAACCGCGCGGTGATCGGCAAGGAATGCCTGGTCGGCGCCGGCGCGGTGGTCACGGAGGGCAAGGTGTTCCCGGACCGCTCGCTGATCCTGGGCGCGCCGGCCAAGGTGGTGCGCGAGCTCACCGAGCAGGACGTGGCCAACCTGTACCGCAACGCCGAGACCTACGCCACGCGCCAGGCCATGTACAAGACGCAGCTGAAACGCATCGACTAACACGCATCGACCAGGGCGCCGGCCAGGAACCGCGCCCGCGCCGATCTACCGACGGACCATCGTGACTGATTCCACCTCCCCCGACATCCTGCAGAAATTCCTGTTCGACGCGGCCCCAGTGCGCGGCGAACTGGTGCGCATGCGCGCCACCTGGCAGGATGTGCTGCGCCGCAATCAATATCCCGCGCCGGTCCGCCGGCTGCTGGGCGAGATGATGTCCGCGGCCGCCCTGCTCACCGCCAACCTGAAGTTCAACGGCGCGCTGGTGATGCAGGTGCACGGCGACGGTCCGGTGCGCATGCTGGTGGTGGAATGCCTGTCCGATCTGTCGATGCGCGCCACCGCCAAGCTGGCCGAGGGCGCGCAGGTGGCCGACGACGCCACGCTGGCCGACCTGGTCAACGTGCGCGGCGGCGGCCGCTTCGCCATCACGCTGGACCCGCAGGACAAGCTGCCGGGCCAGCAGGCCTACCAGAGCATCGTGCCGCTGGCCGACGCGCATGGCGCGTTCGACTCGATGGCCGCGGTGCTCGAGCACTACATGCGCTCGTCCGAGCAGCTCGACACGCGCCTGTGGCTGGCCGCCGACGACCAGGTCGCCGCCGGCATGCTGCTGCAGAAGCTGCCGAGCTACGGCGGCACCCTGGAAGGCCACGCCGGCCGCGCCCCGGCGCAGGTCGGCGAGACCGGCGCGCCGCTGGCCGAGAGCGCCCGCGCGCAGGACCTCGACACCTGGGACCGCGCCTGCCAGCTCGGCGCCACGCTCAAGGCCGACGAGTTGCTGGCCGAGACCCCCGACACGCTGCTGCGCCGCCTGTTCTGGGAAGACCTGCAGGCCGCCGGCGTGCGCGTGTTCGAGCCGCTCGGCCCGCATTTCCACTGCTCGTGCTCGCGCCCCAAGGTGGCCGGCATGCTGCAGAACCTGGGCCGCGCCGAGATCGAGAGCATCCTGGAGGAGCGCGGCAACGTGGAGATCCACTGCGATTTCTGCGGCCAGCAATATCATTTCGACCCGGTCGACTGCGCCCAGCTGTTCACGCCGGTGCCGGTGGCCACCGGCGCCGGCGACGGCGCCAGCCAGCAGCACTGAGCGGCGGGCGGCGGCCGGGCCCGGCGGAACCTTTGCCCGGTGCGCCGGGGTCCAAGCGTCAGTGACCCACCAGAGCCAGGGGAAATATCATGTCCGCTTTGTCTCCGAACCCGTCTCCGAACCCGTCTCCAAACGCGCCTGCCGCCGCGGCGCGGCGCCTGCCGGGCGCGCTTGGCGCGCTGCTGCTCGGCGCCGCGCTGCTGGGCGGCTGCGCCGGGCTGCCGCGCGACATCAACGGCTCGCCGCCGACCGCGCGGCTGGTGCCCAACAGCATCCCGCCCGCGCCGATCACCCCCGAGGAAAGCCAGAAACTGGGCACGCTGAACCGCGACATCCTGCGCGAGCAGGACGCCGCCATCGCGCGCCAGCAGCAGGCCGAGGCCTACGCGCGCGCCTATTCCTATTACGCCTACCCGTCGCCAAGCTGGAACCTGTATTACGGTGGCTGGGGTGGACGCCGGTGGGGCGGCGGCGTCGGCTTCAGCAGCGGATATGGTTATCCGGGCTGGGGCTGGGGCTGGGGCGGTTATCCGTACTGGTGGTAATGGGGCGGCAGCAATGAGGCGGCAAGACGCCGGCGCGCGTGGACGAGACGCTGCCCGCCACGGCAATGCGAGCTGCGACAGGTAGCTGCAATTGGGGGAAAACGAGGGGAAAAACGGGAAATCGCCGGACCGGCGAATCCCGCCGGCGGCATGACAGCACCCGCAGCGGGCGCCATGCGCGGCGCCGGCGCTAGTGGCTGCCGCCGGCCGGCGAATTCGGCGGCGGGGGCAGCGGCGGCGTGGCGCTGACCTTGGGCGCGGGCGCCACGAACTGCACGAACACCTCGCCGTCCCTGACCATGCCCAACTCGTAGCGGGCACGCTCCTCGATGGCGCCGGTGCCGTCCTGCAGGTCCTTCACTTCCCCTTCCAGCTTGGCGTTGCGCAGCTTGAGCGCCTGGTTGCGCGCGCTCTGCTCCTGCACCTGCTTGTCCATGTCCCATACGCGCAGCCAGCCGCCCTTGCCCAGCCACAGCGGATACTGAATGGCGAGCAACAGCACGAACAGCAGCAGCGAGATCAGGCGCATAGGGATTCCGGCGCTTTGCAGAAGAGGTCGGGGCCGTCGGCGCCGGCCGCGATGAGGGTTATCCGCGGCCGGCGCATGACGCGGGCTTAGCGCAGATTATAGAAGGCGCTCTTGCCCGGGTAGCTGGCGATGTCGCCGAGGTCTTCCTCGATGCGCAGCAGCTGGTTGTACTTCGAGATGCGGTCCGAGCGCGACAGCGAGCCGGTCTTGATCTGGCCGGCGTTGGTGCCCACCGCGATGTCGGCGATGG
>Ga0255336_101362_pt1 | contig 18247 bp, 32 predicted proteins | sample MeOH1_35cm_T3_17_FD_189102 | JGI IMG/M metagenome (GOLD analysis project Ga0255336, IMG submission 189102) | Sandy soil microbial communities from University of British Columbia, Vancouver, Canada - MeOH1_35cm_T3_179 | ecosystem: Engineered > Artificial ecosystem > Sand microcosm > Unclassified ...
AAGCGGACGCGATAGCTCAGCGACGCATTCACGGCCCGAGTTCCTTATTCCATCAAAGCATAGAGATCCGTCGCTTAATAACTTTCAGGCTTATGATAGCAATTTGACCGGATCTTGGTCAGATCCCAGTCACGTCTATTGGTCCGGACGGTTCCAGTGAGTGCCCGCGTGCTTCGGACGGCGAGCGGCCAGGGCCGAGAAACAAAGTGGTCGTCGCGGGGGTCTCGATCAGCAACGCCTCCCGCGTCATTGACGATGCAACCGGACTCAAGAAAATCGACGTCGCGCGATATTACACAGAGGTGGCTGAATGGGCGCTGCCATGGTTGCATAACAGGCCCCTCACTTTGGTGCGCGCGCCGGACGGCATCAAGGGGGATCTGTTTTTCCAGAAACATGCGGACAAGATGCGGATCCAAGGTGTCAGCGAATTGCCCAAGGAGCTTCACCCGCGTCACCCGCCGCTGCTCGTTGCCAACTCGGCAGAGGCACTCGCAGGCCTCGCGCAGATGGGAGTCATCGAGCTGCACTCTTGGAATGCGGTTGCGCCGGACCTCGAACATCCCGATCGCGTCATTTTCGATCTGGACCCGGATCCGCAACTGGCGTGGAGCGCGATGCTGGATGCGGCTTCACTCGTCAAGGTGGTTCTGGACGAAGTTGGTCTGAAGTCTTTCGTTAAAACGAGCGGCGGCAAAGGTTTTCATATCGTTGTACCGCTCACCCGCCGGCAAGGATGGGCCGAGACCAAGGAATTCTCCAAGGCTGTCGCCCGACACATTGCTCGCGTCCTGCCCGATAGGTTTTCAGCCGTCCTTGGACCTAAAAACCGCGTTGGCAAAATCTTTATTGACTACCTGCGCAATAGCCGCGGGGCAAGCACCGTCGCGCCCTTTTCGGTGCGCGCCCGGTCGGGCATGGCTGTCTCGATGCCTATTTCTTGGGACGAGCTGAGGGAAGTGAAGCGCGGCGACGAATGGACGATGCGCGGGGCGATCGCCCGGCAGCGATCCTTGGGTGCCAATCCTTGGGCTGGCTACTGGCAGACAAGACAAGGCATCAACGCAGCGATGCGTCGGGCCGTCGGCATGAAGCCCTGATAACAGACGGGCGCGCGCCTTGCTATGGTTAGTACACACAATAAGGAGGATGACATGGCTGATCAGCACAAACCCGGCGAAACGGTCAAGACGAGCGGGATTTACAAGGTTGTGCGCGAAGGCGACGCGAGTTCGGCGTTCGAGGTGACTTGCGTCGAGGGGGAACACTTCCCTCCCGCGCGCAGCGGAAAGGGCGCTCACTACGAACTGGTGCATGCCGCGACGCATTCACATAAGCACTCTGAACTCGGCAGCGAGGACGCGTAGCGATATCACGGCCATCTGCCGGCTTACTGTCTTTCGGGAGATAACGATGTGCTACGGCAATCCGGAAGAGCTTCTTGCGAAACTGCTTGAAGCACGGCCGCCGGTGACGAACGATCTCGGTCACACCGCGCAGGACGACTTCGACCACCTTTGTGCGTACTCGGGTCTTTCAGTTGAAACTGCCGGGCCGGGTGGTTTCGCATGGGCTCGATATGTTCACTACAGCCTATGGCGCCCCGACAGGATAAAGCCGGAATCATCGGCGTTCAGCCAGTAACGCTCGGGGAAAACTGGCCGCCCGCGACGCGTACGCCGACCGGGCGATTCTCCGCATGAAGCCACGTACGCATCCGACACTGGCAACCGTGCCCGGTCTCCCTTATGCTCGCCGGGCCGTTTCGTGAACGCGATTTTCCCGTCCCTTCTCGGCTACGAGCCGCCCCCGTCCAACGCGTTACACCGACACGCGCGCGCACTCTATGCCCGTCGTCACCAAGCGGCGCCCGTGCCGCGCGTTGACACTAGCAGCGACGCGTGGCGGCCGACCGTCAACGCATGCCATGACAACTGCGAGGCCTGGTGCGAGCGACATCCCGATTACCAGCTCGCGCGCGGCTGGCTGTACTTTTCCCTCCCCGGCATGGGCTACTGCCAGTTCGTGTCGCATTCCGTGGTGCGGCGGCCGGACGGTACGCTTGTTGACATCAGGCCCACTGGCCAACTGCTGCAAGCCGCTCCCTACCCATTCCTCGATGCTGGCGTGGGCGAGGATCATTACGCTGCACTCGCGACGGACCTTTATGAGACGACCGGGAACGGCAATCTCTGTTTTCAGCACGGCGTGGTTTAGGAGACTGGCGGGGCGACAAAGGTCTCGGCCAACGATTGCGGGCGCCGGAACAGGAGCGTAACGAGGTCAAGAAATCACCGCGCATGTCGATATTACGGTCGTGGCCGCACATCACGACCGCTCCCAAAACCCCTTGACTCCGCCACGGACAAGCCTAAAATGTACATATCATGTCCATGTACATCGGGGTGAAAGAATGGCAACTGCAACAGAGCGGATCGTGGTCCAGGTGACTGCGGTTCAAAAGCGGGCGATCGCGAGTACCGCGAAGCGGCTCGGGCTTAACGTGAGCGAGTTGATGCGCCAAGCGGCGCAGGGCTTCACGCCGTCCGAGGACGAGCAGGACATGCATGCGCTAATCACGCGAGTGAATGCGTCCACGAACGAAGCAAACGATGCGCTGGACGACGCGCTTTCGTTCGTTGCGGAGTCGAACAAGCGGATTGCGGCGTTGACGGAAGGTAAGCACTGATGGGCGTCACAGACAAGGTTTGGGACGCGCTCACGACCGTTATCAAGATGAATGACAAGGTGGTGTCGCTGGCTGGCACTGTCAAGGATCAGCAGGCGAAGATTGAGAGCTTGACGGAGCGGGTTATTAGACTTGAAGCGACGTTGGAACTCATGATTCGCACAGGCAGCGACACAAAAAAGCTACCACGCTAACGGAAAACCTATGGAAGATTTTTTGTTGGGCCTAGTCGTAGGCGTCGTGCTGTGCGGGAACGGACGCCGCTCGACTCCCGGCATGCCGGTCTATAAGGCGGTCAATGGGTGGTTCAATCGACGTCGGCACGCGAGGCTTCGGATCAAGGCAGAGCGACGCGGATTTCTGAATCTGTTCGATGACGAGTACCGTCACTACGAACACATCCCGTTCGGATTGCAGAATCCCGCCTATTGCCTTCGGGCATTCCAGCGGGCGCAGCTCCGGCATAAAGCCGACCCGGCGTGACTGCGGAAAAGCAGAAAATGAACCCGAAACATCTGTTCTATGGCGTGGCTGTATTTACGGTGATTATTGCTGTTGTGTACGCGATTCAGGGCAGCTTCGGGATGGCTTTGCTTGCCGCCTTGGTTGCCTCTTGCTGTCTACTCAACACGACTCGCCCCGCGAATCGGGCTGCTAGCCGCAGCGACTTGAAGCGGTTTTTGGGCATTCGGTAACGGAACAGAAAAGCCCGGATCAGGCGGGCACGCTGTGAGAATTCAAACAAGGAGAATGCGAATGACGAAGTACCGATGCGAAAGCGTTACCGACGTCGCTTCTGGCAAGGTTTATATTGAAGTGTTCTATCCGGCCGATTCACGCCAAGTGTTTCGCACAAGCCCGGCCAACTTCGATACGCACGAGGCCGCTGAGCGCGAGTTCACCCAGTTCGCCAATGACGTATTGCCCGACTTCACCTCGTTACCCGCAGACCCGGATAACCAGGGTTGGGTTCTCGGCTTCGCGGTCGTAAAGAATTCGCCTTGGCACTTTGGCGGGATTTACGCGCAAGAAGAGATGGCCGCACATGTTGCGGCAAACCTCGGAGGAGACTACGAGGTCCACTATGGATCTCACAAGCAAGATTCGGACGACTTTATGCGCATCTCGCGATAGGCGGTGGAAAAGTATGACGTCAAATACATCGAGTGAAGCGTACCGGGAAGGCTATGTTGCGGGTGCCAGCGGCCAAGCTGGGGCGGTGCCGCAGAAATACGCGCTCGGCTCGAAAGAGGCGAACGAGTGGGGCGATGGATGGGCCGATGGCGCGGCATCGAGATAACGGAAAAGCGCTCGCGTCGCCATAAGGGAAGCGAATTGAAAGCACTCAGTTATACCAAGATCACACAGACCGCCGAAGCCGCGATCCGAGCGCATCTCGACGCGGAAGCGAAAGACCGTGGATCTGGCAACGCTCACGGCGCGGGTTACGAGCGGGCAGCGCAAACGGTGCTTTCGATCTCTGGCAAGCGCTGGTTCTGGATCACCTTGACGCGACCGTGCGGGCGTCCTACGCCGCCGACTTTGCGCGCCTGTACACGCTGGTTTGTCCCGAATATACACCTGCTTAACAACGGAAAGGCATCTGGCGCGAGCTGCGCACCGAACGCCGGACGGCATCCGGTTTTTCTAACGAATCAGCATGAGCATTCAAGAGATTTTTCACCTGAGCGATACCGCAACCGACGCGCTATTGGTTGTTGCTGGCGTGGTTTGCTTGGTCGCAGCCGCTTACTGGATGGGCCCCTTCAAGCGCGGCAATCGCGCTCGCTAACGGGTGGGAAAAGCGTTCGCGGCGGTCGCGGGGGCTATACAGGAAAACAGATGAACCCATTTGAAATTTCGCAAGAAGAATACGACCGATTGAGTTGCCACCTAGCGCTGTTAGCAATTGAATTCGATCGCCCGAATCCAGCCGACCAAAAGGTACGCGATGCGGCTCTTAATTACGGAAACAAGTATTTCACGGAGCCGGGGGTTGTAACGCGACCTGATATTTCGGGGATCAGAGAATTTCTGACGCGGCACGGCCGCAATCCGGATGCGATTCCGCCGGCGATGCGGATACGCCCTGCCAATGACGGCTGGGTCAGCGTCGCCGAGAGGTTGCCCCAGCCTCCCGCAACCGCCACCGAAGTGAGCGTGGACGTGCGGCACATCATCGACGACGAAGTTGTGGAATCGCCAGCCTGTTTCGTCAACGAGCAGTCGAGCCTCAATTCAGTCGGGGCACCTTGCTTCGTGCTGCTCGGACGTCGCATTGACCTGCTCAATCCTCACAATGAGGGCCCGGTCGTCGCGACGTACGTCGAACCGACGCATTGGCGGCCACGCGAGGCGTAGCGGCTCATCAATGGAATTCGCCAATCTCTGGACAAAGCTTCGGAGCAACTGACACGACGGAAAACAGGACAATTACTTATGCCGAAGAGAGAGACATTTAGCGCCCACATCGAATGCAAGCGCTGCGGAAAGACGGGAAAGGCGGTTTGGGAAGAAAACGAGAATCCGGTTCATGGCGGTGGCTTGGATCGCGAACTCAAAGAATTGGACGCGGGGTTTCACCGGGGCAAGGGGCGCGATTCGTCCGGCGACGTCGAGATTGTTTGCGACGATTGCAAGACGCCAGTCAGTTGATAGGAAAACAGACGACGAAAGCAAGACTTGGCTGCTGTCATGCCATTCACCGCGTTTGCGCATAGCGTCGATGTCGCGCTGAGCTATTTCATGGGCTACGCGAAGACCAGCCTGGTCATCGCCCTAGTCTCGGTCGGTTTGATTTTCGGCTATCGACTCGTCGTGCTCGGCGAATCACTGCGTTCGGTCGGTGCTGATGTGTTTGGGGCGGGCCTCCTGTGCTCCTTCGCTGCCGTAGCGGTAGTCATGGCAAGCCGTCGCAAAACGACGGCGTAACACAACTTAAAAGATCGCGATAAGGACCAATGGGTATGGCAAAGGCACTTTTCAGTGTTGTGGCAATTCTGCCGGGGCGGCAAACAGCATGAGTATTCCTATCCATATCGTCCAGTTCCTGTGTGCGCTTGGTGTCGTGGGAGTAATGATTTACCTAACAGCGTTTAGAAATGAAACCAGACTTGCGGTCGCACTCGCTCTTGTGAGCGGGGCGGTTGGACTTCTTGTCCATCACCTCACAGCGTAAGCGATCGGAAAATCCGGGGCGTCCGGGCGATAGGAGACACACGTGATCATCAGGATTGAAGTTTCCGATGCGGAACTCGAAAAAATGGACTGCAGCTCTGTCGAAGAATTTGAGGAGCAGATCCGCGACCAGCTCGATAACGGCGTGGTGACCAGCGACGGTGGTACTGGTTCTGAGTGGATGGCGGAGTACGAACTCGAAGTCATCAAGGTCGACTGACTACGGACCGTAAAAGCATTTCTTGGCAAGTCACGATAAGGCACGGGAACCATGAACCATGACCAGCTCGACGCGGCAGCCGATCCGATAAATGCCCATTGGGCAGAACGGATGGGCGATGACGCCCGGCCGTTTGTCGAACCCATTTGGCACGGTTCGATTCTCCCCTCTTTGAAGGGGAATGCGTTTGCCGAAAAATGGACTAACGAACAGTTCCACGAACGATGCACACGTGCCCTGATGGCGACAGTCGACCTGTTTTACGCGCTGCACGGGAATGCAAGTTCGAGTTACACCCAGGCAAACGAGAAGCCCCAATACTATTGGGTGCGCCAGAACTTCAACATCCTCCGCACCAATGATGCGACGCGCGGGATGAGCATCCAGAAAGACGAAATGCTGCGCGTCGCGGCCGAATATCTGAGTCATCCGGAAATTCGAACCAACAAATTCGATTGGCTTCTTCTCGATGCGATCGTGTTTGCGGAACTCGATGCATATTCGTGGCACATCTCCGGCTTTGCGGCAACGCTCGCCGGCGGCAAGGTGGTCAAATACCTCGCACTGTTGGCCCTCTTCAAGGGGATCGGCTTTGTCCTTGGATACTTATTGTTGCCGGCGATCGCCTACTTCGCGGTTAGTAGGGGGCATGAGACGACGGGCTGGTCCGTTGCTGCACTTTGGGCAGTATCGGTGGTCTGGTCGCTCATAGGACTGCCATTTCGATGGAAGACGCGGCGCAAGAACAAGGCGCTTCTGAACCGGATGCTCGACCTGTATCGACTCCTCGGCGACAGCACGATCTCGCCCCGTCTCTTGAAGGATGCCTTGGAAAGGGCAGCGACAGATGGCGTAGTGCTTGACGGCGCGGTGTTCAGCATTGTGGACAGGATCGTTGCCCGAGACGCGACGGCTTTTGTGCCCGGACAGATCGGATAACCCCAAATTGAAGTTGCAAAACTCGTACATCATGAGTCTTTCCGCGCAATGCCAGGCGCCGCAGGGCCTGCCAATGTCTTATAACGAAGAAGGACTAGCCGTTGAATAACGTTTCGATCGATGCTGTTGGCGGTCTGCTGCCGCTGGCCGTCTCTCTCCTATATCTCCCGCGCACCGTTCGTGCATTGGGGTGGTTCTACGGAGCGATTTTTGTGCTTTCCATGCTGGTCTCGACGCACTTCTCCTTTTGCGACAGCCATGCTGTCCACGTTGCCCCCGGCACCATCCTGTTGTGCGTTGCGCTTTGGCTGCCCAGAGCGCGCGGGCGTAACATGGAAGTACCGGCCGCGGCCATCTTCACGCTCGCATTCATCGCGGGCTTTCCGGTTGACGTGTATCTTGGCTATGTTTGCGTAGCTGCGAATGGAACGGCGCGGGTGGGCGGCGCAGGCCTGTCCGATGGGCTGATCGTGGGTCCAGCGAGTCTCGCCCTGGTACACCTCGGTGTCTACTATTTCTGCGAACTGGACGAGAAGGGAAAGGTGCCGCTTGGAGACTTTCTGAAGACGCATTTCGCGGTGACCCGTCCGACCGTCAGCCGGCCTGCGGCCACCATCGCCGAGCCGTCATGACCCGCATCTCGTCCGGCATCGCGTTGCGCTCGGCGGGGCTTGGGCTGTGTCGATAGCTGCGGTATACTTACCACGCACTCCAGACAACGAGTGCCGGGTTTGGCGACCCGATTCATACAAGCGCACGGCCGCGCTATGCGGCTTTTTTTGTGCGTATTGCCTCTGCGCGCCGTCTTCTATGGGCGGGCCTTGGTTGGGAGACCTTCGGGTCTGCCGGCTGCTTGTGTGACCGGTTCGCCAACCCTGCCATGCGCCCGCTCACCTCATTTGGCGATGAGAAGCCGGGTAACGCTCACACAAGAGGCCGCACCGTGCATCCACATTCAATCCTGCCGCTCAAGTCGCTGCTTTCCCCCACGCTCATGCAATCGGCACCGGCAGTGGCCGACTGTGCAATTAACCCCGTCGACGTCGCCCCTGTCGCGACTGTGGGCCGCGCACCTGCTCGCGCTGTGTCGTCGCTGAGACGCTGTGCTGCAGCGCTCGCGATGGCTGCGACTGGTACATCTGCCTGCGTATCATTCCTCGCCTCATGGGACCGCGGTGGCCAGTTATCCGAACGGCTCGTCTGGGTTGGCGTGGGTCTTGTTCTGCTGCTCGGCGCGCATCTCTTGCCAGCACTCGCGCGATCCGCACCGATGATGCTGCGAGTTCCTGCGCTCATGCTGTGGGTCCTGTCGATGCTCGCGACCGGATACGGCCACGCCACATTTTTCATGCAGGCGCAGCGGCATGCCGGTGAGCTTCGTGCGGCAGCTGTCGACGCGCGCGCCTCGATCGCCACGTCTCCGGTTTCAATCGCGCCGGACCTAACGACAATAGCCAGTGAACGTGCGCGGGTCACAACGGAACTGGCCAACGCGACGGCGCGGAAATGTGTCGACCGTTGCACAGCTCAAACGCTACGCCGTGTGGCGCTGTCGTCCCGGCTGGACGCACTGAACATCGCGTTGGAGGAAGCCCGCCGTCGCGAACGTGCGGACGACAAGCTGAGCGTGGCCCGCGATCGGCAGGCGGTTCTGCGAGCGGATGCAATGAGCGATCCGGTAACCAGTCGCGTTGCTCTTCTTCTAGGTACGTCAACGGACACAGTCAATCTGGTTGTGGGTCTTGGATTCGGCGCGGTGCTCGAGTGCATCGCATGTCTTGGCTGGTTGCTCGCGCTGCATGGCTCTCCCAGCAGCGACGCGCCTTCGACGACTCATAGTAACGCGGCAGTCATGCCGAGTAACGTCACGCATCGCGCTGGTAACGACGGGACGTCAGCCTTGGCTGACGGAGTTCCAGAAGGTAACTCTGCCGTTCCCGTCAGTAACGCATTGGTCGCAACCAGTCACAACGATGGGCAACTGTCGCGAGATCAGGATCAGACCGTAACTGTGATGGTAGCGAGGACCGTTAGTGCGGATCTTGCGATGCTCGCCACGGAGGTGGCCGCCGGTCGAATGCGCGCGACTGTTGCCGAGATCCGGAAGTTGTTCCGGTGCTCTCAGGGGAGGGCGATGGCGCTACGCCGGCAATTCGCAGAAGCGATGCTTGAGCAGCCACGCGCGGCATGACCGGATGGCGTCCCGGCGGGCCAACTGTTCGCATCCTGCCAATCTAGGCAGGTAGCGCAACTGTCGCGTTTGTGGCAGGCTGGCCCTTTGTCTGAGGAATAGAGCAAGTGGGAAAGCGCGCCATTATTCGGGCTGGCGACACCACGTCGCACGGCGGCAGGGTGCTGGAAGGCACAGAGACAGCCAACATTGACGGCAAAGCGATCGCCGGCGTCGGACACATGGTCCTGTGCCCACAGTGCAAGGGCACCTTTCCGATTCTCCCCGATGTGCTGGGCCGCCGTTATCCACACCGGATCCACGATCGTGACACCGCCGTTGAGGGAATGCGTACCGCGTGCGGCGCCTTGCTCATCGCCTCTCAGTCCACCGCAACAATTGAAGATACCGGCGAGGGCGATCCGAGCCACGGGGCCAGCGCTGCAGCAGCAGCCGCGCTGCAGCTCGCGCCGAGCCCGACGTTGTGCCTCGAATGCCTGAAAGCCGCGGCCGAAAGCGGTGCTACTACCGTGATGCGAGGCTAGGCCGTGCGGACGTTGCAGATAGAAAGCTACCTCGCGGAGCGTCAGGCGCACACCTCCTTGCCAGTGAGACTCTACGCGCTGGTAGACGCCCTGCTTTATGCTGGCACAGCCAGCGCGTCGACGCTGGAACGTTCTTCGTCCGCGATCGCCGTGTTCGACGGCACGCCTGACGCGTCATTGGCCGATGCAGGTCCCTGGCTGATCGATTTCGAACTGGCCTCGATCGCAACGCGACGGACTCTGCTCGAACTCGCTGCCGGCGCATCGGGCCTGTCGTGGCTCATCAGCGCGTACCCTTTCACCTCGCTGGCCCAAGAGTTGCGCGAGCGGCTAGACGTGCGGATGCCGAACGGTAACACCGCACTGCTGCGCTTCTACGACGCACGCATCATCGGCGACATTGCTGACCTTCTGTCGTTTTCGCAGCGCGCGGAATTTTTTGTGGCTACCTTCGACTGGCTAGTCCAGATCAACGACAAACTCAGCAGGGTGCATCCGCATGCTTGATCTGACTTCCGACCAGGTTGCGGCCCTCGCAGATATTGATGCCAAAGGTTTCGTCGAGCGCGTACGGCAGGATCTCGTGAGGGACGATCCGAATCTTGCGGCAGACCCGGCCCTCGCGGAGCGCTTGCGGCGAGCGTTCAGGGCCGCGCGTGCGCTCGGTATAGCGGAAGACACGAACCTCGTCGCGTTCCTTCGCGTCGAGGCTTACGCGCCTGGCTTCTACGAGAAGCCGGCGACGCGTACATGGCTTATGCGCCCAGGGCGCTCGGCCGACGAACGGTTTCACGATTATCTGCGCGTGATGCGCTGGCGAATTGAACACCCTGAATATGTGGGAGGATTGAGCTATGGCGGTGGTACTCGCACCGGTAGTGGAGGCAGCGGTCACGGAGCTTGGGCCAATCTTGGCACGCGCTGGCGCCGCCTTGTTGGGAGGGGCGGCGACAGCAGCGGCCGGTAGTCTGTCAGGCGATACAGCGAAAGACGATAGCAAGGCCGCACCCGTCGCGCGCACGCTGCCGCGCACCGATGAGAGCTGCAAGAAGTGCCCTCCGGAAGCCGGTAGCAAAGTCCGCGAAAATCATGGCGTAAACTGGCCATCGTATCGCTATCAGGCCCGGATAACCGGCTTTGCATTTGATGCGGAAGAGTGCCGCTGGAGCGACGAGTGGGCATGGCTCGGCCTGGACTTCGACGGTTTCCAGCAAGGGGAGTGCCTCCTGCAGGAAACGAAAGGGAACTACGATCAGTTCCTGGACGAGGACGACGAGCCAAAGTTCTTCTTCGGTGGCTTCACCGACATGCAGAGACAGATTGTCCGGCAGTCGGTGGCGGTCAACTCCAATCCACCAGCAAAATTGATGTGGTATTTCATGACCCCGAAAGCGCGAGAGTACATGTTGCCGGTGCTGAACCGCGCCCGCGTGCCTTCCGTCTACCAGCCTTAACACCATGCAATTCATTGCCCAATACCACGACAGTAAGGACATCGGATTATCCGATTTCCAGTTTCAGCTGACACGGCTGTGGCCAGTCATAAGCGTGCTTGCCTCCAAAGATCCGCGGCTGGCCGAATGGTTTCTCCAAGGCGCGAACGAAAAGGACGCGCAGCTATATCCGGTCTACGACGCGAAGGCGACTCCATCGGCGGCTGCAACGGCGGTGCTCAAAGAGCAATACCGGAACGAAAAAGCGCTCGCGAAAACGATCGGGATGTGGAACGGACAGCCCGTCAAAAAAGACGGCGCTTCAATCGTCGTCACCTTCGACACGGCCCCGATGCCGGCGGACATCGACATATCGATCGGAGAAGAAAGCGCGACATCGTCCCGGCTTGGCGAGTTCGACGCGATAGCGCAAATCGTAGCGGCGGTTGCTCATGCCTACGCGCCGGCTTATGTGACTGCGGCACCGCGCAAATACATGGCGAAACAGGTGTTCGACGACAAGCCGGGCGTCGGCTGGATGCTATATCTGCCCAAAGTCATTACTGCGCAGCAGATCCCGGAGGCCCGCGCCCTGATTCCGGTGTACACCGCCGGTAACAGGCAAACCGGCACGATCATCGTGAGCGTGACGGATGCGGTCTTTTCCCTGGCCGATCCGGAGCACGTCGAGATCGCCAACCGTATAGAGGTACGCCTTGTTGATCAGGATCTGCTGCCGCGCTACTCGGATATTTAAGGTTCGCACGGCTGACATAGTGGCGTGGCAAGCAAGCTCTTTCGCATGCGAAAAAAGGGACGAAATGGCATTGCCGGAGTGCTGGCATAATTCAGCCTCTCTCAGGTTCTGCTACGGCCCTCGGAATTGGCAGAATCTTTTAGCCGACCATTGCGGTCGGCTTTTTTTTCGCCGGTCCTCTTTACCAACGGCGTGATGCCTCGTCAAAAGGCGGTGTGTCTTTCAGCCAGTTCATCACTTCGTCTCGCACGCTAAATCTCGGCGCTGCGAGCCATGCGGCGAACTCGGGCCGCAGGTCGAGCCAGACGCAGTCCGAGGGATCGAATTCCTCCTCGATCTGGTCGGGACGATCGTCACGCAAATAAGCGTACACAACGCGTCGCCCGTCCCAATACGCGACAGCGAAATCCGTCAGTTCAGCAACCGTGCCGCGCGGCAAGTCCCGCAACAGCATTCCGATCTGGTCATTGCATGCCCCCGGGGTCAGATCACCCATGATTCTCTCCGTGCGCTTGTGTGACATAGAGCAGCATAGATGATGCAGAAGCCCTCGACCCGAAAACGCACAACCTGAGCAACACTCTTTTCTGCTCATTTGAGCTATACTGAATGCTCATATGCGGAGAAACGAAATCATGGCCGTTACGATCCATCGCACCAAACGCCCCTCCACCCCGAAAACGGCGGCCGCCGTCGTCGCGCAGGCAGCGCGGCCGGCCATGGGCCGCACGCCGCGCACGATCGGCGACTTTGTGCAGATTTACGAAGCGGGTCCAATGGAACGGATCGAGCTGATCAAAAGCGGAATCAGCGCCGACGGGCTTGTTGATCTGGCGACGTCAATGCATACGACGAAGGATCAGCTCTTCAAGCGGCTTGGGCTTCCGCGGGCGACGGTCGACCGCAAGGCACGTAACAAGCAAAACCTTTCGCAGGAGCAGTCAGAGCGCGTCATTGGCCTGATGAAGCTGGTCGGCCAGGTAAAGACGATGGTCGAACAATCGGGCGAGCCGGAAGGCTTTGACGCCGCTCAATGGGTTGGACAGTGGCTTGAGCAAGCGAACGGCGCACTCGGGGGTATCCCCCCCGCCGAACTGATGGACACGGTTCAAGGACAGGAAGTGATCGCAGGTCTTCTCGCGAAGATGCAGAGCGGGGCATACGCATGACGGTGGCGATCTGGCGGATCGCCACTGACACTCCCGATTACACCGCCGATGACCTGTCTGGCGAGGGCGCCAAGCGAACCGGTGGCCGATGGAACAGGCCAGGTATGCCGGTGCTGTACTGCGCGTCGAGCATTGCGTTGGCCTGCCTTGAAACCATGGTGCATTGGAATGCCGGGGGCCTGCCTTTGAACCGGTATCTCGTCCGGATAGATGTGCCGGATGACGTTTGGAACGCCGCGACGATCGTGACGGCCGACGCGGGTCCGGTGGGTTGGGACGCCATACCTGAAGGCAAGGTAAGTCTCGACCTCGGCGACGGCTGGATCAGCGCGAAGAAGTCTGCGCTTTTGCTGGTGCCATCAGTGATCGTTCCGGAAGAATTCAACGCGCTTGTCAATCCGTTGCATCCGGACGCCGCCACGTTGAGCGCGACGAAGCTGCGCAAATGGCTCTATGACAGCCGAATCAAGAAGTAGGAATGTTGCCAACGCATGAGTCACCTGAGCAACGTGGATAGAAAACAGGACCGAGAAACGGAGCGGATGCAGTATGAATCACCTTGAAGCGAAATCGACCCTTGAGACGCTCGCGCGCGGCGTCGATCCTGCTACGGGAGAGATCCTTTCCGAACAGAGCCCGTTCAATAACCCGCAGGTGATCCGGGCATTGTTTCTTGCTGTGACCGAACTCGACAAGCTCATCCAACCGGATCCGGCTGGGAAAGCGGAGCGTGAGCGGCCGCAGAACGCCGGTCGGGCGTGGCCGCCGGAAGAAGACCAGGCGTTGTTGAGGGACTTCGACGCCGGCATGTCGCCGAAGCAGCTCGCCGCGAAGCACGGTCGCACCAAAGGCGCGATCGACTCCCGGTTGGTGCGTCTCGGACGCGTCGAGCATTGAGCGTCCGAGGCGCACCAACCGGTTTGCCTGGATGCTTGGACCGGATCGGTGGGCGAGAGCGCGTCCAGTGGGGTGGCTTGAAAAGCTGATAGTTAGTTGCGTTTTTCCATCGAGCTGTAAACGACAATTTTCCGGAATCGGGAGCTTTCATGATCCAGATTGGTCGCACGAGATTCGTCACGCGCCACGCAGGGGTGATCCATGGAGCGGCTTGAATCGTTCGGTTTGCCCGACAGTTTCCCAGCCTACCTGATGCCAGCGGCCGGGGCCCAGTTCGTACGCGACTGCGTGAAGGGCATAGGCCGGGCAGACATGACTAGGATGGCCCGTGATAGGGGCTTCATGCCGAGCTGGAAGCGGCTGACTCACCTCGGGCCCGGGGTCTACGGATTGAGTCTGACGATCGACCGCATGGGCGTGCCGCTGATGGTCCGTATGAGCGAGCCCGGCAAGGCACAAAAGCCGGATACACGTCCGTCCGAACAGCCGTCGCTCTTCTAGAAAACTGCCGTCGCCGGAGGTTCATCATGTGTGGGCGTTATTCTCGCGGTCAGAAAGATCTGTTCTACGTCGAGCCACTGATGTCTGACGCTGGCGATCAGCGATTTGCCCGCCACGCGGATATCTTCCGGCCGAGCTGGAACGTTTCGCCGGGCACAAAACAGCCGATCATCGGCCCGGACGGCCCGCGGCTTGAAATATGGGGATTCCGGCCCGCATGGGCGGTGGTTAGAAAGACCAAAATGATGGTCAATGCGCGGATGGACAAAGCTGGATCGAGTACGTGGAAATGGATGTTCAGCTCGGGGCGGGTCTTGGTTCCCGCTGACGGTTGGTACGAATGGGTAACTGTTGAAGGCAGAAAGCAGCCCTATTTCATCAAATCGAATGACGGGCCTCCTGTCTATTTTGCCGGGCTGAGCAGCGTGCGGCCGGACGCAGCTCCGTCAGAAACGCCCGGGGTTGTGTTCGGGTTTGTCATCGTCACCGCAGCGGCCGATAGCGGCATGCTCGACGTTCACGACCGGCGCCCTCTTGTGCTGACGCTCGAAGAGGCCAAAGTGTGGCTCGACCCCGCGACGACGTTCGAGGAAGCCGTACATCTTGCAAATACCGCCGGGAAGTCCGCTGACGATTTTCATTGGCACAAGGTCACGCCCGGCGTGAATCGTACGGGCGGCGATAGTCCAACGTTCAACGACCCCATCGACGACAAGTAGGCACGAATAAAGGCACAGACATGAAGCACGAATACTGCGTCCAGACGGATGTCCTCGAAACCATCGTGGCCTCCGCCCGGGTTGAGCCGCGCCATGCCGCACTGCTTGCCACGCTTGCTACACGCAGCGAGTACAGGTCGGCCGCGTACGTGACGTCGCGCGACACGTATGCGGCACATCCTGGCGCTGTCTTTGACGCGTCCGGAGTGAGGATCGGGGAGAGCTATCGCGATTGGGTCAAGGCCGAGATCGAGGCGCACAACGGCGACGTCGCCGCAGTGTGGGAGCACAACAAGGACAAGGGCTATCTGCTGTCCGAAGTCCAGCCTGTATTGCATTTCTTCGCCCATGACCGCGGCGGCGCCCTGGACAACTTTACGCAGTTGCGCATCTTCACAGAGACCGAGGCGATCACCAGAAACCTCTTCACAACCGCCGACTGGCGGCGGCCGCAGAGTCCGAACGATCTTCTGGTGTATCACGACTATCTCGGGGACCCGATCGAACCTCGTCCGTTGGGCGCGGAACGATACCGCCTCTACGACGCGATCGACATGCAGATATTCCTTCGTGTGGCCGCGGCGTGTGCTGATGAGGAACGTCGCGTCGCAGCAGCTCGTCGCCTCAAATTCACTAATTTGCAGACAGGCGAATCCGGGACACAATCGTTTGCCGAATTTCATCCGGGATTCGACAAATATCCGAACAAATCGCAACGCTTCTTCGACGACTGGTCTGAGTCCAGCGCGGGCAGCAGCGGCGAACGGATCTGCCGGCGATGGGTATTTGAACCACAGGATTCACAGGGCTACCAAGCCGACAAGAGCCAGCCGCGTCATCTGTATTTCATCCCGCAGTGGGGCCACAACCGTAAGGTCGCGGCCGTCGAAAAGATCCGCAATATGGACGACTATGCGCTGTATGGCCGGTTGAACAAGTTCGATGAGCGTATTGGCGTGCCGTTCAGCTGGTATTTCTATGGCCTGCACGGCAACCTGGTGAAAGCCGGCGCGCTCGAACGCATCGTTTCCGCGGCCGAAGACGGCCTGATCGTGTTGCCGGAACATGATTACCGCGTGCTGAAACGCTGGCAGGAACAACCATACGGATTCTGAGAATGCCAACAAAAATGCTGCCGCCTGTGCCTGACGGCGTGTCGATGTACTTTTACATGAGGTTCGCCGCGGGCAATGAAACGTTCGGCGACGAGTGGTATAGGTTCGAAGCGATGGAGGACCTGCCGCCGTGCCTCAAGCACGACTATCCGACGCTTGATATTGAGTTCCGTGTGCCTCCGATCTGCAGGGACTTCCAGCTCGTCACAATCGACCTGCGGAGCGCTCTGGACACGATGCCGGCGAGCGAACGCCTGCACCTGAATCCCGCACGCTGGAGCCGGGTTCGGCGCGACCTCAGCGAAGGATGGTGCTACACGCCGTACATGGGAGTTGAGCAGGGCAAGGCCACGCTGACTGATGGCCGTCACCGGATTGTCGCAATGATGAAGTTCCTGCAACTCGAATACGCGACGTTCTCAGTGCCGCCCAAACACGTCGAGACTGTACGTGCGCAACTGAAGACCCGATAGACAGCAGCCAGCGGAGGAAAGTGCAATGTCCGATCGGAGCGATGTTCTGTACACATATCGTTGCAAAGCGTGCGGGCATAGCGCTCAACGACGGCTCCCCGATGAAGCGCATGACGGCGAAGAAACTACGTGCGATGTCTGCAGCGCCCCTGTGACCCTGGAATGGGACGATGGCGTGAAGTTCAACCTTCCTGACTGAGCGTAGCAATCGCTGCGTGCGAAACTGTCATCCTTGCGCGCCGACCACTGGAACCCGTTCAGGCTCGTTCGTTGACCAACGCCATTGCCGCCCCCGGCGTCACGCGCGCTGCGCGACGGTGCGGGCTGAGAAGAAGCGGCGACGGACGCAGTTCGATCTCCACGTTGCCCGCCATTGATGGCCCCTTGCGCTTGATCACCTCGACCGTAACGCCCTCCGCGCTTGGGCGGATGGTCAGCCTTAGCTCCGCCGGCGATCGATCTGTAGCCCGGATCAGCGGTCTGACCACGAAAAAGAGAGTGTGCCCTGAGCGAGCCGCGAGTTGAAGACGCCGCAACGACTCCGCGCGGATCGCCTCTTGCCAGAAAATGAGTGCGCCGCAGCTACCGGCCTTCAGGATCTGCTCGGCCGACCACAACGCGTCGGCGCTGAGCCTCGGGCGCAACAACAGGACCTTGTCGACCGGCACGCCTATGTGCGGAGCGCTATGGCATTCAGCTGCTGCGGCGGCCGCAGGAAGGCAAGTGCGCGGGAGCCAACGGTGGCCGGCGCCGGCGCGAGCAGCCGAAGCTCACCAATGCCAGTCTGCTGGACTAACAGTTCGACAAGCGCACCTTCGGGCCAGCCTCCGCCCGGAAGCTCGGCAGACAGCGCCGCATAGCCCGTCTCAACCGTGCGCCCGCTGGCTCGGCCGAGTTGGGAGGCTCGCCAGAGCCCTGGGTGTATCGCGTCGAGGGATGCGGGGAGAGCGCCCATATCAAGACCTGTATATCCATAAGGGCTATCCACTTAGCACCACCTGAGAGAAAATGTCGGTGTGAGCGAATCCCAGCCTACTCCGACCGCCGGCGTCGACTACCCTCGGACGTGGAGCCAGTTTGAAGACTGGTTTGTCACCGAGGAGGAGTGTGCGCGCTATCTTGAGCGGCTGCGTCGTGAGGGTTGGCCGGGATTCGTTATTTTTTCGCCAAAACGATGCTAAGTCGATGAGTCAAAAAGAGAAATTTGACCGATCGACAGCGCCTTGAACACCGCAGGTTCGACGGGGAATTGATTGTCGCTTTAGTCTGGGGGCAACCCCGGCCAGGCGCTACCGACCGGATGCGGATAGAGGATGCCGAGCGCGTGGCGTTCCACAAAAATGAGGTCGATCCACCGGATGGTGGTTTCGTGGCGGGTCGTCATTCGTGCAAGCAGTCTGGCGAGGACTTCGGCTGGGGAGGTCGTAATGTGACGCGTAACCA
>Ga0255336_101363_pt1 | contig 18207 bp, 13 predicted proteins | sample MeOH1_35cm_T3_17_FD_189102 | JGI IMG/M metagenome (GOLD analysis project Ga0255336, IMG submission 189102) | Sandy soil microbial communities from University of British Columbia, Vancouver, Canada - MeOH1_35cm_T3_179 | ecosystem: Engineered > Artificial ecosystem > Sand microcosm > Unclassified ...
AGGCTTGTTAGTTTCTGGGCTGAAGCACTTGTAGACGAAGGTATTATTGAAACAGAAGAAGAAAAAAGTATTTTCTATGACGAAATGGTTTATGGGCTTTTAAATCAGATGTATGCTCCAAATTCTCCACAATGGTTTAATACAGGTCTTTCACTAGCTTACAACATTAAAGGCAATAAACAGGGAAACTATTACTATAATGAGACTCTAGATAAAGTGGTAGAATGTGAAGACACATATTCCCGCACTCAAGCTTCTGCTTGCTTTATTGTATCAATAGAAGATAAGCTTTTAGGCTCTCATTCTATTTCTGAACAGTTTGTTACAGAAACTAAGCTATTTAAAGGCGGTTCTGGAACAGGAACAAATTTTTCAAGCCTAAGAGCAAAAGGTGAAAAACTTTCTGGTGGTGGAGTTTCTTCAGGTCTCATGAGCTTTTTAAAAGGTCTTGACAGAAACGCTGGCGCAATAAAATCTGGCGGCACTACTAGAAGAGCAGCAAAAATGGTTTGTCTTGATGTAGGCCATCCTGAGGTTATGGATTTTATCACTTGGAAAGCAAAAGAAGAAGATAAGGTTAGAGCCTTAGGTAAAATGGGCTATGATATGGATATCGACGGAGAAGCATATGAAACTGTTTCAGGTCAAAACAGCAATAATTCAATAAGATTTTCTGATGAATTTATGAGTAAGGTAAAAGATTTAAGTTTAAATCCTGATGAAGAAATCGAACTAAAAGGCAGATTAGACGATAAAATTAATAGAAATATTAAAGTTAAAGACCTTTGGGATAAATTTAACAATTCTGCTTGGCATTGTGCGGACCCTGCACCCCAATTTGATGATACTTTTAACGCTTGGCATACTTGTCCTGCAGGTGAAGATGGAATTTATAACGCAAAACATAATAAAATAAATTCCACTAATCCTTGTGGTGAATATGCCTTTTTAGATGATACATCATGTAACCTAGCGTCTATAAATATTTTTAAATTTTATGATCATGAAACAAAAAACTTTGATGCTCACGGTTATATACATTTTGTTGGACTAATTCAGCTTGCACTTGAAGCTTCCATTCATTGGGGACAATTCCCTACTGAAGATATTGCAAGGAAAACTTACATGTTTAGAACTACAGGTTTAGGTTTATCTAATTTGGCTGCACTTTTTATGGTGCTTGGATTCCCTTACGATTCTGAAGAAAGTAAAGCAATAGCTTCATCAATAATAGGAATTATGACTGGACATTCCTATTATGTATCCTCATTAATGGCAGAAAAGGCAGGCACCTTTAGAAAATATGCTATTAATAAGGAGTATATGTTAAAAGTTATTAGGAATCATGCTAGAGTAGCAGGTGCTGAAAGTTCTGACTACGAAGGATTAAATTATATGCCAATTAAGGTTAATCATGAATTACTAAACAATTTAAATCTAACTTCAATAAGTGATTCTTTAAAAATGGTCTGGAAAAATGCTTTAGAATACGGGAATAAACATGGTTTTAGAAATGCACAGGTTTCTGTTATAGCACCAACTGGTACTATTTCATTTGCAATGGATTGTACTGCTACATCTATAGAGCCTTTCTTTAGCCATATAGTATACAAAAAACTTGTTGGCGGCGGATATATGACTGTTGTAAATCCATGTCTTGCAATGTCCTTAGAAAACCTAGGCTATTGCAGCGAAGAGATTGAAGTAATTTTAGATTATGTTCTTAGAAAAGAGACAGTAAATGAAAACGGCTATGTATATGAGAGAATATTAGATGGTAAAATCGAAGGAGCTCCTCATCTAAAAGAAGAGCATTTGGCTATTTTTGATACTGCAAATAAATGCGGAAGTGGAAATAGATATATTAAACCTATGGGACATGTATTAATGGTTGCAGCTATAACTCCTCTTATTTCAGGTGCTGTTTCAAAAACAGTAAATCTTCCAAAGAATGCAACTGTGGATGATTTTAAAGAAGTTGTTCTTACTTCCTGGGAACTTGGAATAAAAGGTATCACACTATACAGAGACTCTTCCAAGGCAGCTCAGCCACTTAATACGACTCTGCTTGGAGAAAGTGAAGATATAAATTTAGAAAGCCTAACTTATGCACAGCTTCTTCAAAAGGCTAGGGAGTTCCAATCTGAAAGACATTATTCAAAGCGGGATAAACCTGCTGGCATAAGGTATGGAACAACTCATCCAGCACAAATTGAAGATGTTAAGGTGTATACAACTGTTAATAGACGAGATGATGGTGAAATTTCTGAAATATATATTACTACTGATAGAGAAGGAACTATAATAACTGGATTACTTAATTCTCTTTCTAAATCAATTTCAGTAATGCTTCAGTACCGTGTTCCACCAAAAGATATTGCTAGAATGCTTAGAGGTCAAAAATATGAGCCATATGGCTTTGTACAAAAACACCCTTATATTAAACATGTTAGCTCAATTTCTGATCTTATAAGTAAGATAATAGACATAGAACTAGGAGATTATACTAGATGCCAGGTTAAGCCTGAAGATTACGTTGACAGTACATTTGAAAAATCTCCATTTCATCAACATGTGTCTAGCAGCATTATTAATGAAGTAGCAGCAGCAAATCCAGAGTATCCTCACAAAAACAGTGTGGAAGGTGAAAAATTATATGGAGTTACTTGCCCAACTTGCTCAAGTACAAGGATGGTCATGAATGGAACTTGTAAAGTCTGCTTAGATTGCGGTTCAACAACTGGGTGCAGCTAAAATTAATATCTGATAATATTTTCATTAGTCAGGGGTATGGCATAGGGACGTTTCTTGTGTCAGATGGCACATAAAAAAGGATTAAATTAAAGACGATATGTCTTTAATTCAATCCTTTTTATTTTTCACTCTATTAGGCTTTGCCTTAGGTCTAATTTTTATATCCTTTTTGCTTCCCTTCTTGTGGTAAGTGCTGGTAGTTGTATTATTAGTAGTTTTTCTCTTGTTCCAGCCGCTTATATCAATAAACCATAGGAAAAGAATAATAAATATGCCAGATGAACCATATACCCAAAATACATTCTTTGGATCAACACCTAAAAAACTAGGTGCAATTAGAAAAATAAGCGCTATTGCAAGTATTACCCACTTATTAACTTTTATCTTATCAAAAATGAAGTATTTAAGTCCATTATAAATAAGTAAAATAGCAATTGCAAATATGACCATTTCCAAAATTAATTTAGGCCAAGTTGTCATAATTTATTTACCTCCATAAGTGATATTTATATATAACTATTATGAAGCATTTTGGCAAATTTATCAATATATATAATTATTAATAAATATTTTAATAAATTATTTGTTATAAAATTGTCAAACATCTATTTTGCTGATATAATATTATTAAGAGCTATAAAGGCTGAGTAATAATTCAGGAGGTCAAAGTCATAAATGGACTTTAACGGGTAATTTACGAGTGGTAGCGAGTAAAATACCCAGTGTTTAGGCAAATGGGAGGAATAATTATGGATGGTGCGTGTAATCTTCAACTTGATGATTTAGATTTTCAAATATTAAGTATACTATTTAATGATTCCAGAACTCCATTTTTAGAAATTGCAAGACAGAGCCATGTTAGTGGAGGCACTATCCATGTTAGAATGAAAAAAATGGAAGATTTAGGAATTATAAAAGGAACCAAACTTATTGTTGATAATTCAAAACTTGGTTATGATGTATCTTGTTTTATAGGTATAAGATTGGACAAGGCGTCCTCTTATCAAGATGTATTAAAGGAAATGAAAGCAATTGATGAGATAGTGGAACTTCACTATACTACTGGGGAATATTCTATTTTTATTAAATTAATATGCAAAAATATTTCTCATCTGCAAGATATACTTATGAATAAAATACAAAACATCAATGGTGTACAGAGTACAAATGCTTTTATTTCTTTACTTAAACCAATAGATAGAAATATAAAATTAAACTGCAATTTATAGAAAAGCCTTATGGGCTTTTTTTGTTACATATGCAGATGTTTAAAAAAATTTTATCATAATTTTTAAAAATAAGAGGATACTATTAATGTTTAAATATCTGTAAAGGAGAGATAAATTATGAGAACATTAGATGCTCTGGGTTTGTTGTTTGTTGTAATCGGTGCAGTTAACTGGGGATTAATAGGTTTTTTTAATTTTAATCTAGTATCAGCTCTTTTTGGAGAGATGACCACTTTATCAAGAGTAATATATGCCATTGTTGGTATTGCAGGTATATATGCAATTTCGTACTTCGGAAGAGATAGAGGTTATGATAGACACGATGATGTAGTTCGATAACTATGGAATTAATTAAAAAATGCAAACAGCTTACTTTCTAATTAGCTGCTTGCATTTTAATTCAATTATTATATTTACAATTATTTTAATAAAGTGAAGATTTATTTCTTCGCTTTATTAATTTATAAATTTTTAATTATTTCAAATAATTTAATAGCTGCTTTTTGGGGACCATCTTTTTCTTTTCCTTCTATTGCTAGACATGTATTTATTTGACCAACCTTTACCCCTGTAGAGAAGAAATTATTAAAATATAAGGGTAAAAGTTTCTCCATATCCTCTTTTCTTTGAACTGGACCAAATGGATTTGCAAAAAAAGATTTTACAAGACCCTTTTCTGAAGTAGTTCCTTTAGCCATTCTTGTGCCTTCTCTAAAAATTTCTATGGCTTCTTTTGGAGATTCAAAGTATTCAATTTCAGACTTACCATCCTTAACTTCTTCATAATTATTAGCATATAATAATAAATCTATAGGGTAGCCCTTTATTACTTCTTTATAAGTAGCAACAGGCATAACAAGTCTTGCATTTATTTTATCTGGATTCATAAATATGCTTCTATCAATTTCTTTAAATGCATAGCCTTGATCTAAATCATCTAGCCTTACAAAAGCCCCGGTTTCAGTTCCATAGCCTAAAGCTTTTCCCTTTTCATTTAGCTTAAGCACTCCCATGTCATCAAAAACCACTGTCATATCACTAATATAGTCTTCACTTAAGCCCCTGAAGGCTTCTAGACTTTCAGATTTTCCTGCTCCGCTATCTCCCATTATTACCACATTTGCAGCTTTTCCGTTTTTCATAACAATATTAACCATGGCGCCATGAATTGGAAGATATCCTCTTTTAATCATAATTAAATTATGAAGGGTTAAGGTCATTTTCTTCATATAGCCAAAATAATCAATCTCATTGCCATAAGTCACTAAACCAAGCATAATATTATTAGTTATATCATTATAAAATACTGTTTTCACCTTGTTGTCATTATCCCTTGCACCAAAAACATAGATAATATCAGGTTTAACGCCTTTATATTCCTCTTCCTTTGCCATTTCAAATAAATTGCAGAGTGTTACTCCATGAGACATGAAATCCCTATGAAAATAAATATATGCAAGTAAGGTTCCTACCTTTGCTGGGAAGCAAAAAAAGTGGTCTTTATTTAAGTAAATATCATTAAGAGGATTATTATGAATTTCTTTAAAAATTCCATCTCTTGTATTCTTTTTAGGATATGAAATAAATGGAGGGTCAATCATAATTGAACTAATAAAAGGTATATTTCTTAATTCATTATACTCTAGTGGCATCTCCCACTTATTATTATTTACAATGATGCCTGCATTTCCTCCAGCAGGAAGCTGTCTGTATACTGATGGTTTAGATCCTGAAACATGCTCCTCGATTCTTCTATAAGTATTTAATACAAGCTTAGAGAAATTAATATTAGCATCAAGAAAGCTTACACTTTCATAACCTTCTAAACCGTTAACCCTGCTGCTGTGAATTAAAGTATATCTTTCAAGCCTTCTCCAGTAACTATATAAATCTTCAATTAAATCGATAAAATTTTCCTTCACTAAAAATACACTTTTATATTTATCATTTAACTTTATTATGTTTTCTGATTTTTCTATAGTAAGAAGCTTTAAAAGTCTAATAATTTCATCAGTTAATTGCTCAGTATCTTCCATACCTAAACTATTTCCCAGATATCTATATATATTAGACCTTCTGTTCATTATTTTATCTAAATAAGAAGCTACAACTCTTTTGAATCCGCTGCTATCTATCAATTTCTCCATTGTATCACAATATTTAACGGTAAAATTAATCATAACTTTATCATTGCTTAAAGAAAATTCCTTTTTCATTTATTGATTGCCTCCATATTGTGAAATTTAACATCTTTAATTCTTTCATTATTCATATATATAGGTATATATTATCACACTTTATGAATTTATCATATCTTTAAAATTTCATTCTTTAATTTTTTGTTCACTTGCATACTGGCTCCAAAATATCTATACTTAAATTTTTACAATTAAGTTTTGCCTTAGCCCCTATTGGCAATATTAGCTTTGGGTCCCCATGACCACACATGAAATTCATAAGTGTTGGCTTATTTAGTCTTAAAATTCTATTTTCAATTACTTCCTTCAATGAAAATTTATTTTTCTTTTGATCTTCATTACAATTTGTAAATTGACCTAGGATAAATCCTCTACACTCTTGGAGTTTTCTGGAAAATAAAAGCTGTGTTAACATCCTGTCAACTTTATATGGATCTTCATCAACCTCTTCTATAAAAAGTATCCTATTTCTTGTAACTATTTCGTAGTTAGTGCCTAAACTACTACATATTAAAGAAAGATTCCCCCCCACCATTCTACCCTCTATGCTTTTTTCAGTGTTGCTAACCAAGGGAATATCTGTAGGATTTTTTATGCTGTATTTTTTGCTTCCTTCTAATAAATTACTTAAAAAAGCCTCCTGTGTCTCCTTAATATTAAGTTTACTATTAAGCATAGGTCCATGAAAGGTTATTAATCCTTCTTTTTCAAATAAGTAATTTAATAATATAGTGATATCACTATATCCCATAAAAATCTTAGGATTATTTTTTATTTTTTTCAAATCAAGGTAGGGCAGCAGCCTCATGGTCCCATATCCGCCTCTTACGCAAAGCACCATTTTCACATCTTTATCTGTAAACATGTGGTTGATATCCTCAGCTCTATCTTCATCCCTGCCAGCAAAATAGCCCCATTTATCATAAATATGTTTCCCCTTTTTAATTTTAAAGCCTAAATTTTCCAATCGACCTATTCCCATTTCTATATTTTCTTCTGTTTCAATACTTGCAGGTGCTACAATACCAATAGTATCTCCTCTTTCCAGTTTCTTACCTATCAAAACACTCACCCCTATTCCCATACTTATACATTATATTCTTTATTCAGTAATTTAGATTCATATATTTACTAATGTAATATTAAATCATACTTATGAAACATAGAATAATTAGATTTGTATTTGTTTTTTCAATGCTAAAAAAATAAAAAATCCACCCCTGTGCCAAATAAAATATGACACAGGGGTGGTGCTTTTTTTAATTACTATTTTAGTAAAGCCAAGGTCTTTGTAACTACATTTTCTACTGTAAATCCGAATTTTTCAAATAACAGTTCAGCTGGTGCTGATTCACCAAAGTGATCTATGGAAATAATATCTCCATCAAAGCCAACATATTTATGCCAGCCAAAGGAACTAGCAGCTTCCACAGCAAGTCTTTTCCTAATTGATTTTGGAAGAACACTTTCCTTATATTCGCTGCTTTGAGCTTCAAATACTTCAAAGGAAGGCATACTAACTACTCTAGCATCTACGCCCTTTTCCCTTAAGGCTTTTTTTGCTTCATAAATAAGTTCAACCTCTGAACCACTAGCCATTAGTATAATATCTGGAACAGCTTTTTCACTATCCTTTAATATATAAGCACCCTTTAGAGCTTCTTTTGGGGATTCCTCATAAAGTGGTAAATTCTGTCTTGTTAGTACTAAAGTAGTTGGTCCATCTTGCCTTGTAATAGCTGAATACCAAGCTGCAACAGTTTCATTTGAATCAGCAGGTCTAAATACGTTCATGTTTGGCATACTTCTTAGGGCTGCTAACTGTTCTATAGGCTGATGAGTAGGTCCATCTTCTCCTACACCAATGCTGTCATGAGTTAGTACATAAGTTACTGGAAGTTTCATTAGAGCTGATAATCTCATTGAACCCTTCATATAATCACTGAATACAAAGAAGGTTGCAACAAAAGTTCTTAAACCTCCGTGTATTGCAATACCATTTCCTATAGCTGCCATAGCATGTTCCCTTACTCCAAAGTGAAGATTTGCTCCACTTCTATCTTCTGCTGAAAAATCACCCTTATCCTTCATATATGTTTTATTAGATGGGGCTAAATCAGCAGAACCTCCAATTAGATTTGGTACTAATTTTGCTAATCTATTAATAACCTCACCTGAAGATGCTCTTGTAGCCATTTTACCGCTAAACTTCCAGAAATCTTCATTATTTAGTAGATCTACAGGAAGTTTATCAATATGCCATACTTCCCATTCCTTAGCAAGCTCTGGATATTCCTTGGAATAGCTGGCGAAAAGAGTATTCCATTCATCTTCCTTTTCTTGCCCTTCTTCTATAAGTACATTCATGTTTGCACGTACTTCTTCAGGAACATGGAATTCCCCTTCATAATGCCATTTTAAAAATTCTTTTGTTTTCTTAATATTTTCTGCTCCAAGAGGCTCTCCATGAGCACCTGCAGTACCTTGTTTTGGTGAACCATAACCAATCTGTGTCTTTATAACAATTATACTTGGTCTTTTGTGGTCTTCTTTTGCAAGTTTAATAGCATTATTAATAGAAGTTATATCATTTCCATCTTCTACTACAAGTACCTGCCAGCCATAAGCTTTATATCTTGCTTCAACATTTTCTCTGAAGGCTATATCTGTATTTCCTTCTATTGATATTTTATTTGAATCATATAATACAATTAACTTAACTAAAGCTAAAGTTCCAGCTAATGAAGCAGCTTCAGAAGTTATTCCTTCCATCATATCTCCATCACCTGAAATTACATATGTATAGTGGTCAACTACCTTAAAGTTAGGTCTATTAAACTTTTCAGCTAAATGACTTTCAGCTATTGCCATACCAACACCTGTTGCTAAACCTTGACCTAAAGGTCCTGTTGTAGTTTCTACTCCATTAGTATGACCATACTCAGGATGACCAGGAGTCTTACTTCCAAGTTGTCTAAAGTTCATTAAATCATCTATGGTTAAGCCATAGCCAAACAGATGTAATAAGGAATATAATAGCATTGAACCATGACCTGCAGATAGAATAAATCTATCTCTATCTAACCATTTACTGTTTTTAGGATTATGTTTCATTTGTTTTGCCCAAAGTGTATAGGCCATAGGTGCAGCTCCTAAAGGAAGTCCTGGGTGACCGGAATTAGCCTTCTGTACACCTTCTGCAGATAATATTCTGATAGAATTGACTGTTAAATTATCAATATTGTTCATATAATACTACTCCTTTTATTATATTTTAATTGTAAATTTATCCTTTAAATAACTTCAATGTATATTATAACTCACGTTTATAATATAATCCATCTTCTTTATTTTTAAATTTCTAAAAAATAAAAGGAGTAAAAATATACCTCCTTATTATTTAACACCCTTTATAACTAAGGCAAAGGAATCCTCACCATACCTTTCTTCATTAAAGCCTCCAAATATATCAATGTTTTTAAATCCAGCATTTACAAACATTGCTTTAAGTTCTTCCATTTTTAGAGCAATTAAATCTACAGAGTTTTCATATTTATCTTCTTTACCATCTTTAGAGATTATAAGTTCTGTATTAAATTCTATTTTATTTTCATTTTCTAAATAATTATAATTTCTTATAAATTCAACTCCTTTTTCAGCTCTATAAATCCTAGGAAGTGACTTTATATTATTTTCAATAACCCTATCAAAATTTATAATTTGAATTACTAATGAACCATCATCAATAAGAATATCATAATCATCCTTAATTAATTGCTGAATTTTTTCTTTATTTTTTAAGTGTACTATTGAATTACCGATGCAAAAAACAAAGTCATATTTTTTTCCTATAAAAATATCCTTTGCTTTTGTCATATCACCAACAACAAAATCAGCAAATAACCCGCCTTTACCTTTTGCTTGTGTAATCATTTCCTCTCCTAAATCAATACCATCAACTCTATGACCTCTTTGAGCTAAAGCAATGGAATAAGTTCCAGTACCACAAGCTAAATCTAAAACCTTACTATTTCCTTTTAAGTTTTTGCAAAGGTATTTTAGAGTTGTATCATCCCTTGGGAATACAATATCATAAACTTTGCTTAATTCTCTATAAAACTTCATAAATGTTTGGTTATAGTCTTTTAAAAGCACATAACCTTCTCCTTTCCTTTTTATTATAATTTTTGCTACTATAGATTATATCCATCTCTAAGATTTTTAATAATACTGTAGCAAAACTTTTATTATTTTTCTACATAAAAAGCTATATTAGTTAAAAATTAATAGAAATTAGTTACTAAACCACTTTGAGTAAGATAAAATACATGCTATGATAAAGGTAGAACATAGATACATATATTAAAAATGGAATTCTGGAGGTGAGGTTTATGAATCGAAACACAATATTACTCATGGCAGTTAGTATACTAATTCCATCTTTCTTAATAGGCTGTAATCATAGTTCAAAGCAAGCTGTAACCACCTTAAGTCCTTATTCTTCAAATAAATCACAAGATGTTACTAATCCTATTGATAATTCTAAATTAGTTGATTCAACTAAAAAAGCTCCGTCTGAAGCTTTTGAGTCAAAACCAATTACTTCTGAAAATGCTGCTTCCACACCTAAAGAAAGTACATTTACACCTAAGGAAATAAAAAATGTAAATGGTTTAAGCTCTCAGAAAATCGAATGGTCCTGGGCTTATTCTCCTAAAAGCAGCGCAGCTTTATTAACAAAATATCATGGCTATGCTTTGGGTGATACTTCCCAAAAAAGTATCTATCTTACCTTCGATGAAGGCTATGAATATGGATACACTGCCAGTATACTAGACACCTTAAAAGCCAATAATGTACAGGCTACCTTTTTTGTAACAGCATCTTATGTTACTGGTTCCTTTAACGGAATTAAAGACTCGGACTTAATTAGTAGAATGAGCAAGGAAAGACATATTATAGGCAATCATTCTGTACATCATAAATCAATGCCTAGTATTACAGATGAAAATAGCTTTGCTGCTGAATTCACTGGTGTTGAAAATGCTGTAGCTAAAATTCCAGGAGCAAAGGTCTCTAAATTCTTTAGACCTCCTATGGGAGACTTTAGTGAGCTGTCTTTGTATTACACTCAAAAATTAGGTTATAAAACCATATTTTTTTCACTTGCTTACAAAGATTATGACGTAAATAATCAGCCTAACCCAGAAAATGCAAAGCATTTTCTATTATCCTCTACAAAACCAGGTATGATCTGCTTACTGCATGCAGAATCTAAAACTAATGCTGCTATTTTAGACAGCCTTTTAAAAGAATGGAAAAGTGAAGGTTATACATTTAAGACTTTAGATGAATTGCCTTAAGCATATAAAAATAGCGAAAATTTATAAAATATGGTACATGAGCTGAACGCTGTTAAAGATGTTCCAAGCTCAGAATAGCCACATATTTTATATATTTTCGCTATATTTTCATTTTATTAAGGTTATTTGCCACAGCCCATTTATAAGGTAATTTCTTATTAGAAAATATTGGGATCTTTTGCATTGGAACCTTCACCTAATTTCTTTAATGAATTAAAGGCTGGACCTTCAACATTTTCCCCATCATAATTAAATCTTGAACCATGGCAAGGACAATCCCAGGTTTTTTCAGCCTCATTCCAAACTAATTCACAGCCTAAGTGAGTGCAGGTAATATCCACCATATGCAGCTTTCCATTATCATTGCGAAAAGCACCAATTCTATCTCTATTAATACTCACTACCATAGCTTCTCCCTTATTTACTTCAATGTTTTTTGGCACAGGTGCAATTTTGCCTCCAATAAGCTTTTCAGCTACATCAAGGTTTTCTTTAACTAATTTGGTCCCTGAGGCTATAATATCAAATCTTGATGGATCATATATGTCTGACCATGGACTATTACCTTTAACAATTAAATCAGTCAATATAGAAGCTGAAACTGTCCCGTTAGTCATTCCCCATTTTCCAAAACCTGTAGCTACAAATATATTGTTAGTTTTAGAGGTTAAGTTACCTACATAGGGCACACCATCTGCTGTCATACAATCTTGAGTAGACCATCTGTATAATATGTTTTCTACCTTGAAGTTTTCTTTTGCAAATGCAGCTAAAGTTTCATAGTGCCCATTAGTATTTTTCTCGCTTCCTGTTTTATGATGTTCCCCGCCTACCAGCACTATTTCTCCATCTTTATAGCTTTGCGAACGTAGTGATCGCCCTGGCTCCTCAGAGGATATAAACATACCATTAGGAAATTTTCCCTTAAGTTTAACTGCTACCACATAGGATTTTTCAGCATATATTCTTGCAAAATACATACCTAGCCCATCATAAAATGGAAAATGTGAAGCTATTATTACTTTAGGTGCCTTTACTTTTTTTCCATTATTAGCTATTAAAGTGCAAATATTACCTTCTTCAATATCCACTATCTTTGTACGCTCAAAAATATGACTTCCATCACCCGGAATTTCATCTGCCAGAACCTTTAAATACTTTAAAGGGTGAAATTGAGCTTGATTATCAAATTTTATAGCAGCTTTTACATTAAATGGCAAAGATATATTATTTAAATAAGAAGCAGTTATACCTAATTTGGAAGCTGCATTTACTTCTTTTTCAATTTTTTCAATATACTCCTCAGATTGAGTATATACAAATGCAGGGCGCCAGCAAAAATCACAATCTATATTCTTTTTATTAACTAAATCTGCAATAAAATGAATAGCTTTTTCATTTGCTTCTGCATATTGTCTTGCCTTTTCTTCTCCAAATTTTTTTATCAAATTATTATAGATTAGATTATGTTGTGATGTTATTTTAGCAGTTGTATGACCTGTAGTTCCATGCATAATTCTATTAGCTTCTAATATTGCCACCTTGAGTCCTTTATCTTTCAGTAGGAAAGCAGAAGTAATGCCCACTATACCGCCGCCTATTATAGCCACATCTACAATTATATCTTCATTTAAAGCAGGATAATCACTTTTTTCAATAGAGTCAAGCCAATAGGGTTCATGAACACATGAAAAAACCTCTAAATTATTATTTGAATTTTCCATTAGTATCCTCCTAGAATTTTATACAATTTATTTCTAATAAAACTAATCATTACACTTTATGTTCTTCTACTTATATAAAAATATGTATAATTAACTTGGTAATTTCTAAAATATTATAATTATAAGCAAAAGGTACTAATAGATCAATCTACTAGTACCTTTTCAAGTTTTAGGCCAATAACATTCTGTCACTTATATAATTTCCTTGTGCTTTATCAAAGCTTTCTATTAATTTATCTACAGTTAATTTCTCCTTTTCCATGCCACTTAAATCTAAAATAATATCCCCCCTGTGAAGCATTATTATTCTATTTCCAAGCTTAACTGCATTGTTTAAATTATGTGTAACCATTAGTGTTGTAATATTATTTTCTTTTACCATTTTTTCTGTTAAATATAATATTATTTCTGAAGCCTTTGGATCTAAGGCTGCAGTGTGTTCATCTAATAAAAGTATTTCTGGCTTATGCATTACTGCCATTAGAAGACAAAGTGCCTGTCTCTGGCCTCCTGATAATAAGCCTACCTTTGTATTTAACTTATGTTCTAATCCCAAATTTAATTGAGCAAGCATTTCTTTAAACATATTAATATTCTTTTTAGATATACAAAATGAAAGGTTAAATGCTTTACCTTTATTATAGGCTAAAGATAAATTCTCAATTATGCTTAAATTTAAAGCAATTCCCTTTGAAGTATCCTGGAATACCCTCCCTATATATTTTGAACGTTTATACTCAGGAAGCTTTTCAATATTTTTATCATCAATAGTAATGGAGCCTCTATCCTCTTTTAATGTTCCTGCTATTATATTTAGCAAGGTTGATTTTCCTGCGCCATTACTTCCGATTAGTGTAATAAAATCCCCTTTATTAACCTTAAAATTAAGCCCTTGAAATACTTTATTTTCATTTGTTGTGTTTTCATTAAATACTTTGCAGAGATTCTCTATTTTTAGCAATCCTCTCACCCCCTAATACTGATTTCTTTTTAAAGCCAGAACTAAAATTATTTAGTGAAAGAGCTGCTACTACTATCACTGCAGTCATTAGTTTTAAATCAGTTGGCGCTAAGCCAAGCTTTAAAGCAAATGCTATAGCCGCTTTATATAAAACGGAACCAAAGATAGCCATAGTAGATACCTTTATGAAGTTAACTTTTTTAAGTATGGATTCACCCATTATTACAGCTGCCAGCCCCATAACTACAGTCCCTGTGCCCATGTTAACATCGGAAAACCCTTGATATTGTGCCATCATTGCTCCGGAAAGAGCAACTAATCCATTAGATATAACAAGTCCAAGTATTTTTAAGTTATCTTTATTAAGACCAAGCAGAGTAACCATTTGTTCATTGTCACCTGTAGCTATTAGTGCAAAGCCTATTTTAGTTCTTAAAAACAAATCTAAAATTATTTTAACAAATATTGAAATTGCTATTATTATTACTATTGGTGCTAATTTACCTGAAAAAATTGTGTTTTTACCAAATAAGGGCACATTAGACCTAGACATTATTCTCAAATTTATTGAATAAAGCCCTATCATTACTAAAATTCCTGATAAGAGATTAGTAATCTTAAATTTTACATGTAACAGCCCAGTAATAGCTCCACCAACTCCCCCAGAAATAAATGCTAAAAAGCAGCTTAATAAAGGATTCATATTTTTCATTAAACAAAGCGCAGCTACAGCAGCCCCTAGCGGAAAGGTGCCGTCTACTGAAAGGTCCGGGAAATCTAATATTCTATAAGTAATATAAACACCTAAGGCAACTATTGAAAAAATAAAGCCTTGTTCTAGTACGCTGGCTAAAATGTCCATACTATTTTACTCCTCCTGTAATTTTCTCTGCTTTGCTGTTTATGTCCTGTGGGATAGTAATATTCAGTTTCTTTGCTGCATCAGTATTTATTACTATCTGCATTTCAGAGGAAGTTACTATTGGTATTTCCTTAGGAGATTTTCCATTAATAATGTCTACCGCTATTAAACCTGTTTCAAATCCAAGTTTATTGTAATCTATACCTGTTGTAGCAAGAGCTCCATTAGTTACTTCACCCTTTTCTGAACCAATAACAGGTATGTTCTTACTGTAGCATTGATTAGTTATAAGTGGCATAGAAGAAGCCACCATATTATCAGTTGGTATATACAAAACATCTATACTGCCAAGAATTGAGCTTAAAGCCTGAGGTATTTCATTAACATTAGTAACTCCTGCTGTAACTACATTAAGATTATAATTAGGTGCAGCCTTTTTTAAACTTTCTACTTGAACCTCAGAATTGCTTTCACTGGTATTATAGATTACACCTACATTTTTACTTTTGGGGATAAGTTGTTTTAAAAGCTCTATTTGTTTTTCAATGGAAACATTATCTGAGGTGCCAGTTACATTTGTGTCTGGCTTTTCTAAGCTTTTTGCAAGACCTGCTTTTACAGGATCAGTTACTGCAGTTATAACAATAGGAATATTCTTAGTTGCATTAAAAGCTGCCTGAGCAGAAGGTGTTGCAATTGCTAAAATTAAATTTTCTTTATTTGAAACAAAATTCTGAGCAATAGTCTGGGTTGTTGCCATATCCCCTTGAGCATTCTCATAGTCCACCTTTAAATTTTTTCCCTCTTCATACCCTTTAGATTTAAGTGCCTCAAGGAAGCCTTTTCTAGCTGAATCTAGTGCTGGATGTTCAGCTATTTGAGTGATTCCAATTTTTACTACCTTTGTATTAGAATTGTTTGAAACTACCTTGGAGCTTGAACAAGCTCCTAAAATTGATGCTGTTAATACTAACATAAGAAGTGTTTGAATTTTTTTACCTACCATACTACCATCCTCCAAAAATTAATAATAAAAATTTATATATTTATTTTCTAATAGCTTTAGTAAAATAATAAAAGCTCCCCTTAAGGAGAGCTGGTATGACAAAAAAGCCATTAGAAAAATAAATTTCTTAAGCAAAATATCTCCTACAAAAACTACTATTCTACGATTATAAATTCCCTACAAAAATCCTAATTTCCATACTACTTACTGAATGATCAGCACCTACAATTATGTTTAGTATTTTACCATAGTACATAAGTAAATTCAATATAAATTTACATTGTATTCAAAATATTTTATAAATTTGGGACAGAGCGATGTGCTAAGCCTATTGCTAAATCATTTAAATGAAGCTCTCCAATACTCATGAAAATAGCCACACTTAAATGTTCTCCGCTTCTTGCAATACCTATCTTTCCTCCTACATTCAGTCCAGTTGCTTTTAGTGATACCTGCATAATAGCTTCTCTAGCAGCACCTACAATAGCTCCATCGTGTACGTGGCAGTCTTTAATGACTCCACTTCTCTTAGCAGCTACTAAAGCTCTTTCCATTATTTTAGGAATAGAATTAATTAAATTACCTCCAACATCAACTGCAACTGTTAAAATACCTTTTTCTTTAAATTTACTTTCTAATACTTTTTCCTCTTCCCTTGAGGATATGGCCATTTCAATTGATGCCTTTGCAACGACAATACTATCTATACCCATAATCTCACCTCTTAATTTATTTACTTTTCCAAAATCCATCTAATGTTTCAGCTATAGAACTTAATTCTTTACCAATTTTAATTGGTCTCCATTCTTGTGGAAAGAGCTTTCTATATATATTATCTGAAAACCTTTCATCAATTAATAATACTGCTCCCCTATCATTCTCAGTTCTTATTACCCTACCCACAGCCTGCATTACCTTATTCATTCCTGGATAAACATAGGCATATTCAAAACCTAAACCTTTACTTGCATTAAAATAATCTTTGATGATATTTCTTTCAAGACATATTTGGGGCAGCCCAACTCCTACAATTACAGCTCCAGATAATTTATCGCCAGTTAGATCTATGCCTTCTCCAAACATACCGCCCAAAACTGCAAAGGCGATCATAGTATGTTTCTTGTTTTCAGAAAAGCTATCTAAAAATGTCTCTTTCTCTTCCTCTGTCATACCTGAATTTTGAATAATTATTTCAACCTCTTCATTTATAGACTTAAATCTATTATATACTTCATTCATATATTGATAGGAAGGAAAGAAAATTAAATAATTACCCTGCTTTCCATTAATTACACTGTTTATTGCATAACTTATTTTATTATAGGTAAATTCTCTATTCCTATATTTTGTAGAGGTCTTAATATCTATCATAAGGCATAAATTTTCTTTTGGGAATGGGGATGCAAGCCTTATTCTATAACTTTTTTCATCACCTCCAAGTACAGAAACAAAATATTCCATGGGACTTAAGGTTGCAGAAAATAAAACTGCTGCTTTCCCTTTTTTCATACATTCAGTTAATAAAAAAGAAGGATCTAAGCAGAACATCTTTATAATAACATCATTGCCTCTTATTTCAATATAAGTCACAAATCTTTCATCATAACATTCTGCTGCTTTTAAAAAAGCATAAAATTTGAAATATAAATCTAAAATTTCCTCATTAACTGAAGAATTCTTATGCTCTAAAAGGTATTTTTCTGCAGCTGCTAAAAACTCTGAAAGAACTCCATATAGCTCCTTAGGAGCTTCTTTTTGAGTAACATAACCGCTTACTTCTTCGCATTTTTTTCTATATTCTATAAAAATCGAATTTATTTTATTTAAAATTTTACTCAGCTTTGGAGATACTGTTTTCAAATTCTTTTTTAAATCTAATACATATTTTTTTGACAGCTCACTAGAATACATTTCACGTGCTCTATCTACTAGATTATGGGCCTCATCTATTAAAAAGGCATAATCGCCGCCCTTATCTAAAAAAAACCTCTTTAAATTTGCACTAGGGTCAAATATATAATTATAATCACAGATGATACAATCAGCAAAGTTAGATAAATCTAATGAAAATTCGAAGGGGCAAACCCTATGTTTTCTTGAATATTCTTCT
>Ga0255336_101364_pt1 | contig 18202 bp, 14 predicted proteins | sample MeOH1_35cm_T3_17_FD_189102 | JGI IMG/M metagenome (GOLD analysis project Ga0255336, IMG submission 189102) | Sandy soil microbial communities from University of British Columbia, Vancouver, Canada - MeOH1_35cm_T3_179 | ecosystem: Engineered > Artificial ecosystem > Sand microcosm > Unclassified ...
TCCACACGCTGCTCGGCAGTGATAGAGACAATCGCAACTGGACGACCTCTAAGCATCGACACCCTCCACTGTATTCGATGTTGGAGGTCATTTGTTTATAACATTTATTTTAGACTCAGGACACTAGAGTTTTGCCGCGACCCTCGCTTGGGCAAATTTCTGGATCAAGTAATTGCCTTGAGTTCCGCTGGACATTTTTGGATCGCGACTTCGCGCAGCCCGGGGTTCGATTGCACCGGGCACATTATCGAGGGGCGTCTGCACCATTATCAAGCCAAGGATATGTGCTTCACTCCAGCGGATACGAAGGGCTTTCTTCAAGATCGGTGCCAAACTTACTTATCGGCGACGGATGTTGAGCAGATACAGGAAAAGACGCGCGGCTGGCCATTGGCTGTGTCACTGCTGTCCACTGTTCTGAATGACGCCGAAAAACCTTCGGCGTTGATCGCGCAGTTCTCCGGAAACGATATCGGAGTTTCGTCGTTTCTCAGGTCTCAGCTTCTGGAGCGGCTGGACAAAGACTTACTGCAATTTCTGTTCTCAATCTCCTGGTTCCAGCCGATTACGGTCGAGCTCTGCCGTTATGCGATGAAGGCCGCTGGCACTGGCCGGATGATCGACCTGTTGTTGCGCGAGAACTGCTACCTGCTGCCAGCGGACAGGAATGGTCATAGCTTCAAGTTGCACCCACTGGTTCGGGAGTTTCTCATTCGCGAGGCAGAAAAGGAACTTGAGCCCGAAGCGGCGACGAAGATGCTGGGGCGGGCGGTTGAGTGGTCGTTGAGAAGAGGAAACACGGCAGAGGCCGTGGAGTATGCCTTGGCGACCCAGTGTCCAGAGATCATCGCCAAAATTCTGCATGAGATCGCACCCTCATGGGTTGGGCAGAAGGGTGGGCTCATTTCCTATATAAAGTGGGTTGAGCAGGCCGAGCGTGTCGGCACCTCACTCACCATCGAATCGGAATACTGGTATTTGTGGGCACTGCTGTTTGCCCGTCAGCATCAGGCAGCCTACAAGCAATCGGAACTTTTATGGGAGCGCTCCTCCCACGATCAGTCTCTAACCAGCTACCCATTAAAGAATATTGCCTTCCGGCGCCGCTTCGAGGAACTGCGCATACTCGTGGATATCTTCCGGGACCAGACGGATGAAGCTGGCAAGAAAGCGATGAAGTGGCTGGAAGATTCCACCGCTCAGAACGATATCAGCATGGCGACCGTGGCTTGCTGCGTAGCGATCAACGCTACGGCGAATTTCGACTTTAAGACCGCGCGAGATGCAATGCACACGGCCCAGGCGGGAATTATCTCAGCCAACAGCGACTATGGAGCTGCGTGGGTGTCTGTTCTTTCTGCGCAGATCGACTTCTACGAAGGTGAGTATTGCCACGGCTATGAGACGCTAAACAGCGCACTGTTGCGGGCTGTGGATTGCCTGGGGGCGGATTCCAATGTTGTTTCTACCGCCCAACTGCTCCTCTCAAGTTGCCTGCTTCAACTGGGACTAAGAGAAGAAGCGCGCAAACATCTTATGCCGGCGCTGATGTGCATGCCATCACACGGTATTAGCGAGACCACGTTCTGCGGAATCGAAACGGCGGTGGAGTTGTGGGATGGAACCGAGGAGAGCCCCCTTGCACCACAGAGTTTAGAACGGCTCATTGATTCTTATCCGCCGCCGATGAACTATGTGTACCGCTGCTATCTGATCCGGCGTCTGTTACGTTTGGAGCGATTCGAGGATGCTGTTCTGCAGGCAGAGCTCATCGGCATCGATTTTCGTATTTCCACCCAGAATATGCAGGCCCCGTCAGCGTTCGTGCAGGAATTGACGAGCATGGCGCACTTGGAATACCTGTTGAGCAAGGGTATGAACCGCCAAGCTACCGTTTTGGCAGAGAACCTGCTAAAGGCATCGGAGACAAATAAAAGACGGGGCCTTGTTGTGGAGTTGGAAGTCATCCTGGCCGTTCTGGCGTTCCGCTCGGAGAATCTTGCCACAGCAATGCGTCATACCCACCGCGCCATCCGACTGGCAGCGAAGCGGCGCATTCTCCAACCTTTCCTGCTTCGGTTGGATGTTCTTCGGACGATCCTGGCCCAGTTCAAAGAGAAAGATTGGGGGTTTGCAGACAACGATGAACGTGGGCTATTTCACAAACTCAACGCGTCCGGGCCGATTTCAGAATCGCGTTCTTTCCAATCCGTTTCCAGTGACTCGAGTGAAATCGTATCCGGTTGTTTGACGACTCGCGAACTCGAACTGCTGCGCCTGGCGGATGCCGGACTATCGAACCAGCAGATTGCCGGGCGTAGCAACGTAGCTCTGACCACCGTGAAATGGCACTTCTCGAACATTTATTCGAAGCTGGGTGTGCGCAGCCGCTCAGCGGCAACTGCGAAGGTGCGCTCGCTCAACCTGTTTTAGACATATGAGTATCGGCAGAGGTGTGGAATGTCTTTGCCATGTCGTGATCAGGTTTTTCAAACTGAACAGGGTCCCAAACTCCAGGCAATCATCGAAAAGATTCTGAATCTACCGTTCTAAAGTACGGTGCGATTCCTCCGGATCGAAGCCAGCATATGTCCGGCAATTTCTGCCTCCGGAGTCACTTCGTCATGATTCAAGTAGTGAGCTCAAAATCCAGCAGCAAGATAATCTATCCGCCCATATCGCAGTGGGTGATCGGCAGTTTTATCGCAACAATCGTTTTAATCTACACAACTTTTTCAAATGTTATTGAAGTTCCTGTCGTTAGCAATTACGTGGGTGGCAGCATATTTGGCACCGCAGGATACGTTGGCGGACTGGCAACGAAGTTTTCCCCGTGGCTCCCCAAGATGATGGCCGAATCGACCGGTGTTTCCACCGCGAGGTTACTCAGAGTGGGGTCCATAGCGCTCGCCGGTCTGGAAGTAATTGCAATCGCCACGCTCGTTTCATTAGCTTTGCACCTAATTCTATATTTCAAAAGAAAAACCAGGCCCGCACGCATCTTCGGAATTCTCGGATTCGCACTCGGGCTGGTGGTTCCGATTCTTATGTTTGTCGTTGTCCGGTTCGTTGCCTGGCAAATGACGAACGATCTTGTCGCACTCAACGTCCTCGCTGTGCCCACCGGTCCCAGAATTCAACTGGTTGCAGCCGTTGTCGGCTGTGCGTGCGTGATTCTGGCAACCAAGAACAACGCAAACACACGGCAGGGCCGGTGAACCTCGATAGTAGAGGCGTGAGCTTTAGACAGAAACATACCTTCATACTTTGTCCAACATACAAGGAGAACTACTGTGAGTAGCAATGATATTAAGGGAGCTTCTCGTCGTTCGTTCCTCAAGGCTTCAGCCATAGGGCTGGGAGCCGCCGCTGTTACAGGGGTGGCAGCGCACGGAGCGGCGAAAGGTGTACTGCATGATGCATTGACAGCCCCGCCGGAGAATGCAGGCACTTCCACAGGCCGCTCGAAGGCACAACCTATTCCACCGATCAAGGTCCCCGAAAAGTGGACGGCGGAAGCGGACATTGTCATTGTCGGCGGCGGTGGTGCAGGTCTTTCCGCGGCGGTAACAGCGGCCCAAAAGGGAGCGAAGGTTGTAGTGCTGGAGAAGAACGTTTTTTGCGGCGGAGACACATCCATCGCGATGCTCTTCGAAGGCTTTGTTCCCAGCAAGTGGCTCAAGAGTCTCGGGCTCTGGGGCAGGGAACTGGACGACCCCAAGCTCGTCCAGAGCCGCATCAACGGCATGAGCGCCACCACGGTTTACGGTCTTGCCGATCCCAAGAATCCAGCACTCGGTCTGCCCGTCGCGGCTCTCGCCCCGTCTATCGCGGTCGAATACATGGGCATTCAGGATGCTTTCAACAATATCTACACACCCACTCCTATCTCCGGTCGCGATGGCAGCTATGTGCGGCGGATTATGGAAGCCCAAGCCGATACCATCGACTGGCTGCAAAGCGACATGGGGGTTCAGTTTTCCGCGAAGCAAGTGGCCGGCCTGCCCATTCCGGGCATCATGCACTGTCCTATTGACCCCAAGCATCCCGCGGAGGACTGGGAATACTGGGACCCGCACAACGGCCGCGGATTCACTGAGCCGCTTTATAACAAAGCACTGGAACTGGGTGTCACTTTCTATCTGGGCACACCGGTTACCGGACTTGTGGCCGATAGTTCGAAGCGGGTTATCGGTGTCAGAGGCACCACGACCGAGGGTCAGAATGTATTCGTGAAAGGAAAAGGTGTTTTGCTTACCACCGGTGGGTTCACCGCCAACCGGGACATGCTCAACAAGTACTGTACCCCTGACCGCGCCGAATCTGTCCGTACGTGGAGCATGACCGGAGCGACCGGTGACGGCATCCGCATGGCGCAGGGGTTGGGCGCCAAAACCAACATGATGCACGAGATTGAAATCTGGGACGGTGGCGCACTCCGCGATATAGGGTCCCACGGCGTCTACTCCGCTCCCAACCAACTGGTACGTCAGAAATCGCTAACCGTGAACAATAAGGGCAAACGCTTCTTCTGCGAAAGCGAGTACCGCGGCTACTACTTCAGCTATCAGTCTGCCCAGACCATCGCACAGCCCAACCACGAGTCTGCCACTCTCTTCGATGCCAAGTGCATTTCCAAGAAGGACATCATCGAGAAGTTCAGTCCGTGGGTTTGCGAATATCCCTGCAACTGGTTTGAAAGTGACTTCGAGAAGTACCTCGCCGACGGCACCATCAAGAAGGCGGACACTATCGAAGGACTCGCCAAACTGCTTGGATATCCCGAAGCCGAGCTGGCCGCGACCGTGAAGCGTTACAACGAACTCTGCGAAGCCAAGTATGACGCGGACTTCTTCAAGCAGCCCCAGTATCTCCACCCCATCAAGACGGCGCCATTCTATGCCGTCAAGCAAGTAGGTGGCAGTTGCTTCAACACTTGGGGAGGGCTCGTGGTTGACGAGGCGTTCCACGTCCTGGACGAGAAGCATGATCCCATCCATGGTTTGTACGCCACGGGCGAGAATGTTGCCGGCGGAGCCAGCATTGCCTTTGTTCTACCGGGAGGACGTCTCGCGGCCTCTGCAATTCTCCGCGATGCAAACCAATTAGAGGAGAAGAAACATGCATAACAAGACAACTCGAATTGGCCTCGCCATATTCTTTGCCTCGATCCTCGTGTGTGGACTGACGTTGGCGGGCTGCCGCAATTCGGCTAACGCCCCTGCCGGTATTTCTAAGATCGCCGGCACATCGCAGGTCGTACCTCCAATGCTCGTCACTAATCCTCCCGGAACAGGGAAGACCGCGACGAGCATGCCATCCTTGGACAAGCATTCCGCCCATGGGGTCACCTGCGAGCAGTGCCATGAAACCGCGACTCCAACCATGGCCCCGAATTCCAACAAAGCGTGCCTCACCTGCCACGAGGCAGGCGCTCTTATCAAGGCAACTGCAAAGTACGACAACGTTGCCCAAAAATCGCAAAATCCGCATGAATCGCATATGCACGGAGCCTCCTGCCTGGTCTGTCACAGAAACCATGGCCAATCGGTGCTGTATTGCGACGAATGTCATAAACCAAAATTCGGCTGGAAGGTACCGTAGTCTTCATCGATCACGCAAGCCTCGTGATTCAGCCACACCAATCACTCCGGGAGGCCGCCAAGCGGTCTCCCGCAAACTCTTCCGCTGAACAACGCCTAAATGGTGGGCACCATGCTCAAGATCGAACATAGCGAGCCGACCGGACCTCAGTCTTCGGATATGACGTCACTGCGGATCACAAAACCCAAACACCGCCTTCTCGCATGGGTTTTTACACGCAGCAAGGTACTGAATCGCGTCCTCGATGGTTTGGAACTCTTTATGCGAGGCGCGGGGATTCCTCTCCTCGGCCGGCTGCATCCTCTTACAAGGCCTGCAAACAACTATTTCATCAACCTTCCGGTGAATGTCGATATACCAGCCGAAACAACTCCTCTACCGCCCGAAGTAGTAAAAGAATTGATACGCAAATCCAAGTACCATCATGTCCTGAACAAATGTTTGTGCCGTCACGGGCGCAACTGTCAGAAGCATACACATGAGATCGGCTGCATCTTTCTTGGGGAGACCGGCTTCGACGTTACTCCAGGCTTCAGCTGCCGCATCACAGAGAAAGAAGCGCTGGAGCACGTAGATCGTGCGCTCGCCGATGGTCTCATGCCGATGACAGGACGGTACCGCGTGGATAACTACGCCTTCCTGGTCCCGGATCACAAAACTCTGATCGGGATCTGCTTCTGTTGCGACTGTTGCTGCTTCATGAGTTTCTATCGCCATGCACCGCTGGAACAGATCAAGCCGATCTATCCGCGTCTCAAGGGGCTTGAGATCACCGTCACCGATCAGTGCAAGGGGTGTGGCGCCTGCGTGGAAACCTGCTATCTGCATGCAATTCATGTCGAGAACGGAAGAGCCGTGCACTCCGAACTTTGCCGGGGCTGTGGCCGGTGCGCCACGACCTGCAACAATGGAGCGGTGGAACTGAAGATGACCGATCCAGAATACTTTCAGAAAACGGTAAACGAGTTTACGTCCCTTGCCAAACTCGATTAGAACGGTTCACGGAAGGTATATCCCGCGGGAGCGAGGAAAAGAAGAATCGATGGCGGGCTGAAAAGCTTGAGGCCACCCGGGAGACCTGGGCATTGCTGGGGTCCTTCGCCTTCGGCTAAAACAGGGCAGGGAATTGCGAAACGATACTCCTTGCCCTGTTTCCGTTCACAAATCAACCCCTGCCCGAATTGCCTGCGAGACTCACAGCAATCCGGCCAGGGGTTTCTTCTGCTCTGCTCTGCGAAAACCTAGTGGAGTGGATACGTACCTTCCGCGAGCATCTTTACCCGGCGAAGCATCTCGATATCCATGATGTCGGAAGGCAGTGCCCATGCATGCTTGAAGGCAAAGCGGGCGAGCGCATTGCCCTTTGAGGTGTGCTTGCAACGTACGATCACGCGCGTGGTGCCATCCGGCTGCGGAAACAGGTTGAAGTCCCAGTTCCACGCAACATAGTCACCCTTGGCGGGTGAAAAGAGTGGTGTCCATAGGAGTTCCCATTTTCCTGGAGGCAGCGGATGAGTTCGATCGAGCCCGTTAGAGACCATCAGGATATTGCGGTTGGGGGTGATGGAGACGATTCGCATCCCCATTCCACTCTGCGTGAACGTGCAGAAGTCACCGGCCTTCGTGCCCTGCCACTTCGGCTCAATCGTGTAAGTGTTGTGAATTCCAAAGCCGATTGAACGTTCGAGCCAGTCAAAGCTATAGAAGCCCGCCTTGTCCTGACCCGCCTGCAGAAAATATGGGAAGATCTTTTCCGGCGGAGCGTTGACAGTTGTGGCAACGGTCATCAACCAGTACGGTTCTTCCCCAGGAATGGCCGAATCGCCGGGCAAACTCATCTTGGTTTCTGCGTCGGTCGCACCCCAGACATCCAGCTTGGGAAGGATAACAAAGTCATAGAGACAGAAGCCAAGGACCACGACCACACAGAGAATGGTCATCCCCTTTTTGGAAAACACACACTTGGCGCACCTTGCAACGAAGGCGTCCTTGTTGGCTTTCTTAGTATCGGAGTTACTGAGAGTTACACTCATGATTTTCTAGTTCCTTGTGGTGGAAATACATGTTCGCTATTACCCGTTATTTCTTGCCCTGTTGGATGATCTGATTGGCTGCATACACCCCGGAGAGTGCGGTCGGCTCCAGTCCAAGTCCATTGTGGTCGCCGGCAACATAGAGGCGGTCACCATACTGCTGATCGACATAGGCCTGCCCATATACATACATGGCCTTATCCCAGCCCTTCATGCCGATCATCTGGTATTCATGGCAAATCAGGTTCAGGAGCTTCTCATTATTCTCGCGGGTGTACACCAGGCAGCTTCCGTCATCCATCACCGCGGAAAAGACGATCTTGGAGACAAAGGGAAATACGTTCATCTCCTTCTTGGCAAACTTATCCTTCAGCTTGGCTTTGATGTGGTACACGTAAAGCTTGCAGGTCTGGCGTAGCGGACCGTCGAGGCCCAGAAGCCGCTGAGTAACGACCGCCGGAGTGGCCAGCACAAGATTGTTGGCCGTGTACTCTTTTCCATCCCCGGTCTTGAGACGGAACAAGCCGCCTGATTGCTCCACCGATGTTAGCGTTCCATATTGCACCCTGCCATTAAGCTTCTGTTCCATTCCCGCGCGATCAAAACTAAAACGATGAATGGGAATTGCGAGTCCCATGCAGCAGTTCATCATGTCCAGGGCCGTAATGTTTTCCATGTCAACGCCGGTGCAGGCATAGGAGAACTTCGAGATATAGTCGTGAGCCGCTTTCTCGAAGCCTTTTTCCTTGATGAACTGAGAGGCTGGTTTATGGAACAGATCTTCAATGTACTTATCGGCAGCCATTGCCTCGCGCTGCGGCATTACCTGGCATCGTTCTTTGTACTTGTTGTAGTGCCGGATGAATGTAAACATGGCCAGGTAGAACTTCAGCAGTTGGGGAACGCGGCGCACCGAATGCCAACTGATGGTATTGAAGGATTCGGTATCGCTGTTATGGAAGGTCACGCTGAACGGGTTGATCCATGTGCGTCTGCTTACGAGTCGCTTGGCAAAGTTGTAGTTTGCCATCACGAAATATGCGCCAAAATTCACCTGCTCCTGTTCGGAGTAACAGATTCGGCCGCCAAGCACATCGGTAAGTAAAACAAATTCCTGCCCAGCTTCTTTAAGGCGGAGAGCACAGGACATGCCAGCGCTGCCGCCACCGACGACAATCGTATTTGAATGCATGTTGTTGATCCTTAGTAAGTCCAGTCTGCATTGTCTGGACCAATAATCTGATTTGCGACGTAGTTGCTGCAGTCCTGAGCATGATGCACCGCGCGAGTCGGGGATGCCCCTGACTAAAGTACGGTAGAGGTGAAAAAAACAGGCAGTGTTCAGCGCTCCGCCCTATTAGTCCACGCGGATTCAATGTTAAAAAAAAGCAGACCCGGTGAGTAAACCGTGTCTGCTTTCGTATCGGAACAACGTTGCAGATGTTGCTACTTAATGCGCTTCCATGTCTCCGTGCGGCCGATCATCGAGAAGCCGATAAAGCCGCGAACCAGCAGATCATCACCGTTTGCCTTCACCTTCGCTTTGTAAACCTTGCCTGATTCGGGGTCAGTGATAGTACCACCTTCCCATGTGTCTCCGTTAGGGGAGAGAGTATTGATTACAACCAATCCAACAATTGGCTTTCCTTTCTGAGCGCCGCCACATCCGTCGCAGTTGACCGGGCCACCGTCTCTGCTCTTAATCATCTTTCCGTAGAGCTTTCCTTCCTGAATCCAGGTCTCGACCGCACCGCCGACCTTTCCGCTATTCTGAACGCATTGCCACTTACCGACAGCGTTCTTCAATGCAGGCGAAAGATCCTGCGCTAATCCAGACGCGGCACACATAACCATCAGAAACACAATTCCTGCACAGGCCTTCATAACCTTCATAGTTATATTCCCCTTCAAATGTTTGCGATGTTCTTGCGGGTGTGTTCAGCTATCGAAGTACCTCCCCGGCCGAGCAGCGGGCCGGGGAAGTGCATCCTTACTCCGAACTCGATTGGAAGATACCGCGCAGTTTGATGGCGCACTTCCTGAATACGTCCAAGATTAGAGATCGATTCGAAGCCCAGAGAAGTAATCCTTGACCTCTGGTTTCAACGGCTGGAGCAACTCAAGTTTAATGGCGTTGCTCTTGCACTTGTCGATGCAGATACCGCAGCCAATGCAGTCTGGAGAGACACTTGCCTGGGTATTCCCCATGTCGATGGCATGGTGTGGGCAAACCTTCGCGCAGGCTCCACATAGGCGACAATTGCTGTCGATCTGCGCCTGCCATCCCACGCTCTTGAAGCGGCGGCGAACGTCGGGCGTGGCGTTCTTTGCCACATTGAGCGCGGTGCAGCAGCAGGGACAGCAGAAGCAGAATTCGAGGAAGTTCTCCATCTTGTCGTTTTCAAATCCCCAGACGTATTGCTCTACCTCGATCCAGAGAGCCTGTCCTACCAATCCGGCGGCGGCAGCGCGATCAACAAGCGCACACGCCTCTTCCGCGCTGACTTCCCGGCCGAGACCGTGCTTTTCGGTGACCCTTGCAGCTTTGCCGAGAAAGATGCAGGCGATTTCGTGGGAGTAGTTCTTGCAGTTATGTGAGTCACGGCAGAGGCAGCGATCGAGAGCAAGGCGATAGGAAGCTTTGCGAATCGTCGCCTTGATCATATCGATGGGTACTGTGACTTTCTGCGCGCTCTTGGAGATATCGATGTTGAGCGGGAGGGTAACACCTTGCGTGTAGCGCTTGTCATAAGGACTGAACATCATGACCCACTTAAACAATGGGCCAAGAATGGGATACTTGCAAAGCTTCGCCAGAGTGGGCATCGGGCGGAATAGTGCAGCCGTCAGGTTCCAGGTTGTAGGGGTTGTGCCGATCTTATCTTTGAACCAGTCTTCCAGACCGATCCCCTTTTGTCTCGGTTTATAACCAATCATGATTCACCTGCCGCAGAGATATAAAAGTGCTCATATACGTTAAGTACAAATAGTCTACTTTGGCCCCGCTGACCGGTTACGTAGGCCGCGATGACGTAAGTTGCATAGCTCCGGCCGGGGATTTGTCAGGAGGACAACGTAAACTCCAACGCTTTCTTCCACTCCGGCGAAAGGGGATACTCAAGGCAAATGTTGCGTACGCCGATGTCCCGCAGTATTTTTCTGATTTTGCACCCTACGGGACAGTTTGCAAAAGGCAGAGGACCTGTCCCCGCACAACGGCTCGTAGTAAAAAACTGCGCAATGTTGAGTCCTTCCCCAAGCATCAATGGACCGAAGTTGCGCGGGTGCTGGAAGAGTGAAATAGCGACTCCCCGGTTCGAATGTGCAAAGCGCCGGAACTCCTTGGTCAGAGTGTTCAAACATTCCGGGGCAAGTGTGTGCGACAGGCATGTGCATGATGAAGCGGGAAGTACCCAGAGGCCGGATGCCTCCGTATTGTGTTCACCACCGGACCGCACGAAGGCGAGATGCCAGGAGTCGCCTTCTCCCGTCTCGTAGCCAATCATCTGGATGGGGCCATGATTTGTCGGAATGACGGTGGCCCATGAGCGTCGAATTGGTGAGGGCGTTGGCATAGATGTCGATTTTCCCAGTGGGTCCGAAGGCCGAAACGCCACTGGCAGGCGTGAGCATGATTACTCGTTTCGGAAAGAAGAGGACCATCCCTTAGTAGGGGGAGAGAAAAACAATATCCTTGCGGGGCAATGACTGGGGCCGGGGCGTTGCCTGCTGCGACACGGACGAACTGCGCAGCGATAAGGAAGATACCTTATCGCTGCGCCTGAAAAACTCCTAAGTTCTAGAAACTAGAAGCGGTATTTCAGCCCAGCCCACACTAAAGTGGGATAGAGCTTTACGCGAGCCGTGGCTGGAACCACGCCGCCGATTTTTCCATGTGCGTCCACCGACAACCAGACCTGCTTGCAATCGATGAAAGCCCCCCACTTCTTGTTAAACATATAATCCACTCCGACCTGTGTAATTGGGGCGAAGTTGTTGTGAACCTGAAGGCTGCGAAGCGCCTCATCGTGTTTCTTCAGAATGATGGCGTACCCTACTCCGCCTCCGACATACGGTTGGACAGGTCCCTTGCTTAGGAAATGATAGTGTGCTGAAAGGATCGGAGGGCCATACCAGAGTGAGCCAAGTTCCCCGTAGGGAGCGATGCTGCCTCTGCCGCGAAGGTGGGGCTTGGGTGGGATTCCCGCCATGAGCGAAACCGCAATGTTGTCGGTGATGTAGTATCCGCCATCGAAAAGAACAGTTACGTTGTTCGAAACCGTTGCCGATGCTCCCGGAACCGGCGCCCCACCTGCCTTTACGGTGGCATCGGGGTGATAAATAATGCCGGCTGCTCCAATCCTTCCATACCATTTTCCCGGCTTTGTTGTTTGCGACGCAGGCGCAGTACGAGGTTGGGTGTCATTGCCCACCTCGGATTGCGCTTCCATCAGAGGTGTTTGGGCTACAGAGTTCGCAGCTAGTAGAGTGACGAACAGCGTCAAAGTTACAGCCGAGTTTTTCATGAGTCCTTTCCTGAGAAAAAGATTAAGTGGCAAGTTCCCGCCTAGAGATTATTTTGTGGGCCGTATTAAATTCATTGCAGTTTCACCACCAATCAAGGAACGGGGCGGCGTTTGGGTGTGGAGAAAGCAGAAATATTCTGGGCGAGGAGACATCACGGCTCGGTTGTTCAGTGATTGTAGAGCGCTAAAGCCTCTTGTGACTGGTGTCGTGATTGGCAAGGGACGCCTTGGGCGTAAGCGAGTGCGATGGTGGTGGTGACGAAATATCGGCGTCGTTATGGCACTAAGTGCAGCGCTGGGCAAAGGCGAATGGAATCGGAACGGCGAGTTACCCAATGACAGATCGCTGGTATTTGAATGTTATTGCCAAACAGAGAGGCGAGTGCGTTCTGGTATGAGGCGTGCTGGTATTCATCAGTGAACAATTAGTTACCTAATAAAGTTGCGCTCTTAAAAGTCAGCCGAAAGGATAGTAATGATGAAGACAGCCGTAGTTGGTGGTGGCCCGGCCGGATGTGCCGCTGCGTACACGCTCAAGAAGCGGGGACACGATGTCCATCTTTTTGAAGCCCAGGATCATGTGGGCGGACGCACAAGCCAGTTTAAGCGGGACGGATTTAGTCTCGGTACGGGCGCACTTTTTTTGATGGGAGATATCTATCCCCGTACGAACGCAGTCCTCAAAGAATTGGGACACTACAATGATCTGGTTCCCTGGAAAGGCGCAACTCATGTGATCGACTGGGACAAGCAGCGTTACATTGTTGGCTTTGACAAGATAATGAGCTTTCTGAAGCTCCCTGTGTTTACCCTCGGGGACAAACTGCACATGGCCATGAAGATCGCAGGCCTCTTCCTATCGTCTGGTCCCAAGAGCTGTTTTGACGGAGCTGAACTTGCGAAATATGACTCCACTGAGAATCTGGAACAATGGTCGCGGCGGATTCTGGGTGATAAGGGTCATAATTTCATCACAGTACCCTACATGGGGTTCCTGTATGCGGTGCCGCCCGAATGGTTGTCCACTCCTCTGCTGCATGCAATCGTTCTCCAGTTCTACAAAATGGCGCTGTCTGTGCCCCCTGGCGGCATTGGACAAGTGAGTGACTGGATGGTTGAGGGAACACCTGGTCTTAAGCTTCACCTGTCAACCCCAGCAGAAAAGATTAAGCGCAACGGTAAAGGATTTACGGTGATTGCCAAAGGTGAGTCCTTTAATGTCGATGGCGTGGTTGTCTCGCCGGAGCCCGGAGTCGCCGCAGACATCCTTGAGGAACTGATTCCTGATGTTTCTGTAAAGAAGTTACGCGAGTGTCGCTATTCCGAATACGCCCATGTACAGGTATGTTACGAGAAGAACCCATGGCCTAACTTCCCGGTGGACATCGCTCTTCCTGCAAATGACTTGAGGAACTGGGGCGCGTGCGTGCTCGGAAGCCGACGCAACCCAGGGTCAGTCCCGAAGGGCGGCGAGGCGGTAGGTGTTTACTTCTACACACCGTGCCTGGCTCATATGACGGATGAGGACATCGAGAACGAGGCGTTAATGGCCGTCACTGAAGTCTTCGGAGCCGCACCACCACCGAGCTTTGTGCAAGTGTTCCACTACAAACGTGGCCTTTCTATCGCCGGTCCTGGGCACTACGGAACTCTAAACTCTCTCCATAGCGAAATGCCCAAAGGCATCTGCTTGGCTGGCGATTATTTCGCGCATGCTGGCGTCGAAGCCGCAATTTTCAGCGGGGAACTTGCGGCCAACCGATTGCACGAGCTATCGGGTCTGTAATCGACTCGATAGTTGAAATTGACATGCCCACCAGCGAACCACTGGGAGACCGCGATCTCCCAGTGGTGATGGGTTTGGCCCTTGATGCAAAAAAATCCAGCACAAGAAACGCGGAGCTTGACGAGGACATTCGAATGGCTTATTCTCTCAATAGATCGGACATCCGTCCGATACGTTACGGGGTGCGATAGATTTCGGTCGTAGCCCAACGCGAGAGGGTATATGAACGAGAACATTCTTCGAAAAGTACAAATTGTCTGCGCTTGGTGCGGCCCGGCCTTTGTGCTGCTTTATGGAATCAGCTGGTGCATATTGGGCCACAACTATCCACCTCCGGATCCGCAATACAGCGCCGTGGATCTGGTAAATAATTACTACCTGAAATATCGCAGCGACATCATGCTGGGACAGGCTTTGTCAACCTGTCTGGGTATGCTGTATCTGCCTTGGGCCTGCCAGCTTACTGCAATGATGTGGGAGCGCGAAAAGAATCACATTCTCTCGTTGCTGCAACTCACGGGCGGATTGCTGACCGCGTGGGTCCTCGTGATCTGTCCGGCTCTTTGGGTGTGGTGCGCGGAGATGGCGGGATCAATTGACCCTGTCATGATTAAGAGCGTGCATTTCATGGCCTGGTACACCTACGATATGACGTACATGATCACGACGATCGAAGTCATCGCCATCTGCATCTTTGCGTTCCTTGATAAGCAGAAGCCGACGATTGTTCCGCGTTGGGCAGGCGTTCTGGCTCTGTTCTCAGGGCTATCCTTCCTGCCGATTACCTTCCTTCCTTACTTTAAGACCGGTATCTTTGCGCTCAATGGATATTGGTCCTTCCACGTTGCATTCATCACCTATGCCCTGTTCACCGTCGTCATCGGTTATTACATGGCGCAGAACCTGAAGAAGACAAAGATACCGGCCTCGCCCGGAATGGCCCAAGCTGTCAGTTACAAGAGTTCGTCACGCTAGGCGCCAGGGAGAACTGAAGAGTGTCATCTTCTACGCCAGCAATGATGCGTGCCGAGAGAGCTCCGACTGAAGAATGCGGAAAGGGCTCTCTCGCCCGGATGAATCAGTGTGATATGGACAGGTTGCAGTTGACTGCCGGCGACATCGTGACGATCACGGGCGCTCGCTTGACCGTCTCGCGGTTGTGCAGTGCGTCGCCGGAAGTTCAGCCAAGAGAGGTTCAGCTTTCGGAAGTATGCTTCGCCAACACAATGGCTGATCTCGGAAGCGAGGTGGCGGTTGGCAAAATCGATAATCAACCAGCCCAGCACGTTACCCTCATCCCGTTAAGTGAGGATGCTGGGGCACCCGCACCCATTTCAGGGGTACGGAAATGGCTTGTGCGACCCTTGGCTTGGATCAGACCCCGGCAATCCAACCCCCCGTGCCCCGCTTTGCAAGGACTGCTGGATGGCGTACCACTGTTGAGACAGGACCGCGTTCAGGTGGAGTGGTCCGGCCGGGTCTTCCATTATCAGGTCAAGGAGACTGTGCCTGGCGGTGTGGTGGTGTCAGATCGCGCCACAACATTCACAATCGTTCATCCCGGTGAAGATCCGAACCTTGCGCTTTCTTATGGAGATATTGGCGGCTTACGCCGCGAAGTTGCGCGCGTGCGGGAGATGGTCGAACTTCCCATGCGTTCACCGCAAGTGTTTCAGCATCTCGGAATCGAACCGCCCAAAGGACTTCTTATGTATGGTCCACCGGGGTGCGGCAAGACACTGATTGCCAGAGCGGTGGCACGTGAATCAGGCGCGCATTTCATCAACGTCAATGGACCTGAAATCATTCAGAAACACTACGGAGAATCCGAGGAATTGCTGCGCGACATCTTTGCGGAAGCGCAGAAATACCAGCCATCAATTATCTTCTTCGATGAAATCGATGCAGTTGCTCCGAGTCGCGAAAGTGTGCTGGGTGATGTGGAGAAGCGGGTTGTTGCTCAACTTCTGGCTCTGATGGACGGACTCAACGCGCGTGGCCAGATTGTCGTAATTGCGGCGACGAATCTTCCCAACAATGTCGATCCGGCTCTTCGCCGTCCGGGACGTTTAGATCGCGAGATTTCGATCAATCCTCCTGACAAGGCGGGCCGACTCGAAATCCTTCGCATTCACAGCCGGAACATGCCCTTGGCACCAGACGTTGATCTCCCGCGACTGTCTGAGATAACCCATGGTTTTCTCGGCGCAGACCTTGCCGCACTTTGCCGCGAGGCCGCTATGGGTTGTGCGCGCGAATCGCAGATGTCATCCGATTTGTCCTCTGGAACACTTGGATACGTTTGCGTGAAAATGGTTCATTTCGAGACGGCGTTGGCGGAAATCGACCTTTCGACAACCCGCCAGGTCTCCACCGAAATTCCTAGCGCACGCTGGGACGAAGTTGGCGGCCTCGACGAGGCCAAGCAGATCCTGCGCCAGACCGTTGAATGGCCTTTGAAGTATTCCGAGCGATTTGAGTTCGCCCGCACTAGTCCTCCGCGGGGGATATTGCTGACGGGCCTTCCTGGGACCGGAAAGACTCTGCTGGCTCGGGCGCTTGCCAGCGAAACCGAGGTGAATTTCATCTCAGTCAAGGGGCCGGAACTGCTCTCCAAGTGGGTGGGAGAGTCGGAAAGAGGAATACGCGAGGTATTTCGGAAGGCGCGGCAATCGGCACCCTCCATCATCTTCTTCGACGAGATCGATGCGATCGCACCAACGCGCGGAAAGGATGATGGGGCCTCTAATATTGGGGAGCGCATGGTCGGTCAGATGCTCCTGGAAATGGATAGCCTCGAAAACATACCGGGCGTCGTTGTGCTGGCTGCAACCAATCGCCCCGAACTTCTGGACTCAGCTTTGCGGCGTCCAGGGCGATTCGATTTGGTCGTGAATCTTCCGATGCCAGATATGGAGGGGCGACATGCCATCCTGGTAATTCATTGCCGAGGACGACAACTCGCCGCCGATGTGAATCTTTGTGATCTAGCCTCAGCAACTGCCGGAACGAGCGGAGCTGAAGTGGAAGCAGTATGCAGTCGAGCTGCCATTTTGGCAATTGGCGACTCCATAGCTGAACATCCAGGGAAAGACTTTGCTCCGTTTTCCGTCAGTCTTCGCCACTTCCAACAGGCACTCGCCGAGGTAGCTGGAGGCAATAAGCTCAGTCTGACCCCATCCAAATTCCAGGAAACATGCGATTGAAGTTTACCCAGTCTGCCGAGCTGAGAGAATATCAAAAGTAGTGAAGGAGGATACAGATGGCCGTTCAGAGCAGGACGATTGCGAACAGCAAGAATGAGACATCGCAGAGAATTCTGTCGGCTGCATTCAAGTGCATATCATCCAGGGGCTCTGCGAGCGTGAGTTTGCGCGAAATCGCGGACGAAGCTGGTGTCGCACTAAGTCAGTTGAATTACTACTATGATAATCGGGAACGGTTGTTTGCTGCCGTTCTCAGGGCGATGAAGCAAGAGTATGTATCTAACGTAGAGATGAGGATGGCTTCGCTCCGAACCCTGAGCGAGAAGGCGCATTTGCTCATCGAATACAACAAGGAGTTACTGCAGACCAACCAGCGGCTGTATAGGGCTTTCCTGGACTTCTTTGGATTGGCAATGTGGTCCAAATCCTTCAAGAAGGAAATGAACGGATTTTTGAATGACATCTCACGCGTCATCGAGAACCAGATCTATCCACTCACAGATGGTGAAGATAACCCCACATCTCACTCTGCCGCAGCTCTGACATCAATCATTCTGGGAACGACATTCGGAATCGCAATGCAATATCTGATGGATCCCGACCGGGAAGAGATTTTGAACGGTTTTGATATTCTTTTCGGCGTTATCTGAATTTATAGTCGTGAAAATAGGTGTTCGTGATTGGTAAGCTCTGGGCTACTGCGTGATTGCCATCAGCTACTCCGCCTGTTCTCTTTGTAGTGGTGGTAGGGTTTTTGTGTAGATATTTCGCCACCCAGGAGCATCTGGTTGGCTATGTTTGTGGTATGGTAGTCGCCTGAGGCGTGGCACTTGTTCGCTTTTGCCACCGTGGTCATGATGCGGCCCTCCCATCCTTTAGTCGAAGCCCTCAAAATCCTGAGCCACGAATCCATCTCAGGCCAGTCATTCTGCACAACTCACGGTGTGATCTGGTTCAGCTCCCATGGCGAGCAGTTCCGTGGCATGTACTTAGACCGAACCTTGACGGACACTGCTTTACACCCAGAAAGGTCTCGACATGACTGAC
>Ga0255336_101365_pt1 | contig 18087 bp, 18 predicted proteins | sample MeOH1_35cm_T3_17_FD_189102 | JGI IMG/M metagenome (GOLD analysis project Ga0255336, IMG submission 189102) | Sandy soil microbial communities from University of British Columbia, Vancouver, Canada - MeOH1_35cm_T3_179 | ecosystem: Engineered > Artificial ecosystem > Sand microcosm > Unclassified ...
ACCTTGACGTCGCCATCCATGGTGTAGGGAAGATCGCCGATATCGGTGGTGACCACCGGGATATGGGAAGCACCGCGACGGTCGCGCGTGCGGCTCTTCTTCAGGTGCTCAGCAGCGGATGGAGATGTGGATGCGGACAGCCGGTCTGCCGAAAACAATGCGGCACCCAGACCGAACGCGCTCTGTAAGAAAGAACGGCGATTCGCCATGGTTTAGAACTCCGTGGGTAAGTGAAGCCAAATGATTCTGGCGCCACTGGCACGAAGTGCAGGAGCAAAGGTCCAGGGGTAGTGGAGACAAAGCAACGCACTCCGGCCAGTGACATAAACATGTCAGTGATGGCTAAGTGCGATGGACTAGACGCGAAGGATGGAATTCAGTTCGAGGGGAGTAAGGCCACGCAGAGGCGGCGTCTCGAAAGCTGCTAAAGAGCCGATGGCGAGTTGCAGCTTCTGCGGATGCAGAGTTGCAACGTACACCGCGACGAAGGCAGCCAGTTTCAACGTATGCTCAGGCTGCGTGACGACGGATTCATGCTCACACGCATGGTGGTCGCAATTGATATTTGCGCTGAGTTGGATCCCACCGTTTTGAGAGGATTTCGCGCTGGGACCATCACAGTCCATGCCCGGCATGTCGTCCATGGAAGCCTGTTGATTCGTATCGGCCTTCGCGGACTCAACCTGCGTATGCATGTGGAAAGGACCCGTTTCGCAAACAACTTCACACCGAGCAGACACGCAGGAAAAGACCAGCAGAAAGACTGCCAATACTCCTCCGGTCATTGCTCGAAGCCTCATCGTCGCTCCTGGAATCCGCGTGCTTATCAAACTGCGATGGCAAGCCCGCAGTTAAAGTTGTAGCACCAATCCGTCACTGACGCATTTCGTCGGTCCTTGTTTGCCCTTTGGTGCAACGAATTGAACCGTGCGGGAATCGGACTGGCTGTAGGCGCTGGTCCAGGGGACAACCGAATAGGAGTACCGCCATGTCTCAGACCCCTGATGCAATGCAAAAGTGTATAGCCGACTGTACCCAGTGCCACCAAATTTGCACTTCAACTCTCCTTTACTGTTTGCAACAAGGTGGCAAGCACGCTGAAGCCGGCCACATTCGAGCCCTCCTCGACTGCGCCGAAAGTTGTGAGCGCTCGGTCCACTTCATGCTGCGCAAGTCTTCTTTCCATTCGAAGACATGCGCCCTCTGCGCCGAAATCTGCACAACCTGTGCGGAGAACTGTGAAGCGGTGGGCGACGATCAGCAAATGGCGGAGTGCGCCCGATCCTGCAGAATCTGCGCGGAGTCGTGCCTCCAGATGAGTCGAGCAGCCTGATTATCGCTTGTCTTCGCGGGCGCAGAGGAGGCTTTTGAAGATCCCTGCGCCCATCAGGTGGCCAGCTTAGCTGGGAGGGACGTACTCGCCATACGGCGTGGGCAAACAGCCGGACAACGCAACCTGGACGCGACGCGGCCAAGGAGCAAAAGATCCTGCCCTTGCTGAACCCGCGGCTTTTCAACGATGATGGAGGGTGGGACGGGTACGCACCGTCTTGGGGTGTCGAAACCCCTTAGTGCGAATCGCGCTTACGGGCGCGTGGAACTCTCTATGCCTTTGGCGTCGGGGAGCCTGTGACGTATGTCCAGGCCCCTAAAGCTAAAGGTCACAGGAGCCGCGCACTAACGGCTTTCGAACTCCCCGACCTTGGGTTCATAGAGCAATGTTTGCGGGGGCGCACCGCAAGCGTCGTTGCTCTTGGACCGTTGTCGAGGAGCCGAGCTTGATCCCTCTTGAGGCTAAACACGAGGCGCGCCGTAACACGTACTGGATGAACGCGGCACGTGCGCATGACCCGACTTTGCATCTGCACTGCGTGCACGTATCCGAACTGTGCGCATGCTTCTCCGCCTTCCTGAATCTGCCGCTAGACCAGCAAACCGCCTTAAAGCGTTCCGGGTTACTGCATGACATTGGAAAGCTCAAAGTCCCAGCCGCCATCCTGCAAAAGCCTTCGCCTCTCACGCCGGAAGAGACAACAATTGTTCAGGCTCATACATACCTCGGATACGAGATGCTGCTCGAAAACGGCGAAACGGACGAATTGCTACTGACGACAACCCGCGACCACCATGAGCGGCTTGATGGCAGCGGTTATCCCCGGCAGCTCACGGCTCCCGAAATTTCCGCAGCCGTCCGGATTGTGACTCTATGTGATGTTTTCGCGGCCATGACGGAGCCGCGTCCGTATGTTGCCGCTATGAAATGGGACGAAGCGTTGGCAACTATGGCGAAGATGCGCAACCGGCTCGACCACGATCTCTTAGCCGGTTTTGCCACAATGATGACGGCATTACACGCGCCGAAAAAGCGGTTCGGTCCGCTGGGAAACCGTTTAAGGAAAAAGAAAACATGACACTTTCCCAGCCTGTATGTAAGGAAGAACCGTCGATGCAGAGGCTCATGCATGAGATTGTCCGCTATCTGGTGGACGATGAAGCCGCTATCCGAGTAGATTGTCTGGACGGCAACGACGGCGTTACGACGCTCAATGTCCATGTCGCTCCGTCCGACACCGGCAAGCTCATTGGCAAGCGAGGCTGCACAGCGCGCTCGCTGCGCATGATCCTCTCGGCCGCCAGCATGAAATTGCACCACCGCTACGCGCTCAATATAAAGGAAGACGATTGAGTCGTAGTTCTGCCTTGGATGTACGAGACGACTGCAACATGCATTCGATACGTGACACGGGAGGTTGGGCGCGATGGAACCATTTTGCCGTCTATTGACAGCACCAGTTGGGCTGAAGTTCTACGGGGATTTTGAGATAACTACCAATCTCAAGTCGGTCGGAGGATTCTCGCCGGAGCAACTTACCTTGCTCGAATCCATTCTTGGCTCTCCAGACGTCAAGCTGCATTTAGCAAGGATGGCCCTTGAGACCGATTTGAATTCGATGACGGACTCGCACTTTAGAGACAGATACAGCGGTCCCAGCGACCGAGATTTATTGGATACCGTGCTGCCATGTCTGCCACCAGCGCAGCATTCCTATTGGGAAGCGTTGCGACAGGGGCCGGGCGATTGCCTGCACAACGAAATCATGCCGGTCTTTTTTACATTTGAAGTGCGGCTCAAGAAAACAGGGATCGAAGAGATAGCGACGCGTGATTAGAGCGAAATACCATATCCGCTATCGGGAGGTATTTCCTTATTCATGCTCGCGCTTTGTTCGTTGCCACGCGCCACCGTTGTTGCCAGTCCAAACGGTTCAAGTGCAACCTGTGCAGCAATGGGCTGCGCGTTCCGGTCGAAGAATTGACCGTGCGGATCAATGTGTAGCCAACCGCGATCCTCGTCATTCCGGTAGCTTTGAATTTCGGAATGCTCTTTCCGCCATGCAAATGGCTCCGCATGTTCGATACCAATAGATTGAATCAGCGGCTCCCAATGCCGCTTCTCTTCGGCAGTGGGTTCAAGTTGCGCTGCCTGCCGCTCCACCGGAATATCCGGGCCTTTATAGGCAAGCTCCGTAACACGGTCGGCATAACGCTCTATGAGCGCATGCTGATTCTGTTCCGGCCCAGAATCATGCTGATGCCTTTCGGTGATGGCGCGTGCGGTATCGGCAGGGTCAACTCCATTCCGGGCTTGTTCCTGCGACCACCGAAGATCAGTAAGCACGGTCTCCCGGTCAAGAGACGTAGCGTAGATGGAGGGCGGCACATGGGAAGTTAGTTGATAGGGCTGCATCCCCTCGGCGTGCTCTTTGCGATAGGTCATCGTCTCACCTCGTTGCTGTTCGGGTTTTTGTTGAGTGGGTTCTAACGCCGCAGTCTTTGAGACATCGCGGCTGAGGTCTTTTGTCAGCCGCTCGGCGTTGTCGGTATAGAGCTGCACGTCATGCGCGGCGCGGGAAACCGCGACATATGCAAAGCGCTGGTTGATGAGGTCGCGATGTGCGGAAACTTCCACGTTGATAAGCACGCGGTCAGCGGTCAATCCTTGCGAGCTATGCGATGTCACCGCATAGCCATGATCGAAGTGCCTCATTTGCTGAGGATCGAACGTAATGGTGCGGGGCGTTTGACCCTCGACACGCACTGTCATTTCGTGCGGACGGACACTCTCGATGGTTCCAAGCTGGCGATTGGCAATCTGTAGTTCACGGTTATTGGTCGTGAACTGAATCCGGTCGCCTTCTGCAAACTCGCGTGTGACCTCTCGGTAAGCGGTGATGCCTTGCAGCCGCTTCGGGTCGTAGGAGACCTGGCCGCCATCCTCACGTTCCACGGTGACCTGATTTAGCTTCGTGTCTACGGCTCGCACGGTCGCGTAGCTGTACGGTTCCAATCCCAATTCCTTGCTGCCGCGTGTGTACTGGAGAACGTCGCCGGGATGATACTGTGCCGCCCACACCCGGTCTGCGCTGCTCAGGTCGGATCGTGGCATGAGCACAGCAAATTCGCGGTCAATCCCACGCAGCCCGTCCACGCCCCGCAGCTCCGCGCGGATCGCCTGATTCAACTCCATGCGGCTTGCGTTGTCGGGCGAAATGACAAGTGTATTTTCCGGCTGCATGACATAAGCGCGTGCAATTGCAGCGATGCGTTCGGGACGTTCCGCAAACTCCTGCACACGGCCCTGCTCCTGCAATAACTGCACTCCGTCCACGGTGCGATTCTGCGAGAGCAATTCAACAGCACGGAGCAATTCAGGCTGTTCCTTCTGGCGCATGATCTGGTCAAGCTGCGAAGTACGCATGCCCTCGGCCTGCAATTGCTCAAAGGGCTTTCCAGCGTCTACGCCCTGGTGCTGGCGAATGTCACCAATGAGCAACACACGGTCTTGCGCCCCCAGCTTTTCCATGAACGCCTGCATCTGTTTGGTGCTCGTTAAACTGGACTCATCCACCATGTACAGGTGACGGCTGGCGGGATCTCCAGCGGACTCGCCGGTTGCACCGCGAGCAAGGAAACGCTGCAAGGTTTCCGCGTTGATACCAGCGTCACGGAGCTGGTTCGCAGCACGGTTCGTCGGCGCGAAACCCTCGACGGCAAAGCCTTGGGCCTCGGCTCCTGCGCGGATGGTTCGTAAGCTCTCCGTCTTCCCGGAACCCGCGTATCCCTGCAAGCCATGCACGCGGTCGATAGTGGTTAGTACCTCCTCCACGACGCGGCGTTGGGCAGGGTTCAACCGCTCCTGCTCCGCAGCATGGGAACGGGCATTCTCCGCCGACATGATCGGCGTCACGACAGCCTGCCCGCGCTTCATGAACTCGATATTGCTGCGCTCGGCCTGAAGCGTATCGCGGGTGGTGTACCGCTGTCCGGCGTAGTGACGCGGACTGTCCACCTTTAGAAACTCGCCCATTGCCTCGCGACGCCGGAAGTTCTCGCGAATCTCGGCATAGGTGACATCGCCCATGCCGCGACGAAGAGCATCGCGCATGATGCCTCTGTCGTCGGTGATAGCTTCCCGCTCGAAGTTGCGCGCCTTTGCGAAGCTCACACTCTCTCGCACACGCTGCTGTTGTTTGTCCGGCCTCTGTCGTTGTTCCTGGCCGCGATGTTGCATCCTTTCATGCGCGGCGGCGATGACTTTTTCAGGCTGGTTGCCATACTCTTCGGCCAGCTTGCGGTGCGCGGCCAAGGTCTCTTCCGGGCCAAGATGCTGCTTGCGGTCGCGCGTGGTGAAGGCGGCAAACTGGGCTGCCTCTGGCCCACTCTGACCACGCTTGGCCATCTCTTCTTCGATCTTCTGACGGCGCAGACTTGAAGCGTCCAGGTATTCCTGAGTATAGCCTTTGATCTCGGGCGCTCCGCTCTTTCCGGCTTCGATTTCATAGCCAAGATTGCGCAGGCGGTACATCAGTTCCGCTTGATATACGGCAGTCGCAAACTGCTGCGAAGCGTAATAACTGTGTGACTGGAGAGCGCGGAAGGAACCATCATCCCGCGTGGTCATATTGAAGATGACAGCGTGCGTGTGGAGCTGTGGCGCGGCGTAGCCATCAACCGGCCTGGCTGTGTCATGTTCAAACTTCGCGACAAGAAAGCGGCCTGTAGTCTCGGCGGGACGGTTGCCGCCCATACGCGCCTGCGTGTACCGCTCCAACTCGGTAAGCGCAATCGAGACGGCTTCACGGTGCGCCTCCCGCACACGATTGTCTCCGCCAACGAGAGCGGTCAGGGAGACGGATTTTGGAGCAGAGAATGTGGAGTCCCACCCCGCTCTGTGTTCGACAGGCTTTACAGTCTCACCCTCGGCATTGGTGTACTCTTTGCCGTCGCGATGCTGGATGAGTTGCTGGCCAGTGACCGGATGCTGACCTTCGCTTAGACGGGAGAATTCAGCCGCACCGACCGCACCGCCGAGGGCGAACGTCTTCACCATCCTGCCTTGCCACGCCGTGGGAATCTGCTCATGCTCTTTCCAATAATTCTTTTCGGCAGCGATGAACTCCTTGAGGTGATACTCCTGCGCTTTCCCAGCCGTCAGCGGTTCTGGAGCAACTTTGAACATGGCATTTACTCACGCACAAAATCACCTGCCGTCACTTCTTGCAACGCAGGGGCGGTATCGGCTTTTGGATCGTCGCTTTCAGAGTGTGTTGCTGCCGGGGGCACGGGCGCTGGGCGCGCGATGATGCTGAGTTTGGGTGCGGCCTCCACTGGTTCCGAGCCAGCGCCACCCTCTTCTTCCAAGTCCACTGCTAGAGGTCGCGCCGTCTCTTTTAATTTCCTCAACGGGTCATAATCCAACTCGTCATCTGCCACGATGCGGCGTTCAAAATCCTTCGCAACAATGGGCAGGTCAAGGTAATCGAACGCGAACCTGGCTACGTTGTTACTGAGCTTCAGATAGGCACGACGATCCTCAAGCCCACTAATCTCTGAGTCCAGCACCAGCGGCTCTACCTGCCTGTCGATGGTGAAGTTTTTGCCGCTGCGTGAGCCGTCGAAATGCGTTTCCTTCATACGCTCGACTTCAACCTTGCCGATGGCGTTGGAGACCCACTCGGCAGCCTTCGGTTCGGTGGTTTTGAGGAAGATTTTGGTGGCGGGCTGCGACAACATCACCTCTGCGAGATGGCCGTAGATGGTTTCCAATTGCGCCTTGCCTTGGAAACCCAACACCAGCGGATTTTTCGACTTTCTGTTCTCTGTAATCGCAGTGTGCAACTGCGGCAGACGTTGCAGGGACGCCAACTCATCCAGCACAAACCATACGGGAGTCTGGTGCTCTTTCGGGGCGCTCAACAGACGCAAAACCAGCCAGTCAATCCAGAGGCTATGCAAGGGCTGCAAGGCATCTCGCTCCGTGGGACGCGAGGTAATGAAGATCCATCCTTTGCGCTCCTCGGCCCACTCGGTAGCGCACCAGCGGCGCTCTTCTGCTTCCTCCAGAGTGGGGAGCATACGCAGGCTGTCCGCAACTAGACCGAGAGACGAAAGCACACCGTTGCGTTGCGGCGGAGAGTCCTTCGCAATCATCGTTGCCATCTCCGTACCGGCAACTCTTTTGTCAATCTCTGCGGGGTTTGCCATCCACTCCGCGAGCTGGTGGGGCGTCGGGCCGGTACGCAGGAGATGAGCAAAAATCTTCTGCGGCGTCTTGGTAAAGAACTCGTCTTTTTGCGTGTCGGTCGGTTGGTAGAGGGACTTTGCAAGCGTTTTTGCCTCTGCCTTACTGCGCAATTCTTCGGCTGGCCCCCAATATGGGCACCGCTTGTCGAGAGGATTCAGGACAATATCTCCACGGCTTTCGTCATAGAACCTCTGGATGAATTCGCAGGCCGGGTCATACACAATCGCGGTGTGGCGGCGTCCCTGAATCTGACGGAGTATCTGCATAATCAGCGTCGTCTTTCCGGCCCCAGTGTCACCCATCAATTCGATATGTTGTGACTCATAGCGGGCGGGAATGCGCATCAGTTCCTTCGCCTCGGTCGTCTTGAAACCGATGCCTTCTCCGGCAATCGTTCCATTGAATTGCTTGGGCGTCAGCATCACCGGCCCTTTCAGGCGGCGGCCATATTTCAGCTCGCGTCGCCGCTTCATGTCCTTCTTAATGGAGAACGGAAGCTGCGCGAGAAGAGCAAGCAGCCCAAAGCCAAGTGGCTGCTTATAGATGTCCCAAAGCGTGCTGCCACCGTAAACATTCTGACGAAGATACTCACGCAGAGGGACATCAAAGTAACTGGTCTCCGCGCCACGGTAGAGAGCGGTATACCCCGCTCGTTGTGCGCTGTCCGCCAGGGCGAGCGGAATCGGTTTTGATGCTGCCTGCTCGGTGACGCCGGGAACTACATCAGCCTCCACGGCGGGCTTCGCCGTGACATTTTTCCCAGCCTCGAAGAGCATCCGGTACTTGTCCTTGCGAACCTTTCCAAGCTCGGCGGCGAGCGAGGCCCGCAAATAGATCGGTGTATAGAACTGCTGCAAGGGCGTCATTGCAAATGCGAAGCGCATGTAGAGGAATGCGCCAGTCAAAATCATTGCCAGGAATATCGCGCCGTAGGTGTAAATGGGCGAGTGCGGCGGCCAGATGATGGTCTCTTTGCGACCCCATTGTGTGGGCATCAGCGGCCCCCTTCCGACTTCTTTACCAAGTCCGTTGCGATGTCCAATTTACTGCGGCGAACCTCAGTCATGATCGCGTCGAAGCGCTCTTGCGTAATGGCCTGGGCCTGCGAAAGCGGCCTCAAAAGGTTCGTCAGCATAAGCCGAAGACCGATGATTTCGACCAGTTCAGGCGACGCCGCCGGCGGCGCCGGCGACGGTTCCAGTTCACGCAAAATCAGTGAACGAATCAGTTCACCCTGATTGGTTCCACGAGCGCGGCAATGCTGTTCCAATGCGTCGGACTCGACGCGGTTGAGTTTCGTACCAGCCGTGATGACACGGAATCCAGCGCGTTCCTCGGCACGTTCTGTAATCTCTTCGTCCTGTACGAGTGCCATATTTCCTCCTCAAATCGAGAGCGCTTTGAAGCGCCCCAGAGCGCCGTAGGGCGCTCGCTAGCGGATAAGTGCTCTCGATTGTGTAAGCATTCCAGAGCGCCGCGGAGCGCTCTGACACGACCCTTGGAGGGGTGAAGTGTAAACTTTCACCCCATGCGCAGCATGGTTCCCGTAGCGCCGAGGGATTCGATGGAGCATCATGCTTTCCGAACCGCCACAGACTCACCAGGTTCCACCGATGCTGAAGGCTTCTTCGCGCCAACGCGAGACGCCTTCGAACCATTAGGACGACGCGCCTTCAGAAGCTCCGGCACATCCTTGCAGCGATCGGATGCGCGGAATGTAGCGAAATCACGGTCTTTATCGAACAGGTATTCGAGACCTTTATTGATGACTTCATCGGGCGTTGCTCCGATGAATGCGGCATATTGATTGATCTGCGCAACGATGGGCTCATTAAACCGAACGTGGGCTGTTACGCGGCGGGTTTGTGTGACTTCGATAAGTGGCATTGCAACCTCCTTTAATGGGTGGAAAGAGACGACTCGTGCAGGGTGGGAAAGACAGTCTGAAGCGAGAAGCATTTGGCTTCCCGCGAGAAACCTTGGACGTGGGCAATATCGGTGATGCGACGGCCAGCCTGGGTGCGCTGCGCCTGGATGACGTAATCGACCGAATCCGCAATTTCCGCTGCGATGTCATCGCGTAAGGATTGCTGGTGTGAGCGCATAGCAAGCTCACAGAAGCGACGCAGAGCTTTCGTCGGTGAATTGGCATGAATCGTCGCCAATGAACCGCCGTGGCCGGTATTGAAGGAATCAAGCAACGTGCGGGCTTCTTCGCCGCGTACTTCGCCCAAAATGATGCGGTCTGGACGCCACCGCAAAGCACCCTTCAGGAGCGTGGCGAAGTCCACGACTCCGGCAAGGGACTCGACCTGACATTCCGTCGCCAGAACATTCGGTTTGGAGATGCGCAGCTCGGACGTATCTTCGATCACGACGATGCGCTCCTCCTCTGGAATGGCATCCGCCAATGCGTTCAGAAGCGTGGTCTTTCCGCTCGATGTTCCGCCGCTAATAAGCAGCGTCTTTCCGCTCCGGATTTGCTCCGTCAAGAACTGACTCATTTCCTCAGAGAGCGCACCCCGCTCGATGAGGTTGGCAAGTGTGTACCGAACCTTCGCAAACTTGCGAATGGTGATGGACGGGCCAGGGCGGACGACCGGAGGAAGCACCGCCGCTAAGCGGCTTCCGTCTGGAAGCTGGACGTTCAATATGGGATGGGACTCATCGAACTGTTTGCCGAGGTTGTTGGCGATGATTTCAAGGCCAGTCCGGAGAGCCTTTGCATCGAAGCGAACCGAGCCTGCGGAGGTGAGCTTTCCGTCCCGCTCGAACCACCACGAACCATCAGGATTGCCCATAATCTCGCTCACGCTGTCGTCCAGCAACAACGGCTCAATGGGGCGAAGGAATGGAAGGATCAATTCAAAGCTCATAGCGGAACCTCACAGCGGTGGAAGCCCGGCACGGCCGGACTTCCGAGATGGTGAAAAACGTGGCCTATGCGGCCACGTCCTCGGACTCTTCTTCCTGCTCATCCGCGGTAGCCTTGGCCGCCCGGTCCAGCTTGAGGATGGAATCCACCCGGATCTCCCAGATGGTGACTTCGCTGTTGGTCTTTGTGCTGTCGTACTTCCGGCTGCGCAACCCGCCCTCGACCATCAGGTGAGCGCCCTTCTTCAGCGTGCCGGCGAACTCTGCCAGCTTCTTGCCGAAGACGACGCAACGGTGCCATTCGGTGTGCTCGACGTACTTGTCGTCCTTCTTATATGAAGACTTGGTTGCGAGTGAGAGGGTGGTGAAGCTGCGGTTGTCGTTGGAGCGAACTTCTGCATCCGTTCCGAGGAAGCCGATGAGGGTGACTTTGTTGGTGTACATGGTGATGATCTCCGTTTCGTTTGAATTTCCCGTATCCTGCTCGGGTAACACTAGGCGAAGCCAAGCGAGAGGCCCCGCCTCCCAAGGCCGAAGCTCTGCATTTACGGAGGGTCCGCCGAAGGTGGAAACCGTAACCCAAAGGGCGGCGAAGCCGAAGCAGAAGAGCGAGCTTGCCGCAGGGCGGCGGACAGGCCCGAAGCGTGACCCCGAGCAGAGGACGGGATACGAGACGGCAGACGCTTCAATGGGCACAAGTCACTCATCGTTTCCCGGTCGCGAAGGTTCGTCCAAACCGTAGCTCTTCCACGGCAGCAAGCGAGGCTTCGGAAGGATGGCAGCGAGCCACATATACCGCGGCCTTTGGCAGCACAGATAAGCCGCTGAAGTGCCGTTGAAGACGAGTTGGGCCGTGCAACCGGATTGGCAGCATGAGTGAACATTGCGATGACCTCGGGGGATTACGCGAAAACTGGTTTACGCCAAGCCCGGATGAGCTGGTCGAAGCGTGCCTTGTAGCCCAGGGTGTTCGGGTATTGATGGACTGTCGAAATTAGGCCAGTCACGGTCACGATGTCGGCTGCAATCGCTGTGTCTAGTGACCAAAGCTTGGTCAGATCGAAGCCGCCGCATTCCTCGGCATTCCACCATGCCAGAAGGAAGTCCGCCACGTAGCCGGACTGGTTACTATGACCGTCTGCATGATCCAACAACCGTTCGAGTGCAATTCTTTCGTTTTCATGCATTGGAAGATCCTTTCTCCTAATTGAAAGCCTGGTCGGCACGGAACCGAACGATGGTCAAACCGAGCGGGTTCACGGCCAATTCGTTGTTCTTCACAGAGTCACGGAAGACGTAGGTAACGCTGGCGACCCAACGTTCCCGCTTCAGCTCCGCATGGTCGGCGGGATTGGTGTAGACCTTCTCGAACTCAATTCGTGCTGAATATGGTGATTGCCGAAGGTCATCAAGAACGATGTTCTTCACTTCAACGTCCACGTATGGCAACGTCGCATCGTTGCGGTAGGTAGTGATGAAATTGTCCTTCCGTTCCTGCTCGATGACGGCGTGCTGAACGTCACCATTCAGGAAGTACAGAGCATTGGTCTGGTCGCGCTCGATGGTGAAACGATTGCGGCTGAAGTACAACTCCGCCCAGCGTGTCAGGTAATACTTGTTCTCAGCTTCTTGAGGCCGGTATGCAAAGTTGCGATAGTCGATGGCTTCTGCGTGTCCGACATCGTTGATACGCACAATCATGGGGTGCATCGAAGCGAGCGCCCGTTGACTCTTATAGATGAGCGCTCCGAGCAGGCCGCAGACTGCAACAAGCGCGAGAATCACGATTCGCTGCCAGGTGCTCTCAACCAGCGGCGATGCGTTTTCTTCAAGGTAGCGTTGTGCAGCCCGTGTGAGCTCCGGAGAGTGGGACATCATTGTGGACATTGTGAGCCTCCTACTTCATGAGCGCCGCGGCGCTGGTTGCAATAGAAAGGCCGCCATCGTGGCCTCCGATATGTCCGGAGAATAGTGTCGCTGTCATGGCGGGGATCTTGAGCAAGATGAATCCAGCAACAAAGCAAAGAATCAGCAGTGCGGGCATTGTTGTGGCGAGCTTGGTAGGGCTATCCATATTCATTGCGCCGCTAGTGAAATAACTGATGAGCAGATGGCTCATGACACTCATCGTTGCGGCTGCGACAACTTTGTAGAACTGGAATCCAAGGTACGCACGAAGCCAACCCCAGAAGAGGAATTCGGTCTTATCGAACACCATGAACGGAATGAAGATTGGCCCTAGCAGGCCGACGATTGTTGCAGCAATCGCGCCATACGCGATGATGACCCCGATAAGAGCGGTTAGGATGCTCAAGATCACCTGAACAGTGTAGGTGCAAAGCAACGTGTAAGGTTCAGTCAAAGACGGGGACATTGTTCCCATCTTCGCGAGTGCCGTATGGATGGTATTTTGTATCTCCTGCGTGGAGTCCTGCCCGATGTAGTCGACGAGGCTGCTCGTTCCGCCGCTAACGAATCCCTTGAGCGAATAACCGATGCCAGGAATGCTGCTGTCGTAGAACTTCACGAAGCAGTAAGCGAAAGTGATAAGCAGGAAGAAGTTCAGGAACTTCGCCATGCTGAAGCCACCGCCACCTTGCGAAGATGCAAGGGCTTCCTGTACCCCGAACCAGACCAGCATGATCGTCGCGAGCGACAAGACCATGTGAAGACCCAAAGAGTCTACGGATGGAGCCACGGTCGCGGTGAGGTTATCGCATCCGTTTTTGATGAGGATAAGGAAGTCCATTGCAGTCTCCTTTGCTTAGTAATGAAACGCCCACTGGGTTCCCACAGTGGATTGTTGCGGTGTGACCGTGTTGAACGTTTGCTGATAGGAGTTTCCAGTTCGGAAGAGCGTCTTAAGATTGTCCTGCTGCGCTTTCTGACCGACCATCGTTTGCAATGCCTGAGCTTGCAGGATTTGGTTGGTTTCCTGCTGCGTCCTCAGTTCGATAAGCAACGCCTGATTGATGCGTTGCAAGGTCGCCATCTCGGTATGTTGGGCCGGGTCGGCAGAGTGGGTTTGCGATTCAAGCTGACTTATGTCCGTCTCACGCTGGTTGGCATTGGCGCGGATGGTGCCGAGGGCTTGAAGATTCGAGGTATTCACTGAGTCCGAGAGGTCTACTGTTGCACCTCTGGCCGCGATCTCCTGTTGGCCTTGAACTGACAACGAACCATATCCCTGAATCTGTGAAGTTCGCGGGACACTGGCGGCCTGATTCGCGGCGGCTGCTCCGTACCCATTGGACGCCGAGGCCATCCACGGAGTGGAGTTGCCATAGGTGTTGGCGGGCTGCTGCAACGTACCCCATTGCTGGCGTCCCATGTTGTTGTAGGCGGTGTAGTAGCTCTGTGGCAGATTCGCCATCTTTTGAGCCAGGTTGTATGCACCGATGACGTTGCGGCTGGTCTCTACCGTGGTTGTGTAGAGCTGGTTGGCCTGGAGAATTTGCTGGGCGGCATGTGCGGATTGGGTTGGGTCTAGCACGATACCGGAGCCGAATTGCGCTCTAGCCCCTGTCGTAGAGACAGCAAGGGCTATGACGCTTATGAACATAGCGCCTTTCATCATTCCTCCTTCTGGTTTTTGCTACTGTTTGGCCTTTTCGTCTTGCAGGCGTTTCCAAGCATCCGCTTGGGTCTTATCCTCCTCCTGGCATTTCGGAGTCGGATGTGGTGGGACGTCAATGTATTGAGCGGCGCAATCCATCTGAAACTGTCTTGCTTTCCGGTCGTAGTCCTGCTGCAACTTGTCTACCTTTGCCTGGTGGCTCTCACAGCCCATGATGCAAAGTGAAAGGGTCAGGCCAAACAACGTCACGATACGGCGCATAAACACTCCTCAGAACGATCCGGGGATCGTGTGATGTTCGTAGGCGGGCAGAAGCATATCTTGCGTGATGTAGACCTTCACGCGATGTCCTTCCCGAATCGTGATGGTGGGAGGGATCTGCATGAACCGATCTAAAACAGTCGTTGCCGACTGGGAAACAGACGCCGCAGCTCCGTTAGTAAAGACTTGTGGGCCGGAGCCTGCGTAAACCCCGCCGCCCTGCGATATCTCGGCGGCCCCTGCGATAACCCCCAGCGCAATCGACGTGCCGAAGATTTGCAGGTAATGGTTGTTCACCTTATCTTTTAGTCCTTCCTCCCCGATCTGGTCTAGGCCGTGGAACTGGTCCAGGTCTACCGAATAGCCATCCGGCATGATGAGGCGATGGAAGGAAACTGCCATGCGGCGCTGTTGTCCGAACCCTGTTCCGCCGATCTTCTTGGCTTCACCGAGCACAATAGTTCCGTCCGGGATAAGCACATGCTGATGGTCATGGGAATAAACAGGGTTGGAGACAAGCACCTTGACCGGCCCTACGGCATCACCGTCAAGGCGATTCATCAGAGCCGTGTCGATGGTCGCTCCTTCATAAAGGACGTAGGGCTGTCCCATCGCTGAATCAACATTGACCTCAGGCTTCCGGTTGAAACCATTCGATGTACCCGACACCGGAGCGGTCGGTGCGTCTCCGGCTGCGCGCGGGTTTACCAGACTCGACCCTTGCTGGGCAGATGTCATGCTGGCAGGAAGGTATGAACTGTTCGCTTGGCTCTGCTGCTGAGGCGCTTCCGCTGGACGGCTGTATGCAAGATTGGAGGAGAAACGAGACTCATAGGCCCGCTCCCGCTCCTTCGCTGCAAGCTGCTGAGCTTCCTGTTGCTCCGGCAATACCTGTCCCGCGCCCCCACCGTTAGCCTGCTGCGCATATCCGTAGGACTGTGTTTGATTGCAGGGCTGGCCGGGGATGCAGGGCTGTGTCTGTCCGGTAGCGCTATAGCCCAGTACAGCAGCCTTCTGGGCGGCCGTGGCATTCGCCATAGAGGGATCTGTGACGGTCGCCTGGTCAAGCGTCTGTTGCTGATGGGCCAACTGGCTCTTGAGGTCGGCGACATTGTTTTCCGTCATGTCCTGAACGAGCGGCTGCGGGTTATTCTGCTTGGCTTGCTGCTTCGCGTTCACGGAGGTTTTACCGCGCGAACTGAAGAGAAGCGCAATCACAACGAGCAGGCAAAAGCCCCCGTACACGATTGGCTTGGCATGGCGCTGCATGACACCCTTCGGATCAAAGGGCTTCTTAGTGAGCACCGGTTCGGTCGGTGCGGCCTGGGTCTGTTCCGTCATGACGTTGTTCTCCCTTCAGCTCGGTTGACTAGCCCTTGCGCGTAAATTCCATCTTTTTCTTGCCAAGCTCGACATACCCGTTGTCCATCACCTTGGGGATGATGTACGTACCTTCGCGCAAGTCATAGGAGATGAGGTTGGGCTTGCCGTCCTTCATTTCGTAGACCGAGAACTTCTCTGGCGCAGTGGTCTTGATGTACGTGAACTTGTCATCGTGATAAATGGAGGTGATATCGAAGGGAGCCTCATTCGCTTTGAACGCATAATCAAACCTGAGCTTCGATTGGTAGTCGCTCTTGTAGGAGTCCATCGCCTGATCGACATGCGACTGCACGGAGGCGAGCTGCTGTTGCGCTTGCTGGAGCTGGGCGGCGGGGACAAACTGCGGCGGGCCACTGGCGGCGACCATGGAAGAGCGGTCGGCAGGCTCAATTAACACCTTAAGGTCGGGCATCTGCGAAGTGCTGGACACGTCCTGGAGGGTGAACGAATAGATGTTGCCCTTGTCCGTGATGAGATTCAGGTTCGTGCTGATACCGGCCTTGGCCGGGTGGACGAAGCAGAAGTTGCCGACGACATCCACCACCCAGAAATCCTTATCGCCAGTGGCAGCCTCCATAATCTTTTCGGTCGGTGGCACCTGGATCAACGTGGTGAACTTCATCTTGGCCCGGATCGGCACGATGTCCTGGGAGTGGTACTGCACGGTGCGGGCCGAAGCGTCCTGCGCGATGGCGGGAACGGAGAAAGCGACGGCGAGCATGAGAGAGATGAGGATGCGCTGCATGATGCCTCCTTGGGACTACCGGGTTGAGGTGACGGCCAGCGTGCGAGGCCGGAACGGATGGTCTTGAGCGAGTCTGCGCAAGCCTTCGGCAATGCCGAAGCGGGCGAAGTAATCGCGCTTCACGAGGTTGTCGCGGGCGTTGTTGGTTGCCGTCCAATGCGAGACGGAATCGACATTCAAATGAACCTTCTTACTGGACTGCGCTTTGCGAATGAGCATCTGGCCAGGCGGCACAAGCCCGGCAATCAACTCCAGCTCGGTATCGTTCAAATGGAAGGCTTCCCGGTAGAGGTCGCGGTTCATCTCCGGGTTGGCGAGAAATATCTTGGTGGGGCAGCTCTCCGACACAATCTGCAGCATCCCGGATTCCTCAAGCTCCTTGAGGGATTGCGTAGCCAGCACCATCGCGGCATTGTGTTTGCGCCATGTCTTTTGCGCCTGCACGATGTAGCGGCGGATGGTCTCGTTCTTGATGAACAGCCACGCCTCATCCAATAGAAAGAGCTTGAACGTGGCGAGCTTCTTCGGATCGCTGATCTCATTGGAAGCACGATGCAGGACATAGAACAGCAACGGCTCTAACGCTTCCGGCGCATCACCCCAGCCCGCAAAGTTGAACGTCTGGAAGCGTGAGAATGAAAGTGTGTCTTCAGCGTTGTCGAAGACGAAGCCATACTGACCCGCCTTCGTCCAACGATGCAGACGTTCCTTTAGCTCACCAACGATGTTGGCGAAGTTGGAAAGCGTCCGTTGCTCCGGCTCCAGAACGTAGGTGCGCTCGACCGCCTCCCATAGCTTGCGCTCCTCTTTGAAGTCCAACCGATAGTGGCCATCGGAGCCTTCAATCAATACGCGGAAGAGCGAGAAAAGAAATTGCAGGTTTTCTTTGGTCGGAGGGAGTGAGAACGGATTGATGGTGAAGTCGCGCGATTCCTGGCCGACATTCAAGTACGTCCCACCGAAGATGTTTGTGAGTGACTCAAAGCTGCCGCCGATGTCGAAGATGTACGTTTGCGGCTGGTACTTCTGGGCGTTCTGAAGGATGAACGAAGCCAGGTAGGACTTGCCTGATCCTGTCATCCCGAGGATGAGAGTATGGGCGACTTCGCCGTTGTGAAGATTGAGGAAGTAGGGCGTGCTGTTGTCGGTCTCAAGAACAGCCAGGTATTCGGCGTTCAAATGGGCGTTGCGCTTCTCGCCCGGTAGGATGGTAAAGAGAAAGCTCAGGTCTGCGTAGTTGGAATTCAGTAGATACAGACGACGAAGATTCACGGCATAGTTGCCGGGGATCGTGGCGAAGTACGCATTGAGCTGGTTGTACGTCTCGCTGAAAAGAGCACCATCCGCAGCGGTGAATACGCGCTGAAACTCTCCGGCGAGTTGGTCTAGTTCCGAAAGCGATTGTGCGTGCAGCGCAATCGTGAGCGAGAAGTCTCCGAGCGATTGACCTTCACCGAGTACACGCAGACAATCGCCAAGATTCTCGATGTCGGCCTGCTTCGACTCATCCACCAAAACATCACGCGGGTTGGTCTTCGTCGCGTCGTTGCCGAGCTGCGACACAAACCCCGTCTTCGAGATGTTGAAGTGGCGGCGTCGCTTGGCAACTTCCTTGCGTGCCTTGTCCTGTGGGAGTGGAATCCACTCCGTGCAAACCGTGAA
>Ga0255336_101366_pt1 | contig 18085 bp, 15 predicted proteins | sample MeOH1_35cm_T3_17_FD_189102 | JGI IMG/M metagenome (GOLD analysis project Ga0255336, IMG submission 189102) | Sandy soil microbial communities from University of British Columbia, Vancouver, Canada - MeOH1_35cm_T3_179 | ecosystem: Engineered > Artificial ecosystem > Sand microcosm > Unclassified ...
TAAGACGCGCTATGTCGAGCACATCCTCGAAGTTGCGCGTCGTGATCAGAGCGAGACGCAGCCCTTTGCGCTGCACGACCGAATTCACGCCGACCGTCGTGCCGTGCGTGAAATACACGACGTCGCGAGCATCGATGCCGAAGCGGTCGCGCAAGCCCTGCATCCCGTCGATCACTTCGCTGCCGGGGGAATCCGGCCGCGAAAATACCTTGAGTGTGCGGGTCGTCCGCGTCTCGTCGTCCAGCACGGCGAAGTCGGTGAACGACCCGCCGATATCCACTCCGATTCTCAGCCCCATTGCTTTTTTCCTGTCCGGTTGCGTCTGCGTTACTGCCGATCGGTCTTCAGTGCCTCACGGCGCTCACCGGCCGATCTGCTTGTTCCAGGCCTCGATCCACTGCGGCACGTACCTGCCGATGTCGTCGAAATTGACCCAGATCGATCCATCCACCGTCGCGATGCGTGGCTTCACTTTCGCGTTGTAGGCCACCTTCGTGTTCGACGTGGTGTACTGCATCGCGTTGGCGAAGCACGTCTGGCCTTCGCTCGACGCGAGCGTGTTGAGGAACTGCGTGCCTAGCGGCGAGCCGTTCTTTACTTTTACCGCCATGTTCGGAAAGGCGACCGAACCCGGCGACGGGTTGATCCACGCGATGTCCGGATTGGTCGTGTCGTGCTCGGCCCACGCGCGGCCGTCGTAATACATCGCGATGTCGATATCGCCGTTGCGCATCGCGTTGAGCGGCGCGTTCGGATCGCTGAAGAACGTCACGTTCTTGCTGTCGCGCATGCGCTTGACCTGGTCGAGCGCGGGCTGGATGTTGGTCGGCGAGCCGCCGTAGAGTTGATTGAACAGCGTGATCAGACCGGCGGGTGTCGCAACATAGTTGATGTCGGGAAGGCCCGCCTGGTACTTGCCGGCGACCACGCCGTCGACGAATTCCTTCCATGACTTCGGCGGAATCTTCACGCGCTTGGTGCTGTACATCAGGCCGAAATCGCCGTACGTGATCGGAAAGCCGTAACCGTGACCGTACGCGACCAGACGCGGATCGAGTTGCGCGAGATTCGGCACTTCCTTCACAGTCACCGGATCGAGAAGCTTCCGTTCGATCGCGATATGCGTCGCCTCGGGTGTGCTCACCATCACGTCGATCGGCGGTCTGGCCGGATTCGCGGCAACCTGATTCACCCATTGCAGCGGATTGCCGAGCGTCACATCGACGCTCTTGCCGGTCTGCTTCTCGAACGGTTCGACGAAGCATTTGCGATAGGCCTTTTCCCACGTGCCGCCGAACGCAGTCACAGTGAGATCGGCGGCATGCGCGGTGTGAGCGGCGCACAGCACGGAGAGCGTCAGGACGGCGGCGCGGCAGGACAGCGGAAAGCTTCGGGAGGCGAGTCGCTTCATTCTTTTCCTTTCGGTTGAACCATCGGAACACCGGACGCTGCCTTCCGGCAGCGCTGCCTGATCCACGAGTGCGGCTTGCGATCGTTCCTTATGTGTGCCACTATACGGAACGACGTGCTTCATCGTGGTACAAGGTAGCACGCGAGTTTTTTGATCGCAAGGCGCCAAAAAAATGAACAGTCTGCTAAAGAGCATTGAAATCATCGAAGCGGTGTCCGCGCATCAGCCCGTCGGCGTCGGCGAGTTGTCCAAGCTGTTGCAGATGCCCAAATCCAGCGTGCAGCGCGTGTTGCTGACCTTCCAGGAGGCCGGCTGGCTGCGTCAGGCGAGCGGCGAATTCACGCGTTGGGAAATCAGCCCGCGCGTGCTCGGCGTACGGCCGAACGCGTTGAAGGGCGGCGCGTTGCAACGCGCGGCGCGCGAGCCGATGCAGGACCTGTGCAACCTTGTCAACGAAACGGTTCATCTGTCGATTCCGGACGGCACCGATGCGATGGTTCTGGTCGAGGAAAGCGAGTGCAAACAGTTCGTACGCACCGCCTATTCGATCGGCAACGTGTCGCCGTTCCACGCTACCGCGAACGGACTCGCGCTGCTCGCGTTCATGAACGAACGGCAGATCGCGACGATCCTCGCGCGCGATCTGCCGAAGTACGGCGACCGCACCATCAACGATCCGGCGCTGATTCGCGAGGAAATCGCGCGCATTCGCGAGCGCGGCTACTCGATCAACCTCGGCCAGTACCGCCGCGCCATCTACGCGATCGGCGCGCCGATCTTCGACAGCAACGGCATTGCGGTCGCGAGCATCTGCATCTCGATGCCCGAGCAGCGCTTCACCGAAAGCCGTATCGACGAATGGGGGCGCGCGGTGATGGACACGGCGGCGCGAATCAGCACGGGCGGCGTTCAGGTGTAAGCGTTTCGGGCGAGGCGAACAGCGCGTTCATCAGATCGCGCGCCGGGTAAGTTTCGAGTTGCATGACGACGGCGAGAGCGCGTTCCGCCGCTGCCAAGCCGATCAACGGCGCGAGCGTGCTTCGATACTTCGAGACGGTGTCGTCGAACGTCGTTGGTTCCCGCCGTTGCGAACCCCGCGGCTCCGTGAGCACACGTTCTTGCGTCGAGCCGTCCTTCAGCATGACGGCGACGCGCGTCGGGATCGACATGTCTGCGCGGTGCTGCCGATCGAGCGCGGCGTCGTGATGAATGTCGATCTTCGCGAATAGCGCGCGGATGGCCGCGGATTCGAAATCGGGCGTGCGCAGCGCGGCGTTGAAGTCGTCGGCGACGCACGCCGACGCAATCAGAAAGCGCGCGTTGAACTGCGCATCGACGAGATTCGTCGGAAAGGGCGAATCGAGCGTACCGACGAACTCGCGGAACGAATGCACGTCGATGTGTTCGATCTGCGTGACGTCGAACGACGGCTTCATCTGCAGGATGGCTTCGAGCGCGGGATGGGCCCAGCGGCAGCACGCCCACGGCTTGAATTCGACGCGGCGGATCCACCAGTCGTCGCCGGGCATGGTTGAGAGACACTCGGGGCGCAGGCGATCGGAGCCGTAGGTTTTCCAGAAGCCGAAATTGCGCGAGAAGAAATGTTGATCGCCGATGAATCCCTCTTTCGCGAGACACGCCGACTGCACGCCCGCCGCGGCCGCCGCGCCGTAGCCGTTCTTCAGCCACGTGTAACCGCCGGCCGGATTCGCACGCACGATCGACGGCAGCGGCGCCTGCTGCGCGGCGAGTCCGAAGCCTTGCAGCCATTGGTCGCGGTTCAGACCGAAGAGTCGGCCCGCCGCGATGAATGCGCCGAACATCTGCCATGTCGCATAGCCGATGTCTTTCGACGGTGCCGCGTCGCTCGGGCACAGCATCGCGCCGATTCGCAGGGACGCCTCATATGCGATCACGACCGCGTGCAGCAGTTCGCATCCGCTGCGCGCGAGCAGATGCGCGCATGCGAGCGCCGGACCGATGATCGTCGCGCCAGGATGCGACGGCGCTTCTTCGCGGAAGCAGTCGTCGAAATCGAGGATGTTCGCGGCGTTTGCATACAGCGTCACCGCGTCGAAGAGGCCCGCCCGCCCGGCGTTGCCGACGGGAATCGGACGATCCCCCTGGCCGACGGAATTGACTGCGAGCACACGCGCAAAGGCGTCCATCTGTGCGGTCTGCAAACCCGCGCGGAAACACGCGATGCCGTCGAGCAGGCATTGCTTGCCTGCCTTCAGCGCATTGTCGGGAATGGCGTCGAAGCGGTGCGTGACCAGCCAGTCGACGAGACCGGTGAAGCCTTGAGCGGACATGATGTACAAGCGGGCGTGCCGATGAGGGCGCCCGGCGGATGTCACGGATGTCAAAGGCTAGGGGCGACGATATTGACCGTCAAATACGCTTTTGACTGACGGCGATTCGCTTTTGATATGCGGTGGTGCGAGTCAGTCCGTGCTTTCGCGCACCGCGTCGCCGAACGCCTTGGCCAGCATGTTCATCGGAAGATTGAGCGGATACACGAGATAGGTCGAGAACTCGATCTGCGGCAGGAACGGCAGGATCGCGAGCTCGCCGGCATATTCGCGCGCGACGACCGGATTCGATACGCTGACGCCCATGCCGCGCGACACCATCCGGCAGATCGCCGCGGCGAAATGCGATTCGTACGCGAGAATGCGTTTCTCCTCGCCGCCGATCTGGCAGGCGTCGTCAATGCGCTTGCGCATCACGTCGCTCGATTTCAGCGACAGGAAGCGCTCGCCGGCGAGATCGGCGGGCGTGACGGCGCCAGTGTGTTGCGCAAGCCGGTGATCGGGCGGCGTAATGCACACGCCGAGGCTGCGACGCGCGACCTCGTGCGCGACGCTCGTGCCGTTGAAAATTTCCGACGCGATGCCGACGTCCGCATAACCGGTGGCGAGCCACTGGCACACCGTCAGCGAATCGGCGACATGCAAGGTGACGTCGACATCCGGGAACCGCTTCGAGAAGAGATAGATCGCGTCCGGCACCGCGACGATCGCCATTGACGGCACTGCCGCGACCCGCAGCCGGCCGCTCCCCCGCTTGCGGATCTGATCCGCTTTTTCCTCGAGACCACGCAGGCTCGCGAACGTGTGCTCGACGTCCCGAAAGAACACCTGGCCTTCGAGCGTCGGCATCAGCTTGCCGATCTGCCGTTCGAACAGCTTGATGCCGATGCGCCGCTCAAGCTGCCCGATCACGCGGCTGATGTTCGACTGCGAAGTATGCAGATCCTTGGCCGCCTGCGTCATCGACCCCGACAGCATCACCGCGCGGAACGCCTGTACTTCACGAAAATTCAGCATCGGAGTCGGGACATATCAAAAAGGCATGGGCCACGATTATATGCGCATTTGTCAAAGAAATATGGCGTTCCTACACTCGCCGCAACCTGATCAATTGCTCGCTCACCCGTGCTCTGGAGCCCCCCATGCCGGACTTCGACCCGAAACAGATTGCCGCGCCGAGCGGCCACTTCATCGGTGGACGGCTCACGCCTGGAGAACCCGTGATCGACGTGTTGCGGCCGTCCGATTGTCAGCCGATGGGCGGCATTCCCGACGCGAGCGATGACCTCGTCGATCAGGCAGTCAACGACGCGCATAGCAGCTGGCGCGCGAGCGGATGGGGCACGCGCTCGCCGCGCGAACGCGCGCGCGTGCTGCTGCGCTGGGCCGATCTGATCGATCGGAATGCCGACGAACTCGCGCGTCTCGAAGCGGTCAGTTCGACGCGTCCGATCAGCGAAGCGCGTACGTTCGACGTGCCGTTCACGTCCGACTGCATCCGCTTTTTCGCCGAATGCGCCGACAAGTTCGGCGGCGATGCGTTGCCGACGCGTCAGGACAGCCTCGGTTTCGTCGTGCCCGAGCCGTACGGCGTCGTCGCGGCAATCGCGCCGTGGAATTTCCCGCTGTCGATGGCGTCGTGGAAATGCGGGCCCGCGCTTGCGGCAGGCAACGCGCTGGTGCTTAAGCCGTCGGAGATGACGCCGTTCTCGATCCTGCGCGTCGCCGAACTGGCGATCGAAGCGGGCGTGCCCGCGGGCGTCTTCAACGTCGTGCAGGGACGTGGCCAGAGCGCGGGCGCGGCCCTCGTGCGGCATCCGCTGATCGGCAAAGTGTCGTTCACCGGCTCCACGCATACTGGCGCGGCGATCATGAGCAACGCGGCGCAGCATGGCACCAAGCCGGTCACTCTCGAACTCGGCGGCAAGAGCCCGCAAATCGTGTTCGACGATGCGGGCGACATCGACGCGCTCGCGCAACGGATCCTGCGCGGCTTCACGTCGAACGCGGGCCAGGCGTGCGTGTCGGGTACGCGGCTGATCGTGCAGCGCGGCATCGCCGATCGGCTGATCGATGCGGTGATCGCGAAGGCCGCCGCGCTCGAGCCGGGGCCGACGTGGCGCGAATCGACGCGCTTTGCGCCGATCATCAGCGAGGCGCAGGCGACGCGCATTGACGCGGCGGTGCAGGACAGCATCGCGAGCGGCGCGCATGCGCTTTGCGGCGGCGAGTACTTCGACACCGCGGGCAAGGGTTTCTATTATCGGCCTACGCTGCTCGCGGGAGTCGATCGCGACTCGCGCGCGGTGCGCGAGGAAATCTTCGGCCCGGTGCTGACCGTGCAGACCTTCGACGACGAAGACGAAGCGCTTTCCCTCGCCGATCACCCCACTTACGGTCTCGCCGCCGGCGTTCACACGCAGGACATTGGCCGCGCGTTGCGCGCGATGCGCCGCATTCAGGCCGGCACCGTGTGGATCAACCGTTTCGGCCGCACCTACGACTTCATCATCCCGACCGGCGGTTTCAAGGGCTCCGGCATCGGCAAGGATCTGGGCCGGGAGGCGTTCGAAGCGAACTTTCGCTACAAGGCGGTGCTGATCGATTTCTGAATCCGGGCGCACTTTTCAACCTGACGTGCCCATCTGCACATCACAAGGGACACACCATGTCGTTGTTCAAACCCAGGTACATCACCTTCGACTGCTACGGCACGCTGATCAATTTCGAAATGGCGAACGCCGCGCGCGCGCTTTACGCCGATCGCGTTGCCGCCGAAGACATGAAGGCGTTCACCGATGCGTTCGCCGCGTATCGGCTCGACGAAATCCTCGGCGCATGGAAGCCGTACGAGCAGGTCGTCGACAATGCGATTCGCCGCACCTGTAAGCGCTGCAACGTCGAATACCGGGAAGGCGACGGCAAGTCGATCTACGAACAGGTGCCGACATGGGGCCCGCACCCGGACACCAGCGCCGGCCTCGCGAAAGTCGCAAAGGAATTTCCGCTGGTCGGCCTGAGCAACGCGGCGACCGCGCAGATCCCCCACAACATCGAGCGCATCGGCGTGCCGTTCCATGCCGTCTACACCGCCGAACAGGCGCAGGCCTACAAGCCGCGCATGCAGGCGTTCGAATACATGCTCGATCAACTCGGCTGCGCGCCGCAGGACATTCTTCACGTGTCGTCGAGTTTCCGTTACGACCTGATGACCGCGCACGATCTCGGCATCAAGAACAAGGTGTGGGTCAACCGCGGTCACGAGCCGGCCAATCCGTACTATAACTACACCGAAATCAAGGACATCGGCGGCCTCGCGGCTGTCGTCGGGCTATGAAACTCGAACCGTTCTGGCTGGCCACCGCACCGGCGTTCACTGCGGGCATGAGCGGCGCATTGCCGGCGCGTGCGGACGTGGTCATCGTCGGCGGCGGGTTCACGGGGCTGTCGGCGGCGCTGTCGCTTGCGCGTAAGGGCGTCGACGTGGTGCTGGTCGAAGCGGGGCGCATTCACGGCGAGGCGTCGGGCCGCAATGGCGGGCACTGCAGTCCGGGCACGTCGCAGACGCTACCCGATCTGATCGAGCGTTACGGACTCGACGTCGCGAAGCGCCACTATCAGGTCTATACGGACGCGGTCGATTTTGTCGAAGAGCGGGTTCGCGCCGAACAGATCGATTGCGATTTCGAGCGGCGCGGCAAGCTGAAACTCGCGAGCAAGCCGACGCACGTCGCCGGCCTCCAGCGCAATTACGACGCGCTGAAGAAGCATCTGAGCGCCGACGTCGAGTTGCTGTCGGCGGCGGATGTGCGCAACGAGATCGCCTCGGATGCGTTTCATGGCGGTATGCTCGACGCGCGCGGCGGGCAGATGCACATGGGCAAGTTCGGCACCGGACTCGCGACGGCGGCGGCGCGCCGCGGTGCGCGCATCTTCGAACAGGCGGCGGTCACGCGGCTGACGAATCTCGGCGGCGACCGTCATCGCGTCAGCACCGCGAAAGGCGATATCGAAGCGGACCGCGTGCTGCTCGCGACCGGCTGCTCGAATCACGGACCGTTCGACTGGTGGCAACGGCGGATCGTGCCGGTCGGCAGTTTCGTGATCGTCACGGAGCCGATTCCCGCGCTGCTCGACAAGGCGTTGCCGAATCGCCGCAACTACGTGACAAGCCTGAACTTCGGTAACTACTTCCGCGCGACGGCCGATCACCGGCTCGTGTGGGGTGGCCGGGCGCGCTTCGCACGCAGCAATCCGGCTTCCGACCGGAAGAGCGGGCAGATCCTGAAGTCGATGCTCGACCAACTGATTCCGAGCCTGCGCGACGTGCGCATCGAGTACTGCTGGGGCGGGCTCGTCGAAGCGACGGCGGATCGCCTACCGGCGGCGGGCAAGCACGACGGGCTGTACTACTCGATGGCATACAGCGGCCACGGCACGCAGATGTCGACCTATATGGGCGACGTCATGGCGGATATCGTCACGGGCAACCCACGCGCGAATCCGTGGGCGCGCACCGACTGGAAATCGTTGCCGGGCTATGCGGGACGCGAATGGTTCCTGCCGGTAGTGGGCGCGTATTTCCGCTTCAAGGACGCGGTGTCCTGAGCGCTTCGCATCACGCGGTGCACGGCATTTGCATCAGGCATAGGAAGTTAGGCGAAAGCGAGGATTGCATATGAATCGCGTCGTTGTGCGCATGGTGGGACAGCGCGTCGCTAGCGGCGCGCTGACGCTGTTCCTGGTGTCGGCACTGGTGTTCTTCATGGCGAGCCTGTTGCCCGGCGACGCCGCGCAGATGGCGCTCGGCCAGTACGCGACGCCCGAAACCGTCGCGATGCTGAGAAAGCAGCTCGGCCTTGACGAACCGCTGGTGCTGCGCTTTTTCACGTGGCTCGGCAATCTGGTGAGCGGTGACTTCGGCGTGTCGTATGCGGCGAACGTGCCGGTCAGCAGCATCGTGCTGTCGCGCATTCCGAACACGCTGATGCTCGCGGCCGCCGCGACGGTGGCGTCGGTGCCGGTCGCGCTGGTGCTCGGCATCGTCGCGGCGATGGTGCGCGGCTCGCTGCTTGATCGCGTGATCGGCGTGCTGACGATGTCGGTGGTCGCAGTGCCGGAGTTTCTCCTCGCGACGCTCGCGGTGCTGCTGTTCGCCGTGAAGCTGCATTGGGTGTCGGCGGTGTCGGTGAATGCGGATACGTCGAGCGTCGGCGCGTTCCTGAAGTCGTACAGCCTGCCGGTGCTGGTGCTGTGCTGCGTGGTGGTCGCGCAGATGGCGCGCATGACGCGCGCCGCGCTGATCAACCAGCTCGACGCACCCTATGCGGAGATGGCGGTGCTCAAGGGCTTGCGGCCGTCGCGCACGGTGCTGCGTCACGCGTTGCCGAATGCGGTCGGCCCGATCGTCAACGCAATGGCGCTGAGCCTGTCGTATCTGCTGGGCGGCGTGATCATCGTCGAGGCGATTTTTTCCTATCCGGGCCTTGCGAGCACGCTCGTCGATGCGGTAAGCAATCGCGATCTGCCGATCGTGCAGTTCTGTGTGCTGTTTTTCAGCGCGTGCTACCTGCTGCTGCTCCTGGTCGCCGATATCGTGACGATCGTCTGCAATCCGAAACTGCGCTGATCTATGAAACACATTCTTTATTTTCTGCAGGCCGCCGTGCGATTCTTCGCGTCGCTGACCGTGCTCGGACGCATCGGCTTTTTCGTGTCGTTGCTGTGGATTCTCGTCGCGCTGTTCGGATCGTCGATAGCCCCGCACGCGATGACCGATATGAGCGCGAGCGGCAACGTGTTTGCGTCGGGCAGTCTCGCGTATCCGCTCGGCACCGATTTCCTCGGTCGCGATCTGCTGAGCCGCATTCTCTACGGCGCGCGCTACTCGATCGGCCTCGCGCTCGCCGCGACGCTGATCGCGAGCGTCGGCGGCACGCTGCTCGCGCTGGTGTCGACGGTGATCGGCACATGGTTCGACGAGATCGTGTGCCGCATCGTCGATGCGCTGCTCGTCACGCCGAGCAAGATTCTCGCGCTGCTGGTGATTGCGATCTACGGCTCGGATCTGCGCGTGCTGGTGCTGACTGCGGGCGTGATCTACATGCCGGGCGCGTTCCGCATAGCGCGTTCGCAGGCGGTCAATCTGAACGCGATGGAATACGTGACAGTCGCGCGGCTGAATGGCGAAAGCACGTTCCATATCGCGTGCCGCGAAATCCTGCCGAACATGATCCATCCGATGATGACCGACTTCGGGCTGCGCTTCGTCTACAACGTGCTGATGCTGAGCGGCCTGAGCTTTCTGGGCCTCGGCGTTCAGCCGCCGTACGCGGATTGGGGCTCGCTCGTGCGCGAAAACCTGTCGGGGCTGTCGATGGGCGCGGCGGCGGTGATCATGCCGGCGCTCGCGATCGCCTCGCTGACGATCGGCGTGAATCTGCTGATCGACAGTCTTGCGATGCGCGGGCGCCTGCGCACCGGGAGGTAGCCGTGCAAATGAGACGTGTGGTGGAAGTATCGAATCTGAACGTGGTGGCACGCGGCGACGAAGGCGGCGAAGTGCCGATCGTCAAGGACGTCAGCTTCTCGATCGAACCCGGCGAAGTGCTCGCGTTGATCGGCGAATCCGGTTCGGGCAAGACGACGATCGCGCTGACGCTGCTCGGTTACGCGCGGCGCGGCTGCCGGATCGCGGGAGGCCGCGTGAGCGTCGGTGGAACGGACGTGCTGGCGGCATCGCCTGCGGCGTTGCGCGATCTGCGTGGGCGGCGCATCGCCTATGTCGCGCAGAGCGCATCGGCGTCGTTCAATCCTGCGCTGCGCATCATCGATCAGGTGATCGAAGGCGTCTGCGTGCGTCGGCTGATGAGCCGCAGGGACGCCCGCGCGAAGGCTCTCGGGCTGTTCCGTGCGCTCGCGCTGCCGGCGCCCGAGACGATCGGCGATCGCTATCCGCATCAGGTGTCGGGGGGGCAGTTGCAACGGCTGATGGCGGCGATGGCGCTCATGTCGGATCCGGAAGTGGTCGTGTTCGACGAACCGACCACCGCGCTCGACGTGACCACGCAGATCGAAGTGTTGCGCGCGTTCAAGCGCGCGATCAGCGAGTTCAACATCAGCGCGGTGTACGTGTCGCACGATCTCGCAGTGGTCGCGCAGATTGCGGATCGCGTGCTGGTGCTGCGTGACGGCGAGATGCAGGAAGAGGGTGCGCTTGCGCAGATCATCAGTGCGCCCGCGCATCCGTACACGAAGCGGTTGATGGTCGCCGCCGAGCCGGTCTCGCGCCTGACCGATCGCGACGCCGAACAGGCGCACCACCAGCCGCCGTTGCTCGAGATCAGCGATCTCACCGCCGGTTACGGCGACACCGGCCGCGACGGCATGCCCGCGACCCGTGTGCTCGAGGGCATCAATCTGGTGCTACGGCGCGGCACGACACTCGGCGTGATCGGCGAATCGGGGTCGGGCAAATCGACGCTCGCGTATGTGATCGCGGGCCTGCTCGCGCCGGCGCGCGGCAGCATCCGCTTCGCGGGCAAGCCGCTTGCGGGCGCACATGCGAAGCGCGATCGCGATCTGTACCGTCGCATCCAGTTGGTGTTCCAGAACGCTGACAAGGTGCTCAATCCCGCACACGACGTCCAGACCATCCTGTCGCGGCCGCTGAAGCTGTTCGCGCGCTGCGCGCCGAACGAAGTGCCCGCGCGGGTCGCGCGTCTGCTCGATCTCGTGAAGCTGCCGGCGTCGATCGCGCGGCGGCGTCCGCCGGAGCTGTCGGGCGGTCAGAAGCAGCGCATCAATCTCGCGCGCGCGCTCGCCGCTGAGCCGGAGCTGATCATCTGCGACGAAGTGACGTCGGCGCTCGATACAGTGGTCGGCGCGGCGATCCTCGATCTGCTCGTCGAACTGCGGCACGAACTCGATATGTCGTATCTGTTCATCAGCCACGATCTGTCTACCGTGCGAACGACCTGCGACGACATCGCCGTGCTGTTCAAAGGCCAGAAAGTCGATGCCTGCGATCGCGCCGCGCTGTTCAATCAGCCGCGCCACCCGTACACGTCGCTGCTGATCGATTCGGTGCCGGAGATGCGTGCGAACTGGCTGGAAGAGATGGCGTTGCGTCCGAAGGCGGATTGAAGCATTTCATGCGCAATAGGCGAAAAAACCACGATGCTCCGTGGTTTTTCTTGCGTGCGTCGATCGCGATCAGGCGCGCCAGACCGCTTCCGCGAAGCGATATCCCATATTCATGCCGGAAGGATTCGGCTTGTAGCCGCGTACGTTCTTCGACACGCCGTCGAGGATCACGTCGAACACCGGAACGATCGTGCCGGAACTGTCGTGTACGAGCGTCTGCATGTCGCCATAGATCGCCTTGCGCTTGTTGAAGTCGCCTTCCGCACGCGCCGATTCGAGCAACTGATCGAGCTTCGGATCTTTCCAGCGCGCTTCGTTGGTGGGCGACTTCGACGTGTAGAACAGCTCGAAGATCATGCCGACATTCGGCCGGTTCGAAATTGACCCATACGTGATCGGCCGCTTGGTCCAGTACGTCGACCAATAGCCGTCCGTCGGGACTTGCCGCACGACGAAATTGAAGCCCGCCTGCGCGCCGAAACTCTGCATGAACTGCGCGCCTTCGACGGATGTGGCGATGCCCGGCTGGCAAAAGATTTCGATCGACTGACCGGCGAGCCCGCTTTTCCTGACATGAAACTTCGCCTTGTCGAGATCGAATTCGCGTTGCGGCAGACCCGCGAGGAAGTATGGATCCCACGGCGCGACCGGATGATCGTTAGCGATCACGCCATACGTGCGCATCACGTCTTCGACCATGCGTTTGCGGTCCTGCATGTAGCGCACGGCGGCGACAAAATCCTTGTTGCCGGCGATCGGATTGTCCTGGCGCAGGATCAGGTCGGTGTAGATCGCGAGTTTGTTGACCACGAGCTGTACGTTTGCGTTGCCCTTTACCTGCGACGCGTAGGGGTGCTCGACCAGCGAACAGATGTCGACGTCGCCGGCCAGCACGGCGTTCACGCGCGCGGCGTTGTCCGGCACGCCGATGATTTCCACCGAGTCGAGATACGGCAGACCCGATTTCCAGTAGTTCGGATTGCGTTTCGCGGTGAACTTGCCGCCCGGCGTGAACGCACCGAGCATGAACGGGCCGGTGCCGATCGGTTTCAGGAAATCCTTCGCGCCGTTCTTCGTAATCAGGAAATAGCTGCTGCCAAGCACCGACGGCAAATCGAAGTTCGGTTTGTCGATCACGAGTGTCACTTCGTATTGGCCGTTTGCCTTGATTTCCTTGAAGCCGCTCGCGATCGCGAAGGCCTTCGACGTCGTCGCGGGATCCTTATGACGCGCGAGCGAATAGACGACGTCGTCGGCGACGAGTTCTGAGCCATCGTGAAAGTGCACGCCCCGGCGCACCGCGATGTGCCACGTGATGCCGTCGCTGCTCTCGAGCTTTTCCGCGAGCGCGGGGCTCGGCGACAACGAGTCGTTGAACTCCATCAGCGCGTTGAAGATGCAGAACTGCTTGGTCCAGTCGCCGGAATGCGCGCCCTTGGCCGGATCGAGCGTGTCGGATACCGAACCGTTCTGCACCGCCATGCGCACGCTGCCGCCTTTCTTCGGCGCCTCGTCCGCCAGCGCGACGCCCGGAAGGCCGCCAGCGAGGCCCGCTCCCGCGGCCGCGCACATCGAGAGGAAATCTCTTCTACTGGTTTTCATTACGTGTCCTCCGTTCTGTCTGTTGATCGGCGAGATGGCGCGCAGCGAAAAGGGTATCGACCTCGCACGATTCGCTGATGGTGCCGCTCGGCGATTCATTTTATTGACGCGCGTGCGTCCGACCTAATACGCCATTTTTGACTCCCAATCCGTTTTTGATATGAGGTGCGACAAAGCCGGAACGTGGCCAATGTATAGGCGGTTTCGCGCGGCCGGGCACCATATCAAAAAAGCATGTCCCCTCAATACTTGCGAATTTGTCAGCGCCTTTATTGCTTCCTACACTCCGACCTCACTTGCCTGGCCGAGCGGCCGGCGCCACGCGTTCTCATCCGCGTTCATTCTGTTTTCAATCTGGTAGCCCAAACGTGAGACATCCGCTACTCAAAATCGACACTGACGTGTTGCTGCCGACGCATCTCGACGTGGCGGTCATCGGCGGTGGCGCCGCGGGCGTGGCGACTGCCTACGAGCTGCATCGCTTAGGCAAGCGGGCCGCGGTGTTCGAGAAAGGTCGGGTCGCCGCTGAGCAGAGCAGCCGCAACTGGGGCTGGTGCCGCACACTCGGGCGCGATCTGCGCGAGCTCGGCATGGCGAAGCTGAGCGTCGAGAGATGGACGGCGATGTCGCAGGAAATCGGCGCGGATGTCGGCTTCCGTAAGACGGGGATCACGTTCGTCACGCGCAGCGAGGAAGAACTCGCGGGTTGGCAGGCGTGGTTCGACTTCGCGCGGCGTTCGGGCGTCGCGGCGGAAATGCTGTCGCGCGAACAGGCCAACGAGATCTACTCCGGGCAGGGCGCGCCGTGGATCGGCGGCGTGCGCACCGCCGACGATGGCTACGCCGATCCCTCCTGCGCGATTCCGCTGCTCGCGCGGCACGCCGCGTCGCAAGGCGTGCCGATCCTGCAGAACTGCGCAGTCAACGATCTGTACTTCGAAGCCGGCCGCTTCGCTGGCATCCAGACCGAGCGCGGCCTCGTGCGCGCCGACGCGGTGGTAATCGCGGCGGGCGCATGGTCGTCGCTGTTCTGTCTGAAGCAGAAGATCGTGCTGCCGACGCTGAACGTGTATTCGTCGGCGTCGAAAACGCGCAGTGAAATCCGCCTCACGTTCAGGGATCCGCTAAAAACGCCCGACTTCGCATTGCGTGAGCGCGCCGACGGCGGCTACACGCTCGCCAGGAGCGGGCGCGGCACCGTCCACGTGGTACCGAACAGTCTGCGCTACGGCATGCGTTTCAAGGGCCTGTACGCGAGCCGGCGCAACAGCATCAAGGTGCAATTCGGTGGCGAATTCTTCCGGCAGTGGTGGAGCGAATTCAGTTATCTGCATCTCGGGTGCTCGCCGTTCGAGCGCAATCGCATCCTCGATCCCGCGCCGGATCTGTCGCTCGTCCATTCTGCTTATGACGAAGCCGGTAAGATTTTTCCGGAGTTCGATCCATCGAAAGTGGATCTCGCGTGGGGCGGCGCGATCGACAATACGCCCGATGGCATTCCGGTCGTCTCCGAATGCAGTCAGCTGCCGGGCGTGTATCTGTGCACCGGCTTCAGCGGCCACGGTTTCAGCAGTTCGCTCGGCGCGGCACGCATGCTTGCCGAAGCGATCGCGACTGGCCGCACCTCGGACGATCTGAAGCATCTATCTCACCGGCGCTTCATGACCGGCGAAACACTGGCGCCGAACATCATCTATTGATTCGGGAAATGCCATGCAGCAAAGCGCCTTGATCGAAGTGGATCGTCAGCATCTGATCTATCCGGGAATCGGCTATCGCGCGCATGAAGCGTGCGGCGTGACGATCATCGAATCCGGTCATGGCGTGGACACGCCGCTGAAATGAGCAGGAGGATTGCACGATGACATTGCTGGAACAGTTGGATCGGCAGCACTTTTTTCATCCGGGCACGCATGCGTACGATCATGCGACCGGCGCGCTGCCCGGCTTCATCATCGGCGAAGGACGTGGCATCCATCTGACCGACGTCGCCGGGCGTGAGTACATCGACGGTTTCTCTGGACTGTATTGCGTGAACGTCGGTTATGGCCGCGACGAAATCGCCGAACGCATGGCCGCGCAGTGCAAGCGGCTGTCGTATTACCACACGTATGTCGGCAGCGCAAACGAGCCTGTGATCGAACTGTCGCGACGGCTGATCGAGGACTGGGCGCCGCCGGGCATGGTGAAGGTGTTCTACGGCATGTCCGGCTCCGACGCGAACGAAACGCAGATCAAGCTCGTCTGGTACTACAACAACATTCTCGGCCGCAAGAACAAGAAGAAGATCATCGCGCGCGATCGCGCGTATCACGGCTCCGGCATCGTCACTGGCGCGCTGACCGGTCTGCCCGCGTATCACGCGAACTTCGATTCACCGTTCGATCGCGTGGTGCGCGCGATGTGTCCGGATTACTACCGGAACGCCGTGCCTGGCTCAAGCGAAGCGGACTTCACGGCGCACTGCGTCGCCGAACTCGAATCGCTGATCGAGCGCGAGGGCGCCGACACGATCGCCGCGTTCATTGCCGAACCGATGAACGGCACCGGCGGCATCGTTCCGCCGCCCGAAGGTTACTGGCCCGCGGTGCAGGCGCTGCTGCGCCGCCACGACATTCTGCTGATCGCCGACGAAGTCGTCTGCGGCTTTGGACGGCTTGGCGCGCGCACCGGTTGCGAGCGCTTCGGCATCGCGCCCGATCTGCTGACATTCGCCAAAGGGCTGACGAGCGCGTATGCGCCGCTGTCGGCGGTGGTGGTCGGCGAGGCGTTCTGGGACGTGCTGATGAGCGGATCGCGCGAGCACGGCGTGATGGGCCACGGCTGGACGTATTCGGGCCATCCGCTCGGCGCGATCGCCGGGCTCGCCAATCTCGACATCATGGAACGCGAGCGGCTCGTCGACAACGCGGACGACGTCGGTGGCTATCTGCTCGAACGGCTGCGCGCGGCGTTCGGCGCGCATCGCCTGGTCGGCGACATTCGCGGCGTCGGCATGCTGATGGCGATCCAACTGATGCAGGATCCGGCGACGCGCACGCCGTTCCCGCCCGAGCGCCGCATCAACGCGGGCGTGGTGGCGGCCGCGCGCGAGCACGGCTTGCTGATTCGCGCGCTCGGCGCCGACATTGTCGGATTCGCGCCGCCGCTGATCACGACGCGCGAACAGGCCGATGACATCGTCGCGCGTGTGCAGGCCGCTTTCGACGACGCGCTGTCGGGATGACTCTCGATCAGCCATCCGATCCATCGTGGCGGCACGGCGACGTAATTGCCCGCGAATATGCGACGCGGGCCGCGACGTATCCGCCGAGCCGGTCGCGAGGCCCGATGGACGTCTCGCGCGCGGGCGGCGGCGCCGCGAACCGCCGCGAACAATAGGTCTGCGCATCGGTACACGCTGAGGACATCATGAGTAAAACGTACAACGCGACGACGAAACCGCGACAACTCCATCTACCCGCGATCGGGCTGGGAACCTGGCAATCGCAGCACGATGACGGCGTACGCGCGGTGCGCACCGCGATCGAGCAGGGCTACCGGCACATCGACACGGCACCGCGCTATCAGAATGAAACGGCAGTGGGCGAGGGCATCCGCCAAAGCGGCATCGCACGCGACGCGCTGTTCGTGACGACGAAGGTCTGGTGGACTGAGCTACGTGCGCCCGCGTTCCGGCGATCGGTCGAGCGCAGCCTGTCCGACATGAAGCTCGACTACGTCGACCTGCTGCTGATTCACTGGCCAAACCCTGACATCCCTCTTGGAGAAACACTCGGCGCAATGGCGGATGCTCACCGGCAGGGCCTTGCGCGCAACATTGGCGTCGCCAACTTTCCGGTTGAGTGGCTGGAGTGTGCGGTTGCGTTGTCGCCGGTGCCGCTGTCGGTGAACCAATGCGAATACCATCCGTACCTGAACCAGCGGAAGGTGCTGGCGGCGTGCGCAAAGCACGGTCTGTCGTTCGTCGCCCATACGCCGCTTGGCAGCGGCCGGCTTCTCGCCGATCCATTGATCGCGCAGATCGCCGGACGGCACGGAAGGACGCCGTCGCAGGTCCTGTTGCGCTGGCTGATTCAGCAGCCAGGCGTCGCCGCCGTGCCGAAGTCGACCAACCCGCAACGGATAGGCGAGAACATCGACGTGTTCGATTTTTCACTGGATGACGAAGAGATGCGTCGCATCGCGGGGCTTGCAAGACCTGATGGGCGGATAAGCAGCGTCGCATGGGCCCCGGATTGGGATGCCGCGTAAGCGTTGCGATGGCAGCGCTCGAGCGGGATCGGATGCATCGCCCGTGCGTTTTCGGGTGACAAGCGCAGCGCACCCGGAGCTTCGCTTTGAACCTGATGACAGTATCCCCGCGGAAATCGCATCCAGATGCCCAGTTCATGCCGTCCCCGACCTCGACGTCGTGATGCACGGCCGGTCGCGCAAGTGATCACTGGACCGCCGGCTTCGCGGTTGACCAGCATCAACAGTAAGCAGGTACTCACGCCGCGTGCGGCGAAGGATGCAGTTCTTCGCTGCGGATGAGCCGGATCGGATTCTTTGGCGAGCTACGGCACGGCTGCCGCATCTATGCCATCGCCATCGCCATCGCCATCGCCATCGC
>Ga0255336_101368_pt1 | contig 18078 bp, 9 predicted proteins | sample MeOH1_35cm_T3_17_FD_189102 | JGI IMG/M metagenome (GOLD analysis project Ga0255336, IMG submission 189102) | Sandy soil microbial communities from University of British Columbia, Vancouver, Canada - MeOH1_35cm_T3_179 | ecosystem: Engineered > Artificial ecosystem > Sand microcosm > Unclassified ...
GAGCGCCTGCGCGTACGGTTCGAAACCGGCATTCAAGCGCGCGAACGTGCGCTCTGAGAGATGGGGACCGGCATCGTCGATGAGCATCGCTGCGTTCGTTTTGTCTTCCTTGCTGTCGGGCGTCAAAGCGGCAAGCGCCTCGTCCACGGAACCGCGCCGGATAGCCACCGACAACCTGCCGATATCCGAATCCAGGCCGAACCGGTAATTCCGCTGCAACCACACGACGCAATCGGTCAGCGGACTTGCCGCGGTTTGATCGAGCGCGATAGGTGCCACCGGGTGCCAGTCGACTTCGGGCAAGCCGGCGAACGCTTCGTAAGCTTCGGTGCCGTCGTCGGGGATCAGGTAACCGGGTTCATCGAGCCATGAAGGTTCGCTTTCTTGTATCGGCGCCGCTTGATCTTCGCCATCGCTCGGCAACTCCGCGATGAACCGATCCGCCGGCATCGACAACGCCGTGGCAATCCGCGCCGCGCCTGCATCGCTAAAAACCGGCCGCGCGCTTAGCTCGGCGAATACAGCGCCCGCTTCCACGGCAGCGAGTTGATCCTTGTCACCGAGCATCACAAGCCGCGCGCCGGGCGCGACCGCTTCGAGAAGATGCGCGGCCAGCGCGACGTCGATCATCGATGCCTCGTCGATCACGATCACATCGAACGGCAGTGGATTGTCGCGATGATGCCGGAAGCGCCCATTCGCCTGCGTGCCGAGCAGGCGCTGGAGCGTGAACGAGGTGCGTGGCAGGCGTGCGGCCAACTCGGGCGGCAGAATGCTTGCCCGCTCCACCAGCGCCTCCTGCATGCGCTGCGCCGCCTTGCCGGTGGGAGCCGCGAGCGCGATGCGCAAAGCCGGATTTTCGTCGAGCAGGCACGCGAGCACGCCGACCACCGTCGTCGTTTTCCCCGTTCCTGGCCCGCCGCTCACGATAGTCAACCGCCCCGACAACGCGACCAATGCCGCAACACGTTGCCAGTCGATGTCGTCATTTTTTGACGCCGTGAAATACCGCCCTACGCGCGCTTTCAATTCAGCCGGATCAATTACCTCAGCAGACGCGTGGGCACGTTGGACCAGCGCCCGCGCGAGCCGCCGTTCGTAGTCGAAATATCGGGCGAGATAGATACGCCGGCCGGAATCGATGACGAGGGGCAGCAGATCCGCAGCGGCCTCCTCACCGTCACATGCCACACCGCTTGCCATCAACGCGGTGTGCACCGTGCCCGCGGTTTCGCCGTATCGCTGCGCGAGCGCATCGAGGGCGATACACACGTGTCCTTGCGTAGTCGCGCGGCTCACTGCGAACGCGGCGCGCTGTGCCCAGCGCACGTTGTTGGCATCGCCCTGAAGGCGCTTCGACAACGCGCCTATGCGGCGCGCGAAGCCGTCGGCAAGCGCAGCGCTTTCGTCGGGAATGAGAGTGGGATCGGGCGCGTTCATGCGGCGACTCCTTGCATCAGGCGGTCGAGCGCGTCGATCAGCTCCAGCGATGGCTTGCCCACATGCACGCCCGCCGGCCGGTCACCATCGCGCCAATCGGGCCGTACACCGCGCACGAACAAATACAGATAGCCGCCGATATGCCGCTCGAACGCATAGTCGCGCAGCCGAATGCGCAGGTAACGATGCAACGCGACAACGTAAAACAACGCCTGCAAATGGTAGGCATGCGAGGCCATTGCGGCATTGAGCGACGGCGCGTCGTAGTCGGCCGGCGTCAACCCCAGATGATTCGACTTCCAGTCGATGATCCAGAAGCGCCCTTCGTGTTCGACGATCATGTCGATAAATCCTTTGACGAAGCCGCGCAAACTTCCGGCTTCGAGTGCGACGTCGGGGAAACCGTGTGCAACGAGCACGCGCCGCAACGCCGCGAAATCGAGCGATTCCGCCTGGAAGAGGAACTCAAGTTCGTTCATGCGCCGTTTCGTGGCGATGGCGTCCAGACGCATGCCAGGTACGAGTTCGGTCGCGACTGTATCGGCGAGAAGGCGCGCCATCATCGCGGGCAAGTTGGCAGCCAGCGCTTCGGACGCGGAAACGGGAATGGGATGTTCATGCAGCGCGCGCTTGATCGCTTCGGGCCACGTGGCGGGCTTGGTGAAATCCGCGAGTTCGTACATCCGGTGCAGGCATTCACCCGCCGACGGTCCGCGCGGGAACCCAAGGATATCGTCGGCATCGAGTGGGATCGGGGCCGCGGGCAATGGCGTTTCGAGCGCCGTAGCCAGTACTATTGCGTCGATACGCCCATCGTGGTCAGGACGTTCATCGGCGGGCTGCGGCTGGTTCGATTCCTCGCGCGCGCCGGCCGCGATCATCGAACTGAAGCTCGCGGTTCGCCAACTGTCCCGCAACACGCGTCGGCTGGTTCGTGGCTGCGGCACAAACACGGTGTCACGGCGCACGACCAGCGGTTCGCGAACGTCGATCACAGGCAAGGGTTCTACCGAAATCGACCCTGTTGCAAGCGCTTGCCAACTTCCGATCACATCGTCTTCTTCGGGTGGCTCGGCGAGCCAGTCGCCGAACTCGCGACCCGCACCCGCGATCAGCCAGTTCAGCACGCTACGCCGCGATTCCTTCGCCGATTTACCGATCAGATACACACCGCCAACCACGTAGCACCGATACACTGCGCGCGTCAGCGCCACATACACGAGCCGCGCGCGCTCGGCCGCCTGCTCGCGCGTGGCGAAGCCGGCCGCGCGCTCGCCCTCTTCGTCGGTATAGCCGTAATGCAGCACGGCCGCGCCGTCGTCGTGATATTCGCGGGCATCGGGCAGGCCAGAGGAAGGTGGATCGCGCAACGCGCCGTCGTTCAGGAAAGGACAGAACACGACCGCGTATTCCAGCCCCTTCGATTTATGCACCGTGACGATCTGCACCAGATTGCGGTCCGATTCCAGCCGCAACTGCGCGTCTTCTGCGCCGCCCTGCTCCGCGCGTTGCGCGGCAAGCCAGCGAAGCGTCGGCGCAATGCCCGGCTGCGCCGCGCCACGCGCTTGTATCAACTCTGCCAGATGATTGACGTTCGTCAGGCGGCGCTCGCCGTCGGGACCAACAACCAGACGCTGCGCAATAAACAATTCACGCGCGAGCGTGCGCCACATGACCGCGAAACCGCGCTCGTGCCACAACACCCGATAACGCGAGAAACGTTCGACCCAGCTCATGGCGTCAGCGGAACCTTCTACGGCTTCGCTATGCTCCAGGTTCCACAACGCTTCGGCATCGAGTCCCAGCCAATCCGTTGCAAGCGCTGCGCGCAGACGACGCAAGTCGCCCGGGGTATCGATAGCGGCCAGCAGACGCTCGATCTGCTCGGCATCGAACGTACCGAACACTGACGCCTGAGCCAGTTCCACGCTACCCACGCCCCAACTCGCGAGCACGCGCTTGACGAGACTTCCCTGCCGGTGCGTCTGCACAAGGACTGCTATCTGACCCGGCGACAAGGGCTTCTCGCCGATGGTGACTTCACCGTTCTGAGCGCCGCGCAACAAACGCACGATCTCCGCCGCACACGCCTCCGCAGCCTGACGATTCGCATTCGTTTTCGACAGCGCCGAATCGCCTTGCGGCAATAACCACACGCAAAAATCGGCGGTATCGGAATACGCGGCTGATGCGGTGTTGTCGCTGAACGGTTTGCGCTCGCGGGTGCCTTCGCGCACCGGTTGATAGGTCAGCCCATCGAGGATGAACGCCGCCGGGTTCGCGCTGAAAATGCGGTTGCAGGCATCGATGATCGGCGCGGTCGAACGCTGGTTGACCGCAAGCGTGTATCGCGCCGACGCCCGCTCGCGCGCCTGCAGATACGTGTGCAGGTCAGCGGCACGAAAACTGTAGATGGCCTGCTTCGGATCGCCAACCAGGAACAACGGCCCTTGCGGCGCGAAGATGCGGTTGAAGATCGCGAACTGCAGCGGGTCGGTATCCTGGAACTCGTCGATCAACGCCGCCGGATAACGTGCCCGAAGGGCATCGGCGAGCCACGGGTTCGCCGCCAGCGCCTGATACAGGTTGGACAGCAGATCGTCGAACGACACCACGCGCCTTGTCCGCTTGCGCGCCGCCAGTTCCAGTGGCGCGTAGTCGAGCCACTCACGCACGATGCCAAGCCAGGCCGCGCGCTGCGCCGCTTCCGCGGCGGCAGCGGCGGCGGCCAGCGTCTCGGCGTGGTCGAAGAAAGCGTGCGAAGGCGGCTCGTTCTTCACCTTCGTGCCTTTCTTCAATGCGCTCGCCGTGAGCTTTAGCGCTTCTTTCGGGGGCGCGGCGTGACAGTCGTTGTCGGCAAAATAGTCGGACCACGCGGCAATCGCCGCATCGATCAAGGTGCGTTTGTGCGTAGTCTTGCTGAGCTTCGCTTCGGCGTCGATCAGCAACTGAACGATGGTGTCGCGTTCGGTGTGCCACAACGCGCAGGCGGTATCGAACAAGGCTTGCGCATCTTCGCGAGGAGCGAGTTCCGATTCACCCCAGCGCAGCGTAGCGAGCGGCTTTTTTAACCGGCGCGAAAGCTGCGCATCGAGCGATGCCGGTCCTGCGCCCTTGCTCACGAGCCACGCGGCAAACGATGAATCGCGCGCTGCCGCCGGCTCGACCCGTTCACGCCAGAAGTCCGCTGCCATCTCGAAACGCAGCGCGCTGTCGTCGGTTTCGAGTTCGAACGCAAACGGCATGGTTGCAGCGAACGGCGCTTCCTGCAGCGCACGCTGGCAGAACGCGTGGATAGTGTGGATGGCGGCTTGATCGAAGGTATGCAGCGCGATGTTGATCCGCTTGAGCGCCTCATCGGGATCGACGCGTTGAAGCGTTGTGTCGAACAGGCGCTCGAGAAACGCGTCGCCCGCGGTGTCGCCGGTTTCCATCGCGTGCGCGATCTGCACCAGTCGCGAACGAATACGTTCGTGCAATTCGGCCGTGGCCGCCTTCGTGAACGTGACGACGAGAATTGCATCGGCGGCGAGCTTCTTTTCGAGCAGAAGGCGCACGTAGAGCGCGCAAATGTTCCACGTCTTACCCGTGCCCGCCGATGCCTCGATCTGATTCACGCCATCGAGCGAACATTCGAAGACATCGAGTTCGGCGGCAGTCATTACCGTTGTTTGGGTATGCATCATGCGTCGCTCCGCATGTGCCGGATCAGCGGTTCGAAGACGATTCTGGCCAGCGTGGCGAAGGTTTCATCGAGTCTTAGTTCAGCACCGCGAAACGCGATACGCAACGCGGGATCGTCCGATTCGCCGCGCGTCCTGTCCGATATCCACACGCCCTGCGCCTTCGACTCGCTTTCCTTGACCCACGTCCAGGCGCTCTTTGGAAAGAACCGCAACGGCAAGCGCCGCCCGGCGCGATACAACGCAGCGAGCGTCGCCAAGTGCGCGTGAGGATCGTCGACGGGCGTCAGCTCAAAACCGCTCGATGGCGCGCCGCGGCCGTGCCATACCGTGCGTCGCGGGCCATCGGGCAAGGCAGCGCAGTAGGCGAGATGCGCGAGCCACGCGGAGAGATAGTCGCGGGCGCGCGGCACGTCGTATCGATAGATGATCTGGCCTTCGTCAGTGAGTAGATTCAAGGTGCCGTAGATGTGCAGCGGCTGCAAAGCATCGGGTTGCAACGCGGCGTCGTAGCGGCCGAACAGTTCGGCATCCGGCCAACGCGGCGCGATATCAAGCGTGAACGGCAAGCGCACCGCGCCTTCCTCTGTCGCGGCACGCACGCGGTTGGCAAGCGAATGCAACGCGCCGATTTCCCGCGATTGCCACACGCCCCCCGTCGCGCCACCCGGCATTTCGGGACTTGCACGCGCGACGCGCCGCGCACGATCGAGCGCACGGGATTGGTCGTCCGCTGTGAGAGCAAGAAGCGACGGAAGCACGCGATCGGCCAGCGCAGCACGGCCCGGATATTCGAGCTCGAACGGTTCTGTATCGCCGAGTTCGGTTTCAGCGTCAAAGAGTGCAATGCCCAGCCGATCGCGCAATATCGCGCGTGCCGGATGACGCCAGAAGCGTTCGAAGTCGTCGAACGCTACGGGCGCCACCTCTTCGGCCTGCAACGGCGCGCTGAAAAATTTCATCGATGGTTCGATCCTGCCGAGGGCCAGCGACCGCGCCAGTTCCGCGCGCTCCGGCTCGTAGGTGAACAACGGCGCGCTGAAGTATTCCGGTGCGAACGGCTGCAACGGATGCTCGAACACGAAGCGGCTGCGCGTGTTCCCGAGCTCCTTGGGCGAGGCCCCCTCGCCCGCCACCGTTTCCGCCAGATAGTCGAGCAACTCGTCGATCAGCGCGGCGGGCGGCAACGCGGCGTTGTCGCGAATGCTGCGTCCCGTATAGGCGATCATCAAACGGTCACGCGCGGACAACAGCAAGTCGAGGAACAGGTTGCGTTCATCGTCACGGCGTTGCCGGTCGCCGAGCTTACCGAAACTCGCCATCAGGTCGAACTCGTCGGCACGCGTGAGACTCGGCAACATGCCGTCATCCATGCCGAGCAGGCAGACCACGCGATACGGCAAGCCGCGCAAGCTCGTCAACGATGAAAACGTCACGCCGCCCCAAGGGACACCGCCACGCGCGGCGTCGTCGAGGGCATCGGTGAGCGCCGTGCGCACGACATCGGCGGCGATTTCCGTGTCGACTGCGCCTTCGCTCATCGAGAGCATCAATGCGTCGAGCGTCGCGCGGACGTCGGCGATTGAATCCGCGAACGGCAGACCGGCATCGAAGAACTGCGTGAGCGCCTCTAGCAGCAATTGCGTCCAGGCCTGGGGCGACCGCGGCGTGGCGATACGCTCGCCGAACGCATCGATATCGTCGATAAACCGCGTCAGCCGGCCGAGCAATTCAGCATCCGACCCTTGCGCGCCGCCCACGGGCAACCACTCGTCCACGGGCGCGCCGCCATCGGGCAGCGCGTAGCCGAGGAAAAGCCGCGTGAGGGCATCGGAGAAGGTGTGGCGGGCTGCGGGCACATCAACGCCGGTTACTGCCGAGGGGGCAAGCCCACGCCGCGCGCCGGCCGCCGCAAGCCACGTCTGCGCGCTTTCCAGCGCGACGGCGTCGATGCCATAACGCGCCGCGACCGCATCGACCCGCAACCACTCGATCAGCTCGGGCGCACCGACGCTGCGCTCAGGCAACGCCAGCCAGTCGAGCAACACGCGCGCGACTGGATTCGCCTGCGACGGCGGCAAGCCCGTGATCCGGTACGGAATCCGCCGCCGCTCACCCGCCACGCCTGCGGGCGCGGTGCCGAACACGCCATCGATCAGCGGCCCCGCCGCCGCGAGATCAGGAAACGCCACGAGCACGTCGGACGGCTGGAGCCCGTCCATCTCGTCGAACCAGCCGAGCAAACGGTCATGCAACACCTCGAGCTGCCGCGACAAGCTGTGACACACGTGAATTTCGACTCCGGGTTCGAGCGCTTCATCCGGCTCGGAAATCTCATTCAAATTGAGAATCGCGTTCTGCACGTGCGCAAGCCAAGTTGGCGCTGAATTTTCCTCGAAATGACTGGCTTCACGAGATGCCGCGCTCTCCGTCAACTCGTGCAGCATGTGCAACTGCGCCTGCGTCTGACGGCCCCATTCGGCGAGCAACGGATGACCGACTTCCTGAAAATCCCGCTTCCCCGCCAGTTCGAGTTGCTCTACACGCGCCTCACTCACGATGTCGAACCAGAACTCGCGGCACGGATTGACGGCGTAGATACGCACGTCGATCCAGCGCGACAGTTCACGCAGCAACGCGATATGCAGCGGCGGCATGGTGGGCAACGCGAACACACTCACGCGCTCCGGCCACTCGGCTTTCATCACGGCGTCGAGATCGAGTTTCGGCGATTCAGTCAGGAACCGGTACGCTGGCGGCGTGGGATCGCGCGCGCCAGCGTCCTGCGCAAGATCGGCGAGCAGCGCACGCCATAGCGCAGCCTGCCAGCGTTCGTCCTCGCGCTGGATCGCAGTCGCGTTCGGCAGGCGCGGGCCGTTCGCGTCGAGCGCGCCGCTGGCGGAGGCCAGGATCGAGCCACCCGCCTGCCAGTGCTGCAGCCATTCCGGCCGATACGTCAGATAGTGATCGAACACCGTCGCGATACGGCGCGCGAGTTCGTAGCGCATGGCGTCGTCGGCGGCATCGAGGTACGCACGCAGCCGCGACGAGCTCTCCGGTGCAGCTTCGGTCATTGCACCGAGCAGCCGGAAACAGCGCCACACCAGCCGGTCGGGCGCGAACGGCGAATGCTCGGGCACCGGCAATACCCCGCCGATCCGCGCCCACAGCCATTGCGCGAGATAACACAGGTCCACGTTCGCGCAGATGCCAAAGCGCGCGGCCATGTCGAGCTCGAGCCGCCGGCGCACCGCCGCGCTCGGCACGATGATCGTCTGGCTCGCGAACGGATTGCCGTCATTCAATGCGAACGCGGCGACGTCGTCGAGCAACGCCTGCGACAGCGTTTCATGGCGATTCGAATAAAAGAGTTCGAGCATGGATCCTGCTAGTTGAGCGTGAGTCGAACGTGTGAGTCGAACCTGATAGGCACCGGCTTGTTCTGCAAACCCAAGGACGTGTCGCGAGGTGAAACGACAGGATAGCAAAGGCCGTTCTCAACCGGGATTCGTCCGAACGGCCTAGGTTTCGATGCCATCGAGTTGGGTTAGACTCGAAGCCACATTGAAAGCAGGTCCGAGTGCCCGATGTGGCAAACCGAGACTATGCCGGGACCTAAGACACCCGGGCAGCAAACTAGGAAGTCGATGCGTTACTCGCTAGAAATCAGAAAATTCATTTATAGCCAGTACTTCTTCGGTGGCTTGCGGATCGCGCTCGGCGTCTCGCTGCCGGCCATACTGATGCTGACGGTGTTTCACAATCGTGAACTCGGCTTCACGATTGCGACCGGTGCGCTGGGCGCGAGTGTCGTCGACATGCCGGGGCCGCTGAAGTACAAGCACAACGAGATGCTGGCGTGCACGGTGATCGGCTTTTTATCGGCGCTGGCTACCGGAATCGCGAGCGCGAATGCAGTGACGCTGTGGCTGAGCGTCGTGCCGCTCACGTTCGTGTTATCGCTGATCGTGGTGTACGGCAACCGCTGGCCGCAGATCAGCTTCGCCACGCTCTTCATGATGATCGTGACGCTGGAAGAGCATTTCACGCCCATGCAGGCGCTCGTCAACGCATCGTGGATCTTGCTCGGCGGCCTCTGGTACACCTATTGGGCGACGTTCGTCAGCCGCTCGCTGGTTTATCGGATCGAGCGGCAAGCGCTGGCTGAGAGCGTGTTCAGTTGCGCCGAGTATCTGCTGGCGCGCTCCGAGTTTTACGATCTCGACGCCAATCTCGACGAGTGTTATCGAAAGCTGATCGAAAAGCAGATTGCCGCTGTCGAGCGTCAGGACGCGGCGCGCGACATCGTGCTGCGTAACCTGCCGAAGTTGCGAAGCGGCAAGCTCGACGCACGACGCGTCATGCTCTTCAACCTCTTTATCAATGTGGTCGACCTGCACGAGATGTTCGTGGGCGCACACACGGACTACCCGCTGGTACGCAACACCTTCGGCGGAGCGGACATCCTGATCTTCTATCGCGACCTGATGAGAAAGGCCGCGCTCGATCTCGAGGACATTGGCCTCGCCGTGCTGCAAAACCGGCCGGCGCGAGCGCGGATCAACGTGAAGGCCGAGTTGCGCGCAATCGAATACGAGCTCGACCAGATGCGCCGGCACGGCGTCCCGCAGAAAAACCCGGAGGCGTATTCGGCGGTGTCGTCAGCGTTCAGACGGCTTTGGAGTGCGACACGGCTGATCGACAAAATGCGTCGCCGGACGCGGCATGATCCGAGCGTTACCGAGACGGAGATTCGCGTCGACCCCAAGTTGTCGCGTTTTGTGTCGAGCCGGCGCGTGCCGTTCATGCAGATTTTTTCGAACCTGACGATGGCCTCGCCAAGCTTCAGGCACGCACTGCGCGTAACGATCGCGGTCGGCGTCGGGTTCTGGCTCGGACGCCTGTTGCCGCTCACCAACGCGTACTGGATCGTGATGACCACGGTCATCATTCTCAAGCCCGGTTATTCGCTCACCAAGCAGCGCAACGTGCAGCGGATCATCGGCACGGCAATCGGCTGTGCCGCGTGCGTCGGGTTGATCCTGGTGGTGAAAAACCCGCACGTGTTGCTCGTGGCCATGTTCGCCTGCATGGTCATGAGCTACAGCTTGCTGCTCTTCAACTACACGGCGAGCGTGGTGTTCACATCGGCTTATGTGCTGCTGATGCTGCACTTGCTCGCGCCGGGCGGCATGCGGCTGATCGGAGAGCGCGCCATCGATACAGTTGTTGGATGCGCCATCGCGATCGCCGCCAGCCATCTGTTTCCGTACTGGGAATACCGGCTGATGGGCAAGCAGGTGCGCGACATGATCGCCGCGATGCGCAATTACCTGGAGGCAAGCTGGTGGTGGACCGGCAAGCCCGCTGCGCAAGCTGAAGTCAAGAGCGCGGCAGACGCCAATCTTTTCGCCGATGCCAACGCCGGAGCGGCGGAAGCGGCGACAGCCGCACTGGCACGGTCCGAGGCTGGCGAAGCGGAACTTGCGACAGCGGAGGAAACCTCTTCCCGCAGCGCGCTCAGTGTGACCCGCAGTGTGACCGGCGGTGTGGCCGGCGCCAGTCAGTCATCGGTCGTGAGCAACGTGGCATCCGCTTCAGCCGAAACCGCGATATCGGATAGAAGCAGCCCAGCTACCCGCACGAACGAAGCAATAACCGTGAGGCAAACGGACCCTGTTTCAGCCACGGATACGGCAGGCGCGGCACACTCGGCCGCGCCCGTAAAGCCAACGGACGCTGCGACAACCAGGACCCCGGATCAATTGGCGACACGACGCGAACCGGCTCTAGCCGAAACGAGCGGCAAGCGCTCGACGACAGCATCGGCATCGAAGAAGAAAACCGTTACCGGCGAAAGCGCGGCCGCAACCGCCAAATCTGGCGCCTCCGCCGCAGCAGCCGTGGCAGCGGAAGCACTCGACAGTGACTTCCGCTATCGCCTCGCGCGCAAGAACGTGCACATCGCGTTTGCGAATCTCGCTCAGGCGTTCCAGCGCATGATGCTCGAACCGAAGGCGCAGCAGAAGTTCGTGCCTGAACTCAACGACCTGCTGATCCGCAGCCACGTGCTCGCGTCGCAGATCACGGCGGCGGGACCGTTATTGCAATCGGTAGGGAAGTCTGCTGCGGGCCATGCAGCGCAACCCGTGCAGCGCGCGCTGACCGTCATCCGCGACAATCTAACGCAGGCGCAGGAGGGTGTGCCCGTCCCCGACGATCAAGCCGAGCAGTCGAAGCTACTCACGCGCGAACTGGATTCAATGGTGGTTGGCGCGGAGCGTGCCGAAAATATCCCGGCCGATGCTGTCCAGGATCTGAAGCTGCTCGCGCATCAGTGCAAGCAGATGCTGACGGCGTCGCTCCTGATTCGCAAGGACGCGAGCCTCATCAACTTGCCGGAGTGAATGGCTAGTCGGGCCACTCACGCATGGGCGCAAGGCGTTGCTGAGAAGCGCGTTGCCGAGAAGCGCGTTACTGGCGTTACTGAGAAGCGCCGGCCGCGGGCGCCGCGGGTGCAGTAACGCTCGCCGGCGGGTTTTCCCTTTCGTACTCGCGCTTGTCGCGCATCGCGTTGAAGAACAATGTGCCGATCACAAGCAGCACCACGACCACGATAAGAATGCCGATCGCGAAGGTGGGGTTCTTCCGCGTCGGGGCCCTTTTGCGGCGGTCATCGGTCATGAAATCGAAGCTCTGAGTGGGATTGGACGAAGCGCAGGATCTTACCCGAGATGGATTTCAGAAGGGTTGCGCCGGTCTGCCATTCGCCACGCTGCAACGCGCTCCACGTCGCGCGCCCACAACCTCAGTTTCCTGTGACCCCGAGCGGCGGCCGCACGGGCAGCGCGGTGGAATATTTGATCTGTTCCATCGCGAAACTCGAACTCACGTCATAAAGCGGGACCGCGCGGATCAGCGACTTGTAGACACGGTCGTAATCGTCGATATCCGACACCACCACGCGCAGCAAATAGTCCGTCTCCCCGCTCATTCGATACACCTCGACCACTTCGGGGATATCGCGTACGGCGCGCGTGAAGTCCTCCGCCCACGTCTGCGTGTGCTGGTTCGTCTTCACCGCGACAAACACCGTTGTCCCAACGCCCAGCTTGCGTGGATCGCAAAGCGCGACCTGAGCGCGGATCACGCCGGTTTCCTTCAGCCGTTGCACGCGTTTCCAGCACGGCGTCTGCGAGAGATTGACACGTGTCGCCAGCTCGGCAATCGGCATTGTCACATCTTCTTGCAGCAGTTCCAGCAACTTGCGATCGATGAGGTCCATGCCCACAGCCCGCCCCTTATAGGAAATTATTCTACTTTTCCGCGCCTTAACGAAATTATATGGAAACTTTTTCCACATGCAAACCGGTATAAATGAGACTCGACTTTCCGCTCCTTTCTGCTTGATTCCGCTTCTTCACGAGCCTCGCCATGACCCTTGCCCTCGATACAAAATCGCCGCTCGCGCTGTTGTCACAAACTCTCGATCAAGCTTGTTGCCTGGATCCGTCGTCGGCGGGATTCGCGCTTGGCGTGCGTGCGGCACTGGGCGGATTATCGAGGCAAACTGGCCTTTTATCGGACGCCCAGCGTGAAAGCGGGCTGGATTGTTATCGGCGGCATTTGCTCGTCGCCGATCCGCTTGGCCGCTACGCCGTCGCCGCGCTCGTCTGGCAAGCCGGTCAGGCAAGTCCGGTGCATGGCCATCACACGTGGTGCGCCTATGCGGTGATTGAAGGAACGCTGTCGGAGACGCTGTTCGCGTGGGATGCCGATGCGCATCGGGCAGTTGCAACGCGCCGCCATGAGCGGGCTTGCGGCGCGGTGTCCTTTGTCGGTCCGGGGCGCGGGGCGATTCACCAGTTGGGGAACGCGTCGGCCACGGGACAGACCGCCGTTTCGATCCATGTCTATGGCGTGCCGGGCGCGCAGATCTCGACACACGTCAACGATCTCGTCTCGGCCGCCGCTTAACGCGCGTGGGCATGGGCGTTGGGCTAATACCGATGCCGACACACCCGCCCTACGCTTTCCCCGGCTCCGACGCCGTCGGAATCTGCGGCGGCACCTGGACGGATTGATCGGTGGGCGGCGGTGCGGGCTGCGGCTCGTGCGACACGTCCCGCGCTTTCGCGGCCGCGCTCCGCTCCACGGGCGATAATGGCACTGGCTCCGTCACCTCCTCCATCTCCTCCCACGATGTGTCTTTTTTCGCCGATTCCCGCGACACGCGCACCTGCATTTGCGGCACGGGAACGTCCATGCCGATCTCGTCCATCTTGCGCTTTACCCTTACGTTGAACGCCCGCGCGACGCTCCACTGCTGCAGCGGCAGCGTCTTGATCTGCCCTTTCACGACCATCCAGTTGGGATCGAAACGGTCCAGCCCCCACACTTCGATCGGCCCCAGCATCTCGCGCCGATATCGAAAATCGGCCATCAATTCCGCGCCGACCTCACGAATCATCTGCGTGATCTGGTCGACATCTGCAGAAAACGGCACCCGCACTTCGAACACCGCAAAAGCAAAATCGCGCGACAGATTCTTCACCACCTTGATCTGCGAGAACGGAATGGCGTGAATGGCGCCCTGCCCGTCACGCAGCCGCACGGTACGAATGGTGAGCGTTTCCACCACGCCCGCGTGGCCGCCGTCGACCTCGATCGAATCGCCAACGGAAATGGTGTCCTCGATGATGATGAAAAGCCCCGTGATCAAATCGGCCACCAGCGATTGCGCGCCAAAGCCTACCGCCAGCCCGATCACGCCGGCGCCAGCGAGCAACGGCGTTACGTTCAGCCCGAGATTGGCGGCAGTAACAATCGCCGCGACGCTCAGCAGTCCGACGAACACCACGTTGCGGATCAGCGGCAGCATAGTGCGCGCGCGCATGCTCGGACCGCGCCCCTTGCCGCGCGGCGTATTCGGATTGAGCGCCTCCTGAATCCCTGTATCGATCAGGATCCACGCCAGCCAGGCGATGAGAATAGTCAGCAGGATCGCACTCGCCGCGTGCGTGACGCCGCGCGCGGCAACGCTTTCTTTAGCGAGTTTCGTGAGCGAAAACCCCCAGAAACGCGACGCGAGTTCGAGGAAAACCAACCAGATCGCCAATACGACCAGACGGCCAAAAAACTTGAAAAGCCGTCGCACGTAGGCCGATTGCCGGCGCGTCTTGCGTTGCGGCAGACGCGTCACGCGCAACACGACGGCGCTAAGAAACAGTCCGACCACCAACAGCCCAGCGGTTGCGATCGCCATCTGCAGCACGTTCTCAGAGGTCCCGATGCCCGCGAGCGTCGCGATCACCGACGCTGATGCAAGCAGCAGCATAGGTACCTGCCAGAGCGAGCCCACCACTTCGAACGTCTCCGTTGCGGCCTTGTGCCGGCTGCGCTGCTCGTACGAGCGGCTGCGGAATAGATGGGACACCGGCCGCTGGAACGCCAGCGTGAAATAGCCGGTCAGGACCGCCGCGCTCATGTTCGCGACCGTCGAGAGCAGCGCGGACAGATTCGTGCCAAGTTGTTGCGCCACGTCATAGTTCGACGCGGCGTCGCCGAGTGCGCCGAGCGTGCCGATCAGGAACAACAGGCGACGCGCATGCAGAATCAGCAGATTCACCGCCACCCGCCGATGCGCCGAGCCGAACAGCGAAAACATGATCAGGCAGATCGACGAAAACACCGCACCCGCGACGATGGCGTAAGCCGTGACCATTGCGAGCGTGCGGCCGAGAGACGCCGGCATCAGCCGCACAAAAGTGAGCGCGGCAATAAACGCGAAGAGATACGGCCCGACTCGCCGCAGCGCGAAGATCAAGAGCTCGCTGGTGGTCGGATTGGAACGCAGGCCGAAATGCACGTTGTAACGGGCGTGCAAGTACCGCTGGAAGTACACCAGCAGATAAGCGCACACGCCCCAACCTGCGAGCATCAGGAAATAGTTAAGCAGCGTACGGCCAAAACTCTCGCGGCTTTGGCCCGAGACGATGGTGAACAACTCGTTGTAGGCTGCATTCAGGCGGCCGCCCCAGTAGTTGAGCGGCGTATGGCCCCGACTGAAATCGGCCTCGATATTCGCCAGCCCCGACGCAATCGCACCCAGCAACCCGGTTTTCGGCGTGATGGCCGCGACGACCGACGACGCTGCCGTCGATGAGCTCGCCGTCGACGATGCAGCCGCGCCAGCCAACGCTGCCGTGCCCGTGCCGTCGGACGCCGCGGCTGTGTCGGCGGGTTGCGCTGCGGCATCTGCGTCGCGCTTGGCGTCGCGAAGCTTTTTCAGTTGTGCGACCAGCGCTGTGCGTTGCCGGTCGCTGTCGAGCGTAGAGATAACCGTGTCGAGCGAGCGCGCGAGGTCCGCGTCGCTGGCCGGACTCGCCGCGGTGCCCGAGGTACCGGAAGCAGCGGCGGAAGCCGATGCCGGGGCGGGCGCCGCGGGCTTGTTGAGGAGTTCCTGAAACGACGGCAGCGTGAGCGCCGGCGGTGCGGCATTCGCGTTCGGAGAGGTAACGGTGAGCGCCGCGCTGACCAACGCGGCGAATGCCAGCGCGCCAGCGAGCGCCCGGATGCGGCTTGGCTTCATGGCGGTACGAAAAAGGTAAAAGACCGCCAGTTTAGCCGCTGCGCTGAGATTATCTTTAGACAAAACAGTCACGCGGGTAACGAGATGTTAGCCCGCAGCGGCCTTGTTCGCGGCATTGAGAAGCACGACGGCACACTCGGCAAGTCCAGTCGGCGTTCACCTATTTGTCCATATCCGTGCGTGCGTTTCCCGGGTCCGACGACGTACTGGGCGAACCGCTGGACGAACCACCCGAGCTCGTTGCCGACATCCCGCTGGCCGCGCCTTGAGCCGCCGCCGAGCTTGCCGACCATGCCTGCAGCTTGCGCCCGGCGGCTTGCAGACCCGCCCCGGTATCGCTTGCGACATTCACGATAGCCGCGTTTGTCGCACTGGCCGCGCCGTCCATGTTCGCGCGCGCTGCTGCCGCCACGCTGCTCGCCGACATATCCGGCAACGTACCCGCCGACTGCAGGTTCTGTTGCGCGGACTGCTTTACCGAGTCCGCCTGCTGGCCGGCATAGCTCGCCGCCTGGTCGAATTTCTGGCCCGCCTGGCTGGCTAGGTTATTCAGCGCGCCGACCGCCTGCCCCGCCGCGGCATCGTGCTTCTCGCACGCAGCGAGCAACCCAAGCGCAACCACGGCGCCGGCCAGCCGGTTCATCCAGTTCTTTTGCATCGTTGTCATCATCCTGTTGGGAGTGCAGACTTGCCGCCCGCCCGATGGTTGCATTCGCCGGTTCAACGGCTCACTCGGGACTCATGATAACCGTGTGCGTTCACCCCCTTTTTTTTCGGGACGCAACGTTGGCCGTTCGACCGGGTTTCGGGGATGGTCCCGACAAACGGCACGGATGCCATCAGCACCATCTCGCAACGTTCACAATCCAACCCGCTTTAAGACGCTTCTGATTGATTTCAACGACGCCTGTTCTTATAGTGCTGGCCATCGCTGAATTCGATATTGAAGTGTTGCCATGATCCTGATGAATCTGCTGATTGCCCTCGTCGCCGGGCTGATCCTTTTCGAACCGTTCACGCGCAGGCCGATGTTGCGTTGCGTGCGTTTTTCCGGCCACCGCGACCGGGCCAAGCGTGCTTTTGCGCAAGCGGGCCTAGCGCTGGTCGCGGCCATGATCGTCGCTACGAGCAATCCCGAGCCTCGGCAGGTTTCTCCGGTACTCGTGTTCGGCAGTGCGGCAATATTGGGTATCGCAGGAATCTATTGGGCGTTGCGCGGCCGGCGCTTGCTAAAACCGCGCAAGATGTTCACTACGCATCGCTAGTGGCATTGATGAGGATATCTGTCCTGCGCCCTGCGCGCACGCGGGTGCATCTCGCGATGTCCGCTCGCTTTAAAAAGGCATAACCTTATTGGCGAAAGAACCCGTATCTTTGTAGTTCACCTGAAAATACTAAACACGCAGGGGAACGAAGCGGTATAGGGTGAAAATAAGACGGCGTAAGGATTGATTTGAATAACCGATGCACCACATCGAGCGTCCATCGCCTTTGGCACCGCAGCAAGTCCGTACCGGTCAGCGGCGCGTTTGCGCACACGCATATACGAACGCAGCACACGCCCAGGGGCCACGACAGCCACAGCGCTTTTGCGAGAGCCCTTTGACGAACCCCCAAAAAAAAGGCGCTACGTTGCCGTAGCGCCTTAAAAGTTCTAGCCATTCCGAGGGCCGTGCTAGAACCTGAGAGCTGGTTATCGATCGCAATTCGACGTGCGCAACTAGCGCTTCCGGAGTGCTTTCGAAATCGGGTTCCATTTTTTACGTTATGCGAAACCTAGTCAAGCGAAATTTCGAGGATTGAGCGATTATCTGGCGGTATGGTACGCGGCTTTGATGACAAAAACGGGTCCAGCAAATGCACATTTTCATTGCTGGTTGATACGATTCCGGCACGCGGTGACGCGCGTACTCAGTCAGCGTCGATGAATGGCGTCTCCAGCCTTTCCAACGAAACCAAGTTCCAAAAATAATGCATACCACTGAGAGCCGGCCTTCGAGCCGGGAAAGGGAAAAAGGGCGTGATGGGGAAGAAGTCGTCGCGTTGTCGCGAGGCCTCGACGTACTCAGGCGAATCGCCGCCGCCGACGCTCCGGTCAGCAATCGTGAATTAGCCGAATGGACGGGCATTCCAAAGCCGACCATCTCGCGGTTGACGGCGACCCTCGTGAGCGCCAATTTGTTGTTTCAATTACCCGACAGTGAGCGGTTCGTGCTGACGGCCTCAGTGCTGGAGTTGAGCAACGGCTTTCTGCGCAACTTCGATATCCGGGCACGCGCGCGGCCGTTTCTCATCGAACTGGCGGACCGGACTACGCTGAGCGTTCATCTGGCCGTACGCGACCGGCTGGACATGGTCGTGATC
>Ga0255336_101369_pt1 | contig 18043 bp, 19 predicted proteins | sample MeOH1_35cm_T3_17_FD_189102 | JGI IMG/M metagenome (GOLD analysis project Ga0255336, IMG submission 189102) | Sandy soil microbial communities from University of British Columbia, Vancouver, Canada - MeOH1_35cm_T3_179 | ecosystem: Engineered > Artificial ecosystem > Sand microcosm > Unclassified ...
TGTGGATAAGTCTGTGAATAACTGCAAAAAGCGAGTTTGAAGCTGCAGCTAGAAAATGGAGATAGCGGATAACTTTATACACAGGGGCTGTGGATAATGTGGATAAGTTAGCTAAATCCAGTTTTTTGGCGATATGTCCTGTGGATAAGTCCAATCGAACATTTGTTAACCTAAAAAATTAGTATCTTACCTGAGGTAAGCCTCTACTTTACAGGAGGAAAATCCGCGGCTATTTGAATAAACTAAAAAATATTTCATATCCAGTCGAAAGATTGCAGGACTTCAGAATTTTGAGACGAATATATAATTTATTATTTCACTGAATGAGCAGGTGTAATCATGACGGAGAAGCAGAGGATGATTCAGGAATATGTCCCCGGAAAACAGGTGACCATGGCTCATATCATTCCGAATCCGCAAGGAGAGATTCCGGAACTGTTGGGTATCGTCACTCAGGGAGCGATCGGGATTATGACAATTACTCCGAGTGAGGCGTCAATTATTGCCGCAGATGCTGCAAGTAAGGCTGGAGATATCGAAATCGGCTTTCTTGATCGCTTTACAGGCTCACTCGTCTTTACTGGGGATGTGGCCAGTGTGGAGGCAGCGATCCGGGCAGCAGTCAACACCTTGGTAGAAATTCTTGGCTTCACTGCGGCTGAGATTACGCGCAGCTAAACGATGATGAGCAAGATTTTACTGATTGGGGGAGTTGGCGCCGGCAAGACTACCCTTAAGCAAAGCCTACTGCAGGAAGAGCTCCGTTATCGAAAGACACAAATGCTTGATTTTTCCAGTTTATTTGTGGATTGTCCCGGAGAATATCTGGAAATTCCCCAGTATTACCACGTGCTGATTGATACGAGCCGTCGTGTCTCGGAGATTTGGGCTTTACAGGATGCCACAAAAAAAAGAACGCTCTTTCCACCGCATTTTGCGAAAGTTTTTAATAAACCGATCATTGGTATCATCACCAAAGTCGATCTCGATCAGGCTGATGAAGCTCAAGCCGCACATTACCTAAAATATGCCGGCATTGAAGCCCCCTATTATGTAACTTCGGTTATCCAGGAGAAAGGTATTGATGCACTGAGAAAGCGATTGGAGTACGTTCGATGAAGGAATCATCTTTAGCTCTTCTCTGTAAAGAATATACCACGTTGTCTGATAGGGATATTCAGATCTTGGAGTATTTAGCTGAAGAAATACCCTATACTTCTAATTTAACGAATACGGATATTTTTATTGATGCACTGACTCCAAATGGAAGCGACTCAATCGTCCTTGCTTGGGCCAAGCCTAAGAATGCTCCCTCACTCTATAAACGTTCTGTCGTTGGCGAAATCGCTACGCCAACGAGCGAGCCTGCGGTTTATCAAACCTTTCAGTTTCGAAGCCAACATCGGGATGTGCGCGGGGTTAGCCAGGAGGGAATTCCCATCGCTCAAACGGTTGTTCCCGTTTTCAACCCAGATGGCGATACTATAGGTGTTCTGATCATGGAAAAGGATATTTCTAAGGATTTGGAACAAGAGGAGCACGTTGAACTTCTGAGCGCAACGGCGGAGCGCTTAAGCAGCACCCTAGTCTATCTCTCAACCACGGAGCCATGGTTTGAGGATTGGTTGGGAAGTGGGATTTTTATCCTCGATAAACTGGGAAAAATCACTTATGTCAACAAAACTGCCGCTGATATGTATCAAGACCTCTTCACGAGAGACCCGTTAGGTGAAGATTTTTTACCCCTTATTCGGTGTGATTCGTTAGAGAACGCGTCGGAACGTTTCAAGAATCCCGCTGAGCTCACGATCGAACAGAATACCTTCCTCTTTCAATCGCACCCTCTTTTTAGCTATGGCGATGTCAGTGGATGTGTTATGTCTTATCAGGATATTACGGATCTTCGGCGTACGGAGCAAGAGTTACATGCTCAAAGCACAGTTATTCGGGAAATTCACCATCGGGTCAAGAACAATCTGCAAAGTGTAGCTTCACTTTTACGGCTACAATCGCGTCGCTCCAATTCCGAACTGGTTCGGGCAGAATTTGAGGCGAGTATTAATCGGATCATATCGATCGCCACTGTTCACGAAGTTTTTGAGTTCCAGAGTTGGGATAAGGTCGATTTAAGTGAGCTGGCGAAACGGGTTTTGAACGGTTTAGTGGAGAGCTATCTTCCTTCCGATCAAGAGATTGAAACGGTAGTGGAAGGGTATCCTCTTTTTGTAACGAGTATCCAAGCTGTTCCCCTAGCTCTTGTTATAAACGAACTTTTGACGAATAGTCTCAAACATGGAGTAAGTCGAGTTAAACACGGAAAACTGAAAATTACCATCGCTGAAAGCAATCAGTCCATCTCCTTAACGGTTGAAGACAATGGACCAGGGCTTGAAATGAAGACCGAGTCAGAAAAGGATGATCATCTGGGATTACAGATTGTGGACTCGCTTATTCGAGATCAACTGGGGGGTACCTTTAATTTAGAACGGCATGACACGATCACCCGCGCCTCGGTTGTTATACCTATGGATTTGGAGGGCTCAAAATGAAAGCGTTATCACTCTTAATCGCCGAAGATGAGTCACTTATTCGTTTAGACATCAAAGAGATGCTTGAAGCTGCAGGGCATCGCGTGTGTGCCGACACAGGTAATGGTGAGCAGGCTGTGCAATTGGCCAAACGGTTTAAACCGGATTTAGCGATTCTAGATGTGATGATGCCAGGGCTTGATGGTATTGAGGTGGCCCGCGTCCTTCACACTCTCAATATTCCTACGGTTCTTCTTACGGCGTATAGTCAGCCCAAATATATCAACCGCGCCGAAAAGGTTTTTGTGTATGGGTATTTGGTGAAACCCGTGAAGGAAAAAGAAGTGCTCCCGGCGCTCCAAATTGCGTATGCACGCTGGCAAGAAATGCAAAATGTGCGCCAAGATTTGAAGAACACGGAAAATAAGCTCCAGAACCAGAAGCTTTTGACGCGAGCAAAAGCCCTCTTGGCTTTGCAACTGGGAATTTCTGAATATGAAGCTCACCAGTATATGACCCGCTTGGCCATGGATCGTAGGATGACCCTCGAACGACTGGCCGAAGATATTATTCAAGGAGATGGCACAATAATAAGTTAAGTGGTTTTTACCTGACAATGGAATAATGGGCAATAGAGCCCCTTAACCTTTCCGATAACGGAAGGGCTAAGGGGCTTTTTGTATTTTAACGATTGAAAGGAGGGCAGAGTTGAATCGGAAGAAGAAAGCAAATTTAAAAAATCCTAGGTTCAAAAAGTAAAGGAGGGTATTGAATGAGCGACCTTGGTAACAATCTGGTGACTCCCGGTACGGAGAACGCCAAACTGGAACGCGTTTTGAAGCCCATTCACTTGTGGGCACTGGCAGTGGGACTTGTTATTTCAGGCAACTACTTTGGCTGGAGCTATGGTTTCGGGGCTGGTGGACCGATGGGATTGGCTATTGCCTTGATCCCAGTAACCATTTTCTATGTGACCTTTATTCTTTCGTACTCTGAACTAGCCACTGCCATACCACATGCCGGTGGGCCGTCAGCTTATGCGCGACGTGCTTTAGGACCGTTTTGGGGTTACCTTAATGGAATTAGCTGTCTCATCGAATTTGTTTTTGCTCCCCCGGCCATTGCGTTAGCGGTGGGTGGGTATATTCACTTCCTCATTCCTCCTGTACCCGCAATGGTAGCAACCGTGGTAGCATTCTTGTTTTTCATCTTCATTAACTATTTAGGAATGAAGACTTCGGCAACCTTTGAATTGATCGTAACCGTTATTGCTCTTGTGGGGTTAGTAATCTTCTGGGTAGCTGCAGCCCCAAATTTTTCACTCAACCGTGTAATGGCTGAGCCAATTTTACCATTTGGCGGCAACGGGGTCATGGCTGCCGTACCTTTTGCAATTTGGTTCTATTTAGCCATTGAAGGGGGGGCCATGGCTACTGAAGAAATGGTCAATCCGCAAAAAGATATTCCCAAGGGATTCTTAAGCGGCATGGGAACTCTCTTGATTATGGCATTTCTAACGCTGTTCTTAACGGCCGGAATTGTTGATTACACCAAAGTTGCAGCACTTGATTTCCCCTTACCAGCTGCTCTGGCTGAGGTGTATGGCGCTAATAGCTTTATCTCCCTTTTAGTCAACATTATTGGGTTGTTCGGGTTGATTGCTTCGCTCAGCGGGATCATTGTCGGTTATTCCCGTCAAACTTATGCTATGGCGCGTACGGGCTATCTGCCGAAATTCCTGGCTTATGTTGATCCCAAACATCACACTCCCGTATGGGCTCTGCTCGTCCCAGGTCTTATCGGACTGGGCGCTGCTCTCACTGGTCTTACTTCGACGGTTATCACAATTTCCGTTTTTGGTTCGATTGCCCTTTATCTCTTGAGTTTGGTTAGTCTCTTCGTCTTGCGTGCTAAAGAACCAGACCTCAAACGTCCCTTTAAGGTCTCGTACCCTGTTATCCCTGTGATTAGTGTGATCATGGCGTTGTTCTCCCTCTATAGTGTTATTGTTTCCAGTCTATCAATCCTTAAATGGGTAGCTCTGATCTATGTTCTCGCGGTTGCCTACTACTTTATTTGGGGAAATAAGAATATCCGTCCCTTTGAAGAGGAATTTGGGGTTCTCGATGAACTCGATAAGTAAAATACAGAATGAGAAGGGAGAATGTTAGTTATGCCAACGAAAGATGATTTGATTGCCCTAGGAATGGTTGAAACAAAAGGTGTCGTTGGAGCGATTGAAGCTGCAGATGCCATGGTCAAAGCAGCGAATGTAACCCTCATTGGTAAAGTGAAGGTCGGAGGCGGGTTAGTGACCGTCATGGTGCGAGGTGATGTTGGTGCCGTCAAAGCCTCAGTTGATGCTGGGGCAGCGGCTGCAGAGCGGATTGGAGAATTAATCAGCTGCCATGTCATTCCCCGTCCCCATGTTGAACTTGAGCAAATCTTACCGAGCCTACCGATAGTGGAAGAAAAAGTGAGTAAGAGCAAAGGGCCAGAGCCGACGAGTAAGTAGCCATGCAGCAAGAATCCACATTAACAAGCGTGGGGATTGATATCGGAACCACCACAACTCAAATGGTCATTTCTCGACTGACTTTGGCAAACATCATGCCCGGTAATCAGGTTCCCAAGGTTGAGATTACCCATAAAAGTATCACTTATATGGGGCAGATTCATTTTACTCCCTTTATCGAACGCGCACGGGTGGATGGCGCTGGAATCCGGGCGATCATTGACTCAGAATATCGACGCGCGGGTATTCGCCCAGAGGAGATTCAGACAGGTGCCATTATCATCACGGGGGAGACTGCCAAAAAGGAAAACGCGTCGGAGATCATCCATTCTCTCGCTGATTATGCCGGGGATTTTGTGGTGGCAACGGCTGGGCCTGATTTGGAGAGCCTCATTGCTGGGAAGGGTTCAGGGGCTGAAGCGCTCTCCAAAGCGAACCGTTCCTGCATCGCCAACATCGATATTGGCGGGGGTACAACAAACATCGCGATTTTCAAATCGGGAAAATGTCTGGGAACAGCCTGTATTAATGTGGGGGGACGTTTGCTTGAGGTCAACTCTCTCACTCATCGGCTGAGTTACATTACTCCGCCGGCGCACAACGTGCTTATGTCCCTTGGTCTTTCGCCACAGCCTGCCTCGCTGGAAGAGGAAGCGTGTTTGATCCAGCAGGTTCTTACGGCTATGGTCAAAACCGTGGAAAAGGTGATTGGACACCTTCCGTTAAGGTCAGTGGATGAAGCCTTGGTCATGAGCAATTCGTTGCCCAACCTACCCTTAGACGGGGTGGTCTTCTCCGGCGGGGTTGCGCGTTACATCTACCAACCCGGGAGCGATGCATGGTGGATCTATGGAGATGTAGGACCGCTCTTGGCGGAAGCTTTCCGCGCAAGTACGCTTTGCCAGGATTTAACCGTTTTTGATGCTGAGGAAACCATCCATGCGACGGTTTTAGGAGCTGGAGCGCATACCATCAATATTTCGGGGTCGACGGTCACGGTCAGTCGGGAAACACTTCCTCTGCGCAATATCCCTGCGCTTTATCCCGAGATCGATTCCGTGACGCAAAGCTATGTCTGGCATAAGCGGGCCGAAGGCTACGCTGGGGGCTTGTACCGCACTTTTGCACTTGTCGTACCGCCGCTTCCGAATACTGATTTTGCGACGATCCTGACCTGTGCCGAGAATCTTGCCTTTGAGCTCCAGCAGATTAAAGGGACGCCGAAGGTTGTCATCGCACAGCAAGATATTGCCAAAGTTTTAGGGCAATCCTTGAGAACGTTGCTAGGCGATATACCCCTTGTTTGTCTCGATGGGATCGAGCTCTTCTTTGGGGATTTTCTCGATATCGCTAAGCCTCTTCCTCATGAGGATGCTGTGCCGGTTATCGTTAAAACCTTAGTATTTTCCCGCTAAACTCCAAGCGAAGGGAAGTGATTGTTTGTGATTTTAAAAACACGGCTCTTTGACCAGACCTTTGTCTTCAAAGATGTCAAAGAAGTACTAGCAAAAGCAAATGAAATCAAGTCCGGAGATATTTTGGCAGGCATCGCTGCCGAAAATGCAGCCGAACGCATCGCTGCTAAACGCGTGCTCGCGGAGCTGACTCTGGAAGATTTACGGAAATACCCGGTCGTGCCTCTCGAGATCGATGAGGTTTCACGGGTGATCGATGCTGATGTGAACGAACCTATTTATCGGTCGATTAAGAACTGGACAGTTGCTGAATTTCGCGAGTATCTCCTTAAGACTGAAACAACTGGTGCAGATATTAAGCGCCTCAGTCGCGGACTTACCTCTGAGATGGTGGCTGCAGTCGCCAAACTGATGAGTAACCTTGATCTTGTTTTGGGAGCATCCAAGATTCAAAACCTCGCCCACTGCAATACGACGATTGGTGAGCCGGGACGGCTGGCTTCAAGGCTTCAGCCGAATCATCCGACAGATAGCGTCGATGGCATTTTGGCCAGTCTTCGCGAGGGACTTTCCTATGGTGTAGGTGATGCGGTCATTGGTTTAAATCCTGTCGATGACACGCTCCCGGCAACGATACGCAGTCTCGAAAATTTGTATAATTTCATTGAGACTTGGAACGTACCAACGCAAATCAGTGTCTTAGCGCATATCACCACGCAAGTGAAGGCCTTACGCAAGGGTGCACCGATTCATCTTCTGTTCCAGTCCTTGGCCGGGACGGAGGCAGGGAATACGGCCTTCGGCATCAATGTCGAAATTCTCGATGAGGCTTATGCTTTGGGACTGAAAGAAGGACGAGCGACTGGACCCAATATTATGTACTTTGAAACGGGTCAAGGTTCAGAACTCTCTTCTGAGGCCCATCAAGGTGCGGATCAAGTATCACTCGAGGCACGTTGTTATGGACTTGCTCGTCATTACAAACCATTCTTAGTGAATACTGTTGTTGGTTTTATTGGTCCTGAGTATCTTTATGATACGCGCCAAGTGACAAGGGCAGGCCTTGAAGACCATTTTATGGGGAAACTCACAGGCTTGCCGATGGGTGTGGATGCCTGTTATACGAACCATATGAAGGCCGATCAGAATGATATTGAAAACTTGGCAACCATTTTAACGGCAGCAGGCTGTACCTATTTTATGGGGATTCCGATGGGCGATGATGTGATGCTCAACTACCAATGTACGAGTTACCATGATGTGGCGACGTTACGTGAACTCTTTAAGCTGAGGCCCTTACCGGAATTCGATCGTTGGGCTGAGAACATGGGGATCCTGGAAAACGGTAAGCTTACTGCACGTGCCGGCGATGCTACCCTATTCACGAAGTAAAGGGGGGAGTTCATGTGAGTTTGGAAGATAATATTCGTTTGATCGTCGAGCAGGTATTGGGTGAATTGGGGCGTGAGAGTAACAGCACTCTTCCCCAGAATTCGGGAAATTTAGCAACGCAGACGCAACGGGGGCCAGCAGAAACGAAAGAGGATGCAGAAGGGGTTTTAGCCGATCTGGCTAAAGTCGATTTACAGCGTTATTTGCAAGTACCGGAGCCGTTGAACAAAGCCCTCTACGAAGAAATGAAGCTCTCGACGCCAGCTCGGATTGGGGTCTGGCGATGTGGACCCCGTCCGCTAACGACGACCTTGTTGCGGTTCCGTGCTGACCATGCCGTTGCTCAGGATTCGGTGCTCGGGGAAGTACCTGAAGCGTTCCCAGAGAAGTATCAGATGGTCTCGGTGCAGAGTATGTGTTCAAGTAAGGATGAGTATCTCACTCGACCTGATCTGGGACGCAAACTCGATGAACAGAATCTAGATATCCTTCGTAAAAATTGTCCTAGGGGAGCTCAGGTGCAACTGATTGTCTCCGGAGGACTTTCCAGTAAGGCGGTCGAGGCGAACATTCCAAACCTGTTGCCAGCACTTCTCCAAGGGCTGGAAAGCCAAGGGGTTAAGGTAGGCAAGACCATTTTTGTCAAACATGGGCGGGTTGCTATCATGGATGTTATTGGTGATGTTCTCAAACCTGAGGTTGCTCTGATTCTGATTGGGGAGCGCCCCGGACTCGGCACTGCCGAAAGTATGAGTGCCTACATGGGCTACAATCCACGGGTGGGGATGGTGGAAAGTGAACGGACAGTAATCAGCAACATTCATCAAGGGGGTATTCCCGCTGCTGAAGCTGGAGCTCATCTCGCAACCGTATTAAAGAAAATACTTGATGCGAAATCATCAGGTGTGAATCTAGAATAGAGGAGGGCTATCATGATAGAACCTATCAAAGCAGAGGTCTTGGCGGTTCGACTCATCCCTAATGTCGCTCCGGATCTGTCGGCGTCTTTAGGACTCAAACCCTGGCAACGTTCGATTGCCATGATTACGGCCAGTATTGATGATGCGACCTATACGGCTTTAGATGAGGCCACGAAAAAGGCTGAAGTCGAAATTGTTTATGCTAAGAGCTTTTATGCGGGGGCAGGCAATGCTTCCGGTCCACGCTCGGGAGAAATCATCGGCATTATGGCCGCTCCCAATCCGGCTGAAGTCCGTGCGGGGATGGATGCGTGTGTCGATTACATCGAAAATGAGGCCTATTTCTATACCTGTGATGGGGGTAAATCCGCTTGGTTTCCGCATACGATTTCCAGAACAGGGAGCTATTTGTCCAAGGTAGCGGGTATTCCCGAGGGTGAACCGCTGGCCTACCTAATAGCGACTCCTCTGGAAGCGGTCTTTGGAATTGATGCTGCGCTCAAAGCGGCGGAAGTGACGATGAAATTGTTCTACGGACCACCGACCGAGACGAACTTCGGCGGTGCGTTATTGACGGGCAGTCAAAGTGCTTGTAAGGCTGCTTGTGAGGCGTTCCAGCGTGCGGTTATTGATGTGGTCGAAAATGCGCTTAAATTTTGAGGAAAGGGGTTGCCAGCATTGGAACTTGATCGCGATTTAGCCTCATTGCAGGAAGCACGTAATCTTGCGAAACAGGCAAGCAAGGCGCAGCAGATCCTCAAGGATTTTACGCAAGTGCAGGTCGACAGAATTATCGATGTCATGCGGGAAGTCGCTGAGGCGAATGCTGAGCGTCTGGCTTTAATGGCTGTAACCGAGTCGGGTATCGGCAAATATGAGGATAAGGTTTTTAAAAACTACTTTGCCGCGCATTATGTCTATGACTATATTAAAGATATGAAAACGGTAGGGGTCATTCGCGAGGACCGGGAACACAAAATTTGGGAGATCGCCGAACCAGCAGGGGTTATCGCCGGGATAGTCCCGACAACGAATCCCACGTCGACGGTCATCTATAAGGCCATGATTGCTCTTAAAGCACGCAACGCCATTGTCTTCTCTCCTCATCCTTCGGCAGTGCGCTGTACGGCTGAGGCAGCAGCACTGATGAATCAAGCTGCCGTTTCAGCGGGTGCTCCTGATGGGGTTATTGGTTGTATTACTAATGTTTCCATGGGTGCTACGAATGAACTGATGAAACATCCTGCAGTGGCTCTCATTTTGGCAACAGGCGGGAGCGGATTGGTCAAATCAGCCTATAGCAGTGGCAAACCCGCTTTAGGCGTGGGACCGGGTAATGTACCTGCCTTCGTCGAACGCAGTGCGGATCTTGCGAACGCAGCGGAATGCATTGTAACCAGTAAAACCTTTGATAACGGTACGATTTGCGCTTCGGAGCAAGCTATCGTAGCGGAAGAGGCTATTGCTGATGACCTGATCGGGCATCTGAAACGCAATGGTGCGTATTTCCTTGAACCTGACGAAGTGGAAAAGGTCTCCCGAGTTGTGATGCTTCCAAACGGTGCCATGAATCCCAAGGCTGTGGGAAAAGAAGCGAAGTATATTGCTCGGATGGCCGATATCTCAGTTCCAGAACAGACGAAATGTCTCATTGCCCCTTTGGGTGGAGTCGGCCCAAGTTGGCCTTTGTCTCATGAAAAACTCACCACAGTTCTGGGTTTTTATCGAGTGAAAGATTGGGAAGAGGGCTGCGAACGCTGTATTCAGCTTCTTGAAGCGGGCGGTATCGGCCATAGCTTGGCTATTCATAGTAATAATGAAGATATCATCCGGGAGTTCGCTGAGAAGAAACCCGTTTTTCGGATCCTCGTTAATACCCCCTCGTCGTTAGGCGGCGTGGGTGCCACAACAGGGCTGGCGCCCTCCTTTACATTGGGGTGCGGGACTTGGGGAGGCTCCAGTGTCTCGGAGAATGTCACCCCGCTCCATTTGATTAACATTAAGCGGGTGGCCTGGCAGTTACGAACCATCGAGAGACCAAAACTGGTGAATACGGGAGCGACTCCAATCCCTCAGAATTCCAGGTCAGGACAACCCGTATATGATCAGCAGCTTGTTCAAGAAGTGGTTAGCCAGGTTATGAAGGCGATAAAGGGTAGTCACTGTTAACTCTGTGTGTGTATGAAAAGAAGGAGGAATTTACATGGCTCAAGAACGTAGTGTGATCGCTCTCGGGATGATTGAAACGAAAGGACTCATTCCGGCGATCGAAGCCGCCGATCAAATGTTAAAAGCCGCAAACGTAACACTTTGTGGAAAAGAACATGTTACAGGCGGGCTCGTGTCAGTAATGGTTCGGGGAGATGTCGGTGCCGTTAAAGCTTCCGTTGATGCCGGAGCTGCTGCAGCGCAGCGCGTGGGCACAGTTATAAGTGTGCACGTTATTCCACGTCCCCACCCAGAGGTGGAGTTTATCCTTCCGGTCGGCGATAACAAAACTTTCGGCGATAAGTAACACGTATCGAATCAAGCTGTTACGAGGTAGTTCCTTGGGAAAAGAGGTGCGAGCTTGATTATCACAGAATTTGAATTACGAGCCAATTGGCATAAAAGTAAAGCCAAAGTGATTACAGTACCAGCGGGAAGCATCATTACCCCAACGGCGCGGGATTTCCTCCGCGCGAAGGGAATAACTGTGCAAATTGAGGGTAATGGCGTCATGGACTTTAATAAAAATACGTATTCTTCTGTCTCTGCCTCACCCCCAAAGGATGAGGCAAGGACGCAGACCGTGACGGCTGGTTCTTCATTGCCTGAGCCGGGAACAAAGCCTGAGTATATGAGCCACTTGCGGGGAAAGGACCTCATTCTCAAGACGCATCCCGTGATTGCTTTGCGCGGCCAAAATGATCTTTTTCAATGCGCCGTTGTCGAGAATCAACTTTATTTCAAAGCGTGCGGCGAGTTGGAGCTTGTGGAGAATCTTGAAGAAATTTTAGGGTTTATGCGTGCGCTCATGGTTGCTGAGGTCAAGGATGAACCGTTTGTGTTCGAGCGTTTGCTTGGACTTAGCCCCACAGAACTGCGCGAACAGTCTCACGATCCTCAGAAATACTTTGGGTTGAAGTACGGTTATATACAACAGGAGGATGGTCAACTTGTTGCGCGTTTACACACCCTAAGGAGTCAGAGCAGAGTCGTTGAGCTATGTGCCTGTCGTGCCTTTATCAAAGAGGATGGAACGTGCCTTCGCGAAGATATTATCCAAGCCCTAAACCGACTTTCAAGTGCCCTTTTCATCCTCGTTTGCCGGGTCCGTTCCCGACCGAAGAGCAAAAAAACCGAGACGGAACTGTTCGAGGTTCCCATTGGCATTTCCAATCATCATGTGCACTTAGCGCAAAACGATCTTGAAGTCTTATTTGGGAAGGGGTACGTGCTCAACACGCAAAAGGGTCTCTCCCAGCCTGGACAGTACGCGGCCAGGGAAATGGTGATGCTGCAGGGGCCCAAAGGAAAGCTGGAGAATGTCCGGATTTTGGGTCCTCTACGTCCAGAATCGCAGGTTGAAGTAAGTATATCCGATTGTTTCAAACTGGGTGTAACTCCCATTGTTCGTGATTCCGGGCAATTGGAAGGAACGCAGGGTATCCGCCTGATTGGGCCACAGGGCCAGGTGGATTTAGCGCGGGGAGTGATGGTCGCTGGCAGGCATATCCATATGACCCCTGAAATTGCCGAAGCCTGGGGGTTTAAGGATGGGCAACGCGTGAAGGTTGATGTACTTGGGGTGCGTGCCGTCAGCTTCGAGGAAACCCTAATCCGTGTTAGTCCTCACTATCGGTTGGAGTTCCACGTTGATATGGATGAAGGCAATGCAGCCGCACTAACATCAAACTCCAAAGCTACCATCAGGGGGGTGCAGCATGGATGAAGCGGTCATAACCCAAATCGTAAAGCGGGTGTTGGCAGAGCTAAGCCTAGTTTCTCCGAACGGAAAACTGGGATTGAAGAAAAAGCTCTTGATTCTTTCCGATAATCCCGAAGGGCTTCAGGCAAAGATGAACTGGATGCGCTCGGAATACGCTGATGATTATGAACTCTACGGGATAAGGGAAGCGGGGTATACCCTGCCTAACAGCATCGAAGAGGTGGGGGCCGATGAAGTCAAGCATCACAAATGGGATAAGGTATTTCTGGCCTTTTGCTCTGTCAATACGTTGGTGAAAATCGCCCTCGGCTTGAGGGGGGGATCTTCAGCTGAGCTCATCGGAATCGCTTTAAGCAAAGGGACGCCGGTGGAGATCGAGACTCCAAGTTTCGGTTTTACGCCGACGACTCACGAGAGCTATAAACAACTTTTGGAGGGCTATCTCGCGCAAACGGCAGGTTTCGGCGTTGTGTTCCGTAGTCCGGCGCAGAGTATCTCAGGAATTGCCCCTTCGGTTGAGCCGATTGTCCACGAGGAGTCTTCACCTTTTTATGGTCACTCTTCAACGTCTACCCCTGTCCTTGCCTCTGCCCAGGTAGTAACCCATTATGAGAAGCGTTTGCTGACCGAACGAGAGGTAAACAGAGTTCCGGAAAAAACGATTCTTCTCGTGAAAAAAGGGGCCATCCTCACACCTCTGGCACAAGATGCCCTGAAATTACGCAACATTAACGTGCAGATAGCAGAGGAGGGATAGCCAATGATTCTGGCGAGAGTTATGGGAAGTATTTGGTCCACGCGCAAGGAAGAGTCTTTGCGCGGGCTCAAATTCCTGGTGGTGCAACCGGTAACGTTACGATTTAGCGAAGACGGCGAAAAACAACTTGAAGACTATGGGAATACCTTGATTGCGGCGGATAAAATTGGTGCGGGTGATACAGAAATTGTGATGTTGACGAGCGGTTCCTCGGCGCGACAAAGTTTGGATGATGTCCACATTCCTATCGATGCCATCATCGTGGGGATCGTAGACCGAGAGACCTTTGAAAGCTAAAGAAAACCCGGCTTTAGCCGAGCTTAGCGAGGAACGAAAGTCGCTGGTTGCACTTATGCTATCTGCCTAAAACTTATTCTTTCTGTTAGTATAAGGAAGGTTCTCTGAAGAAGGTGATAAAGTGAGCGAAATAGTTGAACAAGTGCGCGCAGCAGGCGTTGTGGGAGCAGGGGGTGCAGGATTCCCAACCCATATCAAGCTGCAAGCGCAGGCTGAGATCTATATTGTAAATGGCGCGGAATGCGAACCCATGCTCAAGACGGATCAGCAATTGGTTCAAAGAGAGGCTGAAAAACTGGTCAAGGGATTGGCAGCAGCAATGCAGGCTACAGGGGCGAATGCAGGTATCATTGCGCTTAAGGCCAAGTATAAAGAAAGTATTGCTAAGCTGACTCCCTTACTCCAAGCGAACATGCGGATTGGTATTCTACCCGATATCTATCCCGCAGGAGATGAAGTGATCACGATTTGGCTCCTTACCGGTCGACGCGTACCTCCGGGCGGCTTGCCGATCGACATTGGGGTCGTTGTCAATAATGTGCAGACCTTGATCAATTTAGCTGATGCGCTTGAGGGTAAACCAGTTATCACTCGAACCCTTACGGTGACAGGGGCCGTCAAATTTCCGAAGACGGTGACTGTCCCGATCGGTGTCACGCTGCAGGGTGTACTCGATTTAGCAGGAGGGCCGTTGGGCAGCGGAGTAGCCTATCTTGAGGGTGGGCCGATGATGGGTAAACTTGTCGCAGATCTGAATAAGCCTGTGACCAAGATTACGGGAGGGCTTATAGCCCTTCCCGCAGATCACCCACTCATCCTGAAACGCCAAATGTCGCTGCAAGCAGTGTTGCGTATCGCCCAAACCGTCTGTGAGCAATGTTGTTATTGTACTGACCTTTGTCCCCGTCATCTCATAGGCCACGAATTACCTCCCCATCTTATTATTCGTGCCGTCAGTTATAATCGACTCGGTGATCCCCAGGTTTTAAACAGTGCCTTAACCTGTTCAGAGTGTGGCGTATGTGAAGCATATGCTTGTCCAGTGGGCATTTCGCCGATGCGTGTGAATCGAGCGCTTAAAGCAGAACTTCGCTCGAAAGGGGTAAAGTATGGGGGGCAATTGGGCGCTGAACAGAGTATGGCTAAGTCGCGCTTAATTCCTTCCTCACGCCTTGTCGCTCGCTTGGGAATCAAACCGTGGTATGTCGAAGCTCCCTTCAAAGATGTTTCCTTTGAGGCTCAACAGGTCCATATTCTTTTAACCCAACATATTGGTGCTCCGGCGATACCCGTCGTACAGAAGGGTGATAGCGTAACCGCAGGGCAGCTTCTGGGGGAAATACCCGAAGGTAAGCTTGGCGCAAGAGTCCATGCAAGTATTGCAGGTACTGTTGTCAACGTAACAGGACAAGGTATTCTTATCCAGAAAGGTGGGAGGCACGTATGATTCATGCCATCGGTCTGGTCGAGTTGAGCTCGATCGCCAAAGGAATTGAAACTGCTGATATCATGGAGAAAACGGCCGATGTGAGCATCTTGCTGGCCAAGACCACTTGTCCGGGAAAATATATTATCCTCATCGGTGGGGATGTTTCCTCTGTGGAACAATCCGTACGCGCAGGAATAGAGCTTGGTGCCGGAGTAGTTATCGACTCCTTTGTTATTCCCAATGTGCACCATACTATTATTCCAGCGATCAGTGGGGCAACTGAAATTTCGGTGTTCAAAGCTATTGGGATCATTGAGACGTTTTCAGTTGCTACACTGATCGAAGCTGCCGATGCGGCGGTCAAAGCTGCCGAAGTTGAACCGGTACGGCTTCATTTAGCTTATGGGATTGGCGGCAAAAGTTATACTGTTCTAACAGGTGAGGTCGCTGCGGTTAAGGCAGCGGTAGCGATCGGGAGTCAAGTGGCTGCTGACAAAGGGTTTCTCGTTCAAGATGTTGTCATTCCTCGCCCTGGGAAACAATTACTAGCTCAATTAGTATAGGTAGACATTCATGCCGCTCTGTAGCACCAGAAGAGAATAAAAAGGTTAGGGTCGTGTAGCTTATCGCACATCCACTCACTTAGCGCTCCAGGGCTAGCTTTCTTGCTTCCGTAGGAGCTCTGCCAAACCTCTTGGTAATACCTGAAGTGAACCACTGGCGTCGCTAACCTACGGAAGCGTCATGCGCCTTACCGCCCCTCCACGAAATCGTTCATTCCTGTGCGAGAAGCTACGCTTGTGGGCTTTTTTTAGTCATTCTGCTGGGGTTTTTCAGAGTGGAGACGAGGGAGGTGTTAAAGTGAAACGTTTAATTACAGCGCTCGATCTTCGGGGGATGATCGGACACGGGGAAAAGACGCTCGTTGTCCCTAAGGATTCAATCTTTTCTCCCTCAGCGCAGGACTTGGCGAAAGAGTTAAGCTTGGAAATCTGTCGTCAGGGAAGTGTTACCCATGTGATGCAGCATCCTGAGGCAGCGCAGCCTCCATTGGCAGCTGAGGCTAAGTCGGCTGACGCTGAGTGTCAAACAGGCGCAGTGGGTGGGGCGAAGGAAACGGATATTCGCGCGCTTGTCAGTAAAGTTCTTACGGAGTGTCTAAAGCCCGCGTGTGCGGAACCGAAGGTCACGCATGTTAAGGGTCAGGAGGTAATCATTCCTGCCTTTGACCAAGCTCCACCAGGGCAGAAGATCGGGATGGTTGATGTGGTAACCTCAAGAGAGGGCAATCTTGGGGCGGGATTTATGACCTATGAGCGCTCTAAGCTTCCTTGGCACTTAACCTATGATGAGGTGGACTATGTTGTTGAAGGTGAGTTCCACTTAGAAGTCAATCATCAGCTCATCAAAGGAGGACCTGGGGATGTAATCTATATCCCCAAGGGTTCCCACGTAATTTTTGGTTCTCCCAGTTATACGAAGGTCTTTTATGTCACGTATCCTTCAAATTGGGCAGAGCTATCTGGGAATCAGTGAGGTGATGATCTTTGGATTTAGAAGCATGCAATACGTTGATCCGAACCTTTGCTGAGGTGATTGATCAGCCAGTGCCCACCAGGGGGAAGGGCAAGCGCACGCTTTATACCGGTATTGACTTAGGGACAGCTTACATCGTGCTTGCCGTGGTAGATGAACAAGGGCAGCCATTGGCTGGCGCTTATCAGTTTGCTCAAGTCGTTCGGGATGGTTTGGTCGTTGACTATAGCGGAGCCGTGCGAATTGTGAAAAAGCTCAAGCAAGACGTCGAAGAGCAGATCGGAGAAGAACTGCTTTTGGGAGCGGTGGCTTATCCACCTGGAACAGGGGTAGCGGATAGCCGTACCATCAAGTATGTGGCTGAAGCGGCAGGTTTCGAAATCATCGGGTCTGTGGATGAACCCTCGGCAGCGAATACGGTTTTAAGAATCGAGAATGGGGCTGTTGTGGACATCGGGGGTGGAACTACAGGAACGGCGGTGATTAAAGACGGTGTTGTCGTCCATGTCGATGATGAACCGACAGGGGGAACGCAATTTAGTCTTGTCATCGCCGGAGCAAGAAAAATTCCGTTTGAAGAGGCTGAGAAAATAAAAAAAGACCCTATCTACGAGGATGAACTTTTCCCTGTCATTAAATCCGTAATGCAGAAAGTAGCGACCATTATTCGCTCACATTTGCAGGGATATGAAGTCGAGGCTGTTTATCTCGTTGGGGGTACGAGCACCAACAAACATATTGGCAAGGTTATTGCGGAAGAAACGGGTTTTCCGATGATCACGCCCCTCCATCCCTTTTTAATTACTCCTTTGGGCATTGCTCTCTACGCGCGGCAGGTTAACGTTTAAGCGAATAAGAGCATAGGGACAGGTCTCGAAGAGAATTGCTCATTCGAGGCCTGTTCTTCTTTTTCGTGATAAAAAATAATTACACCTCTGCCCATTGTGCAGTAAAATAAAGGTGATGAAGCCCAACACAGAAAGAGAAGTAAATCTTGCATATTCTCTACTTCACTCGACCCAGGTTTGCTTCATTTCGCCCAAGTTTACTTCATTCCGCCAAAAGATATTTAATTAAGAGAAGGAATTTCCGTGCGAATGACGAAATTTTAATATAGAAAACTGAATTTTTAAAAAGTGGTGATGCTATGCAGGATAAACGTACAGTACGCAAAATCGCCTTAGCCTTGAGGGCTACGCTAACGGAGGAAGAACGCAGACTAAAGAGTCGAAAGATTCTCGAGTTGATAAGCGCGTTGCCGAAATTTCAACAGGCAAAGACGATTATGGTTTTTTTAAATTTTAGGGATGAAGTCAATACAAC
>Ga0255336_101370_pt1 | contig 18028 bp, 15 predicted proteins | sample MeOH1_35cm_T3_17_FD_189102 | JGI IMG/M metagenome (GOLD analysis project Ga0255336, IMG submission 189102) | Sandy soil microbial communities from University of British Columbia, Vancouver, Canada - MeOH1_35cm_T3_179 | ecosystem: Engineered > Artificial ecosystem > Sand microcosm > Unclassified ...
CATGAACAGGCAAACCGCCAGGACCGATGCGGCGGCCAGCAGCGTACAGCCGCGCCGCGTCAGGCGCCGTGCAATCAGCCAAGCGCTCGCGGCGGCCGAACTCCAGACGGCAGGCAGGAAGACATAAAGCAGGGCCACATGCGGCGGAATGCCGGTCAGCCGGACAAGATGCGCCGTCGCCTCGGTGGCGCCATAATGGTACCCCATGGTCTCATCGGCGAAGGGCAACAGCACCGGCGGCATCTGATGCGAGGTGAGGAGAGAACGGATCAGGGCAAGATCCGAAGACAGATCAGCCGAGAGCATGAAGGACGGAAAGGCGCCGCGGCCGCCGATCCAGCCACAGAAGAGGACATAGCTCAGGGGGAGTGTTAGGACGACGATTGCGGTGATGGGCCATGCGGCGGATATCGTCGCCGACCTAGCTTCCCCGGTCGGCCGATAGCCGGTTGCCGCGGCGTCGATACGGTGATTCGGCTTCTGAAACCTTCCACGGTGCAGAATCAGCAAAGTGACGCCAGCCAGCAAAAAGATCAGCTCTGCAAAAATATCCGGGAGGCCGAGACGGTTCAGCACCATATCAGCGCCACCAAGCGCAGCGAGTCCGGTTCCGCTGGCGGCAACCCACTCTGCGAAGCCCAGCTGGCCTGTCATGCGTCGCAACACGATGGCAAAAGGCAGCGCCGCCAAGGCCAGATCAGCCAGCACGACTGCTGCATGCAACCAGCCGATCTCGGCATTGATGGCAAACCAGATATAGGCCATGCAAGCCGCCAAGAGCGGCGCGACGAGACGACTGGATCGATCTTGTTGGAGTGTTAGCGAAGTCACGAACCGGTTCCTCGATATGGCGTATAAAGCGCCTTTGATCAGTGGATGTAGTGCAGGTCAGTCGGCCAGCAGACGCTAGTTACCTGGTGGCAACCGTTCGCTCCACTAAAGCGAGATATGCCTCGGCCGATGCTTTCCAGGAAAAGTGCCGTTCGACTTTTTCTCTGCCGGCAGTGCCCATGGAAAAACGCAGGCTTTCACTGGTTGCCAATCGGAGGAGCGCTGCTGCCAACGAAGCATGATCCTCCATCGGGACAATCAGACCTGTTTCATCCGATGTAACTAATTCCTCAATGCCTGGCACAGGGGTAGCGACGACTGGCAGGCCACTGGCCATTGCCTCCAAGACGGCATTAGGCATCCCTTCATCGCGGGACGGGAAAGCGAAGATATCGGCTTGGCGATACAGCTCCGGCAATTGCGTCCGATCGACCCAGCCGAGAAAATCGACTTGTTCGGCGATCGATAATTGCCTGGCAAGGTCGAGCAAACTGGATTTTTCAGGGCCGTCACCGACGATTACCAGTCTGATTTGCGCACGTTGTGGTTCCACGATCGCGGCGAAGGCGCGGAGAAGAACATCGATCGCCTTCTGATAATGGAGCCGTCCGACGGTCAAAATACAGATGGAACCGGATTCTGGACGCGCTGGTGACGGTCGGAAGATCTGGGTATCTACCCCATTCTTGATGATGCCGATCTCTCGATTGGCCGCGAAACGTTCGGCCAGTGATGCCAAACCTTTGCTATTGGCGATGATCGCTGCCGCCGATCGCCAGACGATTCGGGACAAAGGGGCGGTCAGGTTATGATAAAGCGACAGAGAAGCCGGCAGGTAGCCCGGCACATCTCCGCCCCGCAGCGAGATAATGTAAGGGATCCCCCGAAAGACCTTCAAAATATAGCTTATCGGCCCACAAGGCAGGCCGAAGAAAGCGATGGTGACTTGGGCTTTCGTCTGTCGTGCCAGCGCACCTGCGTGAAATAATGCGGACAGCATAAAGACAAACATTTCCAGGACGTTGCTGCGATCTGCATGACGCCGCAGACTGGGAATCCGCACGACGGTAAATCCGTGCATTTCTTCCGTATGGGGCTGGTCGCGAAAACGCGCCGTCAGGATGGTGACATGAGCACCCAGTTCGGCCCAGTATCTCGCAAGATTAAGGGTTGCCGTACCGGCGCCCCCCCCGATCGGAGGAAATTCATAGTTAATGACAAGAACTCGCCTGCCGCCCAAATCGACTTCCACAACCATAAACGCGCGTAAATCCCGCCATGCTATTGCAGGCTTCTTTTAACGCCGTCAAGAGACCCCAGGAAAAGAGCAAAGGTTGCCCACTAGACGATGTCAGCTTAGGAAACCTATAAGTCCCTGTGGTTTCCTGCCGAGACGAGCCCAATGAGTGCAGATAAATGAGTCTAGCAAAATTCTGGACGGAACTGAACGATGCGACAATCGGTTCACCACGGTACTGGGACATCGCTATTCAAAACCGCTCAATCTGGCTTGAGTTGGCACCAATAATCGCTGCTCACGCGGCCGGAGAGATATTGGATATCGGCGCCGGCCGCTTGGCTTGGCGAGGGGCGCTCCGGGCAAGTGCCGTAACCTATACGTCGGCCGACATGATACGGAGCCACCCTGAGTTGGATGTCGTTGCGGATCTCACGGGTGAGCTGCCGTGGCCGACCGCGTCCTTCGATACACTTTTTTGCTGTTCGGTACTTGAACATCTGCTTGATTTCGATCGTGCTCTTGCCGAGATGCACCGCATCCTTCGACCCGGTGGGAAGCTCATCTTATCGGTTCCCTTTCTCTATTATCGACACGGGGATCCCTACGATTACTTCCGATTCACCGGCTATGCATTGAAAGAGCTCGCTCGACGTCATGCATTTGATCTCCTGAAAATCGAGTCGACAGGCGGTCCTGGCGAGATCGTTATCAACCCCGCATCCATTTTCCTCAATGTTGTCTGGTATCGATTGGGGCTGTCCGTATTGATCTCGCCGACCACACGGCTACTGACGGTTTTGTCTGGATGGCTGGATCGCAAGCTGGACAGGGACCATCGCTACGCAACCAACCATATCGCCGTCATGGTCAAAAGAGAGAGGGCCGAAGGGCGCAGCTCTTGATGACCGGAGATATCCTCCCGTGACGAGATTTTTAGGCAGGCAATCTGTGCTGATCTGCCAGTTGATTGCATCTCTGGTGCTGATTGTCTGGCTGGTCTATCTCGCAAATCCGCGCGTGCTGTTGGAAACGGCGAAGCAGATTGCTCCTGGAGCATTTGTCTTGTCTCTCATCGTCCTGGCCGCGGCGCATGCTCTGAGCGCTCTCCGGTTACAACTGGTGTTGAGGGCGATGAGCGTCCAGGTTTCCCTTGGTATGTCACTTGCTTTGACCTGGCTGGGATTATTTACCAGCAATTTCCTTCCCAGCTCGATCGGCGGTGATGCCGTGGTTGCTGCCGTTCTTCACCGGCGACAGCAGAAACTCGGGGCCATTCTCACAGGCATTATTCTGAATCGCTTGGCCAATCTCTGCGCGCTTGTCATGTTGCTACCGATCGTACTTGTGGTCGATGAATTGGCGGTTTTGCGTCCGGTGGCATTCAAGCTGCTTTTCTGGCTCGTGGTCGCGCTGGCAGTCGCGATCACGCTAGTCTTCGTCATTGCCAAACTTGTCCATTCGACGAACAAGTTAGTAAGAGTGATATCAGGTCTGCTTGGCCGCTTATATTCCCTGCTGCAGGCGGCCGCGGCGGCGAAGGCTATGATGATTGCCGCTTTGGCGATATCGCTGCTGGTCATTCTTGGGGGCGTGTCTGCGACGGCCGTCCTCGCCCAATCGCAAGTCCCCAGCACAAGTTATTGGTCGATCGTCGGAATCGTCTTAATCCTGCAGATCGTGCAACTCGTGCCGATAACGTTTAACGGAATCGGCCTTCAGGAATCTGCGGCGACATTTTGTTTGATGCAAATTGGCTGGCCACTGCACGAAGCTGTTGCGCTTAGCCTCGCAGTTCGCTTGATCACAATCGCCATATCCCTGCCGGGACTCTTCCCGTCGATCGCCTTCATGAGGCGGCCCGCCAGCACGCGATAAGTACCGTATCGAGACGCGCACCTGTCGTCTCACGACGGCGTGGTGGGGCCTAACTTAGTTTCCTCGCGACAAGTATAACGGGCGTTTCCCAGTGCAACCGTTTTGCGATAGTGAGACTGAGGTTGACGATCCGAAGCTTGTGAAGCAGTGAGACCACTCGTCCCGCCAATGCGAGTGATGCAAAATTCGGCGTGGTTTGTTGCAAGACACGCTGTTCAAAGAGAGACCAACCCCAGTCAATGACCTCCATCTTCCCAGTATGGCGATCCATCCATGCTTTCATGTGATGGTGATTTATCAGGTTGAGTGTATCGACGTAGCTCGGATCCCGCCCGAGCATTCGCACATAAAGCTTACCCAATCGCCGCGAAATATTGGGTATCCATAGAATGCCGTAATGCCCCTCCCACCAGGAGCCGAAATTCGGTACGACGATGTGCAGCACACCACCCGGTCGCAACACACGGATCGCTTCATTTAACGTCTTTTCCGGGTCAGCGACATGCTCCAGCACATTCGAGGAATGCACGACGTCAAAACTGTTGTCGGGAAACGGTAGGGCTTCACCCGTAGCGTCAACTACGCAATCTGCCGGTAAGTGGAAACGACTTAACATTTCGCGACATACCGCGAGATTGGCCGAAAATTCGCCCAGACTCGGTTCTACGCCATGGAAATTCAGCCCGTACGCCGCGCGGCCGCGAACGATCAATGCGCCGCAGCCCGACCCGATTTCCAGAATTTGTTTTCCCTCAAGGGACGTCCAATCTCGCAGCGCACGGATCTGCAAATCCGCGCGCAGATCGGATAGCATGTCCTTTACGATTTTCCCGACAGGCAAAGAGCTGACACGGCCCGCAAAACCGGTTTCCAAATATCCTTTTTCAAGCAACGACATCCACTTCGCAAAGTTCTCATCAGCTTCGATCAGTGGAGCGGCGAAAGGAGGGGATGCGTCCATATGCATTTCGTTGGTTGGGGACATATAAATGCTCTTCACTGGCGGCACTTGAAGCCCTAGCGCCAACCAAAATCGCGCCCAGGGCTCCTGCAAATTCGCCGAGCAACAGTAATAAGCAGCAAATTCGAGGCAGCTCAGCGAGACATGCCCCCTGTATCATAGCCGCAATCATCCGGCCAGTTTATATCTCCCAAGAAGATGCCCTTCAGGCGAGCAACAGCTTTAAATAGCAATTCTAGTGTTGGCAATGCACAAAATTCGGTGACGGTTAGATCACGCTTGAATTAAAGTGGGCCCCATGCTGGAAGAGAGGCGATATAGTTCCGAGCGCGGAATTGGCCCTCTGATCAGATAAGGTGCCATGGAACATATGTTGGACGTCCAGATGCAACCAGTACTATCGATCATCGTGCCGGTCTATAATGAAGAGAGAAACCTTCCCACCTTATATGCTCGGTTGGTCGAGGCCCTCGACAAGACTGGGCAGAACTATGAAATCGTGCTGGTGAATGATGGCAGCAAAGATAAATCCTGGCAAACGCTGACGGAACTGGCGGCACAAGATAGTCGTATTAAAGTCATCGATCTGCGGCGTAATTCAGGTCAGACGGCTGCCTTGATGTGCGGCATCGATCACTCCGTTGGCTCAATCATCATCCCGATCGACGCGGATTTGCAAAATGATCCGGCAGATATTCCTCGGCTCCTGGAAAAATTGAACGAAGGATATGATGTCGTATCCGGCTGGCGCCAAAATCGCAAAGACGCAAGATTTCGCCGTACACTCATCAGCAACGCAGCAAATTATGTCATCTCCAAGATTTCGGGAGTCAAGCTGCGCGATTACGGATGCTCACTCAAAGCTTACCGCCGTGAGGTGCTTGACGGCGTTCGACTATACGGCGAGATGCATCGCTTCGTGCCAATCTATGCATCGTGGATGGGCGCGCGCATTACCGAGGTTGCCGTCAATCACAGCCCCCGGCTGCATGGTCAATCCAACTATGGTCTCGAACGAATTCTGAAGGTCATCCTCGATATTCTAGTAATAAAATTCATGGACCGCCATTTGGTGAAACCGATCTATGTTTTTGGCGGACTTGGTTTTGCGGCGATATCACTCTCATTTCTATGTCTGCTTTGGGCCTTTTGCCTGAAGTATATTGAGGGAATTTCTCTTATCCAGACGCCGTTGCCGCTGTTATCTGCAATGGCCTTTCTGGCAGGCGTCATGGCCATCTTATTGGGCATCGTGACCGAGATTCTGGTGCGAACATATTTCGAATCCCAAGGTAAGCGCGCCTATCTGGTAAAAGCCACACGCAATCTACCGGTACCCCAGAAATCCGGCGTCGATTAACAACATTGTTGAGAGTGTGGTATGTGCGGTATCGCGGGATTCGTTGGTAAGTCGGCACCGGAAGTTGCCCAGCGCATGGGAGCGGCGCTGCGTCACCGTGGTCCAGATGATCAAGGTATCTGGGCGTGCCCTGAAACAGGCGTTCATCTTGTGCATCGACGCTTATCCATCGTGGATATCGGTGGAGGCCATCAACCGATGTGGGATGCGGCACACGAAATCGGGATCATCTTCAACGGCGAAATCTATAATCACGTCGATGTCAGGCGAGAGCTTATGATGCGCGGTCATAAGTTTCAGACCGATCATTCCGATACTGAAGTCCTCATCGAAGGCTATCGCGCTTGGGGGGAAGAGGTCACAAAACATATCGACGGCATGTGGGCCTTCGTACTGATCGATCGACGCCGGAAGAAACTGTTCCTGAGCCGAGACCGGTTCGGTGAAAAGCCACTCTATTATTCCCATGGAAACGGTGTTTTCGCTTTCGCCTCGGAGCTGACTGCGCTCTTCGAACACGATGGTGTGCGACAGGATATATCTCGACTGTCTCTGGCAAAATATTTTTCACATGGATATGTGCCGGCGCCCCGCACGATTTTTGATGGGATTTACCAACTGTCGGCGGGTCATTCGGCTAGCCTCGATTTGATATCCGACAAACTCGATATCGTGCGTTATTGGTCATATGTGATAGATCCGATGCCCGAGACCTCGCTGGCCTCGGAAGGCCGACTCGCCGAAGAGTTGCGTGAGATTTTGCAACGAACGGTCAAAGAAAGATTCATGGCCGACGTTCCAGTTGGCCTATTACTGAGCGGCGGGATCGATTCCTCCGCCATCGCCTGTCTGGCTGCCGAGCAGGGCGTTCCTCTCCAGACCTTCAGTATCGGGTTCGCAGAGGCAACTTTCGATGAGTCAGTCTATGCCGCGCAGGTCGCCAAGCACATCGGCGCCCGGCATGTCGTGGATGTATTATCCGTGGAGCGCGCGAGTGAGTTGGTTGAGGAAACACTTGCCCACCTTGACCATCCGATGGCCGATCCTTCACTGCTCCCTTGTGATCTCTTGTTTCGACATGTCGGACAGCATGCCAAGGTGGCGATCGGTGGTGATGGCAGTGACGAACTATTTGCCGGCTATGAAACATTTAAGGCTCTTAAGTGGGCGAAGCTCTATGAGCAAGTTGTTCCGAAATCGTTGCATCGCCCGCTTGAATTCATCGCAGGACTATTGCCGATCTCACATAACAACATGAGCTTCGACTATAAGCTGCGACGCATGCTTCAGGGATTGCAGCTTGGACCGCGACTTTGGAATGCCGGCTGGCTTTCCCCCGTCAATACATCGCAGTTGGCGGCGCTGGGGCTTGGTGGATTCTCCGTAGAAGAGATTTATAGCGAATCTATTGCAGCCTGGGAGGCATGCCCGCAGGGTGATCTGGTCGGCAAGACCAGCCAGTTTTATGTCAACCTCTATCTGCAGAGCGATATTCTGACCAAAGTCGATCGGAGTAGCATGATGCATTCTGTCGAATGCCGTGCGCCCTTTCTTGGCCTGTCATTGTCGGAATTCGTCAGACGGTTGCCCAGCAGTTACAAGCTTCGAGGACAGACGACCAAGTATCTCTTAAAGAAGGCCATTGCCAAAGACTTGCCGGCCGATATCCTGCAACGATCCAAAAAGGGATTCGGCATCCCGCTGGGCAAATGGCTGAGCGAAGGACGGTTATCGTTTTCGGGGCAACAACTGTCAAAGGTCGTGGATCGCCAATTTCTAGATCGCTTGATGCAGGAGCACCAGGAACAGAAGGCCAATCATGGCTCGACATTGTGGGCGGCGATCGTCTTGGATCGCTTCTTATCCCGCAAGCCCGATTGGCATGTTGTTGCCTAGTCCAACTGCCGCCTCTGAGGATGTGTTTAGCTTTGCATGAAGATAATCCGGCTATCTATTGCTTAATGCGATACAGGACGTAATCTGCGTTTGCATATATGCGTTCAAATGTTTTCGGAACAGGATATAGCGTTCGGACGGCTGCGAAATAGCTACTATAGGAACGATGCAGTGGTAGTTCCTCGGGGCGAAGCTTGCCGTCCAATACTTCCGAGTTGAATTGGAGTCGTTGGCGACGCTTGGTGACGTCACCTCGGAGGACCGAGGTTTGCCAACTCGAAAAGTAGAATTGTCGTTCTGATATGAGAGATAGATCGTTCCACCCCTCCAAGCGCGCCTCTGTATCGCCTACTTGATCAGTAAAAATGAGCGCATCTTCCGGCGTTCTTTCTCGAACATTTTTCCACAGGTCGTATAATTTAGTCGAGACGACCTTCCGATCATGCCTGCCGAGACGCAGATCCCCGTTCGCCTGAGCAATGACACTTAGCATCGCAACTGCCGCCAAGGCATATCGCCAGCTGTTGCTGGAACTGATCCAAGTCCGAAGTGATCTGATCTCTGCGCTGGATGATGCTGCTGGAAGAAGCAGTTGGATCATGGCGCCACCCAGCGTCAATTCCCAAATCAGTGTAAATTCCCAGCCGCCCGGATCGCGCATGAAATGGCTACACGAAACCAAAAGCGCCGCCACGCAAAATAGCCAAAACGTGGCGGATCGGTGCCAATTTTCAGTGACGGGATTTATGATAAGCCAACCAGCTATCAAAATGAAAGCAGAGGTCGCTGTCGGGATGAAAATATACGAATACAAGAAATATAGGGAAACGCCGCCTAGTACTGCGAGAAACAACCCGATGTGACGCAGTCGAGCCGCGCCGAAAGGCAACAAGAATAGGCCGAATTCCATCGTGAAGGCAGGCAACGTTTTATAAATAGCCTTGAGCAAGCGTGTTCCTTTGCCAAACCACATATGATGGAATGTATGAAAGCTCGTCGGCCCAAAGTCTGTCGCAGATGCAAATGAGAGAAATTTCTTGCCGTAGATGCCGAGCAAGAGCAGACAGAAAATTGCGATCAAGACAGCGCTGCTGATGAGAATCCACAAAGCTGTCCGGGATCTCTCCTGTCGTGCTTTTATCCAGAAGCAGAGCAAAGCATAGCCACCAAATACGGTAACGGGCATTACCTTTGATATGGCAAAACTCACAACGATCAGGGGAATTAGTACGTAGTAAAACTCGATCCGTTGATTCCCGCGCTCAACCAAATATAGGGCAATGAGTGCAAGTGGGATGGCAAAGGCATAGGGGGTCGTCTCCACAATCCAGCTTGGATACAGCGTTGCGGCGCATAGCATTAAGATGATTAGGCATGTCGTACCCAGGCTGAGTGGGGCGCAACTCAGGTTGATGCGATATCGATACATGCATGAGACGGCGTAGCTGATGCCTATAAAGAAAAAGATCGTCACCGACGTCGTCAGAAACAGCGATATTTCAAAACCGGGCAGGTCATCGAAGGCAAAGGCCAGAAAAGGCCCAAGCATATTGAAGTAGGTGAAATGCTCTCCCTCTACCGCATGGAGAAAATAAGGGTAAATGCTGATCTTCAGCGAATGATAACTTGCAACATAGAAGACCAAATCTCCGATATCGATAGTGCCATTGGGTATCTCGCTTGGCGTTCGCCATAAGAGTCCGAAATGGACTGCCAATGAGATTCCAAGGATATAGACAATCGTTATCGTCAAGCAATTATCGCGCATGAACTCCATCGCCTGAGCGATGTATTTGGTGCCTATCCTTCGCAGGACATAGGCCAGTCTGAAAATGGAAAATCCGAAAATAAGACAAAGGATTGTCGCGCTGCCGCCGCCATAGATCCGCACCAGGATGCAGGTTGCGAGCCAGATAACGAGGCCAATCGGAAGGCTCAGCAGCAAACGGTCAGTTGTCGTCATCCCCCAATGCGGCCGAACGAAAGTCAGCGCTGCCAAGCCGGACATCACAACGCCGCCGAAGAGTACGGTGCCGAAGATGGCGTGCCATAAGACTATCGCGAGCAGCCCGGGCACGGAAAGATCGGGGACGTCGGCATTGATGGGCGAGGTGACGCCAACGCGTATCAATGACAGCCACACGCCGATAAAGCCTGCCCCTGTGATTGCAAGTGCCTTGAAGGCAAACAGCAAATGTTCGGTGCGAACCTTAATGTGGGGCATGGTCACTTCTAGGGGGCTGCTAGTTCAATTCGGTGCGATCCTTCACGGGAGCCGGTAAATGGCATATTCGCCATTGTCATAGATGAGCTGGAATGTTTCTGGGTACGCGTTGCCGCTCCGTATGGCGGCGAAGTAACCGCTATAGCTACGCCGCAAGCGCAATTGCTCAGGGGGTAGCTTTCCACTGATTACAGCTTGGTTCGTATCCAACTGCTCATGCAGTGCGGTCGAATCACCTCTGAGGCGTGATGCCTGCCAAGTGGAGATATAGAATTGACGTTCTGCAATCAGTGAAAAGTCGTTCCAACCTCCTAGGCGCGTTGGCTCATCGCTTGTTTGGTCAGTGAAAATAAGTGCGTCAGCAGGGGTTAACTGCCGAACATTGACCCATAGATCATAGAGCTTGGATGATACCAGCTGTGGATGAAAGCCATAATATCGCAGGCGGAATCTCAAATCTCCTTCAGCATGTGCGAAAACGCTTATCAACAACGTGACAGGCACTGCATATCGCCATGCATCGCCGATTTTCGACGTCCAGTGTCGCTGGTGACTAATGAAGTAAGAAGCGCGTGGTTGAAACGATATTAATGCTAAAGCGCCGCCGAATGTGACGACCCAGATGACTGTAAATATCGCCAAACCCGGATCATAGAACAGAAAGCAATACAAGAGTAAGCAGGCAGAAAGCATTAGAGTAGGTAGAGCATTGTCGGAACGTTTGCTCAAATCAAGCAAAAGCCACCCTGCCATTACGATGAATGCTGCCACACCGGCGCCATTAAATAGGAATGAATGTGTGAGATAGAGAACAACGCCAACGGCGGTGGCGGCGAGAAGTGGGTAGCTTCTCAGGCGCCATGCACAGAACGGCAATAGGATCAGGCCGATATCCATTGCCAAACTCGGTGATACGCGCAGGAAATAGTTGAGCCATTTCCCACTATAGTCCAGGAGTCTCTTTAACACCTTGTGATGCAAATCAGGTAGTTCAGGAAATGCCTTGCTTTGGATCGTATGCAGGCTGGGAGGTCCGAAATCAGCGCTTGTGGAAAATGCCAAAAAGTTTGGCCCGAATTTCATGAGCATGAATGCAGAGAAGGCGGCCACCAAAATCGCGCCGAGAATTAGAATCGTATACGCGGCCTTTGATCTGGTTTCCTGGACTTTCACCCAGAGACAACAGGCAACATAAGTGCTGAATGTAGTGACAGCGACAATTTTGGATATTGCGAATGCAACGAGGGTAAGAGGCAGCAGGACATAGAGAAAACCAACTCGCTCTTTACCTCGGCTTGCTAAATAGATGATGGCGAGGCCGAGCGGAAAGGCGAAAGCATATGGCGGGCTCTCTACAATCCAGCTGGGATAGCGCGTAGCGGCACATAGCAGCAATATGATGATGCACTTGATATTGACATCAAGGGGAGGGTAGCCAGCGATATCGCGATAGCGGTGTATCTGAGCAAAAATAAAGCAGCTTGTCAGAAAGAAAAAGAAAGCGACCGAACTGGTTAAGAACAGCGAAATTTCAAATCCAGGTAAGGTGTCGAATGAAAAAGCAAGAATGGCGGCTATTTGATTGACCGGCAGAGAAGATTGCTCGCCCTCGATGCCGAGGGCATACAACGGGTAAATATTAACCTTGAGGGCATGATAATTCGCCACATACACGCTTAGATCGCCGAGATTCAGCGTACCGTTGGCAATTTCGCTCGGTAGCCGCCAGAGCAGACCGAAATGGGCGCTAAATGCAAGGCCGAGAACGTAAATGAGCAGCAGCGTCTTCCAATGAAGACCACTAACTGATATCGGCGCGAAATCGGTTGTTCCAACCAGCGGCCGAAGAATGTGCGGCAACCTAAGAGCGGCAAAACCAAAAAGTACGCCAAGGATGAGAAGGCTCCCGCCTCCAACGATCTGCACTGCCGCACAGACGACAATCCAAAAAAGCAGGCCGGTTAAAACACTCAAGATTGTTCGGTCGGTCGGAAGCAATCGCCAATGCTTGGGCAAGATGCTGAGTGCGGCCAGCCCTACCGCAATCACACCGACAAAAAGGATCGTGCCGAATACTGCATGTAGGAGAACGGCACCCAGAAGCCCAGGTGCAGACAGATCAGGGCTGGCAGCATTGATGGGGGGCAGCGCGCCGAAATGAATGAGCGCGAACCACATAATGAGCAGGAGGCATCCCATGACGACGGAAGCCTTCAGATTTATTTTCAACTTTTTATCAGTGCTTTCCTGCGTCACTCTAGCTTATCCCGAGGCCACGTTCAGAGTGCCGGCCAACTCCCCTAACTTTCCGGCTGCAGCTGTGGTCAGTCGCATTCTCCTGCACACCGCTGCAAGGCGGGCAGGGATAAGGCGACCAGACAAAACTGATGAATTAAAACTAAGCCTAATTCCACTTGTGCATGTAATGAAAGGGCGAACAGTTCGTCAAGCGGGAGCATCCGATGAAGTGACTCAAGCTGATCAACCTCCGGATAATCGATAGATCAATGACAGATCAATCCATAATCTCATGCGAATACCCGTTCTTTTTGCATAGAGCTCCGGACGGATTAGATCCGATTGTGCTCTGGCTCAGAAAATCGTGGAACGCAGGCGACCCCAGGTATTATCTGGCACGCCGACGATGAACATCAGTCGAAGTTCAAAATGCCATCGGCATGGTCATCGCATAAAAAAAGGGCCGGCCCATTCGGCGCCAGCCCTTTCCTTCCCCACTTTGCGGCGAGGAGTTACGCCGCCTCCGACTTCCGGTGATAGGCTACATGGCAGTGATGGGCGCAATAGGGCCGGCCAGGTTCCGCGGGTTCGCCGCAGAAATGGAAACCGGGCTGCTTGGGATCGCCGACCGGCCAGGAGCAGTTTTTGCCACCGGCATGGACGCGGCTGGATGATGAGGTGCCGCCACTCATGGCCGACATCCCCGAGGAGGATCCAAGGCCGCTTCTCGACGTCGCGCGCGGCTGCTGATTGGGTGTCGCCCCATGACCCGTCGCGGCGTTCGGCGGTAAGGTACCGGCTGCATGTGTCGAGGCTACAGCTGATGGCGTGGCATTTGCCGAGGGCAGGCCCGCCGCGGACGGGTTGCTGCCCGTCGTCGACAAGGGCGGGGCTGCCCGCAAGGGGCGTTCCTGGCGGCCTGCGCTGGTTTTCCGACGCGGCTGGGAATTGCCGCTGCCGGCTTCCCGTTTGATCGGCGATGGGCGCCCGGTCAAGCCCAGGCGATGTGCCTTGCCGATCACCGCATTACGCGTAATGCCGCCCAGGATGGCAGCGATTTGACTGGCTGTTTGGCCCTGGCCCCAGAGTTTCCTAAGGGTTTCGATCCGCTGTTCAGTCCATTCCATGGCGAGCCTCCTCTATCGGGTGGATGGCGCGAGATGTTGTATGGCGCCTATTTCACCCCACAACATGCTGAGAGGCAAGAGGTGGTATGCAGAATCTTGTGGATAGCTGACGATAATCCCCAAGATTTTGATGAGATGAGTAGGGATCGTGGTTAACGCTTAGTCAACCACAGCTAATTGACGGCTAAGGATCTCTATAATGTCGGCAAGAATGCGACCGGAGGCGAGCTGGCGGTTGCGGGACAACAGGACGTAATTCGCATCCCGATCGCCTTTCAGCACCACTTTATTGACAGAAAAAAGCGGCTGTTCCTGACTTCGGCGATAAATCGAGAAAACAGCCATATTGCCTCGATGATCGATGGCATAATCACGCCATACTCCCCGCCCGACCTGCCGACTATAGATTGCCAGCAACTCATTGAGATCGGCGCGATTGAAAAATACCCGCCGGCTCTTGCGTTGGTAATCTGCGAGAAGAACCAGTTGCGCCATCTGCCTCCCGGACGGAATCTGGCTGTTGGGCCGGCAGCAATCTGCCCGATCTCATCATCGGGGGATCAATCGCCGAGTCGGGAGCAAGGCCCCGAACTGTTAATAGTCTTCCCCAAATTCCCGGCCGCGTCCAGCCCGTGGAACGGGCAGATTGTCATGGCTGCCGGGTCAAAGTCGCGGATCTCCAGCAGAAGGCAAATGACTCAGTGGATACGGATTTCCGAGCTGGCGGTGGGGTCGGGCTGGTCATAGCAGGTCACCTGAGCCAGATTCCGATAGCAGTAACCGGCATTATCCCGGTTCTCCGCGGCCTGCATCTGCGCCAGTTCTGCTGAGGTGAGGCAATATTTACCCGTCTGCTGATAGCGCAGAATATTGCAATCCTGACCGGTGATGGTCGAAATGAGGTTGTCTGACGCGGTCTTGCCGGTCTGATTGAGGCTACTGCCTTCAACCAGGCCATAAACGGCTCCGGCCGTCGTGATCTCGCAGCCGCCCAGAAGCAGAAGCGCGGCAGGGCCGATCACCCGCCAATAGGTGGTGCAGCGCAATTTGCGCCGGGCGCGGGAAAGCGGGTCATGACGACTTACTGGCATTGAGCGATCCTCGCGGAATGAAACTGGTCATCGCCAGAGGTTAAGCAAGAAACGTTCCAAGTTCGTAAATAAGGGCCATTTCAGCATAGCTGCCCGGCATGGCCCGCCCGCCCGTCACGCCGATAACAGGCCCCGATATCGGACTTTCTGCGATTTTGACGATGGCGGGCTATGTCGCTATGTTAGCGCGCAAATTTGCAACCAAGCCGGTTTTATCCAGGCCTCGCGCCGGATGGATGACGGTGAAAACAGGGACCGGCCGCCGGCAGCGGCCGCAAGAGGTAAAGCGTGGCGGATATTTTCAATGAAATCGACGAGGAATTGCGCGCGGATAAGGCGCGGGCCTTCTGGCAGAAATACGGCAATCATCTGATTGCTGCGGCGCTGTTGCTGGTCCTGGCGGCAGCCCTCTGGTGGGGCTGGCAGCGCTATGATGATTATCGCCGGCAGCAGGCCAGCGTCGATTTCCTGAATGCCGTCCAGGCGGCCGCTCAGGACAATTCAACGGGCGCCGGCGCTCTCGATCGGGTGGCGGCGCAAGGCGGCGGTTATGGTGCCTTGGCGCGCTTCCAATTGGCCAGCAATGCGGCGGCCAAGGACCCTGCCAAGGCTGCCGATCTGCTGGCCTCGATTGCCGGTGACGACAAAGTCGATGCGCCGATGCGCGGCATCGCCGCGATCGAAGCCGGGCTTCTGAAGTTGCAGCTCAATAAGCCGGCGGATGCTTTGCAGGTGGTGCAACCGTTGACGGCGGAAGGCAATGCCTATCGTCTGTCGGCCTTGGAAGTCACCGGCCTGGCGCAACTGGCGGGTGGTGACAAAGCCAAGGCGCGTGACACATTCACCCAGTTACAGCAGGCGGCCTCGGCGCCGACCGGCGGCAGCACCGATATTGCTGCCCGCGCCCAGCAGATGCTGGATCGGCTACAGCAGTGAAAGCAACCGGTCCGGAACCGGACCGGTATTGTACCGACGCAGGCGAACCTGTGCGGTTTGGACAAAGGGATTTGGCGACCAGATGGGCGGCGCAATGAAGCGATTGGAATGGCGGGGAAACCGGCAGGTTAGCCGTGAGATGTCTGCTTGCCGACGATGGCAGGCGGCCATACGTGTGGGCCTTTTGGGGGCGGCGGCGCTGATTGCGCTGAGTGCCTGTGACCCGAGCAAGGTGCCGCTGCCGGGCGAGCGCGTTTCGGTGTTGCAGCTGGATCGCAGCTTGAATGCCGATAGCTCGCTGGCCGATGTGAAGGTGCGTCTGCCGAAACCCTATGCCAATCAGGATTGGCCGCAGGTTGGCGGCAATCAGACGCATGCCATGTACCATTTGCAGGCAAGCACCGCGCCGCTGAAAAAGATCTGGTCGGCAGATGTTGGTGCCTCGGCCAATGCCGACAACCGCTTGCTGGCAGAGCCCATTGTTGCCAATGGTATCGTCTATGCAATGGATTCAGAATCCGAGGTGACTGCCGTCGATGCGAAATCGGGTGATCGGCTGTGGCGGAAGGATCTGACGCCGGATGATGAGGATGACGACCTCTTCGGCGGCGGCTTGGCGGTTGCAGAGGGCAAATTGGTGGTCTCGACGCCATTTGCGAAAGTCTTTGCGCTCGATGCCAAGACCGGCAAGAAGATCTGGGAGTCCGACGCGCCTTCGCCGATGCGCGCCGCGCCGGCGGTGAGCGACGGCCGGGTCTTCGTCGTCACGCTCGACAACCAGTTGATCGTCTATGCGTTGGATGACGGTCGCCGGTTGTGGTCCAATGCCGGCGTGGAAGAAGCCGCCGGTCTGCTCGGTGGCGCAACGCCGGCCGTGCTTGGCAGCACCGTCGTGGCTGCCTATACGTCCGGCGATCTGCTCGCCTTCGACGTCGTCAACGGCCGCATTCTGTGGAGCGACAATCTCGCCGGCAAGACCAGGGGCGATTCGACGGCGACGCTGACCGATATCCGCGGCCGCCCGGTGATCGATCGCGAACTCACCATCGCCATCAGCAATGGCGGGGTCATGGCGGCGATCAATACCAAGCGCGGCGGGCGCATCTGGGATGCCAGCATCGGCGGAACGCAGAGCCCTTGGGTGGCCGGTGATTTCATCTATGTCGTGACCAACCAGAGCGAAGTCATCTGTCTGCAGCGTCAGGACGGACGTATCAAATGGGTGCAGAATCTGCCGCCTTATGAAGACCCGGAAAAGCACCGGGATCCGATCTACTGGACCGGGCCGGTGCTGGCCGGCGACCGTCTGCTGGTGACGGGATCTGACGGTTATGCCGTTTCGATCTCGCCCTATACCGGCAAGGTGATCGGCCAGGAAGAACTGTCGGGGCGCACGCATCTGCCGGCAGTGGTGGCGGATGGAACCGTCTATATTCTGACCGATGATGCCGATCTGATTGCACTGCGCTGATCGGCGCCGTGGCAAGCTTGTCGGCTCGCGAGCACCGAGCCTAGAAAGAAACGGGGATCATGCCCTTTACCGTTGCCATCGTCGGCCGACCGAATGTCGGCAAATCGACGCTGTTCAATCGCTTGATCGGCAAGCGGCTGGCCATCGTCGATGATCGGCCGGGTGTCACCCGGGATCGGCGCTATGGTGCGGCGCGCTTGGCCGATCTCGAGTTCACGGCGATCGATACGGCGGGCCTGGAAGACGTGCGCGATGACAGCCTGGAATCGCGCATGCGTGAACAGACCGAACATGCGGTCGAAACCGCGGATGTCGCTTTGCTGGTCATCGATGCCAGGGCGGGCCTGACTTCGGTGGACGAGCATTTTGCCCGCCAGTTGCGCAAGAGCCGCACGCCCGTCATCCTGGTTGCCAATAAAAGCGAAGGCCATGCCGGCCGGGATGGCGCGATGGAGGCGTTTTCGCTCGGCCTCGGCACGCCGATCGCCATCTCCGCCGAACATGGCGAAGGCCTGGGCGATCTCTATGACGCCTTGCAGCCTTTGATCGATGCCTGGCGCAACAAAACGGGTAAAGGAGGCGACGCGCAGGACGAGGCGGCAGCCTTGGAGGCCGCGGCGCAGCCATTGACGTTGGATGCCGAACTGGAGGCGCTGCCGGATGATTCCGTCGAGGCGCCGAGCCATCTGCAATTGGCCATCGTCGGACGGCCGAATGTCGGCAAATCCACCTTGATCAACCGCCTCATCGGCGAAGATCGCTTGCTGACAGGTCCGGA
>Ga0255336_101371_pt1 | contig 18024 bp, 11 predicted proteins | sample MeOH1_35cm_T3_17_FD_189102 | JGI IMG/M metagenome (GOLD analysis project Ga0255336, IMG submission 189102) | Sandy soil microbial communities from University of British Columbia, Vancouver, Canada - MeOH1_35cm_T3_179 | ecosystem: Engineered > Artificial ecosystem > Sand microcosm > Unclassified ...
TAACATGGGGTAGTTTCGGTGAGCGGTCAAGGTTATATTTCCATATAAATCGAAATAACAAATGCGCAGGCCGCTTTCCTGGTCCGGACGCTTACTCTTGTTGACCAGGTGCGGGAGCTGGATCGGGAGATTGCCCGCAATGATGATGCGGCAAAGCAAAAGGCCCCGCTCTTGGGAGGGGGCCTTTTATTTGGTTGCGGGGGCCTGCAACCAGCTTTGGTTAAACCTGGTAATTGAGATCTAGAAACGAGTGCCCTCGTTTCGAAGTGCTAAATTACTATAAAAGTTCAATTTCTCAATAACCTATCGGATTTCAGCTGCAACCGAGGATATTAATGAATAAGTCGCAACCCGCTACCGCCCGTCATCAACACCTACAACGGGGGTTGACCCAACGAGATGTCGCCGCCAAGGCAAATGTCGGAAAGCAGACAGTCGACAACCTTGAGCATGGAACCGGATCCGTGACCGTCCGCAAATTACAGGCTGTGGCCCTGGCCCCTGGTTTGGATATCCCGACTGCAATCCGGAATTCAGTTCGGTAACGCGACCCCATTTAGGCACACCGGCTCGCCGATATTGCCAGGAACCTAGGCTTCTGCCGGCGGGCCAACCGTCACCAAGAAAGTGCATTGTATGCGCGAGATACTCTCCGATGAATCCGGCTTCACCGGCGACGCGCTACTAGACCCTGACCCACCTACTTCGTAATCGCTTCAACCGGCATCTCCGACGACGAGACGAAATAGGAAAAATACCTTGAAATGCATGAAAGCCTGCGCTTGGAGGCCCCAACTGCCAGCTTTCCGGACGCAGGAAATTATCTATATCGTCGGATTAAAGATACGAATGGGGCATTGTTACACAGCAGAATTTTTGCCCTAACATTTGCGCTTTCCATGTAAGCATGCAACCCTGGCGCTATCGCATCCGCCTTGACACCTTCCGCTTCCCTCATAACTTTCGTTCCATCCCTTGCATTTATGTAGCTTCAAGTCTTCGACTCGTGCTTGAGAGCCGCGTTCAATCGTCAATCAAAGGACGCTTGCAGAAGATCAGAAGCGCGCAACGATCGGAACCCAACCACGACAGGGTTGAGAAGGCTGCCTGCCGGGCATTTACAACGGCGTATTAGTAATCGTAGATGACACCAATAATAGGTCGCGCGAATGACATGATTGGAATGTTCGGAGCTCCTTCAATCGCCTCAGTCATAATTACCACGGAGTTCCCGAGGCCACCGATCGTCTCGAACTGCCGCAAATAGGGAAGTGCCGAAGACACGGGCGCCCCAACCCGTTTCAAGATGCTCGTCCCATCATCAAGCGTCAGTGCGACAATCTCGCCCTCCATGGCCGACAGATCCGCAGCCAACAAAGCCTTGCCTCCAAGAATCATTTGCCCGGGAAGCGCGAGCGGCACTGCACTGTCTTCCCGCACACGATATCCGACCTCAATCGCCTCAAGTATAGCCTCACCACTTACCTCGATCGCCTCCTCGCGCCCCTTCGGTGGCGGTGTCTGGCTGAACAAGGCTCCAACGACACGGTGGACAGCAACCCCATGATCTTCGAAAGCAAGGGTAGGTCGACTATCACGCGGATCCGGCGATTCTGCAGCCAGTGAGAAGCCCTCACCGTTCCGGGGCCGTAGCAACCTCCTTGCGTACACCTGGGTTCCCCGCCTTGCCACGACAAGACTGTGGTCCCGAGCATTTGTCGGTTCCATCTCGACGATCGCAATCGCCCCCGACGGAATAGCAAACCCCATTGTGTCATGCCGGATATAGAATAATCCTTTGTCATCGAACCAAGTACTTGGAAACACCTCCAATTCGTCAGCCTGGCTTCCTCCCTCCGGGAGATGGCCCGTGAACGCTGCGATGTCCTGGCTAATGGGGATGCTGAATGTCGGTGCCTTAACCGACTGCAGCGGCACCACATTGCTTGGCACTTCAGTAGTAAGCGGCTCCCGCCACCGATATTGCCGAAATTCACCGTGAACCCGCTCGATCCCGCCACGCAACCGCTTCAGATCCACATCAACCTTTTCGACCTCGGCATAGCTGATGGAAGCCTTGTCGTGGTGCGACTGATTGAGAATCCGTCTTGCCTCAGCACCGGGCCCCATAGCTGGGTCACTACAGAACTCGGCAAGAACGGGGCTCTTGAAAAGCTCATTTGACCGGGCGCTTACAAGTCCCTTAAGGCGCTCGAAAAGCGGTATAAGTGTCGGAGCCTTGGAAACGGTTGAATGGGCTGGATATGCTGGATCGTCGAATAAATCCCCTAGCCGCGCTTCAATAAAAATCCGCGCTTCATTTGCATAGTCCTGTGCGTGACTAGCACTATCTCGATTGCTGACGAAGGCACTCCTTTTCCGATCGAGTTCCTCCACAGCCAGAGAGACCTGAAGCGTCTGCCGCGAATCGTTGACCGGGTGGACGGCACGGTGAGCGATGAGATCGGCTGTTCTCCCCTCAGCAACGAGCGTCCGTGCAAACCCTCGATCATGTGTCGTCACGAGGATCTGCGAACCGTCGCTCGCGATCCGAGCGACGGCACGGGCCAGCCGCTGCCGGTTATCGTAGTCGAGCAAGTCCTGCGGATCATCAAGAATTAAAGTCGTGATACCGCCACTGGATTTGAGGACGTGTTCTCGAAAAGCGAGATAAAATCCAGTCAGGGCTGCACGAAGCGCAGAAGCGTTGGAGACGTGCTGGGCCGGTGCAAGAACTGACCCACGCCCGACATGAATGTCGATAACGCCTCGGGCATTCATGCCCGAGTCTTGGGGCTGCGGCGCAAACGTTGTTGCATTCTGATAGAGTTGGTTTCGCCAGTATTCTGCGCGGCCATGGAGGGTGCGGCGTAATCCTTCGACCTGCACTTGTGCGAGTGCTCCGACCGGAACGATGGCCACGATCGCTTTGATCGCCTGTTTGTAAGCAAGAAGCCGAGCTTGAGCACGATCGAAAGACACGAGGCCATTGGCCAGCCGTTGACATAGCGAGATCGCGGCTGAAATAGGCGCAACGCCCTTTACGATAAAATCGAGCCGTTCGAGACTGCTACCGATCGAGATGCGTTTTTGCGAGGGGTCCGTGGGACTATCGGCCACGGGCACTCCATCCTCTTCACCCGTCCGCACGCGGTTAATGGCGGCACGTGAGTCGTCGGAGTGCAATCTCATCCATTCGACAAATCCAATCACGCGGTCGATCCGGTGAATCATGGATGAGAGGTCTCCGGCAGCACTGCGAACACGCTCGGGAAGCAGTTCGCTCTCTGGTTCTGAAAATGCTGGAAGAGTGCCGGTCACTTCATCGACAAGTTTTGCGGTCAGAGGTTTGAGCGCAGCCAACGTTCCACGAAACGGGTCAGCAGCAAATAAGTCATCGCATAAGCCTGCCCGGAGTAAGTCAGCTGGGCTCTTTGGAAGATCTCGTCGAAGCTCATTTCGAATTGGCTCAGGCAAATCGCGCGCCAACGACCCGGACCATTCCTTTGCCCACTGAGAGATCGTCTTTGCGACGATCTCTCCGTCGTGGCGCAACCGGGCCAATTGCTCGGCAACCGTCGCGCCGGTTTCCGGATCCACCAGGCCGATGAGTGAGGTTCGGCAGACCGCGCAACTATCATCGTCCGGATGGTCATGCTCAACCATCCAGGTCGCGACCCGAGCGTAAAGCTGGGTACGCCGCGCCAGCGTCGGATTTTCAGCAAGCTCAGCGAGCATTGCCGCCTCACCTCGCAATTTCGCTAGAGCCGACTGCACGCCGGCGACAGCCTCATTGTCAAGCTTGAGCGTCCCCAAGCGCTCAATACTCTGTAGATTGCGCGCTTTCTTTAAGAGCTCGATTGCCGGGCCGATGCAGTCTTCAAGATTTTTCCGTTGATTCGGGTCTTCGGGATTAAAGGCATTTCCAAGCACCTCCTTTGCGTCGGAGAGACCCTTTGCTTTCAAAGCCTCAAAATATTGAATGAGTCGACCGCATTTCTCAGCTGCATCCGCATCTTTGATACTCGGCAGCGCCTCTGGCGGGGTCATTGCCGGAAACTCGGTAATCCGGTTGCTGAGATCGGTCCGTTGCTGAACGAAATCAGTTGTGAGCCGCTCCAGGTCGGCTTGGCGCTCCTTTGTCATTGGCCCGCCAATTCGAGCCGCGACTTTTTCGGCGTGGCGCGCGAGATCGACCAAATCGGCAAGGCCGGTCAATTTGGCTATAGCTACACCCAATTCAGAGGTGCTGCCGATTTGGAGAAACGGCAGGATGCCAGGCATTGTCGTACCAAGCCGAAAGGCAATTGGATCGACGCCAAGATCGCTAGGTAAAGGCGCAGATTCAACCAGTTTGCCGTTGGATTTACGCGAATGCGCTCTGCGGAGCGGTGGATAGAATTTGCCATCATCATCAGTAAAAGTCAGTTCGACCCAGGTGTCAGCCGGAACCGCTTTGACTGTCTCATCCGGCGTCCAAGTATCGACATGTGGTAGAGGTGTAACAGGACTGATGCCATGTGCGCTGGTAAGGCCGTCATCGCGCTCAACGAGGCAATCGAAATCGTCGCCTGCATTCTCGGGCAGCCGCTGAGGCCGTAGAAGCTGGCCTGTCAGGCACCAAATAATGGCGTTCGCAAGCGACGTCTTTCCAGATCCATTCCAGCCCTCAAAAAGCATTATCGGGCTATCAGGTTCGAAGACGAAATCCTCGGGAGCCTGGGTTGCCGTGCCATATGAATGCAAGCCAGCAAATCTGTGCGCAACCAATCGGGCCAGTTTGAAGCGCTTGATTGATTGCGCGGCTGCTACCTCAGGCGCCGTCAAAACGGGGGGTTTAAGGCTGATCGCATCAACAATCGCGTCACAATCCTGTACCGATAGATTGGACGCCCATTTTGCTCGATTGATCCGATACCAGTTTAGGATTGACCTAGCATGATCAGTTGAGAGTGAGAGCTGCTGGCCTTCGCTGGTGACGATCGGCCGCCCCGAAATGAGCTCAGCGAGCAAGATCTCGATCGTTAAGAGATGTAAAGGACGTATCATCGGCTGCGAGCCACTCGCAGCCGCCTCATTGTTATCTGACGCCATAGCCTCCCCCAATCGCGTTCGACCAATCGCGGGCCCCAGCGTCGCGATCAGCGCACCGAATGTGCAGGGCGGCAAGCCAAAGCTTCGCGCTACCGATCCGATGTTCTCGCAGGATTCCCCATTCAGGAGGTTTAGGCTAGAGAAATATTCCTAACTTGAATATCAGCCGACGAGCGTTCGCCCGGAACGGGATGGTGGTATTCGCGGAGTACCAGTATGTCCTGGCGGACCTACTCCTCGATCGGCCTAACCAGCGTCTTGCGATTCCCCTTCTTGACGACCTCAACTTCTCCGCGGCTGATCAGGTGACTGACCCAGGTCTCAGCAATATCGCGAATCTCCGCATAGCCGTCGATAAATTGGGATAGCTTGACACCTCCCTGCGCAAGGCCACTCTCCAGCTCTCTCGCGAATTTGTCGCGTACGCTGATAGCCCGTCGCGCAAGCCTAATCGACTTCGGCAAGTCTTCCCCTCGGAACACAAAGAATGCGTATTGGGATGTTTCGAGGATCGAAGCAATGGATTGAACGAGCTCCCGCTCATCTTGAATAGCTGCATCCTCGATCGCCCGGCCGATGGCAAAGGCGACGTTGTCGAGCGAAAAATACGGGAGCTCATCAAAAAATAGATAATTTGCGATGTTCTCGATCTCCGTCGGGCTTGCCTGCTCGCGCCATTTCTCCTCGTCGAGTGCATAGCGCTTGCCGGTGGTCTGCCAGGTTGCGATAAATGTATCGATGCCCTCCTCCACAAGCCGGATCGCTTCCTGAATGGCCTTTGCCTCGATAGGCCCCGTATTCCCCTCATAGAAATTGAAACTCTCATCCAGCTGCTCTAGTTGCTCGAGAATCGGCATGTCCGGCAATCCATCGATAAGAGCTTGGATTTCGTCAGGCTCATCGCCCTCATCTTCATCAGCAAAAAAGATCCGCTCAGCGAGACCAGACTGGCAAATAACGGCGATCTTGGCAGCTTCTTGAACAGTTGCTGTCAACGGGTCAGGGCTCAAATTCTGGGTCCGCAGCGACCGTGCCGCTAGGTCCAGGAAATGAGCAATGACTTCGAGCGTCATATTTTGCCGCTGACAAATAGCGATGAACTCTTGGAACGCCCCTCCGACGATACTGGCGGGGACAGGCTCCACAACATCAGGAATCTCGAGCTCGATTTTCATAGCCCCCCCTGTCAATATGATGTTGCGCCCGCTGCTACCTGGCCTGTCATCCGGCTGGTGAGATCAAACCATAAACTCGATCAACGTTAAGCCGGTTAAGTGGCATATACTTTTTCGTCCTGGATTGTTCCCCCCGTGGTCAACAGTTGAGAGGCGAGCGAGAGACCTGGCTTTCTCGATCACGAAACACCCAGAAACTCGACATTCTGCGCTGCGCAATCTCAACAAAAGATAATCTTTCAAGGCCCACCTTAACGCCAGTCAGCCAACGGACGCCTGCCTAGATCAACGTGGCACCAACGGACAGAAAAGCTGGCTCGAAATCGTTTCTGCAATTCTCAAAATGGCTCGCGCATAAACAGTCGAGCTAAGCCTCTTTACTCAGCGTCACGGCTCCTTTCGTTGAATTTTTATTGCCGCCATCTCATTGATCGCCGACAGTGCATTCGACGTGACGACCGACAATACATTCCCTGTTGAAGCCAGCGCTTGCACCACTCCAGTACCAGGGTGCCTCCATGTGGCGAATCGATCCGCCGCCACGAAAGAGATCAACGGTTGCAGCTTGCGTGTCAGGCCAATATGGAAGTTTCCTTCAGAGCCGTGATGGGGAAGTGCAAGTGTTGCGATCTCTTTTTCTACGCGGCGATAATGGGTAAAAAGCGCCTCACGACGTGATTTCTACCTCAATGCGGCGTCACCCGTGGCGAGCCAAGAGATCTTGTCTGTTGTGCTCGTGTGCCATCGGCCGAACTGAACATCAAGACGCTGAATACGGCTATTTTGGTCAGGTAAAGGACCGGAAAACAGGCACAGTGACGTCATATTGAGATCTGCGGCGCATTCCTCGTAAGCCGCCTTAAGAGCTCCGACCCTAGTTGTCACGAGCTTCTTTATATTGGCGGTCTGACAAAGCCAATCCTGAAAGAAGACCTGCGTCATTCGTTTCGCTGCGGGTTTTCCTTCGTTCAGCACTTCGAGCAGTATGTCCTCGAATTCGGTTTGCTGACTGGACACAACCGGATCTATGAACGGCGACAAAAGCCAATATGATCTGTGCTCTCCAGGCAGCGGCAAAGCCACCCCAGTCGTGTCTGGTACGTCGTAGACAGGAACGCCTGTCGTCGTCGTTGGCATCGACGTTGCCACTCCACCGCGTCCAACAAGTTTCCATCCTAGATCAGTATCGGCACCATCGGGGCCGCGGATATCGCGCCCACCGTCCGGAGGAACAATATCGTCCGGACCAGGCATCCCACCTCCTCCGGGACCTGCGGAACGAACTTGCAGTATCTGTCTTGGACCAAAGCTCGAAAGAGCCGCAACTGGGGCCGCAACGAACTCGCGATAAAACTGATTTCTTGCCGCGGCCGGGTCCTCAATAGCGTTCCAAGCGTAACCAATTAGCCGCTCGATGACGTTGAAATAAGGTAGAACGATCGTATCGACGGCCAATCCGCCCGTTTTGTCCAACAGCTGCGGTAATCCGTTCAGATGGTCGGCATGCACATGAGAGATGAAAAGGATGTCTAACCTAGAACGAGCCCCAACTTCTTTAATGTAAGCTTTGACACGAGTCATTCGTGCCTCCGCATACTTTTGCATCGCGCCACAATCATAAACATATCGAAGCAATCGCCCCGTTCCGTTACGCAGTTCCGCAGTATGAAAAAATCCTTGCCCGACCGGTTGTTGCATACGCGCGTTTGTCCAGATCACTCAAATCCCCCAAAGCTTTTCTTTAGACATCATCCCCCGTAAGCATCGGTGCAATTGGATCAAGAAGTTCTTGCTCCAGGACTCTGGCTTCAGGGTCGTTTAGGAACCATGCAGCAAGTTCAGCGACGGCCGAATTGGATTTGATGATACCTGCGAGACGCGAATCCCTCTTAACGCGCTCAGTGCCATGCGCCAATGCGATCTCGCGTGTCATCAGATGTGGTCGAATTGGTCGACCACCGCCGATATTCCCCTCAAGCCAGTTGAAGATTGCAAGGCCACCTGGATCGATATCTCCCCAGTGGAACCAAGGTACAGGGGCAACCGCAACGCGTTTCAAGAAGTTCGCGCAAGACTCACTAACGAACCCGGCAGTATAGACGACAAGCGACCCATCTCTGACTTGGCGAACATACCGCTGGAAACTGGTCTTATTCTCGATAGTGAGGAGATAAGGAGGACTGCGGGTGAACTCCACGAGCTCGACTTGTTCCGGCGGAATCGCCGCCGATGGATCAAATACCTCCAGGTTGAGCGTTCCTAAAGGCGTCGACAGAGCAATCGGTCCTCTGGCCTGGATATGATCCGGAAACGCTAAAACCCCAAAATGCCTTAAGGAAGCTCCAAATGGCACGGCACCGACTGCAATAAGAATTCCCAAGACTGCCTCGTGCCGGCGACCAAGCTCCTTCGTATCGCCTATCGCCCGAGACGAAAACGTCCGCTCATCTACGATCTCGGAAGGATCGCGTTCCAATAATGCCCAAGCCAGCCGCAGGACACGGACCGCAGTTCCAATATCGCCTTGCTCAATACGACGCCACGGCTTTGCCCTTGACCACGCGTTCTCCATTTCCTCGAGAGCTGGCACCAACGCGTCCGGAATCCCGACCAACGCCTCCCGCACCTGCTCGACCGCATTGGAAGCGATACGCGCCGATCGCTCGCGTCCAAGAAAATCAGCGAGCCGGTCGGGATCCTTAAGATGGATTTTGTCCGGCCGATTTTTACCAAAATCACCCTTCTCGTATCTGATCTCGATGGCGCCAATCTGGGCTGCCCGATCCAGTAGAGAACGAGCCTCATTCCTCTCCGCGGCATTCATGGCAGAGTGGTCTAGCGCAACCAACGGCATGCGCACCCGGTCAGGTGAGGCGTCAATCGCATCCATCAAATAGATCAGGGCTGATAGGCCGCTTCCCCGCTTTACAGCCATCTCTACTCAGCCGCCATTGATTCATCGCTTTTGAGTGTCGCGACCGGCGAGGCGGATGGATCTTTCAATTGCTCGACTATCCGGAGTAAATCCTCCCTCGTCAACCTGTCAGGATCAGCAGCTAGGGTCTCCTGGCGAAGCCGTTCGCCCAGCATCTGCCCGTCGATATAAACTTCATCCTCGGACCGAAGCAAATCGAGCACGCAATTGCAGCACGCATCAATGACGGAGCGCTTCCCGCCAGGTGCCGCCAAAATGACCTGCAATCCGACCTTCTTAAAGAAATCTATACACGAACGGGCATTGCCAGGTGAAAGCTTGGAAAATGCCTCATCGAGCAGGACCAATCCGTCGTGGCGACTGACATTGCCCGGCTTGTTGTGGTGAATCGTTGCAATAGCAACAGCCATGACAATGTAAAATGGCGCCTGAATTTCGCCACCTGAACCCTTGCCGATGCGGTGCTCTAACTTAGTCACGTTGCCGGTTTCAACGTTGGTCATTTCCAGCGAGTACTTGTACCAATTGCGATAATCGGCAAGCTTCTCGATCTCATCGGGATGAGGTGCGATATCACCCTGTCCAAGTACCACGTTACGGATTTGATCAAGAACGTCTCGATCTCTAGCCTGGCCATCCCCAGTCAGGATCTGATCGAGAAATCTTTCGTCGCTATTGGCGCGCTCTGCAAATTCCACGATGTCGCGGTATCTTGGGTCAAATTCAACGCGGAATGAATATGTCTCCCGGTGGAGTTTATGGTCTTTCAGGTTCTGGCTAATGTCGCGAATACTGCTCTTAACGAGTTTCGCGCGGTCGGAAACTCGATGGATAAAGTCCTCCTGCAGAAACTGCCGAACTTGATCCCAGGCGACCGTGAGTGCTTGGCGTCGCGCGATCAGGTCTGTCTTTTCAATGGCGCTGATCCGACCTTCGATCCAGGGAAGAACGAGGCCAGAAATACTGTGCTCGCGCGTGAACTCCTTCGCGCCGTCACTTATCTGCTTATGCTGATTGAGGAGGTCCTGAAAATCCCCGAAGCGTTCTGCCTGCAATTTGTCGCTCTCGGCCTGTTTCCGACCTGCCCGATCCGCGGCTAGTCGATAGTTGCTGGAGCTCTTAATCAAGTCGACAAAGTAAGGCCTGAAACTATACCACCCTACGGTCCTCCGGACCCTCTGATACTCAGCGAGCGCATATCGCACCATCTCAATTGACCCTTCCTCGGTAGAGTCAGGCTTATTGATGACTCGCGCGATATCAGAGATTTTTTTCTCCGCATTTGTAATGTCGTTCGCAATCTTATTCTTCTCTTCCTGAAGTCCTTCTAAGGTTCCCGCGGCCGTCTCGAGCTTGGTCATCAGCTCTCGATCGCCTTCGCTTTCCAGACGTTCGATAAGCGCTTCGCTATCCACAATTTTCGTCCGGAGATCAATCAAGGCCTCTGCATGCTTGGACACTTCAAAGCCGGTCCCAGAGATTCGAACTATATTGGCGTAAGATCTGCTTGCCGCTCGGACAAAATCCAACTCTCGCTTGGCATCACCAGCTGCTATTTCTGCTTGGCGGGCTGCCTCAGCTCTGTCTTGAACAGCACTCGCGCCAGCCGAGCCGATCTTGTGGTCGCGAGCTTCAAGAGTCCTAACCACCAAGCCATCATCATAGGTGCAATCCTGCATTATGGCGGAACCCGGTAATTCAAATTCAGCTTGATTCTTCGCCAAACGGATCCGACCTAGCCGGCGGTCAATAAACGCGCGGGCATATCTGTCATCGGTCGCGATGACAGTCGCCAGGGAGTTCCTGTCAGTTTTCGCGTCAAGGAACTGTTCCTTGGCTGTGTTTACGACAGAGCAATCGTACTGAAAGCGGCGTCGGTTATCTCGGTAATATAGAATCGCCTCTCGGCAATGTTGGGGATCAACGATAATGGCTTCGCGTTCACGACCTAAACGTGCTTCGGCTGCATCGCGCCACAGAGCATCAGTGACCTCAATGACAGAGCACACAAGTCGCGGGTTCATACCTTTGGCCTTCAATTCCCGCACGAGCGCGGCCGCGATCGGTGTAATCCCACGACCGGCTTCTTTTGCTACTTCCGCTGCTCTCTTTCTATCTTCCCAATCGCGGCGCGCCTGAGACTCTTTGTCGAACGCTTGACGTTCAAGCTCGTCCAGAGCGGCACCGAGAGCCTCCAAGATTTCGTTGAGCTCCATGAGCGTTAGGCCAGCCAAGTCTGGGTCGCTTGTCGGATCATTCGGCAACGACCTAACCTTCTGAAGTTGCTCACGGCCCGGCAGGCCACCTGTTTCGGCCACTACCGCGAGACCAACCGCCGCCTCACGAATGGCGGCGTAGGATTTCAGAGCCTCTTCCGTGCTTTGTCGCCTCTGCACCAGTAGCTGCTTATTTTGTTTTTCGTTTGCCACTCGTGCCGCTGCGCTCGTTTGGCTGTGAAGGATCTGTAGGCGATTTACCTCTTCCTTGGCTTCGGCGATCAGCAGCTCGTAGGACGCCAGTTCTCGCCTATCGGCTGCGAGAGTCTCCTGAATCTCCTTAATGCTCAATTTCTTGTCTCGAAGTGCAGTCAGGCCGTGCAATGCGGCTGCACGAGCTTTACCGACGCCGGCGAGATCGCGTTTTTCGATAGCATTGATATACTCGTTAGCGACAACTCGCATCTGCTTTACAAGCGTCAGCTCTGTCTCGAGGTGCTCGATATCGCTAGTGATCTGATCATAGTCGCTGGCCGATCGGCGGATGCGGTCAATATTGATCGGATCGTCGTTCAGGATAAAAGTTCGCACAAACGTATCGGCAGACTCGATCTGATCCTTAAATGCTAGGGCATTTGACATGCAGCGCAGAAGATCAGTTGTGCTTCGGTTGAATCTTCCATTCGAGGAGAGCCCGAGATGATCCTCAAGATATTGACCAGCGTCGCGCGGATAGGTGGCGAGCCCCTTTTTCTTGCCCGGACCAAGCTTATCCTTGCACAGTGCCTCAAGGATCGGCTTTTGGGCTGCCCACGGACGCGGCGCCCCAGAACCATCCAGGAAATCCCCAGATGAGAGGATAACGCCCGGCGCAATAAATCGATCGTCAATGGTGTAATCGGGCTGCGACGCTCCACGAGTCGCGCTGATGGCAAGACCGATGGTGTAACAACGGCCATCACCCTCGAAGCCAAGACAGATATAAGTGATGGCACTGTCGCGCAAAAAGCGGGTCTCAACCGCACCCAGAGAATATTCGCCAATTGTCCTTCCGCCCCTTTGGCTCTTCTGTGCACCAGCATTGAGCTTAACGCCATGAGGCTTGCCGCCAGCATATGCGACCTGGATCATATCAAGCAGAGCAGACTTGCCCGCACCATTGTCGCCGACAACCGCAGTGGTACCCTTGATGTCTTCGTCCAGCCGTTCGTGAAACGACCAATTAATGGCACTAAGCCGTGTTATCGAGACGACATCGACGAGCGAATTCGATGTGCTAGACATTGCGCGTCTCAACCGTCTCAACGGTGCTCCCCTCGCTAGGCGCTCCCTGTTGCGCTGAGGCAGCCTTCAAGGCCATCTTATTGCCTCTCTTGGCTCGCCTTTTATCTGCGTAGGCTTTAACCCGTTCTGGGAGGTCGGTCGGCAGCAACGTGCCAAGCATGGGCCGTATCTCGATCTCCGCATCTTCCAGGTTGGCGACGTCTGCGTCGAAGTCCACGATGCCACGACGCTTAAAGTCATTCAGGAGACCACCTAGCTTAGTACGCTGCGGAGTCGTTATGCCTAGGTGCTCGGTATAGGCATTATGGATATCCATATAAGTCGTCATGACCGTACCGTAGCGACCATATTCCCGGCTTTCATTGAAAATGAATCCGAGCATGAGAATGAGGATCGTATGATCCATAGGAACGCGCGCTGCGCTATCGGACTCGTCATCCGGTAGAAGTCCAATCCAGTTCTGATCGCTCCGACTGAGAAATCGATAGCCAAGCCAATCAAAGAGATCGACAAAGACCGGCCCCGCCAGCGGGCTGGTTAGAATATCGTAGGCTTTTGCAATACCGTGATCACCGCGATACAAAAACTGACGATCAATCAACAGGCGAATTGCCCCGCGGAGATCGTTATCACTTACTTTGAGGCGTTTCGCGAATTCACCAATGTCGGGAAATTGCATGATTTCATTCCCTCTCGCCCCGCCGGCGCTTCGGGGCGTCGCGGCTTATCTCGAAATTGGCGAAGGCGGCCCATTCGTCTTCACGTTGTCCTGGCACCGCCGCGACTGACCAACCGGGGATACCAATTGAGGATGGACTGCCGCCGTTCCGCGCACCAATGGCCATGATTCGAATGGCATCTAGCATAAGAAAATCGTCAAGCGTATCGATTTTGATTGTCGACGCGTAACAGGATTCTCCAGCCTCAATACGTTCTTCCAACCACTTTGCAACGGCCGTGTCATTTGGCTCAAAGCGCCGCTCATAGTCCCGCTTCAAACGGCGCAGCAATGTCACTTCAGGCGGTTCTACGGCCCTTTTTATCGGACGGGCCACCGGTTCAGCACGCTGCTCGGTCGGCGTGGCCAATGTCCTTTCAGACCAAATGCCGTGCCGTTCCAATAGCGGGATCGGGTTGAAGTCAGTATCATCAGGATCATCGCCATCCTCGATCATCTCATTCCTGAGGGCCAATGCTGCGTTAGCAGCATTCAGCATGTTGGCGGCCCTTTCCGGTGAAGATCGATCGATGTAGCGAATGGTATTGCGAAGCCTGCCCTCAAGGGTCGAACGGTGATCCGTGATCGTCTCAAACAACGCGTCGATTTTATCGAAACAACCATGCAGCCATGTAAGGTCTGCGCGGAATTTGATTTCAGCCTCTTCAGCCGACGCTGACATGCCTGCAGCAAAGATGGCCTTGGCTGCGGCCTGTACGGCATCGGAGCTCGCCCGAATATCGGCAATCGAGGACATGATTTCAAAACGCCGGCGATAAGGATGATTGCTAGTCATCACCGCCTTGAAATCCTGAATGACTAGCTGTCCGACGAAGATATCGATGAAGTTTGTGAGGCGCTCGTTCAAATCTCTCGCCCCCATGATGAGCTCGTCTATGTCATCAAGGGAAGAGCGGATCGCGCGAAGGCGGCGAATAAAGCTTTCGGCCGACCGCCTAGCTTCGCCCAGCGCGTGGGCATTGCGGGCGGAGTCATTTTGAATTTGAGCCATGATTGCGGCGATGCTGCCGATAACACCTGCGATGCTCTCTGAGACATTGCGATCAATTCGATCAAGGGCTTCGCAAAGAAAGATCGCCGCCGTCGGCATATCGACCGCGGTCCGCAGATGCTTCTGTTTCTCGCGCAGCCAGCCAGCTTGTTTCAGTTGGCGATAGATTTTTCCTGCACGACCGTCATCATCCTTGGGCGCTTCTTCATCTGGCCCGAGATCCTCGTTTATGCGAGCAGCCAACGCAGGGTTAGCCTCGATCACGCTCCGGATGACTGCGAACCACTCAGGCTTGAAGATGTCGACAGCGTCGGGCGCACGATAGAATGCCCGATAGAGCGCCAGGATCGACTCAGCATAAAGCGAGCGGTTCGCACCGGAGAACACCATAAACAAACTGTCTGGTAGGTGCCCGAATATCATGTGGGATACTCACCTCCGGCCGAAATATCATCAAATGGTTGACTAATCGAAGCTCAAACTGATCATGGGATGTAATCCTAATGTAGGAAAGGTTACAGTGACGAGAACAAAAAGGAAACCGCTGTCGATGCTTAATCAGAAGAATTCCGCACCATCGGTTTTGCCGCAGCTTTTGTTAGAGAAAGCCCTGAAATCCACACTTTTCTCCGAAAATAGCCAACACACTTTAGTAGGTCCAGCTGGAGAAAATAGATGTCTGAGCGCCTGCGGCGGGTGCCGGGCGGCATTTCGACGATTGGGGTATTTGGAGGGCTTCAGCTGGCAGCCATGCAGCTCGTTTAGAACCCACCCCTCAGCTGTAACTGCCTGGAATGCGTGTCCGTGGGGATTGGGTCGATCTATGCTTCTATTGCCAGCGACCACCGCTGGGATCCCAAGCGCCATTAGCTGCTTCAGGATTTCCGAGAACAGCAATGACAGCGCCGAAGAAGCGCCGCAGCTCTTCCTGCAGCTCTGGGAAAGGCGGAGGCTGGAGGGTTGGCGGATTGCGCCGTAAGAAACCGCTCCACAGGCCCTGACCTTCGGCAATTTGGGCGAATGCCTCGGTTAGACCTACCGGCATTTCCGTCGGAACTGCTGTCTCGCGGCGCCGTAGAGTTCCAGCAATGGCTTCAACTAGCTGCGGGAGCTGGAAAGGAAAGGTGCGAGTTGTGACCCATATATCGTGAAAATCCTTGATCCGACCATTAGCCTCGCCAAATCGGATCATCGCCTCGAATTTTTCGGCGACCACGGTTTCGGGCGGATACATCAGGATATTGGCGACTGGCAGACCCGGCAGCAAATTCGGGAAGTTTTGGCGAGTTGGCGGAGGATAGACATGATCGCCGAATCCAATGTCTACTTGCACGGGAATTCTTGCTTTAGCTAATTCACCCTCGAGGCCGAGTTGGACACCCTGATATTTGTTGGCTTCGCGAACCGCTTCGACTTTAAGGGTTGCAGGATCAAATATGATCCCGTCGTCAGGGACTTCTATCATGCAGATGCGAGTGAAGAGCTCGTTGATAGCCGTGGGGTCCGGCTCTCCCTGACCGAGTAGATCGAGATCTCCCGTAGGTCTGAAAACATGCTCTGGCCAAGTCACGAATAGCATGGCGCCTTTAAGGACATAGCGCTGGGCCGCATCCGATTGGCTTAAGCGGAACAACAAGCGCTCTATTGCGTAGCGGGTAAGGATACGCTGGTAGTCATCGCCGTGCTGTTTGGCGTATGCGAGTAACCTGGCCCTAATAGATGCTGCCGGATTTTTGAGCGGTTTGGCGGTCATTGCATTGCCTTGATGTAAGGCGCGATTCGATTGGCCACCCGGTCGATAGCTGCGTATTTCATGAGTTCACTTACCGAAGCTTTCCTTTGCCGCAGCGCGTCCCGGAGAGCTTCTATAGCAACATCCTCTCCCACCTGACGGCGATGCTTAAAGCAGTCCGCGACAGTTTTTGCGACGCCGTATATCGGCACGTCTACACCCTCAATCCGGGCATGTTCGACCCCCGCGGTCAGAACGTCGCCTGTTGCTCGGACGATCTCGAGACGGAGGCCTTTTGCGTTCGGGGTCCTTGCTTTGTGAGGTATTGTCATCCAGACAGCATGGGGCAGCTGAGTGGTTAGCTCATGGTGGCGGAGCGCACTTATTAGGCTCACGACACCGTTTGGTATTAGTCGGGCAGCTTCTGCGAGGTCATGCGCGACATCTTCCCCGACATTCTCGGAGGCTTGGTAAAGACCTCGGCCTAGGCGAACCAGTTCGCCGGCTTCTGTTAGACGCCTCAGGTAAACCAGGGGAATGCCAACCGCCTTGAAGTCTCGTGCACGCGCAATTCCTCGGGCCTGAGCCAGGCTGAGCGCGCGTTCACGATAATTCATATGACGATCGACCATGATGTTACCTATTGTCGGCAAATATTTGAAATTGTCAACATAAGGCGACTCTTGAGAAATTTCCTCTGAGGTCATATATTTTGTATGACCATGACAACATCAACTCCACCTGTCAATCTCACCCCCAAGCTCGTGCGAGCGGCGCGCGCGCTATTGGCTTGGTCGCAGCAGGACCTCGCCAAAGCGGCAGGGATAGCAGTTTCAACAGTGGCCGATTTCGAGCGTGGCTACCGGTCGCCTATCGCGAAAAACGCCGAGGCAATTCGCGATGCATTGGAAGGCGCCGATATTCACTTTCTGCCAACCGGCGCAGTAATTGGGCCAGCCATTCCAACGATTACCGCTTCTAGCCACCCTGGGATCCCTATTCGGTGGGTGACTGCAGAAGATCTGTCGGATTGGGCCAATCGGACAGATGGCACCATCAGCCTCCCTACTCTTCTTGCGAATTTGATTCGCGCCACACACGGTCCCGGCGCCCTGCTACGCTTTCCCGCTGACGAAGGCGTCAGGTACCCAGGCTGGGATGGGCGCACATCAGTCGATACGGGAAGCGCGTACGTCCCTCAGGGGGATGCTGGCTGGGAGATCGGGGCTCAACGCAACAACATTGCGCAAAAGGCGACGGAGGATTATCAGAAGCGAGTGGCAACGCCTTCGCCGTTCAATCCCGCTACAGCCACCTATATTTTTGTGACCCCACGTCATTGGCCTAAGAAAGACGAATGGGCTAGTGCGAGAAAGGCGGAAGGCGTCTGGCGCGATGTTCGTGCTTACGATGCCGATGATCTGGTCCATTGGATCGAACAAACCCCGGCTGTCGGCCTCTGGCTGGCTACACGCCTCAACAAGCGCCCCTCTGGGACAGGGGAGCTTGACGAAATTTGGGAGGAATGGTCACTCGCCACCCAATGGCCGCTCTCTGCGGATCTGGTACTCTGTGACCGTGATCAGGACGCCACTGAGGTTCACCGTTGGTTGCGCGGGGATCCTTCGATGCTCTCGCTGCAAGCCACGACTACGGATGAGGTAGTGGCCTTTTTTCACGCAACACTCAGCGAACTCCCGGAAGATCTTGCAGCGGCCTATCGTGCCCGCTGCCTCGTAACAACAACCGCAGCCGCGGCCCGGGCCATTACCAGCGCGCCCGCACCACTAATTCTCATCCTTACCGATCCAGAACCTGGCCTTGCCCAGACCCTCGTCGCACGCGGCCACTATGTTCT
>Ga0255336_101372_pt1 | contig 18021 bp, 17 predicted proteins | sample MeOH1_35cm_T3_17_FD_189102 | JGI IMG/M metagenome (GOLD analysis project Ga0255336, IMG submission 189102) | Sandy soil microbial communities from University of British Columbia, Vancouver, Canada - MeOH1_35cm_T3_179 | ecosystem: Engineered > Artificial ecosystem > Sand microcosm > Unclassified ...
CAAAATGCTTGACAGTGCGTTACACCCCGCTATAATTACGGTCTTTGCTGCACACGCACCCTGCCCAGGTGGCGGAATTGGTAGACGCACTAGGTTCAGGTCCTAGCGGTGGCAACACCGTGGAGGTTCGAGTCCTCTCTTGGGCACCAAGATTGAAGTTCGGAGCAATCCGAAGAAGTCCGAAAAACCCCGTAAAGCCTTGTGCCTACGGGGTTTTTTGTCTTTTAACGTCCGATACGTTCCGGGGTGATCCGATTGCAAATGAGTACATTTTTGAGTACGTTGAAAGTTCGAGTTAGGAAAATGTACTCATCATGCTCCTCACCGCGCGACAAGCCCAAACTCCTCCTCTACCGGCGGTTTTTGACCGACCCGCAGCCAGCGCCACGCTGGGTCATGACCGGCCGCAAAGTGGCCCGCGCGGATCCTTCCTGGCGGCCGTTCGCGGGACCGCTTTCCCCCAGCATCTCACGCACAGACGGTGCGGACCTTGAGTCAAGCGCGGGTTGAAGCTTTAAAGAGCGTCGGCACTTGGGAGGGTAAAGACATGGACCTCCTCCCAACGACCAGACGAATTTTCAAGCAGGGCCACAGAAGTGCAATCTGTTCGAACCGGCGGCGAAACACGGAGCCGCTTCTCCAGTTCCGCCGCCGCAACTCGCGCGTGTGACGGATCGCCGTGAGCCACGGTAAGGTGCGGAACGACACCCTCGGTGTTCGCCACCGTAGGGACGAAAAGCGGGGAAGCGCCTAACAAGTGCTGCAGTCAATGCAACGAAGGGATCTGCCGGGGCCGGTAAAAGGTAGGTTGTGGTGGGAAATCGTCCAATCTCGCCCAACGAAAAGACGAAGGATGGCACCACACTCAACGCTTCTTGGGCCTGTTGAAGCACGCCTGCCGTTATTTCCTCGGGCGGCATGAAGGGAAAAAGTATTGTGATGTGTGCAGGGACCCCCACCTTTGCGGACGCATCGAATTGGTCACGCAAATCTCCGACCGCTGACTCAGCGGCAGGGACTTTAACGACAAATGCCGATGTTGACATGTGGTGGACTCTCCCGCGTAAATGACAAGTGAACTGTTACTCTGCGCCGAAGGGGCCGTCAAAACTCAAAATTCCTAAGGAGGGAATCCCGCGATTGTTGCTTATCTGGAAGTCGATGTCGAACGTGAAATTGGCCGCCACTTTGCCGATCACGATGCACGGCAGACTTCAACCAAATGTCGGGATGTTCGTGACCTATCCCGACGTCACCCAGATTTGGACCAAAGGCTTGGGCATCACTCGATACGGGGACGACATGAACTCAACCGCCTTCTGCAATCGCCCTAGCCGGAAAGACAGAATCTCGACCCAGGATGCCACAGCACCGCCACCGTCGCCACCGTCTCAATGCAGCCCGTCAAGCTGGCTCGATACCGCACCGTCAGGCATGGCTCGCCTATCTCCATGCGAAGAAGTTGCCGTATGGAATAGTCGGGCAGGCGCGAAGACAATTGAAATCCGGTGTATTGAAGCGGCTTGCAGCCCTTGAGATATTCACCGGGAGTCTCGCGCTTGAAATCCAGGCCAGGATACTCGGGAAAGAGCACCGGATCGACATGCCGGTCTTCAACTTGAAGCGGCACGTCGTCCTCGAAATGAATGACCCTCGAACGAAATGAACGAAATGCCCACCCGCCATACCTGGGCGAAGGCAACAGCAGGTCAGCAAGCGCGTCAGGATCATCGCTTGGCCCCATTTCCAACACCTCCGTCCTGTGACGATGCCCCCGCGCCACGATCTCGTCCTTGATTTCGCGAAACTCGATCAGCGTCGACTCAGGGATCCGGACAGACACGAACGTGCCTATGCCTTTCACCCGCGTGAGAATGCGCTCTCTCGCCAGTTCGTCCAATGCCCGCGAGACAGTCATGCGCGCCACGCCAAACTGCTTGGCCAGATCATGCTCCGACGAAGTCAGCTCGCCACGCTTCCATACGCCGTCAGCAATGCACTTCAGGATGTAGCGCTTCAGTTGCTCATAGGGCAGCGGTTGGTTTGACATATCGTTTGAATTCGCTGTTCCTGCCCAGGCAGGTGTTTGACGAGAGCGCTCAGAACTGGTGACGGATAGCGACGCGTGCCATGACCTGCCTATTGGTCGACGATCGATCCGCGCTGTCCGGGTTGCCTGCAAACTCCAGCCCCGTACCAGCCACGTCCGACGCACCGCCAACCAAAACGTAGGTGCCCTGCACGTAGACGTCCGTTCGTTTTGACAGGTTGTAGTCGGCCATCAGACCGAATTGATGGTATTGCGATTTGCCGCTCGAACCCGAGCTCCCGTCAAAGGTCGCACGCGTATAGGTGTACATCCCGCCAACGAAGAAAGCGGGTGTGAACTGGTATTTAAGGCTGGCCTCGACGTTGTTAAACTTGATAGACGACGCTGCGCCGTATATCGGACTGGGCATGAGGTTCGCGTACAGCGTTCCAGTCGGCTGGGACAAATTCGTGTTGGTGTAGACAAGGCCCAGCGTCGCCGCGGCAATCGTGTAGTTGACGCCCGCGCCAAATACCCGCTGGCGCGCCGCGCTCCAGCTTCCGTCGGTGCCGCTTGCACCCAGATTGGCAACCGCACCGGCCGACCCTTCGTTCGGGCTGTCGACGTTGAGATAAGCCGCGGCAACAGAAAGCGGTCCACGAGTGTATTGCGCGCCGATGCTTTGAGCGCGGTTCACAGCAAAGCTCGACGAATTGCTGAACGCGTATGCGCCGCCAAACGTGAACCCTGAGTAGTCGATACTCGTGTATTTGATCGCGTTGTTGATGCGAAAGGTGTTGTCGGTGTTGTCGTTGTCATAGGGGTGCGAGAACATCGCACCACCCCAGTTGCCGTTGACGGTCAGCGGTGCAAGATAGTCGACCAGGGAATCATATTGACGTCCAAGCGTAAGCGTACCGAACGTGGTGCTGGACACCCCGACGAACGCCTGGCGGCCAAACTGCTGATCTTCAGGACCCAACTTGCCATTATTGACGTTGAACCCTGCTTCCAGCTGAAACAGAGCGGACAAACCGCCGCCCAGATCCTCCGTTCCCTTCAGGCCCCAGCGGGAACCCTGGACATCGCCGCTCGATAACGCGAAGAGATTGTGGCCGCCCACGTTGTTGGTGTAGTTGAGACCTTCATCGATAATCCCGTATAACGTGACACTGCTTTGAGCGTGCGCCAATCCAGCGAACGAGCTTAAAACTCCAAATGCGAGCAATGATTTCTTCATGGTTATCTCGAGTGGTTACAGTTTCGACGTGGGCGATTGATAGGAAAAAGGCGTACCGATCGCAGCTAGCTTTGATCTCTTATATAATTTGGATTACTAATCTAAAGAGAAACAGCAGGGCTTAAAACCAGGTCCCTGCTACCGATCTATCTCGGCGCTGCCGCAGCCGCGAAATCCGGTTTTCTCTTTTCCATAAATGCGGTCATGCCCTCGCTCTTCTCCGGGCTGGCAAAGCAAACTGCGCAGGCTTGCGTTTCTGCTTCAATGCCGCGTGCCAGATCAGCGCTCTCGGCAACAGAAACGGTGCGCTTTATTTGCGCAAGCGCCGTAGGCCCCAGAGCCGCAATGCGCAAACCCATTGCCCTGGCTTCATTCAGCAACTCGGGCATTGCGACAACGCTGGTCACAAGACCTGTGTCGTATGCCCGGCGCGCATCGAGTATGTCACCCGTGAGCAACATATGGCGCGCGACCCCGCCGCCCACGGTCCTCAGCAGGCGCGGCACGCCGCCGGCGCCCGTCATGATGCCCAACCTGGGCTCAGGAAACCCGAACCGTGCATGATCAGCGGCAATGCGAATGTCACATGCGAGCGCAAGCTCCAGACCACCGCCAAGGCACCACCCGTTAATTGCGCAAATAATCGGGATATCGAGGGAAGCGAACTGGTTGTTCAACCGTAGGATCGATTCAGACAACGTGATCGACTCCTGCCCGTTCATATCCACCATGTCCTTGATATCAGAACCTGCTGCGAAAACCTTCTCGCCGGCGGCGGTCAGGATCAACGCCCGCACCGATGGTGTGTTCCGAACGATTTCCAGCGCGCTGGAGAGTTGTTGTCGAACCTCTGCGCTCAGCGCGTTGGCCGCATCTTTTCTGTTGATCCTGATGATCGCAAGCGGCGCTTCAATGTCCAGCAGAACGAGTTCATCCATAATTTTGTTCAATGCTCCGTATTGACTTGCATAGACTCGGCAGCGTTTACTTCCCGGCCTAACTTCTGAACTGCTCCGTGTGCTCGCCGAGGGTGGGAACGGTGACGCGTGCGCCCCGCTCCATGGTCGAAAAGTGCACGGGCTGCTCGGGCAGCCTCAAGTTCACATCACCCATGTTGCCTGCGCGGAAAAGCGTTCTATCTCGGGTCTGCTCGCTATCCACGGCGCTGGCGACATCCTCTATCGGCGCACAAGGTATCCCTGCGGCCGAAAGCGCTTCCAGGACCACAGAGACATTTGCCGAACCTGACCACGTTTCAATGGCTTCCCTCAACCCTGGCTCATTGGCGGCACGAAGCTCGTCCGAGGCGTAACGCGGATCATCGATCAGGTCAGGACGGCCGATCATCCTGGCCAGGGTTTCGAACAGCCGGTTGTTAAGGACTGCGATTATAAACGTCCCGTTGCGCGCCGCAAACGCGCCAAACGGCGCTGAAAGCGGATGACGGTTTCCAACGCGCTGCGGTGTCAAACCCGTCGCGATATAGCTGCACGCGGCCGTGGGCATCAACGCGAGAAGGGTGTCGAACATGGCGACATCGATGTAACAGCCCTCGCCCGTTGCGTTGCGCTGGACGAGGGCTGCCAGAACCGCCCAGGACGCAAACAATCCGGCTGAGAGGTCGCCGAAAGCCTCGCCGACAATGAGCGGAGGACCGTCGCTGGTGCCGTTGATCGACATCAGGCCCGTGGCTGCCTGTACGACGAGATCGTAGGCGGGCTTGTTCGAGTAGGCGCTGCGTTGTCCGAAACCAGAGATGCTCGCGTAGATCAGACCTTTATGTTTCTCGCGAAGTGCCTCATGGCCAATGCCGAGTTTTCTTGCGACACCGGGGCGAAAGTTTTCTACTACGACATCCGCTCCTTCAACCAGCATCGACGCCTGGGCCAGATCGTCCGGGTCCTTGAGGTCGAGCACGACGCTCTTCTTGCCACGATTGGCAAACATGAACAACGCGCTCGAACCCTCGACAAAGGGGCCGACGTGCCGATAATCATCGCCTTGAGGCGACTCGATCTTGATGACTTCTGCGCCAAGGTCAGCCATCAAAGCCGTCGCGAACGGACCCGCCAATACCCGCGTGAAATCCACGACCTTGATACCCGCAAGCGGACCAGACCGGACATCGTCTTTCGACGATGTTTCGAACGCACTTTTCATAAGGACCACCGGTAGTTGATAAGTAAGGGCACGCATCGTCGATCGATGAAGTGGCACATTCATTTTTCTCCGATCTTAATGACATGTAAAGACAAGTACAAGCGTTTCAATATTGGTCAGCGAAGACCCGGCGCGGCGTGCGCCTGCAGGCATTACATGTCTACTTCGAGGAATACATGAATGCTATGATTGTTTGACCCCAGATCCGGTATGCGAACTGGATCTCCGCCTTTAACCCGTTGTCGCGACTTTGCTGCGATGGAATCAACCATGCGTCAAGTTTCCCCAAAGAACACCGCTGAGACCCAACCCCTACCTCTCTACGAACAGATCAAGCAGCACGTGATGGCAGGCATCTCGGACGGATCGTATCGGCCGGGAGAGAAGATACCCAGCGAGAACGAACTGGTTACCACCTTTGGTACATCGAGACTGACGGTGAACCGCGCGCTGAGAGAGTTGTCCTCGAGCGGCGTCCTCAAGCGGGTACACGGCGTAGGAACGTTTGTTGCCGCCCCCAAGGCCGCCTCGACGCTGATCCGCATTCACAACATTGCGGACGACATACGCGGACGCCGGCAAGCGCTCAGCATCCGGGTTCACAATCTCTCGCGGATCAAGGCCTCGGCCGAAATAGCCGGCCGCATGAACGTCAGCCGCGGCGATCCTCTCTTCCATAGTTTGCTCGTCTACTGCGCTAATAACGTTCCCATCCAGATCGAGGACCGGTATGTGGCGCCAGGTTTCGCCCCCGACTATCTAAAGCAGGACTTCACCCGGCAATCGACCACTGACTACCTCCAGTTGATCGCGCAACCCACGGAGGCCGAACACGAGATGCAGGCCATCGCGCCAAACGCCGTTGAGGCGGGATTGCTCGATGTTCCTGCTATCGAACCTTGTCTCCTGGTCACGCGCAAAACCTGGGTCAACGGTTCGGTGACCACCTTTACCCGATTCATTCATCCTGGTTCGCGCCACACGTTTTTCAGTCGTTCGACACTCGATAACACCGAGTCCTGATCATCTCTGCCGGCTTCGATTGCCGCGCAAGATCTCCGGCATAGAATCAAATCGATCATTGGGTAGCGGTGTCCCGCGCTTTGCAACGGCTCCTCTTCGTGAGCAGTTGAACAGTCTCATCGCGCGTTCGAACGGTCGAGCTGATCCCGTCAGGCGTCCATTTATAGAAGCCTCTACCGCTCTTGATACCCAGCGCACCTTCCTCGCAGAGCCGCCGCACAATTGCGGGAATATCCGTGCTTCGGCACAGGGACGGCATCAGGATTCCCGATACTTTCTCCACGACATCCAGACCCGCAAGGTCCATGAGCTGCAACGGTCCTGACGCAGCCCATCGCGGCGCCAGCGTGGTTTCGACCGCACGATCAACGTCTTCAATGGATGCGACCCCTTCCTCCACCAGGTACAGCGCCTCGCGCAGGATCGCGTACTGGAGCCGGTTCACGACGAAACCAGGAATGTCCTGATTCACCTCAATGGTTTGCTTGCCGATATATCCGCACAGCGCACGAGCACGCCGTACGGTTTCATCCGAGGTGCGTTCGCCGCGAACGATCTCGACCAGCGGCATGAGGGTCGCGGGGTTGAACCAGTGAACGCCGACCACTCGCTCGGGGAACGCCAGACCCTCTGCAATGGCGCTGATCGGGACACTCGATGTGTTCGTAGTCAGGAGGCAGTCCGGCGACACGAGGCCTTCCGCACGCCTGAAGATGGCCTGCTTGAGCTTGAGGTCCTCCGCAATGTTTTCGCTGACGAGCGCGGCTCCCTCAAGGCACGCTTCGAGTGACGTGGTGTACTTTATTGTGACCGCTTCTTTCGACGCGGCTTCAATAAACGACCGGGATGTTTCGAGGGTGTGCTCGCTGCGCGAATACACGGCAACGGAATACCCATGAGCAGCAAACACACTCGCGATTCCCGACCCCATCGTTCCGGCGCCTATAACCGCTACTTTTTCCGGCATACCTGTCCTTGTTTTATTGAACGTGCGCGCAAGCAACTGCGCTTGCGATACAGCGACAGCAAATGACATCTCCTGCATTGTTTCGCCAGCAAGCAGACTGACAGCATCACGATTCGAGTGAACGGTCGACGAGCGCATTGATGACCCCGCCGTCGATCAGATCCCGAATGGCGCGCAGATCGCGGTGCATCTCTCGGTCCACCGCCAGCGCGGGCACCACGTGTCTTATTGCGTCATAGACCGCACGGGTTCCTTTGCCGCTGTGCAAAGGGCGGTGGAATTCGAGCGCCTGCGCGGCGCACAGCAACTCGACGCTTAAAATGTCCACTGTGTTGTCGGCAGCCTCCATGGCTTTCTGGGCAGCGGTGACACCCATGCTGACGTGGTCTTCCTGCCCGGCACACGTGGACACCGTATGAACCGTTGCCGGTGTCGCGAGGCTGCGGTTCTGCCCCGCCAGCGCGGCGGCTACATAGGGTGGGATCATCAAGCCGGAGTTCGCACCGCTGGCATCGACCAAAAATGCCGGCAGTTCGCTTACGTGCGCATTCGTGAGCCGATCGGAACGGGCTTGCGACATCGTGCTCACTGCCGCAATGGCAATCGCCAGAAAATCCAGCGCCAGGGCAGTCGGCGCGCCGTGGCCATTTCCGCCCGGGAGGGCGACCAGTTCGTCGTCCTCGATCAGGAAGACCGGATTGTCCGTGACTGAATTGATTTCAATCTCCAACACGGATCGACAATGTGAGATCGCGTCTCGAACAGCGCCGTGAACCTGTGGAATGCAACGCAGGCTCAACGCGTCCTGCAGACGATAGTCCTTGTACGACTCCAGTATCTCGCTGTCTTTCAACAACCCGCGCAAACGTCGCGCCGTCTCGATCTGTCCCGGATGTGGACGCAGGCGCTGCAATCGCTCGTCATATCCACGGGTGTTTCCCTTGAGCGCTTCGAGACTCATCGCACCGGCTGCATCGGCGATCGCAACCAGTTGCTCCGTGCGATGCAACGCCAGCGCACCAACGCCCGTGATCTCGTAGGTGCCGCTCAGCAGCGCATGCCCTTCCCTCGGCCCTGGATCCTTCACATGAATGCCGGCCCGCCGCATTGCCTCGCCACCCTCCAGCAGCTCGCCGTTGTGCCACGCTTGCCCATGCCCGAAGATCACGAGACCGATGTGGGCGGTAGCAATGAGGTAGCCCACCGACCCTTTGCCGGGAGACCACGGCGTGACGCCTTGATTAAGCATCGCGACCATTGTCTCGATCAACCCGGGGCTAACAGCGCTCGCGCCTTGCAACAGGCTTTTGATCATGGTGGCCATGATCGCCCGGACCGCTGCGGGTTCAAGCGGAGCACCCACACCGCTTGCGTGGCTTCGCAGCATGTTCAGCTGTGCGCGTGAGGCCTCTTCACGCGAGAGCACCTTCGTGTAGAGGTCGCCCACCCCCGTCGTCAGGCCGTAAATAGGTTTGCCACTTGCCAGCGCGCGCCCTATCAGTTCTTGCGTGCGCTGAACCAACGCCCACGCCTCGGCCTGGACGACTACCTTTGCGCCTGCGGCTATAGCCGCTACCTCGCCAATGGACGTGGGATCGCTCCCCAAAATCACCGATCCACGCTCAGTTGACGCCATGGCTTGCGCGGCTCTGCCTGTCATGGCGACTCCTTGCTTATATTGCTGTTCCAATTCATTTCCTTTCGCGGATCATGCGTATGAATCCCTGAGGACAATGGCATGATATTCCGGTGCCTGAGAAGAACGCTTTACGCAGGTTCCATTTGCCCGGAACTTAGCGAGAGAGGCCCTTCTTGTGCAGCCAGTCCGCTGCAACCGTGTCGTAGCTTTCGTGGTTCGCAAGGCGCCCGTTCATCAGCACGAGGTCTTCGGTAGTAAGGGCCGCAGATACCGCATTCAGCACGTTGGAGACGTTGTCGTTAAGTTTGTTGCTGGCAATGAGCGGCACAATATTCTGTGCCGCAAACAGGTTTTTTGTGTCCTTGAGCGCCACCAGCTTCTCTTGCTTCATTGCTGGATCAGTCGAGGTCATGTCAGCCGCCTGCACCTGGCCATTCCGAAGCGCGGAGACCGTAAGCGGACCCGCCACGTCCAGCGTCTTAAACGACTTGAAGTTAAGGCCGTATACCTGCTTTAGACCGACCACACCCTCCTGGCGTGTCTTCCATTCAGGCGGAGCGCCCAGAACCAGCTTGCTTGCCACCGGCGAGAGGTCTGCAATGCTCACGAGCGAATATTTCCGCGCCGTTGCTTCAGTCACCGCGAGGACATCCGAGTCCTCGGCCTTGGAATAAGTCAGCATCGAGATCTTGGCCGGCAGTGCCTTCGCCAGCGCTTGCGCGACGTCCGATGCGGCGCTGACAGTCGAGTTCTTGTCAAGATAACTCAGCGTCGCGCCAGTGTATTCGGGAATCAGATCGATCGAACCATCCAGTAAAGCCGGCATGTAGACTTCACGGCTGCCAATATTCAACTTGGTTTCCGCCTTGATCCCCTTCACCCTGAGCGCTTGAGCGTAAATAGTGGCAATCAGTTCGCTCTCGGGAAAGTCGGCTGACCCAATTACAATGGCTGCTGAAGAGGCGCCGGATGGGGCCGAGCTAAGCGGATTTTCCGCAGCGTGGCTCGAAAACGCAATCACCGCGGCGGTTGCAAGCGTAGCGAGAGAAGAGAGTTTCTTTAACATGGTGACTTGCCTGGGTTTGAGTTGTCCCTTTTCGGGAAGGATAACTAACTAAACTTCAAAAATAGAATTCACGCGTGTGATCTTCGACCGGCTCGCCGGTTAATTCCAGGTGACACTACAACGGCTGAAAGAGCGCCCATTGCAAGATCGATCACCAGTGCGAGCACCCCCACCAGGACCGCACCCGCAGCCATCTGCGCGTAATCGTTTTGCGCGCGACCGTCTATGATGAGGCGGCCAAGACCGCCGAGCGACGCGTACGCTGCAATGGTCGCGGTCGAGACTGCCTGCAGGGTTGCGCTGCGCACCCCGGAAAGAATCAGCGGCAACGCGCAGGGCACCTCCACGCTAAAGAGTATCTTCATGGGACGATAGCCCATGCCTCTCGCTGCATCGACGACGGCTGGGTCGACCGCCAGCACGCCGGCATAGGCAGCCGTCACTATGGGTGGAACGGCGAGCACGATCAGCACAATCAGGCTGGGTACGATAAACGCGAGGTCCGATGCAAAGACCGGTCCGAACAAAATAACGAGCAAGACAATCAGGCCGAGCGTCGGCAGTGCACGAAGCGCGTTGGCAAATCCCGCGACGAGAACCGTGCCGCGCCGCGTGTGGCCCACGTAGAGCCCAATTGGTAAGCCGATCACCATTGCGATCAGCAATGCCGCACCCGTATAAGCCAGATGCTGGGCGATCAGCGCCATCACCCCGTCGTCTCCGGTCCAGTGTGACGCGTCCAGGAGCCAGTCGATCATGATCGTCCCTCCCTGGGCTGCCACGGCGTGAGCCAACGGCCGGTGAGGATAACGATCGAGTCCAGTGCCGCGGCAAGCCCTATACAAAGGACAATCCCTGCGATGATCGGTGTCAGGAAATGCAGCTGAAGCCCTTGCGTGAACAACAATCCAAGCTGCGGCATGCCAACGAGGGCAGCGACCGACACAATGCTGACGTTCGACACCACCGCGACGCGAAGTCCTGCGGCGATCACCGGCACCGCGGCGGGCAACTCAACCGCAAGCAATCTCTGAAGTGGCCGATAACCCATCGCCCGGGCGGCTTGCAAGGTGTCCGCCGGCACGGAGCCAAGACCATCGTCGACTGTGCGGACCAGCAGCGCCAGCGTATAGATGGTCAGCGCGACCACCACGTTGATGGTGTCGAGAATCCGGGTGCCGAGCACAGCCGGCAGCAAGACAAAGAGCGCAAGCGACGGGATCGTGTAAAGCAGACCCGCCGCACCCAGTACAACGGACCTCAGAGGACCGCTGCTGCGCGCCAGCCATCCAAGCGGCAAAGCAAGCGCCAGTCCGATCAATACCGGTATGACCGATAGCCCGAGATGCCAGGCAAAGAGGCTTGCTATGCTCCCTGCCTCGCGCAATAGCCAGTCAACATTCATGCGGATCTCCTGAGCTCGTCGGCCGAGCGTTCGTCGAGCGCACCCATGACCTGATTTGCTGTCACGGTCCCCAAGAAGGAACCATCCGCGCTGACAACTGGGCCGCGACGACTGGGTGAGCTCAGCACCGCGTCGAGTAGTTGCCGCAAGGAGCCGTCCGCGGGCGCAATCGTCCCGCTCAGGTTGAGGTCTTCAATGCGAACCGGCTCGCGCAACCTGGACGGTTCCACCCAGCCTGCAGGCCGCTTGCGTTCGTCGAGCACCAGGAGCCAGCGCTCGCGCGTTGCTCGCCGTGCGGCTTCGGGACTCTCGCCTAGGAAGACCGTTGGTTCTGCGTCAATGACCAGATCACCCGCGATAGGCGCAAAACCAAGGAACCGGTAACCCCGGTCCCGCCCAATAAAGTCTGCGACAAATGCGTCGGCCGGCCGCTTGAGCAGTTCTTGCGGCGAAGCAAGCTGCGCGAGCCGGCCGCCCGTGCGCAAAACCGCTACCAGATCGCCCAGCTTGAGCGCTTCGTCAATGTCGTGGGTGACCATGATGATGGTCTTGCCCAGTTCCCTCTGGAGACGTAGGAACTCATCCTGCAACTGGGTCCGCACGACGGGATCAACGGCACTGAACGGCTCGTCCATCAGCATGAACTGCGGATCGGATGCAAGGGCCCGCGCGACACCGACGCGCTGCTGCTGGCCTCCTGAGAGCTGCCACGGGTAACGTTTTGCAAATGAAGGAGGCAAACCAACACGCTCCATCAACCCTTGAGCGGCAACGCGAGCCTCCCTCCTGCTCTTGCCATTAAGCCGGGCCGTGGTCGCGATATTGTCCACAATCGTTCGATGCGGAAAGAGACCCGCATGCTGGATCACATAGCCGATCTTGCGGCGAAGCATCGAGTCGTCCATGTTCGCCGTTGACTCGCCGCCCACGCTGATCGAACCCGAAGACGGCCGGATCAGGCGGTTCACCATCCGCAGCGAGGTCGTCTTCCCACACCCGGACGGTCCAACGAGCACCGTCAATTTTCCCGTCGGTGCTGAAAACGTCAGCCCGTCGACCGCGGCTGCGCCATCAGCGTACCGCTTGGTCACGTTCTCAAAGGAAATCATAGTGATCCTCTCCCTACGGGATTGGTGCCGTCGAGCTGAGCACGCACGCGCAACCGGACATCGATTGCCAAAATTGTCTGCATCAAGAAAGTCACCCCGAAGAAACCCTGAGTCACCAGTGATACATACTTGTCTTTACATGTATAGATGTGATGCTCGCATTCAAAAACAAAGACTGCAAGTGGAAAAAATAAAATCTGGTAGCCCGCAACCATCATTTCCCGCCGAGACCGCTTGGATCCTTGCGATCGCCGTTCCACCCGCGACTTCTGGAACACATAGCACTCGTCGGTTCGCGGGAGCGCGTGTCTTAAGCATCCAAATAAACGGAAGTGGTTTTCCCTTCCGTTCTCGGTTTGCGAAGGACTGTTGCCAGTCGTTTGCCAGGAGCTGAACTGCGGCGGTCCTATTCTCCCGGTGATCCTGGAGACACCAGCAATGGCGGATGTTCAAGCGATCCGTGATAGCCAAGCTGCTTTGTGCGCTGCATTAATGGCGCGGAGGAATCCGCGTCACATCAGCAATCTGCGGTGCGCGTACGACGCGCCGCATAAGTTCACACGAACTGATTCGTTTGTCGCCGGCGAGGGCGGAGAGCATTGATTTGTACGGGGGCTTGAGATCCGAGCAAACATAAGCCTCACAATGAAGATTCGGATCTTAAATTCCGTCACACAATTAGTAATCCGAATTTTACTAATTGCAAAGAAAAATCGACAGCTTCGGTGGTACTTTCTGAGCTCCCCCCGAAATTTCGCCTTCCAGTAGGTCGTGTGTAAACTCGACCCAAAGGAAGGAAAGAAACGATGTTCAAGGTACCAAAACAAGCGTACACGGCGGAGTTCAAGGCTGCGGCCGTGCAACGGGTGAAAGACGGGCAAGGCGTGAGCGCAGTCGCCCGCGAGTTGGGGATGTCGGAGCAGACGCTGCCCAACTGGATCAAAGCTTCAGAGGCCGGCAAACTGTTCGGATGCGCAGCGATCCGCGTACCCGGGCTTATGTTGATCGCCGGACAAAGGAAGGCATGTCAAATAAGGAAATTCACCGCTGCCTGAAGCGCTATATCGTCCGGGAGCTGTACCCGCTCATTCTGGCTGATCTGGCGGATTCAACGTCTGTTGCTTGACATAGGAGCGTCAATGCGCGGACGGAGAGCTTCTTTAACAGCTTGAAAAACGAACGGGTACATGCCACACACTACCGGACGCATCAGGAAGCAATGGCGGACTTGTTTGAATACATCGAAGTGTTCTACAAGTGTGATTCATAGTGCCCAACCTCGCTATGTTGTTGATAAATCTAGAGATCCCTGTTGTGTCGTTGGTATTGTGGGGTGTGCGCGCCGGGCGCGGGTACGCGCGACGAACTCGGCGACAGCGCTGGTGTTCAGCGAATCGCGATTGAAGATCCATGGCCCGAGCGATAGCGGATGCTCCGCCGCGATCTCACCGCGCTCGACTGCGAGCCTGAGAATAAGCATTATCATTTATCTTGACTACTTACACTGCATTACATTAACCAGGTGATTATAAACGGTTGCCCCGTGGTCCACCCGGTACTGTCACGTTGTTGAAGGTCGTGCGAGCGGAATCGTTAACATAAATATTCCTAAATTATGCAGCAAGGCGATCTAGCATTGGATTTCCGGTCACGGTTTCCCACGCCTCGAAGGTCTGCTTACGCGCCTGCCGTTTCTCCTGCGCATTCGTGTTGTACCGGCAGTGCATCCAAATTTAGTTTCGTCATAGCTCACCCTTGTACCAGCCTCGCCCAGAGCTGCAAGTGTTCAATGCGCGGCGCTCCACTCGCGAAAACGCCCGCTGGTCGCATGGCATCGCCCGGCGGGCTTAGCGAATCACTCTAGGAGTGTGGTAAACCGACCGCCAATTCAACGTTCCTAGCTACTCGCACAGCTGTAGCTTGCGGCCGATCCGGTGTCTCCCCCGTTGTACTTAAGCTTGGATGGGTAAGCGCACAACGGACGGCTGATCGAGGCATCAGAGTTTTTAACCACGATGGTGTCCGGCGCATTTCCCTGCTCCACCCATGCCGTCAGCACGTTATACAACTGGTTGGTCGCAGGAAGCGGCGGGTTCGCAGCAGGACTCACGCCTGTTACCCCATTGACCGTCCCTATACCACCGCAATGGCCCATGCCCGGGACTTCGTAGTATTTGTAGAAAGCCTGGGTCGCGGCCAATCCGCCTATCCGGTTGACGACGTTGACGTAATAGTTGGTGGTCCCTTGCGTCGTGATTAACTGGTCCGCGAGACCGTGGTAAGCAAGCAGCTTGCCGTTACGAGCCTTGAAACCACTCAGGTCCGTGTTGTTGGTATCGACGTGTCCAAAAGCGGCTTGCAAGGCATCCCCCTGTGCCGATGCATTAGCGAGATCCTGATACGTCAGCGACAGCCATCCATTCGTGCCGTTGCCGGTCGCATTAATGAACGATGGCGAGGAGATGCGGGGGTTCTGAAGATTGAGTGCGAGTTGATCGAGGTCGATGCCCTGCGGAAGAGGAACACCTGCAGCCGAACTTGCTAGCCCGGTTCCGAATGGAGAGGTGTCCAGTTGAGTACCCCTCGTGACACCGAACCAAAGCTGGTTGGCGGACAACTGCTCGTTAAATCCATTGTCCAATGCGGGCGACGGCACGCTGCCGTCGGCAGTTTGCCCATACCACATCTTATTGATCGCTTGTGCCTGAACTGTGGTGACGCAAGCGCTGGTCGCGTTGGTTCCACCGCTCGAGGTACACAACACTGTCTTGTCCTGCGTCGGGTCATATCGGCATGATGCCGGGTCGCTGATAAAACCGTCGTGACGACCGGTAAGCGTCCCGTCGCACGCGCTGACAGCCGCCGACGAAACAATTCCAAGTTGCTGGCTGGTAAGCGGCACACCGCCCAGATCGCGTTGCATTACCACCTGCGGGTACATAGCGTTGGTTGAAAACTTGGCCCAATTCATTGCAGCACTGCCCGCCAGAATCCCATCGTAGTCGTCTGGGTTGTTCTGTGCCTCCGAGTTCGCTTCGCGTCCGCCGTTCGAGCATCCATCGAAGTACGCATGCTTGGGCTGCTGCAGATAAAAGGCGTTGGTCAGCGCGCGCGACTGCAGCGCCATCTGGTGCAGCGCTCGGCTTGCAAAGTCGGTCCATAGCGTCGTGTTAACACTGCCGTCCGGATTCATCGCCCAATCGCCCACGCCGGGATTAGCTGCCACGTGCCCGCCGTCAGCGACCGCGCTTACCGCACCTTCGGTTGCCGCGATTGAGGCCGCTTGCGTGCTGCCGATCTGGTCGAGCGCACCGATCGCCGATGAACCATCGAAACCGCCTCCGCCAAGCACGTGGATGCGCCCACCCCAATTTGCCTTGGTTGGCAGCCATACTTCGATATGAATACCCGAGGAGGTCGACGGCGCCGAAGCTGGTCCAGGATTGCCGGGACCTACTAGCAGCTTCACCATGCAGACGTCGTTGGCTGCGGTGGTGCCAGATGGTGTGCCATTGAGATTGAGATCGTCTCCTGCCTTGAACTGGCGTGCCAGGGTAATGCTTGTGCCGGCCCCCAGCTTCAGGGACGTCAGAGAGTTGTCGCAAGTGGCCGCGACGGTGGCCGGGCTACTGCTGGAATCGCTGCCGCCGCAAGCGCTCAATAGAAGTATCGGCGCAGTGGCAAGGAACAGCATGCCACTGACAGAGACTGCACGACCCTTACTACGCTTGGGTCCAAGCTTTAGGCTTTTGCTCATGGTATCTCCTCCAGAACGGTCAAGTTGCGGGGCGAGTTATTTGTTATCAGGGCACCAAAATCCGGCTCGCTTTCCGCGTGATAATCGTGGCGCATAACCTCGAAAGCATCCGCTACTCTCGCTAATGCGAGACCGGTTCTATGCCGCTGATCTTGGCGCTTGCGGATCGCGGTTGAACGGCTTGCTTGATCAGCAACGCAATGCATGCGATCACGCCGGGGACCGCCACTACGGCGAAAATGTTTTCGAAACTGAAGTGCTGCCGGGCCAGTTCGGCGACAAGGAAAGAGCCCGCAATGCCGCCGAACCGGCCCATACCGAGCATCCATGCAACGCCGGTGCCGCGCCCCTGGGTGGGATAGAACGCGGCCGCCAACGCGGGCATGGATGACTGCGCCGTGTTCATCAGCACGCCCGCAGCGAACACGACGAGTATCAGCAAGCTGATATTTCCGGCGGAGTGCCCGATGCAATACACGCTGACAGCGGTCAACGCATAGCATGCCGCGATAATCCGGTTCGGATTAAACCGGTCCATCAAGACTCCGCACAGTACGGCGCCCACGCCGCCAAGCGGGAACAGCGCGGAAATCAACGTAGCGCGCTGTGGGCTCAGACCCGCTTCCTTCAGCAGAATCGGCATCCAGTTGATCGATGCATAGAAGATGACGAGTCCCATGAAATAGGTCAGCCAAAGCATGACCGACCCAACGATGTATTCCCGCGACAGCACCAGCCGGATACCGCTTTTTCCCGGCACGGCCTGAGCCTGTTCCGTCATGACGAATGAAGCGGCGTCGGCGGCGCTGCGACCGATGCGGCTAAGCGTTGCGCGAATCTTGTCGACGGGATGCGCATGGGCAACCCGGTAACGCACCGACTCCGGAAGCGCAACGAGCAACAAGACCGCCAGCAAAAGCGGAGTCGTGCCGCCCAACACCAGAACGCTGCGCCATCCGAACGCGGGAATCATCCACGCCGCGAGAAAACCGCCGAACGCAGCGCCGAGCGGGAAACCGCAGAACATCAGGTTGATCAGGGTTGCGCGTCGGCGATCCGGACAGAACTCGCTCATGATCGTCACCGCATTCGGCATGGCTGCGCCCAGTCCGAGTCCCGTGATGAAGCGCAGTATCGTCAAGTGCGTCAGGTCGCCGGAGAAAGCGGAAGCCAGGCAGGCGACGCCGAAGATCACGACCGATGCAATCAGAAGCACGCGCCGTCCCAAGCGGTCGGAAAGCGGACCGGCGAGCAGCGCACCAAACGCCAGCCCGAACAACGCGGCGCTCAGGACCGGAGCAAGCGCAGGCCTGCTGATATTCCACTCGGTGATCAGGGACGGGGCGATGAACCCGATAGCGGCTGTGTCGAATCCGTCCAGCAGGACGATGACAAAGCACATTGCAAAAATCAGCCATTGAAACCCGCCGAACGGGTGTTCATTGATGAAGGTCTGAACGTCGACTGACGGACTCCTGCTCATGTCTCTTCCTTATGTTTTTGTTACGTCCGTCACCGGGCGTGCCCGGCGGTTGTCAACGTACTTGTCGTGTCACTTCAAGCAAACTGCTTTAGTTCTTTGGGCTGCATGCGCTCCGGATTGAGCCAGACTTCATCCTTCAATTC
>Ga0255336_101373_pt1 | contig 18015 bp, 15 predicted proteins | sample MeOH1_35cm_T3_17_FD_189102 | JGI IMG/M metagenome (GOLD analysis project Ga0255336, IMG submission 189102) | Sandy soil microbial communities from University of British Columbia, Vancouver, Canada - MeOH1_35cm_T3_179 | ecosystem: Engineered > Artificial ecosystem > Sand microcosm > Unclassified ...
GGAGCAAACATTCCGTTCGCTGCAAAGTCTTTTTTATGGCGTCGACTATGCCGCAGCGCCAGGCTGTCGACGTACTCCGAAGAAGGAGCCCGTTGCGATTCGCGGATATACGCTCGACGCAAGATCGTGTCAAGCATGCTACCTGCTGGCTGGGTCGCTCCGTTGCCTTGCCTATTCCGAATCTACCGGATGCATCGTCTGACGAAATTGGATGGCTGTTTTTGGTCGGCAAGCAGTTATTGAATTTGGACAAGCACGAACGGCTGATGCGGGTCGATTCCGGACCTATAGGAACAAGTCGAGTCGCTTTGCGCTGCGCGATGACGGGACGCTCACAAACGGCTCAGCAGCTCCGCCTTCTTGGCGGCGAACTCCTCGTCGCTGAGAATCCCCTTCGCGTGCAGTTGGGCAAGCTTCTCTATGGTGGCGAACACGTCTGCCTCGCGGGCAACCGACTGAGTGCTGACGAGCTCCTCCTGCACCGGCGGCGACGCCGGCTGTGGAATCCCACCGACCGAGACAACCGGCAGGTTAGCGACAGCAATCAAGCCGTGCTGGCTCGCGAATGTGAGGGACGCGCCGCGGGACTGCTGCTGTGAGAAGCCGCTGATCTGGTGATCGAGCGTATCGTAAACCGTCACCTTGCCGTTCACTTCGATCGCCAGGCGCCGGGGCTGTGCGAAGTAGGCATAGCGGACGTCGTTCTGCGCGCCGGTGCTGTTGGGCCGCCCCAGATCAGCGGGCCACCAGTCGCCAGAGGTGCCGGGGGCGGGTGGAACGAACAGACTCACCGGCCCGACCGGTCCGGCTGCAGTCTGCTGCTGGTTGCTGCCACCGTAACCAGCGCTCTGCGGTTGTTGCTGGCCGCCGCCGTCGGTGCCCTGCTGCTGAGTACCCTGGCTCTGCGACTGGAAACTGCCGCTGCGAATAAGGTCGGGCTGGATTGCCATCAGGCGGGAAAGCTCGGAACAGAGCCCATCGACCCGGCCTTTCAGGTAGTTGTTGAACATGTCGGAGACCATGGTCATTCCCCCCTCCATCTACTGGCCGGAGCCACCAAATTCGGGGTGATTGAACTGGGCCATGCTGCCGTTACCGCGAATCACAGACTCCAGCATGCTCAACACGGCATCCGTGCTGAACCCATGTCGCTGGGCTACTTCTTCGATCAATTGCTGGCCGGCGGGGGTGAGTTTTCGCATGGTGATCCACTCATAGATTCTTCGACACCGAATTATATAAACCGCAGCGCCGCCTGCTTGGTGCCGGACGGGGCAATTCAGCGAGGATCGCGAAAATTAGGCAACGTGGCTGGGGAACAGTTCAGTGCACCGGCGCCATCGCAGCAGCGAATTTCGAAGTATTCGCAAGCCACGTAGATCGCGCCTGCGGACAAGGAGAAACAGGTTCGCATCGCCTTCCAGCGTCGATTCGCGGAGCGCGAGCGGTGTCGTTGTGCCGGCCGGATACCGCCCGTCTCAGCCAGAATCCCTTGTACCGATGAGTGGTTCCGATCAAAAAGCTGGGCAATGTGCTGGAGGGATTCCCCCTTCTGCCAGCGCTCCCACATGAGCGCTTTCTGGGCCTCGGTGTAATAGATCCGGCGTCGCTGCTTCATCGGCAACACTCCTTTTGCTCGTGCAGTCTTAGTGTGTTGCATCCACCGGTTGAATCCGCAGTCGGGTGCCGTCGATCGCCGACAGGCAGTAGTCGGCCAACATCGGTCATTCGAGGTCGCCTGTTAGATCGTTGACAATCAACACCGCACAGCGATGGTTTCGGTCACCTCACGCTAGTCGTGCCGAACTAGAGGCGGTCATACCTGGGCGTTAAAACTATGCTCCGAAGCAACCTGGGCGGCAGTTATACGGATTGGCCGTTATTCATTGGGCGAGACAACACTGACACCAACGGCGGGCATTGGTTTCATGGTTGCCGATACCCTTCTGAACACTGGACTTGAACGCTTTCGGCTGGAGGCAACCTTTTCCAAGGATCAGCTAAACATCGCAATGTAAGATCAGCGCGCGGCCACGCCGCAGCGTCGTCGAGCGCAAGGCGTTGCGCAGTACCTCCGAGGCGTGTCGCACAGCCTACCGCCCCCACGCGCGGTCACCACGGAACTCGTTGCCCCTGCAACCGTACTTTGAACAACCCGCGTCTCCGACTACATCGATTTACACCGTTCCGCAGGTAGAACTAAAGATAGCCTTCTTTGCCCCAAATATGTGCAGGCGCCCGGACTGAACGGGCGGGCGACACAGCGACGGCTAGCGGGCAGGGGGCTGTCCGTCATCTCAATCACCGCACATTACGACATCGGGGTTCGGGAGCAGGTCCTCGCGGCCGGTGCGGTGGCCAATTCGCGCATGCCTTTCCACAACGAACTGTTTTGAAAGACGTTACGGTCCGCCCACGAAATTGCACATGGAAAACATACTGAAAAGCGACTGCGTATTGGCCTGGTATGGGACCAAAGGCCAATTGCTTTTCAACGGTCCACTACCTATATTGACTCCACCCAATAAGGACGCAGGCCCAACTCGGTGAACAGTGAATTCCTATTGGTTCATACCTTGGAGAGTTCTGATGCAGCCAATCAAGTGCGTACTTTGGACAAAGGCGTCATTGGCGGTACGAATCTCGTTTGGTGGTGCTTTGGGGTCGTTTCTTCTTGCACCCGCGGTAGCTCAGCCCTCCGGCAATTCGGTCGTTTACCTCGACCAGGCCTGGTCTCAGGCGGATCGGGAATTGTTCTATCAGCTTCCACAAGGCTCATCCATCGCTTCGTACGACATCTTCCTCAATCTGGAGGTTGCCGGCAGCCAGGAGCTCTTCCGGTCGGATGCGAACAGCGAGCGCCTTGGTCTGATTCCCCAAGCCGCGAATCCGCGGACCAACCCTGACGCTTTGCCGGTAGGTCTGACCAAGAATGTGGTGACCGAAGGGCGCTGGAAGGGCGTAACGGTCGGCCCGAACTGCGCGGCCTGCCATACCGCCCAGTTGACGTACAAAGACCAGAAGATTCGCATCGACGGTGGTCACGGCACTACGCTCGACTTCCTGGCGTATATCAAAGCCCTTGATGATGCGTTTCAGGCAACATTGGCAGACACCGCGAAGTTCGATCGCATGGCTGCGCGAATTGGAGCATCCAATTCGGACGCCAAGAGTGAACTGCGCAAGCGCCTTGGGATCGAGGCCGAGCGAGAGCATTACTACAGCACCCGCGCCGCGGCCACGCCATACAGTTGGGGGCCCGGCCGCGCCGATTGCATCACGTTGATCGCCAATCGGATGACGGCCGTGGCACCCGGCATTCCCGAGAACATGTCGACTCCACTGGCGCCAGCCAAAATACCCTTTATCTGGAATGCCGCGCAGGGATCCTGGACACAATGGAGCGGGTTTGCACAGGATCCGCTCTTGCGCAACATTGGCGAGACATTCGGTGTGTACCTTCCCATGGACCTGCAATCCAAGACGCCGGAAGAGGGCCTCTTCGATTCGGCCGCTGCCATCCTCAATCTCCAGAAGCTTGAGGACACGCTGTGGCGCCTGGCGCCCCCCAAATGGCCGGAAGAAGTTCTGGGAAAGATCGATCGCAAGCAAGCTCTTGCGGGCAAGGCTCTGTTCGCCGCCAACTGCGCGAGTTGCCACAATTCCTATCCCTACACGTGGACGGCACCGAACAAGTACGGCAAGCGCTTCATCGAAGTTGGACTGGTGCCACAGAAATACGTGGGTACCGATCCGGAGCAGTTCGAAACTGTGAAGGATTACATGATCACAGGCCAGCTGGCCCCCTATTTGCCGCCGCCCTACACGGGCAAAGAGGTCGCACCGGCCCACATTCTCCAACGCACCATCGGGGAGGGGCTTACCGTCAAGGCACTGGAACAACTCAAACTGACCAAAGAGCAAACCGCCGATCTGCATGGCTTTCGGGAATTGCCATCGCCGCCTCCACCAGTGCGCGTGTACAAGGCGGCACCGCGCGACGGGGTGTGGGCCACGCCGCCCTTCCTGCATAACGGCTCGGTGCCCAATCTTTACGAGATGCTGGTCCCGGCCAAGGAGCGCACCAAGAAGTTCTACGTCGGGCGAGAGTTCGACCCGGTCAAAGTGGGCGTCGACACCAGCGGCAATTCCGGGACCTTCCTGCTTGACACGTCCCTTCCCGGCAATTCGAATGCCGGCCACTCCTTCCAGAATGGTCCTCGTGGGAACGGCGTCATTGGCCCGCTGCTGACCGATGCGCAGCGCTGGGCGATCGTCGAGTATCTGAAGTCCATTCCAGAGGAAGCCGGCCGTGCCACGCCGTTCGGCGGCCCGCCGAATGCCGTCACCGGGCATGGACCCTGGGCGTGGCCGTGACATGCGCGACTTCTTGAAACCTGAACCGGCGATCTCGGGAACATAGCGATGTCAGACCATATCGATGGGCCGAGACAGGTCAGCGATCCCGCGAGCGATTTGAGCGACCTCTTCGCATTCACGAGCCCGGAAAATGCTGATCGTACGGTGCTTGCACTGTGTGTGTTTCCGTCGGCGGGTGCCGACGCGGTGTTCTCCAACGTGGTCAATCACTCGTTCGCGGTGCGTCGCGCCACAGTGGCCGGCCTTGGCGATGCCGCGAGGTTCAAGACGGGCGACCAGGAATATCGGTTCAGCTGTCGATTTGACACGCTCGAGGCCGGGCAGAACGGCGCGAAACCCATCCAGCGAGGCACTTGCACCCTGCCGGATGGCCAGGTCCTGCGTTTGGTCGTCAATGACGAACAAGGGGCGGCGACCCCGGACAAGGCTTACCGCGTTTTTGCAGGGCTGCGTTCCGATCCCTTCTATCTTGCCTGGGTGGGATCGCCGATGAAGAAGGTTCCCAATCTGCTGCAACACGACAATGTGCTCAGTATCGTCATCGAATTCGACACGCGCCGCGTACTCGACCCCGGGAAAGGCTCGCTTTTCGGGGCCATTGCCGAAACCAGTCCGCTACCTCGCTACTTCAGTGTCATAGGGTCGCCACCGCCCCGCTTCGATTGGGTCGGCCGCCCGGAACAGACCAACATGCGCCTCAACAACGGGGCGCTGAAAGGGGCGGACGATTTACGCGACCTGTGGAATCAGCAGACGCCTTTTGCGATTGCCGAAAAACTCAAGCCGATGTTCAGGAAGCGCCTGAACGACAGCCTGGCCGAATGGGACATGCGCGACGGTAAGGTCAACTGGATGCCTGCGGCGCTGGCCGCGAGCGCCAATGTCTTTCTCGACGATTTCCTGCTGTTCGACGTTGCGAAACCGATCACGGATTTGAGCCACCTCGAGATCGAGAAGAGCACGCTCAACGGGCGTGCCTACCAGACAGGTGGGGGCCGGACCGTCAACGCAAACGTCATCGACATTCTCGTGACATGGATGGTGAACCACGACCAGGGAGAATTCATGCAAGGGGGGGCGACCGGCGCGACCAAGCCCGGGACCAAGGAGTTTCCCTATTTGGCTTCGCCGAATACGCAATTGCAAACCGTGGTCGAAAGTGTCGACCTGTTAGTCACTCCTGGTCAGGTCTGGGCTCTCATCGGGTCGTTCGGCGGTACTTGGCATCCGTTAATCGCCAAGATCAAGCTGACCGGAACCGGTATCGGGCAATTGCGCACGATCGAGACTATTGACGGCAAACAGATCATTGAACGCCTCACGGCGATGGACGCTTCCGCTAGATCCTATGGTTACGAGGGTATCAGTGGCATTCCCGTCGCGGATTACACGGGAACGCTGGACGTGAAGCCAAAGGGTGCTGGCAGCTCTGTCGAGTGGCGAGCGCAGTACTTGCCCGACGGCCAACCTGACGTTGTCGTCAAGACGATCGTAACCACGCTGTTGAAAACCGGCCTCGAAAGCCTCAAGAAACACTTCGGATGAGTCCATGATTGACCAGACTGACATCGCGACCAAATACCTGCAGGCAACAGACGGCGACATCGCCGTTATCAACCTGGGAAGCGCAACACAGGGATCGTGGAGCCGGTTCTGGCGCGACCCGCATCGGCCCGGGATCGCCGAACTCATCGTTGAACAGGAGCAGTTGACGGCGCAGTTTCAGGGCGACCTGGGTGCGTTCGATCGCGTCGAGATGTTGGCGAATCAACTCGCCCGCGTGGACGCGGAATCCATACGGACCGCACTCATCAGCGCGCAGGTTGCGTCGATGACGCATCGTTTTGCCGACGCGCGGAGCTACCTTGAGCAGGCCAGGGTCCGGGGGGCAACGCCGGACGATACCTGCCGCCTGTCGTTGAGCATCGATCAGGCGCGCGGTACCGAACTCAATGCGGTGCTCGAGGCCCGACGCCGGATGGCGGCAGAGTCAGGGCGTCTGGAGGATAGGGTGCCGCTTGGCGCGTTGCTCGCTGATCAGGGTGAATTCGATGAGGCCGACCGGATCTATAAACAGGCGCTCAGCGAATATCAGGATGTCTCGCCGTTCGCCGTGGCATGGGTTTGCTTTCAGCTGGGCGTTCTGTGGGGAGAACAGGTCCCCGAATCCCAGTCAAGCCGGGCCGCTCAGTGGTATCGCAAGGCAATCGAGTATTTGCCGTGCTATGTAAAAGCACGCGTGCACCTGGCCGAGATCTATTCATATTGTGGCCGAGCCGCGGAAGCGGAAGCGTTGCTGACTCCTGTGATTGCAAGCGGTGACCCCGAAGTGTGGTGGCGTCTCACCGACGTGATGAACGCGACGGGGAGATTCGCCGACGCCAAAGCGCAGATGCAGGCTGCGCGTTCCGGTTTCGAGGTTCTTCTTGGAAAATACTTGCTCGCATTCGCAGACCATGGCGCGGAGTTCTATTCCGGCAGCGGCAACGATGCCGCGAGGGCGCTTGAATTGGCGAGCGCGAACGTCGCCAATCGTCCCACGCTGCGGGCTTTCGAGCAGGCGTATGCAACCGCAGTGGGCGCTGGAGTGCCACATGTCGCATCCGGATTTCTTGCTGCGGCAGAGAAGCGCTGGGGAGAGACTGCAGCCTTTCAGTTTTCTTCACTGGCGAGGTGCCAATGAAATGGAGCTGCAAACAATCCGGGTGACGCTGACACGATATCGATTCAGCTACTCGACGGTGTAGCCGCGACCCGTCATGCAGGCGGCTACCGCACGGTTGTATGTCGAAAGCTGACTCGACGCCTGCCGCTGCATGCCTTGCTGCTGCATTTCGCTTTGCTGCTGACACCCGCCGCATCCGCATGCCGCTCCCCATCGTACCCACGAGCGCGCCGACTCCCGCTCCCTCGCCTCAATGGCCACCGGCGGCGCCACCGATCAGCGTCCCGAACAAGGCGCCACCCGCGGCGCTGCGGAACAACCGGCCTTGCTGCGGCGGCGGTGGCGGACTCTTGGCCATCTGCTGCGCGAGCGCGATGGGATCCACGCCCGTGGTCTGCTGCGCCCAGCTACGGCACTCCGCGGTATCAGTTTGCTGTCGTTCGGGGCTCGGGCCCCGGCCGGGTAGATGATTGGCTGCTGTGCCGACGCCGCGCACGCGAGCGACGCGATCGCTCGAAGCCCCATGATTCTTTAGCGATCTGCTTTGCCGTCAGCTGATCGATGACAGTGAAAACGCCCCGCAGGCAGGAAGCGATGCTGCCGGGCTCACTTCTCGCCTCTGCCAAACGAGATGCTAAGAGTGGCGAACAGCGTATAACCCTCCACTCGGTTCTTGGCCCAAAATTCCTTGTACGCGCGTGCATTGACGTAGGCTTGATTGCCCATCAGCTTAAAAAGGTATCCAACCTCCGGACCCGCCGCGGCGACCCGCGACTTGAAAGAGCCGACCAGATTGCCGCTGCCGCCGTCACCGGTGAGTTGGTAGTAGACATAGCCGGCCACACCAATTTGCCAACTGGCGGACAGGAATTGCGAGGCGGCCCAGTCAAGATGCGAGTCGATGCCGTTCTTGTAGTGGGTGTCGTTGTTCTGAAAGTTGTAAGTGAGCCCAGCCACGGCGGAGAGTTCTCGCCCCGTTTTCTGATCGAGGTAGGTGTAGCCGCCTCCCGCATCGATCGCGCCATGGCCGATACCGATGTTCGCCAGCCGATTCTTGTCGTAAGCGCCCGTTGGGATGTCCCCGGTGAGATAGGTCATCCAGTTGTGCTTGCCGCTGTTCCACGCGAGGCTCGCGCTCGGATATAGGTCTGTGCCGCCACTAGTCGAATCCGACTTTCCGCGTCCGACATTGGCGGGTGATACGGTCAAGTCCACCGCTGAGTTATTTCTTGCAACTCCTACCACGAGCGCAAGAGAGAGCTGTCCCCCCAGTATTTTCGCATCGGGTGTGTAGCTGGGCCGTAGAAGCATCAAGGGAGAGTTCGCCTCGAGACCGGCGGAGGCCGTTCCGCCTATCTGGAACGTCCGCGATCTGCTCGCGCTGCCATTATAGTAATAGGGTAGTACAGCCAAAGACCAGCCTGGAGTCGCCGGCAGAGCAGCGAGACTTGCATACTGCCCCGACAACCAGAATGGGACCCCGCCCTGGTCCGCTCGTACGTTTAACCATGGCGCAAACGTCAGCCCGATCGTGAGCCCGAGTGCCGCGCGTGCGAAGCCCGTCTGCATGGCGGCAGTTACCCATCTCTTCATTGCGTGCCCCCAAACTTTGGGAGAAGCCTCGGGCTCTTCGGAAGCTCGTCAAGCCAGCGACGCAGGGACCGATAGTCAGGGAAAAGCGCCTGCGATACCCCGACGCGCTACATGCCGGTGCCGGCCGCGGACGCCGGGTACTGACTACTACTGTATCTGCCGCACCAGGGGAGGCAATTGGACTAAGGTCCAATATCGCGAGTCGCGTCTTGAATGCTATTCTTTCGACGAACCGTATTTATTACCCTTTGTGGGCGCGAGATTGAGAAGCACCCAATATGCGTATGCACACCGCACCCCGTGGAACAGCAAGGGCCCCGGGTAACAGGAAGTGAAATCCCTCGCAAATCCAGGTGATCTTGTTCGGGTGCGCCGAAGCGACCGATGTGATGAACGCAGTGGACCGATTCGCCGATGCAGAAGCGCAGATACAGCCCGCGCGATCAGGTTTCGAGTGTCTTCTGCGAAAGCATTTACTTGCGTTTGCGGACCATGGTGCGGAGTTCTATGCCGGTAGCGGCAATGACGCCCGGAGGGCCCTTGAACTCGCAACCGTCAACATCGCGAATCGTCCAACGTTGCGGGCGTTCGAGCAAGCATACGCGATCGCAGTTAGCGTCGGCGAAGCGCACGCCGCGTCCGAAATGCTCACTGCTGCCTGGAAGCGTTGGGGGGAATCGGCGGCCTTTGAGCTATCGCCCCTGGCAGCGTGCCGAGCTGATTCGGTCAGGAATGAAGCGTAACCATTCGACCACGGCGCCGTAGCCGATGTCGAACGCCCGCGAAACAATCGATGTTGTGACGTTTTTGACGATCCACGGTGATAACTGGTACTCGGATGGAGCAGACACATGATGATCAGCCGTCGAACCTTCATCCTAAGTACGGCTCTTTTTGCCACGGCGCCCGGCCTTGCAAAGCTCCTGTCAATGTCGTCGGCCGTGCAATCGAATGTCTCGCTGCTGCCGGACCGGTTGCCATCGCAGCTAGCTGCAGGCGGAGCGGACGTGAATTGCCTGCTGTTCAAAATTGACGGATGGGATCGTTGTGACGGTATTGCAATCGATGTCGCGACGACAATGTCGGTAGATCCCATAACCCACGTTCGGGCCGACGAGCAGTTGTGGATCAACATCAATCAGTCGTGGCGGACCGCTTGGCGATGATTGGAGCGGTCGTCTTCGAAGAGCGAAACGGGCCTGTTAAAACGTGAATGATGATCATGTAGCCGACCCCCTTGCCACGGTTAAGCGGTAAGGTTAAAGGCAGTTCGCGAAGCGAACATTGACCTGCACTCGAATAACTGCGTGGTGATCGTGGGCGTTGAGGAGAGCCGGATTGCAGCCGTAGCAGATCTGGCCGCGATCGCAACGGCGGCAAAAGATAACTCGCACCGGGCAGCGGGCGCACACAAAGAGGCGGCAGGGTTGCCGGCATCGGCAATCCCCGTCAACGCTGAGACGGTATCGACGGGACTGGCGGGGCCGCCATACGGGCTCGACACTCGTGGCCCGTGGCGCTCTACGGTTGCGCGTGAGCGTGTAGTCGGTGCGGAGCGCGAAGAAGACCATGTCCCGTCGACATTTCCGATCTTCGCTGCAGTGCCCAGCAACAACGACCATACTTTCCAGCGCGGCTCGAGGTACCAGTCGCCAGACAAGCCGATCAGCGGTAAGGGCACGGTGGTCGAAGACGAATTGATCGTTCTGGCGCCCCGTCGTCCGTGCCGGGGGACCGTGAAGTCGAACTTGAAGTTGTCACCGTAGGCGCCGAACGTGACGGCGACCTCGAACTGATCGCCGCTCGGCCTCGGCGTGCATGTCGACGCCGAGCGGGATTACATCGTCGCCGACCGCGATGTGCTGGCGTAGGTTCGTCTAACGCTTCGCTTGGCACCGACATAGATGAAGTCGATCATTGCGCATCCGTGACGCGCCAGATGCCGGAGGCCTCGAGACTCGACAGGCTCTTGCTCAGCCCATGGGCGTTCAGGTCGATCGGCGCGTGCCCGGCCGGTCGCTGCGTTGAGAGCGACTTTGGTGCCGAACTGGTTGACGATGCCACCACTTCTCCTCGCCGCCGTTGATGAACTCCTCGGCCAGCGCCGACTGCGGGGCCAGCGGCGCGACACCGACAAACACGGCCTTGCAAGAAGCGAAATACAGTGTTCCTTGGGCACTCGTGATGACGATATTGCACCGCCTGGATAGGTTGGAAATGAAAGCAGCGGGCGGGTCGATGTAGTTCGAGCAGCGCAGGGTATCCCATCGCACAGGTCAGCAACGCCGAACGGCGCCGAGCGCATTGATCAGTTGGACTCACGTTGAACCTTGCCCCGAAACACCCAGTACACGCCGGCAGTGTAGAGCGCGATCACGGGCAGCACCACCACGCCCCCGTAGAACAGGAACTGCAGCGACGCGTCTGGCGCCGCGGCGCTGCCCACGGTGATGGAATAGGGGACCATGTAGGGCCAGAACATTACGCCGAGGGTCAGGTAGGAGGTCAGGATGAACACAACCGTCAGCGCAAACGTCAATCCGTCGCGACGCGCCCGCGCGCCCATGACGACGCCGCCCAAGGCCGCGATCGCAGCGACGGTGAAGACGAGTCCCCAAGGACGCTCGCGCAGGTGGCTCTGGGCCACCGCGCCCACATCGACGGTCAGCGACACGGTGAACGCCATCCCCAAGATGACGAACACGATCGCGGCGAGCCAGCCAATGCGCTTGTAAGCCCAGTCTCGCAACTCGCCCTCGCTCTTGAGGACGATCCAGCCCGCGCCGAGCAGCGCATAGCCGAACACCAGGCCGATCCCCGTCAGCACCGAAAACGGATGCAACCAGTCGAACGACGTGCCTGCAAACTGTTCGTTCGCCACTGGGATGCCGCGCATCAGCGCGCCAACTGCGGCACCCTGGACGAAGGCCACCACGGTCGAGCCGAGGAAGAAGCCCGCGTCCCAGAGCCAGCGCATCCGCACGCTGCGGTAGCGGAACTCGAATGCGATGCCGCGAAAGATCAGGCCGACGAGCAGCAGCAGCAGTGGCAGGTAGAAGGCGCCCATGAACACCGCATAGACGACCGGGAAGGTCGCGAACAGGCCCGCGCCGATGACGACCAGCCAGGTCTCGTTGCCGTCCCAGAACGGCGCGATGGTGTTCATCATGTGCAGCCGGTGGTCTTCGTCACGCGTGCTGCCGAAGAGGATGCCAACGCCGAGGTCCAAGCCGTCCAGTATTACATAGACCAGGATGGAGACCGCGATGACGGCTGCCCAAAAGAGCGCCAAGTTGCTGGGGTGCAGCTCGCTCATCGCTTGCTCCTGGCATCAGCGTCGACCGCCGGCTCGGTGCGCGCGGCAATGGCCAGTGGCCGGCTGGCCGTGACGTTGGCTATCGCCATGGCTTCGCCGCGCGGCCCGTCGCGCAACAGCTTGTAGATGTAGTAGATGCCGAACGAGACGAAGAGCCAGTAGACGACGATGTAGACGATCAGCGACGTCAGCACATCGTTCGTGGTCAGCGCCGGTGTGATCGCGTCTCGGGTGCGCAGCAAGCCGTACACCACCCAAGGCTGGCGACCGACCTCGGCGGTGTACCAGCCGGTCAGGATCGCGACGAAGCCGGTCGGGAACGACAGGAACGTGCCCCAGAGAAACCAGCGCGACGATTCCAGTTTGCCGCGCCAGCGCAGCAGGTTGCCGAGCCACGAGACGGCCAGCATGATGAGGCCCATGCCGACCATCAGGCGGAAGGCCAAGAACGGAATCAGCACCGGCGGTCGGTCTTCGCGAGGGAAGGATTCCAGCCCGATTTCGGCCGCGGTGAAGTTCCCCGACGCGATGAAGCTGCCGAGCTCGGGCACCGTGATGGCGAACAAGTTGCGCTCATTCGCTTCATCGGGAATGGCGATCAGCACCTCTTTCGCCGGTTGCTCGTTCTTCCAGCGTGCCTCAATCGCCGCGAATTTGGCTGGCTGGTGCTTCAGCACGTATTCGCCGGTCAGATGTCCGAAGAACAGTTGGATGGGTATCACCACAGCCACCAGCGCCAGGCCCCAGTGGAGCATGACGCGTCCTTCGTCGCGATGCACGCCACGCAAGAGATACCACGCGCCTGTGGCTGCCACGCACATCCCGCTGGTCAGAAAGGCGGCGAGCAGCATGTGCGGCCAGCGCACCATCTGCACCGGGCCGAGCACGATCTGCATCCAGTCGGCGGGAATGATCTTGCCGTCCACGATCGTGTGGCCCAGCGGCACCTGCATCCAGCTGTTGTTGGCGAGAATCCAGAACGACGAAAACATCGTGCCCAGCGCCACCATGCAGCAGGAAAAGAAGTAGAACCGAGGCGATACGCGATCGCGCCCGAGCAGCAACACGCCGAAGAAGGTAGCCTCGAGCATAAAAGCCGTGAACCCCTCGTAGCCGAGCAGCGGGCCCTGGATCGACCCCGTCTTCACCGCCAGCACGCCCCAGTTGGTGCCAAACTGGAAGGCCATCACGATCCCGGTGACCACGCCCATGCCGAAAGACACGGCGAAGATCGGCAGCCAGAAGTCGAACACCCTACGATAGAGTGTGTTGCCGGTCACGAGCCGCGCGCCCTCGATCGTCGCCAGCCACGCCGCCAACCCGATGGTGAAGGCCGGGAAGATGATGTGAAAGCTGATGACGAACCCGAACTGGATGCGCGAGAGGATGAGAGGGTCGAGTTCCATGCGTGCTCCCCGCTCAGGTGGCCGCGCCGTTTAGGATCATGTCCGCAGCCTTTTCGAGATCGTTGATGGTCGGGCCGTTGGCGTTACCGCCAGTCAGCGCGGGCATGATCGAGGCGTCAATCACGCGCAGGCCCTGCATGCCACGCGCGCGAAGCTGCACGTGCACGACCGCCATCTCGTCGTTGCCCATCTTGGAAATGCCCAGCCGAGCTTGTCGTCGGCGCGATTTCCTCGTCGCTCTGCTTGTCCGGACTGGGATGGTTCTCGTCCTTGCGGTACTTGTCGAAGGCCGAAGCCGCGGAACCGGCACCGACGATGTCGTAGTGGTGGGTATCCATTTCAGAATCCCCTACTTTTTGTTGCTGCTGTTGTAGAAGCACGCGTTCGCCTTCAGGGATGAAGTGCATCGCGCTATGGCATCAGCTTGTTGACAATCACGCGCTCAAGCCCGTGCTTCGCGTAGGGCGGATAGCGCACGCCTGGGTCGACCAGGGTACTGTGATGCAGCACGCCGCGCGCGTTGGTGAAGGCCTCGAAGCCCCAGTGCCCGTGGTACTTGCCCATGCCGGAGTTGCCGACGCCGCCGAATGGAAGCTCGGGGAACAGCGGGTGGATGGCACAGTCGTTGACTTCCGCGTCGCCCGACCGCGTGGCCGCAAGGATCCGGTCGACCACGGCGTTGTCTTCGGCGAACACATACAGTCCGAGCGGACTCGGCCGGCTGTTGATCCACTCGACAACGGCTTCGACCGAGGCGACTTCCAGCACCGGGAGGATGGGGCCGAAGATCTCTTCCTGCATGATCGGCGAGTCCACCGCAACATCCACCAGCACGGTCGGGGCGATGTATAGATCGGCCGCATCGCTCTGGCCACCCACAGCGGCCTTTCCACTGCCGAGCAGCGCCACCAGGCGGTCGAAATTGCGGCCGTTGATCACGCGCCCGTAGTCCGGGCTCTGCTGTGGATCGTCACCATAGAACTCGCGGATGGTATCGGCTATGCGCTGCACGAACTCGTCCTTGACCTCTGGCCACACCAGCACATGGTCGGGCGCGGTGCAGACGTGTCCGGAATTCAGGAAACGGCCGTAGGCGATGCGGCGCGCCGCAACCTTCAGGTTAGCCGATGAATGAACGATGGTTGGGTTCTTGCCGCCGAGTTCGAGCACGCAGGGGGTCAGGTTCTCGGCCGCCGCCTGGTGCACGATCTTGCCCACCGGCGGGCTGCCGGTGAAGAAGATCATGTCCCATTTTTGCGCCAGCAATGCCGTGGTCTCGGGCACGCCACCTTCGACGACCGCGACCGCACGCGGATCGAAATACTTGGGCACCAGGCGCACCGCAGCAGCCGCGCAGGCCGCCGAGATTTCCGAGGGCTTCAGCACGGCCGTGTTGCCTGCCGCCAGCGCCGCCGCCAGCGGCCCGAAGGTCAGCATGAACGGCTCATTCCAGGCGCCGATGATCAGCGCCACGCCCAACGGATCGCGATGCACGAGGATGTGACCCGGCTTGAACGCTACCGGCATCGGCTCGCGCACGGGCTTCATCCATATGTCCAGGTGCTTGAGCGCGTATTCGGCTTCCTTGGCGCAGTAGGCGACATCTATCAGGTCGGCGTCGATCACATTGCGGCGAAGGTCTTTCCACAGCGCGTCGCACAACTCGTCGTGGTTGTCGGTGAACAGTGCCTTGACCGCTTCGAGCTGGGCCTTGCGCCACGCTGCCGGGCGGGTGACACCGGACAGGAAGAACTCGCGCTGGCTGGCGACCAAAGCGGAGTAGTCGGAATTGGCCATCGTCATATCCTTTTGTGAATCTGTCGTGAGAGAGTCCCGCCTCAAGACGCGCGAGCGGCGGCATTCTTCTAACTGAAAGACTATGCGATCAGCGGACACGCTGATATTGGACCATGGTCCAATACAGCCTATTGAGCGTGGCCGAATCCCAGCATGCGGGATCTGCGTGCTGGCTTCGATGGGCGGGGCGTGCAAACCTAGCCGCTGCGTGGCCACTCGGACACGCCAGACAAAGGCGGCAACCGACAAATCGCCACCTAACGCCATCGCGCCTCACCTCAACGCTACCGAGGCGATCGTGCGAACGCAGACGGTCAAAACATGATGTCGGGCGGGCTGTTGCCGCAATCGGCGATGGCCCGCAATCGGCCGAACAGCAGCCGCTCGATGGCAAAGGTTGAACGGCGGTTGTGGGTCCAGAGCGTGTCAAAACACCTTTTTGAATCGCTAAAATGTCTCGTCCGATAGCAGAGGTGAGCGAGATGAAGCGGTTCGTTCAAGGCGACAATCGTACTCAAACAATCCTTCTTCCTGAAGCGCTCGACGACTATGTAACGGACGCCAATCCGGTACGCGTAGTCGACGTTTTTGTCGATGAACTAGATCTTCAGCAGCTTGGATTTGAGGGCGTCGAACCAGCTCCGCGTGGCCGATCAGGACGTTGTATAGCCGTCGCACACCGATTCAGATAGGACTTTTTTTAAACGCCGTGAGGTGAGCGTTGTTGTTCAGAGTGTCCCCTCGTCATATGACTTATCGATTTCGCTTGACGCTATAGCGGTTCCGCCATCTCGGCGGGAGGCGTATGAGTCGCGTGGATTTGTTCAATGAGCGCCGACAGAACTTCAAATGCGGTTTCCGGCTCTGTACGCGTCGGGACCGGGCGCCGTGTGTTTCGGTGCGCAAGGATATCGTCAATTCGCCAATACTCGACTTCGCTTTCGAACTTCTCTGCGAGCTTTGTAGAGTACTGTGCCGGATATCCCGCCGCGAGCAACTGTCTTCCGGTCTGCAGGTATTCGATGACGTACCGCTCGAAGGTAGCCCACAACGCGAGGATCGCAAGGTCGGCCGCTTGGTCGCGCGCGCTTGTGATTGCCGAATTCGCTGCTTCGGGAGCCGATCCATAGAACTGTGTGCGTCGGATTAGGTCTTCGGCTTGGCTTTCGACGGTACGTTGAGCCACCTTAAAGCAGTCGCTCGCTACCTCGAAGGCATCAAAGATTCGATCGAGCGGAGATCTTGTTGAGCCTGAATGCGCCGGTGGTCGCCTGTTTCCATGCATTGATGTTGTTCAGCTTACCAGCCGGCTGCTTTGTTTCCTCGAGCAGCCGAACAATTTCATAGAGCGTGGTGGGGGCGTGATCCGGGTCGGTTACCCATGGCGCTGAAATCGCTCGAAGCACGCTCATGTCGACCCCGAGCATGCGCGAAAAGACCGAAAACCCGTTCGGCAGCGTGCCCACGGCACTCGTAGCGGTCGCTCTAAGTATTATAAGGGACGGCACAATCCGACCTCTTTATAGACCGCGCCAACTTGAAATATGGGCCACTAAGTCGTATAGCTCGACATCGTTCACGCGGCGCGGTCGTTTTTAGAGTTCATCATGACCTATCGCGTCGCTTTGCTCGCAGCACTCTTTATCTGAGTGTCTGCTCCGGAGCAAACCGAAGGGCCGATGTGGGTCGCGAACCGCCGATCGAGGACAGGCGATAGCCGTTCGATGTTGCAAGTTCAGCATCGGACCGCGTTCGGACGCCTTCGGCCATTCGACATTCGCGAATGCAGATGTTCAACCCGCTTTTCATTGAGGCCGCCCGTTTGCACGCGATTCGACGTCGGGCAAATATCGAGCAGAGCACGGTCTTCACTCAGCAATGCAAAGTGCCTTCCCCGGCAAAGGCGTCGCCGTTGAGAAGATAACATTCCTGTTCTCACAGCGCGCCAGGTGCAGTCAAAGGATGCGGTTGGACTCAAACATTAATGTCCAGTTTCTTCCACTGTCAAATTGTTCTTAACCGACGTAACTCCGGGAACACTCTCAGCAACTTTCCCTGCGAGATCTATCTGCGCCTGATCGGGCGCCATTCCTACAAGCGTAATCTTGCCGCTACGAGCGACGGCGTGAACATCCAGCGACTCCAAGCCCTTTTGTTTGTACAACGTCGTCTGCACTCGCTTCGCCAACTGCATATTTGCTGCTCTAATCGACGAACGAGAGGGAGTTGTTGCTGAAGTTGCGCCAGTCGTCTCTTGCGCACCAACAACGGGCACGGTCGCGACAATGGCGCTGATGGCGATCGCTGCTGCAACGTAGCTCTTCATGGATTTCATCTCTTCTCCTTCAGGTGAGGTTAGCAAAACTGGGTGGGAGAGACGCAAAAAGATCGCTGGTCAATCGAAGTGTGGCGAAAAATGAGCCCCCCGACGTTGATGACCAGCGGCCACGACGTTCGGCAATCGAATTGTAGGCTTTTCCTCGTCGGATGCGCACGTTCAAGCGCGTCTAGAACCGCTGGAGAGTCCTCTCCGCCGGACCTTCGACTAGTGGGTCACGGCGAACGCTTTTTGTGAATGACGGCAATGGCACCCGATGACTCGTCGTTCGGCGTGCCTAGGCGAACGATCGCTGTAAATTGGAAGCCGCCGTTGACTTCGGACTGGCTCGAAGGGCCGTTGAGGGTCGCGAACGGTCTTTCGAAGGCAACGGGCGGTGTCGGTTACGATATGTGGAGCGGTTAATATGGCTGGTTAATCGTGGTAAATATTTGAACAAATGCCCGCGCATTCCCCCTGCTCGAGCGGCCGGTTTGCTTGGCGAACCCCAAGGCGAAGCCGACCGCTCAGGCAGGGGGTC
>Ga0255336_101374_pt1 | contig 17965 bp, 17 predicted proteins | sample MeOH1_35cm_T3_17_FD_189102 | JGI IMG/M metagenome (GOLD analysis project Ga0255336, IMG submission 189102) | Sandy soil microbial communities from University of British Columbia, Vancouver, Canada - MeOH1_35cm_T3_179 | ecosystem: Engineered > Artificial ecosystem > Sand microcosm > Unclassified ...
GGGCTCGATCCGCTCGTTTCAGGAACATCGCGCGGCGCATGCTTGCGAACATCGCACGGTCATTAACGAAGCCGCGTGGTGCTGGCGGCTGCTGTTTCTGAACAACAACTATCATCTGGTTCATCACGACTTGCCGCATGTGCCGTGGTTTGCGCTTCGGGAAGTCTATGAGATGTCCCGCCAACAATATGTTGGACGCTCCGGAGGCTTTCTAGTAAAGGGTTACAGCGAATGGTTCAGGCGATATGGACTCACTGCGGTGGCGCATCCGGTGGCTGGCGTTAGCTCCGATCGCTTCCGAGGAAATCCGCCAGCTTCCGTCAGTTTTGCAGGTAAATTGCAGGTAAAATTCATGGTAGTTGTCCGTGACGGAACTCGCCATGAAGCTCACCTATCCGCTCCTGCTGAACGCGAAACCACAAGCCAAGCCCTATAAGCTGACCGACCGCGATTCGATGTATTTATACGTATCGATCACGGGTACGAAGACGTGGAAATTCGACTACCGACTGGACGGCAAGGCTTGCACGTACACTCTCGGGCGCTTCCCCGATCTATCGCTTCATGAAGCACGAGAATTGCGAGGCAATGCCGCCAAGCTGGTCGGGGCCGGCATCCATCCCAAGGCTCATGAAAGACGACTCCAGCAAGAGACCATCGCCCATCGCAAGAACACGCTTTGGCCTATCTGTGAGGAATGGCTGAACGATAACCGCGGAAACTGGACTGCCTACTATCACGGTCAAGCCACGCGTTTCCTCACACGCTACGTGAAAAGTTCGCCACTTGGCACCATGCCGGTCCGTGACATCAAGGTGGCACATATCTATGACCTCCTGCAGTCGATTGCAAAGCGCAAAGCTCTTTCAGGAGATGAACGCAAAGCCGAGGGTGCCCCCCATATCGCAATACGTCTGCGCCAACATCTTGATGCGATATTCAGGCGAGCGATTATTAGCGGGCGAGTGGACGCGAATCCTGTCACAGCGCTCAAACCATCGGATGTGGTGACGCTGCCGCCTACGCGCCACAATCGGGCACTGCAAGCTAATGAACTCAAGCATTTGCTGGTTGCGCTCTCGGTTGCGGGAACTCCGCTCACCCGATTGGCAATGCATCTGCTGTTGCTCACCTCGGTGCGTACTGTCGAGTTGCGAGGTGCGACGTGGAGGGAGTTCAACTTGGAATCAGCAATATGGGCCATTCCCGGCGAACGCATGAAGATGGGACATCCGTAAGCGCGCGATTTCGCACACCTAGCTTCCGTTATTGATACGGCTCACGATTGCGTCCGCAACCCAACTTTGCGGACGCAATCCATGACAGAAGATGACCTGAGCTTTTTGCCCTTGCGTGTGACGCGTGTCGGTGTCGGCGGCAAGCGAAGCTTCGACCCGGCGGACAAGCGACGACTGGTCGAAGCCTGTCTGCGGCCAGGCGCCTCACTATCGGGCCTCGCTCTGAAGGCGGGCGTGAACGCCAACCAGTTGCATAAATGGGTCCAGGCGCGAGAACGGGGCCAGCCTCCAATCAGGCATGACGTGCCGGTCGCATCATCAGTGTTTGTTCCAGTCGTCGCGATCGACGAGCCGACGGCGGTCATGGCGTCCGCGCCCGCGTCGCTCCGCGCCACCGGTGCAGAATCACCCTGCGTTTCGCCACGCTCAACGCGACTGGCACGGCTGTCGGCTCACCTGCCCAACGGCGTGAAGCTTGAGCTCGAATGTTCAGCAGATGACGTGGCAATCGTTAATGCGATGGTTACCGCATTGGGAGCGCGCTGATGTTCCGCTTCGAGGCGGACCTGACGGTCTTCCTGCATCGCGAACCGATCGACTTCCGGGCCGGCATCAATAGCCTCGTGACGCTCGTCGAGCAGTCCATGCAGCTCGACCCGTTTGGTCGCGCCGTCTTCGCCTTCCACAACCGCAAACGCAACCGGGTCAAACTGCTGTTCTACGATCGTAACGGTTTCTGGATGATGTTGAGGCGCCTCGAGGAAGACCACTTCGTATGGCCGCGCCGGCAGCAGACCGTCGTCAAGCTGACGAGCGAGCAGTTGCACTGGCTCCTGGAGGGCATCGACATTGATGCCGTACGCCGCCATCCGGTACGGTCGTACCATCACGCCAGTTGAGCATCGGGCGTCGCCCGTCAGCAATAACTGGCCGGCCTGTTACAAATTCCCGTAAACCCATCGCGGGCGACACTTCGCTATCTTGGAGGCATGAACGAGGACGACTTCTCCCGATTGCCGCCGGCCGCCCAGGCCTATATCCGTGAACTCGAGACACGCAACCGACAACTCGGCGAACGGATTACCCAGCTCGAAGAGCAGTTTCGCCTCGCGCAGAGCAGGCGCTTCGCCCCGAGCAGCGAGAAGCTCAAGGATCGCGTCTTCGACGAGGCCGAACAGATCGCCGGCACCGAACCCGACGACATGGACGCCGGCGCCACTGACGAAGCGTTTGTACTTCCCGACACGGGTCTGCCGGATCCGCCGGCACCCACGGGAAGCAAACCGGGACGTAAGCCGTTACCGGCGCATCTGCCGCGTCAGCGCATCGAATACGATCTGCCCGAGAGCGCGAAGGTATGTCCGTGCTGCGCGCACGCACTGCACCGCATGGGCGAAGAGACCAGCGAACAGTTGCATATCGAAGTAAAGGCCTCGGTGCTTCAGCACGTGCGCTTCAAATATGCATGCCGCCACTGCGAGCGTCACGCGGAGCGCACGCCGGTGATCACGGCACCCATGCCCGCCCAGCCGTTGCCGGGCAGCAATGCCAGTGCGGCGATGATCGCCACGGTCACTGCGGGCAAATACGTTGACGGAACACCGCTATACCGGATGGCCCATGCGCTGGCACGCGCGGACATCGAAGTCGGACGCGGCACGCTGGCAAACTGGATCATCCGGCCTGCCGAGTTGCACTACAGCCGTCTGTATGAGGCGCTGCGCACAACGCTGCTGTCGCAACAGCTGATTCACGGCGACGAGACAACGGTACAGGTGCTCAAGGAGCCGGGCAAAGCCGCCCAGAGCACCTCGTATATGTGGGTGTACCGCAGTGCCGAAGACTGCCCTGAGCCCGTCGTGCTGTTCGACTACCAGCCGGGACGCGGGCAGGACTATCCCCGGGCGTTCCTCTCCGGCTATAAAGGTCTGCTGATGACCGATGGATATGCAGCATGGCGCACGCTCGAAGGCCCGACGCACTTTGGTTGCCTGGCCCACGCCCGGCGTGCCTTCATGGATGCCCTCAAGGGCATGAAGAAACCAGGCGGTCGTGCCGCACAAGGGCTGGAATACTTCAAGGCGCTCTACCAGGTAGAAACATTCGCAAAGGGCGATCTGCCCGAAGGCGAGACGCGGGTCGATTACACCTTCCGGTTACGTCAGCAACATAGCGTGCCGCTGCTCGAGTCGTTGCGAAAATGGCTCGATGAACAGGCACCGCAGATTCTTCCTGAGAGCCTGCTGGGCAAAGCGATCTCATATACGCGCAACCAGTGGACGTACCTCAGCCGCTATGTGAACGACGGACGCGCGCCAATCGATAACAACGTGATCGAGCGCGACATCCGGCCATTCTGCACGGGCAGATCCTCGTGGCTGTTCAGTGACACCGTTGCCGGTGCGAAGGCCAGCGCGATGATCTATAGCCTGATGCTCACGTGCCGCGCGTGCAACGTCGAACCTTACGCATATCTCTTGCATGTGCTCACTGAGCTGCCGCAACGGCCACCCGAAGCAGACATCACCGATCTCCTGCCGTTCAACTTCGCGATGTGAAGCACTTCGACTCGAACATCCGCCTGACGCGATTCGTGTCGGTTTCCGGACAGCGCACAGCATAGGTCCCGGCACGCAGCAGGCAGGCGCAGTCGATTGCGACGCCAGGCGATAATCGAATTCCGCCTGCGTCCAATATGATGCTTTGCTCGAATCCATGACCAAGTCCTACACCATCTACACACTTCACGCGCAGATCCGTGACATCGAACCGCCCGTCTGGCGACGGATCCACGTCGACGGCAATATCAACTTGCGCAAGCTGCATCACATCCTGCAAGCCGCCTTTGGGTGGACCGACTCGCATTTGCATGACTTCGAGATCGACGGGCGGACTTACGCGATGGGCGATAACGACAACATGCTCGATCTGTTTGCTGAAGATCCCGAAATGCTGGATGACCGCAAGGCGCGGTTATACCGGATTGCATACCCGGGACACCGGTTCCTCTATCGATATGACTTTGGCGATGACTGGCATCATGACATTCACGTGGAAGAAGTCACTCAAACGGACCATGAGCCGCACAGCGAGGCGTGGATTGGTGCTGGAGAACGTGCCTGTCCGCCCGAGGACGTCGGTGGCACCTACGGATATGCAGAGATGTTGCGCGTTCTGAGCCTGGAGCCAGATAGCGATGAAGCGAAGCGTTATAGAACATGGGCGGGCGACGACTTCGATGCCGAACTGTTCGACCGACGGGCCGCCAACTCGACGCTGCTGCGCATGGCGTGGAACAACTGGGGCAAAAAGTAGACAGGCTTGAACCCCTGCTCTCCGATGCATCTGACGATCCAGTGTGCTTTAACTAGCGCTTACGGACATCCGCATATCGTGCCGCTGAGCGCCCAAGCAATTGAGGTCTTGAAAAAAGTTCGGCAAATTACACAAGCTAAGGGCGCTGACGACTACCTATTTCCTAACGTCCGAGACAAATCGCGCCCTATGGCAGCTACCACAATCAATGCGGCCTTGGTCCGTGCTGGATTCAATCAGGAACGTCTGTTCAGAGCACACGGCGCTCGAGGTACATTTAGCACATGGGCGCACGAAGAGGGATTCGCCCCAATGGCGATTGAACGGCAGTTGGCTCACGTCGAGAGAAATCGCGTAAGTCGCGCGTATAACAAGGCTGAATTTCTTCCTGAGAGACAGAGGATGATGCAGGATTGGGGAGACTATCTGCAGCGCATAGACGATTGATTCTGTGTAGCAAGTTGCTTGCGCCTCATCCATCTCTGCGCCTCGATTCTTTAGACCGTGGGAGGGTCAGAATCCTTGTGGAGTCCTTCCACTTGAATTTCTCCCTTCACATCGGGACGACAGGTTCCCAAGTTCCTTACTAAAGCCGAGCCTGAATCGAAGTCACGCCGCCTATGTGCCGGATGCCGATCGGGCCGTCAGCAGGCATCGCCCGATCTTGTCCCGGAGCAAGTGGGCTCTCCGGCTTCGACATCTTCTGGACAATTTCGACACGTCTTCAGCGGTTCACTCGCGTTCGTGTCTTCGATCCTTACCTGACAGAGTCGAACTCTGCCTTGTCCATCGACGCTCACCACGCGGACTCTTTACCCGCGCAGCTCGTGGTTGGTTTGGAGCCTGCCCCTGCAGGCCGACTTCGAAGGGCCTTCCTTCATCTCTGGTAAAGCACCGCAAGCATCGGTCATCTGATGCTCGCGTTCTTGGCACAACCCACTCGATTGTCAATCTACAGCGTGAAGCCTTGCAAAGACGGCCGACCGCCCGTTCACGCGACGATGATACCGTCAGTGATACCGAAAAATGCCACCGGCACTTGGTGGCATTTCGTCGAACGCAATGAACGATCATACTCCCTCGGTTGAGGTTACCATCGCGATGAAGCGTCTTGAAGCGATCTGTAGCGATAGATACCGTCTTCAGTACCGTCAGGCTCCGTCCAACGCCGTCCGATCAAAGCCCGTCAACGCCGGACTTAAATGCGATAAATTCGCCGAATATGGTTCACCGTGCTGAGGGTGATGCCCCGCGATCAAGTGGCGAGCGCGAAATTTCAGCGAGACCTGTTTAAGCGCGAACATATCCCGCTTACCCCTCTCAGAGTACTACACATGACCATGATCACATGGCTATCGCTTAAAGAAAGGAGGGTTCCTCCAGGCAGACATTCTGCTCACCGGTCCCAAGAGCACCCGGATGCGCCCTTCGCAGATTCCGTCGTTTAGCCCCGATGGTGGCAGCACGTCCCTGAAGGCTCACACCGTAGCCGGGCTCTGCCAAAAGATCCTGGTAGTCAACGAACACTTCGCCGTCGCTTTTGCCGGGAGCGTTGCCGCCATCCAGGATGCTGCACGGTTGATTGATTCGCTCCTTGCGCAATGCCCCGACCTGACCGGCAAGCGTTTCGTGGACGCTCTCCTCGCTGACGAGCAACTAAAAGACGCTCAGTTGAGCGCTCTCGCACTCAGTGTCGAGGATGAAATCCAGATCACGAACCACCGCGCGGCGCCAGGAATTTCCAACGAGCACTTCGAGCTGCACGTAGGTGGATCGGGGTTACAACACGCCATTCAGCACTATAAGCAGTATCCTCCTCATGCATTCGATGTTCCTGGGGAGGACATCGCTGCGCAAGGCACCTGTATGGCTCTCGATCAGTTCGCAGGTCACGTGATTGACGAGTTCGAAAACAAATTTGAGTCCGAGACCATTAGTGACCTGTTCGGAGGCGGGTACGAGGTAGTGGCATACCACGGTGGCCAGTTCCACAAGATCTCAGACGTGGTTTACGTCTATGCAGAGGCAGAGGTCGACGCCGATGGCATGCTTCAGGTCGAACTACCAAAATTCCTGCTCAAGTCCACCTATCGCGGTGATGACCTCAAAATCAGAAGCATGGAAATTCACTACGTCGAGGAAGATGATAATCACACAACCCAAAACGACCGGACGTTCACCATTGCCCCCATCACCCGCTACCATGAAACCCACGTTGAAGAAGACTGCGAGGACATCGACCTTTCAGGGGAATTTCTTTGCTTTGTGATCAAAGTGAAGCTTCCAACTGGCAGCTTCACGATTCCCTTCATCAGGAAGTACGACGGTCCTATGGGCTTTGCGGCCAAAGCCTTCATCGTCATTGCAAGTGGGAACAATGTGTATTTCTTCTACTCGGATACCTTCAGGAGTGAGCTGCAAGCTCACGTGCTGAAGTACATGCGCCTGCGCCACCCCTAAGAAAGTGAACGAGCCCTGCTTATCTTTGGGCTGCCCATAGGTCACCGTTCGAGCTGCGATAATGGCTGCTATAGGACGCGTTTGAGTGCGTCGATGACGCCCTTGTGAGGGAGATAGCCAACAATGCCATGGGCGTTGAACGTCTTGTTATCAACGGTGCCATCGTTATCGATGTTGCTTGCGAAATTTTCCTCGTTCAACGGCTTTCCAAGCGCGACAAAGTCAGATGGGTCATAGAAGTTTATCCACTGCTCCACAAAGGCCGCCTTTCGCCGCGGCGCTCCAAGTTTCGCCTTGAACGCGTCCAGGCCCAGCGGCGATCCCATGGTTATAAGAAGTGGAATCTGAACTTCAGTGCCCTTCGCTTCCATCTCGCGCAGCAGCTTGAAAGCAATAACGGTTCCGAGCGAGTGAGTAATCAGCACCTGAGGGCCTCTTTGCAATAATGGTCGCACGATGCCATCGACAGCCTTTGTTGCCCCGGGTGAAGAAAGATAGGTATGCCCCTGCCTAATGACCCGAAGAAGGAGCGAGCCTTTGGCTGGCGAAATCTTCTCGACCACGCGCAGTAAACCGACGAGGCGCCTTGCGATGAAGTTGTCCATCGGTACTGCATCATTTCCCGCCGCATCTATCGCGGCCTCAATCTCAGCCTCTTCGATGCCATGGTCGCTGGCGATCTCCTCCATTACGGAGCTGAGGAATTTCAATTCACCAGCATCACCGACGTCAACCGTCGTGGACTCAGCGCCCATACCGACTGCATTCTTTGCCTCGCCATTTGTCCAGTCGGCAAGCGTCGTACCGTAATACGCCATCTCGACCAACGCCCCATCGAGCAAGCCTAGCTGAGTGGAGTGGAGGGACTCTCTCCATTTCTTGAGGAGTTCATCCCTAGTCGAAGCCTCTTGACCGATTCCATGAATCATCAGAACGTTCATCCGCTAGCCTCCAATTTAAATCTATCTATCAGTATTCTCGCCCCTTGTTCTCTAAATGAAGAGAATTGCGAGGGCAACAGAAAATTGGCGACATCACGCAATCCTTCCGCAGCCGCTTTTTCTTGCGGCGCTGGATCCTCCATGAATTGCCATCCCTGGCGGAGCCAAGGCCATAAGCCCGCAACCTGCCCCGACCTTCCATCGGTTGCTCTCGTAACCCAGTCCGGCAACCTACCATTTGTCGGCGACCGCGGCCTTGCTGGAATCGGCGGCACGTCCGCCACAATGCCGTCCCGTCCCATATCTTTGGTCGGAAGCAGCCCCATAAATGCCACGTCGAACGGCATGGGTTGATAGTAATGGCAGTAAAAGAACGCCATGCGGCGTATGCTATCGATGTCTCCCATGTAGTCGTACAAATAGCTCGCGATGACGCCCAAGGTTGGATTGATGTGTTTTTCTTCTCGCAGTTTTGCCGCGATATCGTCCACTTGGTCAGCAGAGAGATTACCCGCCTGAAGATCCTTGATCACGTTGATAGACGTGTTCAGCCCCCTCCTGAATTCAGCCCATTCAGAAACACAGGTCCAATTTATCTCCCCCCTTTCGTCTCGACTTATCAGCGTGATGAGGTTCTCATATACTACGGCCGACGCGAACACGCCATCGTCAAATTCGACGAGGATTTGGATGGCACCATCTGCCGTACCTCGTACTCGGTAGGCTGCTGCATCATCATCGATCAAGCTTTTTTCAACTGGAGATGTGCTCCATATCTTCGTCGGCACCGCGCCGCGGATAGCAAGGTTGAACCTCCACGGACCGAGGGAATGCAGCGATAGGCTGGCTCGGAAGTGCCGCTTGAGAGCTCGGAATGCGATATCGGGGGGACTCGCCTGCAGATCTTCGCCAGCGCTATCCCGTTCTTGATATCGGGAAGGCGGCGCAGGCCATTGAGGAATGGGTAGATCGATTGGATTCTCGCCGCGCTTGAAATAAATCGCATGCTCCCTGGGGATGCCTGTAGCGCAATCGGGAGAACATTTTAGATCGTATTTCTCGCCAATCTCCTTTAATCGCTCCATCGAGAACAACGCAAGCGACTCGGGAATCACACAATCCGGATTGTACTTGTCAAATGCCTCATCCTTGAGGCCGCACAGCCCTTCGACCAAGACAGTGGAAAAAACGCACCTGGGCGGGGCAACGTCATCTCCTTTCAGCATGTATGCTTGTTGACCATCCCCAACCGCGTTGAAGCGATCAATGATGGGAGCCACTGCATCGTACGGCCCCCTCGGGAGTACAGGGTCACCGAAAATATCCGCAGTGTCGATGTCCGCAGGTAACGATCGGCAGGCATCACCGAAGATCGACAGGTTCTTTATTCCATGCCTGTAGAGCTGCCTTTTCAGTCCTTCCACAGATATGGCGCGCATTTCCTTGTGCCAATCGCTAGGGAGCCAGGCGTTTTGTTCTGCTCCAGATCGAAACCCATGCCCGGCGAAGTGCAAAATAAAAAGCTCCACCTCGTCATTGGTAGAAAGCATTCCGAGCAGTGTTTCACGGATACGTACGATCGTGACGGGCGTTTTATTTTCATCAGTAATCACTTCCGTGACAAATCCGGACTTTCGTGCCCAATCACCCATTTCGCGAGCGACTGTAATCGCCCCCGGCAAGTGCGAAAGCGGCGGTGCCTCCGAAACCCCGATGGTCAAAAACAGCTTCATGATTGCCCCTTAATTACTGCGCCGATTGGATAGAGCGCTATCTATTGTCTTGTGTATGCCTCCGCGCTGCCGCGCCAAGCCTACGGATGGCAGCGCTGGCACAAGGGCGAGTCGCTGCAACAGATCGCTCAGTTGTTTGATCGGAACCATTCCTCGGTACAACGGATTCTGGAGGAGACAGGCGGCATGCCGCCTCGGGGCTTGACGCACGCGGGGACGTGGAGCACGGCATCATCCCGCCGCTCCACCCGGAGATACGAACAGTCCTGCCATTCGCACTCGCCGTTGCGCGAGTTCGGCCATCTGTTCGGCCGTGGGTAGATAGACCGCGATCTCTCCGGTCCAGCGCCCCAAGCCCTGAATCTCCAGCTCGAGCCGAACCGGCAGCCGCTGATTCGTCGGCGCCCCCGCTAGCAACTCAAGGTGACGCACCCGCGTCACGCACCGCAGCGGCGTGGTTTCCTGTTTACCGAGGGGATCGCGGTAAGGAACCGCAGCCTGGCGCACCACCTCGAGTTTGAGCAGCACGTCGAGCCACGGCGATCCGCGATAGGTCTGGAAGTATTCAAAGAAACGCACTCCGAACGACGGATGCAGCGGGCTCTCGCCCTGTTGCATCGACAACACCTCGCGCACACGCTGCGGCAGATAGTCCACGCCACTGACGCGGGCGATCGCACCGCGGTCGTCGAGATACAGATCGTCGGTTTCTGCGTGCAGGGCCCACCCGCTGCCGAGGTCGCGCACGTCGACGCGCGCCGTACCGGGTGCGACCGTGCACCGCAGGTGGTAGCCGTCGTTCTGTTTGACGAGGACTGCGGCCGCGGCGAGGACGCGGCCGTCGCCCAGTTCGCTGCTGAGCACATAGCGATGCCCGGGAGGCAGGCGTCCGAACCGGTCGATGTAGTCGACGACCCCTTGGATATCGCCGATCAGGAAATGCCCGAGCCGCATTGTCCATCCCTCCGCGTCGATCTGTGTCAATTCACCCGTGCAGACGATCTCAGGGCCGATCGCCAGCAGCCCCGCCGCGACCAGCGCGGCCTGCCCGGTGCGCACGGCCCGCTTGCAAGCGTCCTCGTGCGCCTGTTTCATCCCGCGCAGCCGCGGCGCGGTATAGGTGACGTCGTCGCGGTCGATCAACCGGGCGTGGTCGGCGCAGAGCCAGATCGCGTTGTCGATGCCGCCACGCGCTTCCGGCGTCATCGCCGCATCGTAGCGCCGGCCGCCCGGCGCGGCGGCATGGATATGGGCGGCCTCGCCGATCGTGGTGCTTTTGTCGGTCCCCTCGTCGCTCGGCCCGACCGTCAGCTTGCCGCAGCCGGTGAACGCGCAGTGCCAGCCGGCATTCGCCGCGACCGCCTGCCGCACTTTTTTGCTGAAATCGTCTCGCTGGCTCATCCGCGCCTCCTGCGTATCGTTGATCCGGATCGGCCAACTCGCCGCCTACGCGCCCCCATGCTCCCCAACCGTCCCAATGCGCCAGGGTCGCCGCGAGAAAGGCCTCGCATTGCGCCGGGGCCCAGCAGGTCGGCCCGTTTTCGCGCAGCAGGTAGTACTGCCGGTTGGCGCACTCCAGTTGGGTCCTGTCCGCCTCCGTCGCCAGCCAGTTATAGGCGTTGACGAAGGACTCGACGTAGCTGCCGACGAATTTGTCCACCGGCACGTTGTACAACAGGCCACTCGATTGTCAATCGGCGGCCGGGACCTTCGTGGAACGACAGTTCGGCCGGTTCGCGCGACCATGATACCGCCATAGATAGCGAAAAATGCACCCAGCACTAAGCGGTTCTCTTTGAATCGCGACGGAGGATCAATGCCCCTTCTGCAAATTATCATGGAGGTGGATTGTCTAAAACGACTTGTGGAAAGTGATACTATCGTCGGTACCGTCAGGCGCTTTCCAACACGGTCCAATCAAAGCCCGTTGATACCGCTACCTTCAACGCGGCCAATCAATTGCCGCAGATGCCAGCATGTACGCGAAGGCCCCGCGCCAACGCCGACACCCGATGCTCAAGGTCGGCGCAGTCGCGACGCCTCGCCCAAAAAATATTGGGCGTGGTGTGGGAAGTCGTCGTCGAATTCCTGAAAAAGAGCCGACTACTACCCTTGGACCTGGTTCAGGTCGTAGGACTGATGCGCAATGAGTTCCAGCGACTTCAAGCCCGCTGGAGGCGACTGCCCCCGTTCACACGACCTACCGACCTGCGTCGGGTAATTTACAACAACGCTGCATTGCCTGCTCAGGCCTCGCCACCGAAGCGTGGCCGCCGCTTGCGAACTACCTGGCAGCCGCCTTTTTCGCGGAATTCGTCGTTACTGCTGCGCTAACCCTGCCACCGATCAGGAATGCCCTACAGTCCCTCACGTTCGCAAACCATGCAGGTGCACGGCCACGTCCTCTCCAGGTAGCACCCGTTTTCGGATCGCGATATTTTGGCGACTGCGGACCGCGAATATAGTTGCCCACTCGCTTGCCGCTCTCGCGTTCGGTCGCCGGATACTGCACGCTGCCGCTAACCATAAACCTTCCTCGATCCTTCGCGCTGGCAATCCAGGCCGGCGCACGACCGCAACCTGTCCACGTGGCGCCGCTTTTGGGATCAACATACTTTGCAGAGCTGGGTTGTTCACCGCCGCCGATTTTGCTAGGTCGCCAACCACCTCTTGCGCCGCATATTTGCAACTCGAGGTCTCCCAACGTGACGCCATGCCGTTCTGTCAGCTCTTGGATCTTTGCTATAGCTGCCAGCGTCCGCTTCCTGAGCGCATCAGCCTCTGACTGCAATCGCGCAATCTTTACTTGGATGTTTTCCAGCGTAGCTATCGATGCCTCTTCGTCGTCAGAATGCCCGCGCTTTGCCTAGCGAAACACAAGGATGTCAATCTGGTAGCAGTACTATCGTTATGCAGTCACCTCAGAAGAGGAACACATGCGCCCCTCACAATGGACTGCAAGGCTTCAGCGTCAAACAGCAATCTCATTCAGATTAGTTCTTCCAGCCGAAAGCCGTACCCTTATTGTGGCGAAATACGACGATCCGGGACGCTCAACAGGTTGTTCGAGTTCCTCGCCGCTGACGTGCCAGACCGATACCTCACGATGAACGAGCGCTACAAGCAGCGACACTGCGAAAAGGATTTTTGGGCCAAATGGCAACAGCACCGGCTTGTATTGCCCCTTCATGCCGGCCACCAGACCGCCGAGCATCTGGAAAGTCTCAACCGGCTGTAAAACATCATAATCGAAGACCTGTGCGTCGCTGGCCGCACGTATCAGTTGGCGATTGTGCTGCTCGACCTTGGCTCTGTATCGCTTCTCAGGAGATTCAGGAACAAACAATACATAGTCCGAGGACTGGATATACTCCACCGCCCCCAGTGCCTTTCCCCGCTCATATCCAAGTCCGACGACTGTCCGCACAGGCAATCCAGCCCGCGAGATCCACCCCGCAAAAACGGGATGTACCGGCGCGACACGACGATTGGGTTCGAGTGAGCCGGTCACCGGCGGAACATAACGGGCCGGGTTATAGATCAACCACAGATCCACCTCGGACCATAGCGCCTGACTCGCCAGTACCGCAAACATACTTGCCACAATCCGCCGTGGCAGACAGCTTACGTCCACCAGAATCCGGAAGGGCTCCTGCCCTCTATTACTGCCTTCTGTGGTCCCTTCCGCGCTGCATGCTTCGAGAAGGCTTCGGAAAGCGCTCTCATCATAGATGAAGTACTCAAACCCGGCTCGCTCGTAAACGCTCGAAGCGCGAGGCGACGGACGGTCGTGAGTCTGGGCATGGATTGCGATTTTTCGTCCACATGAGGCTTTGATCAAACCCGGCACTTTCAACGCGCGACTCTCTCCGCTCACCGCGCAAACTGCCATATCAAATGAGGCGGCATTGTCAGCCACATCCGACAGATCGAACGCCTGCGCAGCTACCGGTATAAGGTGCTTGATCAAAACAGCGCTCCTTGGCGATGGCGTGCGTCGATAGTGTCTGCTCTCCTTCCGCTTCGCCTGGAAGCGGTGGCGTCAGCCAGGATGGTCGAAAGCGAAACGCTTTTCGTCGATCGAAGGGGTAGCCGAAATTCCGGCGCCAGCAGATAGGCAAGCCGGAACCTCTTGCCTTCCAGCGTACGGAAACCTCCCATCTCGTCCGGTTCAGACAAACTCACAACGGCTCCAAGGTTGATAGCGATCCTCAACGCCTTCTCAATTTCTCCATCAATGTGCGAGACCTCGAATGACAAGGGTATTTCTTCAATAAAGTCATCCTCCACCAGTCGGCGATTGAAATATGACCCTATCGTGGACAACAGTTCATACACCGACTTTGTTGTCGTGATCCCCATCGCCTGCTCCGTCGCTGCCGTTTGTAACATGGCAGAGAACGCCTCGGACGCTTGCTCGATCGCGTGATGCTGAACAGAGCGATCGATTGGCAACGGATCCGTTTCCCGAGTGCGCGAGATAATCATGTTGACCATCCCGATGAACCAGCGGGGGTTGCCTTCACTTATCGACGCAAGTGCCTCCCATCCCGTGTAGACGCTCAGGAGTTTTTTACGGCCCTTTCGACTGAGCACGGCACCGCGGAAGGCATTTCGAAACGCAACCAGTGGAGCAATTTTTCGAACCAGCGACAAGGATGTGTCCGGCGACGCTGCATCAAGATGCTTTTCATCAAGGAACCGGGCGAATGACTGATCCTTCGACCTCAGTTCCAGGAAATCCTGACTAAGTTTGTCCAACCGGTCGCTCGCACGGGCTCCATTGCCTTGCTCATCCGAGTCTCCTTCCCATGTTCTGCCGAAGACCTGCGTCGGCGTCTTCCCTGCCAAGGGCTTGTGATGCCCCACCCGAGAGTGAAACAGTTGATCGCAAAAACGCAGCGCAGAGACTTTCTCCGAATGCCACAGGTTGGTTTGCTTGTAGTCGTTCTTGTGGCTCGGTGGGCCGAGCGTATCAAGGCTCTCGGAAGTATGCGGTCCACAAGGGGCCAAGGCCACCTTGTAGAGCAATTTCCGGTTGGCTGAACGCAAACTGCCCAGCACCCGTCGCTGTAGCGAAGGGTGGGCAATCTCGAATTCGTCAAGCAGGAGTGCCCACTTGTGATCGATGCGCTTCGCTGCCCGGTCGATGATTGAAAGACCGACAGTCAAAGCCACGTCAAATGGCAGCGTTGCATACGGAAGGCGCGCATAGACATCCGATAGCGTGAGACCAGGTTTCGCAGCCAGCTCAAGAGCCCCGGAATGAATGTCAAGCATCCGGAATGCAAGCGCAGTCTCCAGACTGCCCATTGAAGCAATTTCGACGTCGAGTTTCCAGGCTTTCGCAATCTCGACAACCACCGACTCCAGGATTGGCCCCGGGATTGAGATTGAGCCGTGACAATCTTCGCCACTCACCGCACAGGACATTGTCGCCGCGGCAGACTGCAGAACATTGGTGCAAAAAGCAGCGGTCGTAACTGCCTCAAAACATTCATCACTCAGGCGTCCACCGCCGAGGCTTTCGACCATTGCGCCCCAGGCGATATCCGCTGGAACATAAATGCCAGTGTATCCGACCGCCGACCGCAGAGAGTCGGCCCGTTCATGACGCCAACTGCGAACCGCTTCAAGAGACAACATCCTCAGATATGTGGTCTTACCGCTACCACGAGGCCCCACGACCAGTGCATTCCAGTTGCCTGCGATTTCCCAAAATTCGTCGGACGGAACGAACGAACCGACCATTTCGTTAAGACGCAAATCTTTTGCGTTGAATGCTTCAAGAAATGAGATAGTCATGATCGCTTTCGCCCAGCTTCTTCATACTTCCCATCAACGTTGCTCGTGATGACAATGTTATGGCGTCTCAGCAGGCTTCGCTCAATCGACTTCATATCGCGTGGCGTCACATGACGCAGCCAGGGCACGTTCGAAATAATGTTCGCCCACGGCGTGGGCGCCGGAATCATTTGCGCTATTGCATCAGCCAGTTTGTCTGGATGGCCCCGCTCACCGAAACCGCAGCCCGTGTAAATGCCATCGAGCGTACTGTCCGACTGCTTCCAGCCACTTCCCAGATACCAGTTCCAAGCTCGAACCGTGCCCAGCGGGGAGCCGCCACCGGACGGAAGAACGATGTCGATCAGGTAAAACTGGTTGCGCAGCCGTAAGGATGCATCGTCGACAACCGCACCGAAGCTACTGGCAGCAAACACCACAGGCGGTGAAGCCCCGCCAGGTGCGTACGTTAACTTCCCGTGATGCTTGTGACCGTGGAATACTATCCAGTCTCCATGCTTCGAGAGTGTATCGAGCAGGCGCTGCCCGTTCTGCATGAAATCGTAGCTACCAAGGTGATGGTCTTCGTGCTGGATGGGATGATGGTGACAGACAAAGAGGTTCATTTTCGTCTGCGCTCCATCGGACCTCTCCAGGGCGTCATCAAGCCACGACAGAGCGCTTTCCGCAATGCGTCCTCGCTCATACTCCACGGGCACAGCGTTATGGCGCGCGCAACTGTTAAACACAACAAGGCGATAGCGAGGGTCGTTGTCGACGAGCACGTAGTCAGCCCCGAAGTAGTGAACTCGACGCTCGTGAGCGTGCGCTGGCGGAATCGTCGAGATGTGAACCGGATATGCCGGTTCAAGCTGTTTCAGGTTCTCGAACAGATCCGCCGCGTCATTGAGATCTCGCACCACGTTTTTCCCAGAGCCAAGTGCCCGGGACGTGACATCGTGGTTGCCCGTCGCAGACGCTGTCAACGATGCCTTTAGTTCATCACCGAGTGTGACCAGACATTTCCACGCCACATGCAGACCGACAGGATCCGCATACGTCGTGATGTCGCCTGGACAAAGCAAAACATCTGCTGTCAGACCGTGATTCTTCACAAGCGCCAGCAGCGAAGCCCACGGGTTATCACGACGCTTGAACTTCGGGCCTTCGGCGCTGACCACCTGGAGCCACGAGGCGTTTGGTTCGCCGGTGCCAGTACCGGCATAAAAGTGCGGGTCACTCAGCAAAGCGACCGTAAGTGTTACATCCCCCTGGTTCGACGATGAGGCTTGCACCGTTAAAGATCCATTTCAGTAGTTGGTCACGAGGAGTTCTTCCGCCTTTCCGCGATGCCCGCAGAAACCGGCGACGTTTCTGTGTACAAGCAGGCTGCGAATGTTCCACCCGCGTGCACTTAACGGTTCATGCAATGCGCTCGACGATGAGTATGAAATCAGGATCTTTGCCCCACGATCCGATGCTGCAAGCGTGGCATCGATAAATCGAACAAGGTCGCGGTCCCGAAAACTGTCTCGCCCGTATTCACCGCGATCCCTCTTTCCAGAAGTGGAATACGGCGGGTCCATGTACACAAAGTCCCCGGAGCGCGCCTGCTGCAAGACGGGTTCGAAATCGTCCTGCACGAGGTCTGCATGTCGCAGGTGGCGCGCAAATGCACAAAACTCCTCTTCAGACGGGATATGAAGACGGCCCCGGCCACGAGGCACATTGAACCTTCCAGCCCGATTCGTCCGGTAGACACCGTTGAAGCAGAAGCGATTGAGGTAAATAAACCTCGCAGCCTGCGAGCGTTTGCTGAGCGTCGCCTCGTCAAGATCGCGCAAGTAGTAGTAGTAGTCCGGCTCAGTCGGCATCGCACTTACCTCGCGCCAGACTGCATGCGGGAACGCCCTCACACTCCTGTACGTGGCAACCAGCGAGCTGTTCGCGTCGCCCAGGATCGCGGGACAAGGCGCAAGACTCAGGTAGAGCGCACCGGATCCCGCAAAAGGCTCAATATAGCGTCGAAACTTCGCCGGCATTGCCGCCTGCAGCACGTTCAGGATCGGCCGCTTGCTACCCGCCCATCGGATGATCGGTGTTGTCAACGCGCCTCCGCGCTTGTTGGTCTGTTATCGCGCGCTATTATATCGTCCACAGGTCCTGCCCTACTCACCAGTCACGCCGGACGACGTGCGCCCGGGGACGCAGCTCGAGATGGCACCGTCAAGGCCAGCGACGACAAAGCCGGGCTTGCCGAGATCGAGCACCGCATCGGGCTCGGTCGGAACACCAGCCTGGGCCTTGTTTGTATCTCACCATCTTCCACCGAGATAAAGTCGAAACTGGTGTACGGGGGGAGGCGGGAGATTGAAGGCGGTGGAGGTTTCAGCTGAGAATCTGATTGTCGAAGTCGGAAACCAGCAACCAACAAACCATCCACCATGAGCAAGTTTACGGAAAAAGAAGTCGTCGGTCTATCGGCAACCGGTCT
>Ga0255336_101375_pt1 | contig 17934 bp, 13 predicted proteins | sample MeOH1_35cm_T3_17_FD_189102 | JGI IMG/M metagenome (GOLD analysis project Ga0255336, IMG submission 189102) | Sandy soil microbial communities from University of British Columbia, Vancouver, Canada - MeOH1_35cm_T3_179 | ecosystem: Engineered > Artificial ecosystem > Sand microcosm > Unclassified ...
AAAGGAAAAGGCAGAAGAGGAAATTAAGACACAAGCTATTGATTTAGCAATATTATTATCTTCAAAAGCCTTAGATACAGCTATAGATGAACAAGAACATAGAAGATTAATTAAGGATTTCATTGCTAAGGTAGGTATTTAATATGTATGAATATTTGGACAGAAGATATGCACTTGCCTTATATGAAGTAGCTGAGGAAAGAGCTAAAACTGAAGAATTTATAAAGGATCTAAGTGATATATTAAGTATTATCAGCGGAAATGAAGAACTCTTAGAACTAATTAGACACCCTAAACTAAGCACTACTAAGAAGAAGGAATTATTTGAAAACATATTTAGGGGTAAGACTGACGAAGAAGTTTTATCATTTTTGTTATTACTTATTGAAAAAAACAGACTTCTAAATCTTAAGGGTATAATAGAAGAACTAAAAAAAATTCACTTAGAAAGAAATAAAACTTTATTGGCTCTTGTTAAAACTGTAGTTCCACTTATTACTGATGAAAGAAATGACCTTATTAAGAAACTTGAATTAAAATACAACAAAAAAATTATTTTAAGTGAAGAAATAGATAAGGATATCATCGGTGGAGTATATGTTAGAATAGGAAACGATGTAATTGATGGAACTATAAAATCAAAATTTGAGGAAATAAGAAAAATGACCCTTAAAACGGAATAGAGGTGAAATAATGAATATAAGACCTGAAGAAATTACGTCTATTATTAAACAGCAAATAGAAAAATACGAAAACAAGTTAGAGACTGTAGATTCAGGTACTGTAATACAGGTAGGAGACGGTATTGCTAGAATATACGGATTAGATGAGTGTATGGAAGGAGAACTTCTAGAATTTTCTAATGGTGTGTTTGGCATGGCTCTTAACTTAGAGCAGGACAATGTTGGTGCCGTTTTACTTGGAAGTGATGCAGGCATTAAAGAAGGCGATGTAGTTAAAAGGACTGGAAATGTTGTTGAAGTTCCAGTTGGTCAGGAGCTTCTTGGAAGAGTTGTAAATGCATTAGGTGTTCCTATTGATGGCAAGGGTTCAATTAAGCCAGCTGAATATAGACCAATAGAAATCATAGCTCCAAGAGTTATAGAAAGGCAGTCAGTAAAAGAACCTCTCCAAACAGGCATAAAAGCTATAGATTCAATGATACCTATAGGTAAGGGACAAAGAGAACTTATTATAGGTGACAGACAGACAGGAAAAACAGCTTTAGCTATTGATACCATTATAAATCAAAAGGGAAAAGATGTTATATGCATCTATGTAGCTATAGGCCAAAAACAATCAACTGTAGCTCATATTTATAATACTTTAAATGAAATGGGAGCAATGGATTATACGATTATTGTATCTTCTACTGCTGCAGAAAGTGCCCCGCTTCAATACCTTTCACCTTATGCAGGCTGCAGTATGGGCGAGTATTTTATGCATAAAGGAAAGCATGTACTTATGGTATATGATGATCTTTCAAAGCATGCAGTTGCTTATAGAGCAATGGCACTGTTACTTCGTAGACCACCAGGAAGAGAAGCATACCCTGGAGACGTATTTTACTTACATTCTAGGCTTCTTGAAAGAGCTGCAAAGCTTTCAAATAAATTAGGTGGCGGTTCTATAACTGCTTTACCTATTATTGAAACGCTAGCTGGAGACGTAACTGCTTATATTCCAACTAATGTTATTTCTATAACTGATGGACAGATATTTCTTGAATCAGAATTATTCTTTTCAGGTCAAAGACCAGCTGTTAATGCAGGTATATCCGTATCCAGAGTTGGTGGCAGCGCTCAAATTAAAGCTATGAAACAGGTTACAGGTAGTCTACGACTAGACTTAGCCCAATTTAGAGAATTAGCAGCTTTTTCACAATTTGGCTCTGATCTTGATAAAGAAGCAAAGAGAAGACTTGAAAAGGGTAAAAGAATTACTGAAATATTAAAACAGGATCAATATGAACCTATGCCTGTAGAAAAGCAGGTTATGATTTTGTTTGCAGCTTCTAATGATTTCTTAATGGATATTCCAGTAGGAAAAATAAGATTATTTGAAAAGAATTTCTTAGAATTTATGGATACACATCATAGAGATGTTGGTCAATTGATAGCTGAAAAGAAAGAGTTACATGATGAAATTAAAAATGCTCTTTCAGGGGCAATTAAAGAGTTTAAAGATGTGTTCTCTAAAGAGGAAGCATAGCCGCTGAAGGAGGTGTAAGGTGTGGCAGGTTCAGGACTTGTAGGTATAAAAAGAAGAATAAAATCTGTAACAAATACTAGAAAAATTACAAATGCCATGGGACTAGTTGCCACTGCTAAGTTAAGAAAAACTAAACAATCTCTTGAATTTAATAATATGTTTAGAGATTATTTTAGTAAAATTCTTAATGAAGTTCTTGACAATAATGAAGTAGAGAATGTTTATATTAATGGAAATAATATAAATAAGAAACTTTACATAGTACTTACTTCTGATTCTGGCCTTTGTGGCTCCTATAATGTTAATATCCTAAATAGAGCAGCTGAAGTTATATCAAAGGACAGAGAAAATACAGCAATAATGGCAATTGGAGAAAAAGGAGTTTCTTATTTCAATAGACTTAACTATGAAATAAGTGCTAAGTTTACTAATTTGCCTGATATTCCTACTACTAAGGAAGCAAAGACTATTGGAAATGCTGCAGTTGAAATGTATACAAAAGGAGAAATTGGGGAAATCAACGTTATCTATATGGAATTTCGCACTCAAAATAGTCAAGAAATAGTGGTAGAAAAGCTTCTTCCTTTAAAGGAAAAAGCCTATGATTTTACTAATGTGAAATTCGGGAAGTATATGAAATTTGAACCTGACCTTGAGTTACTTATTAATAATATTTTTCCCATGTATATTAGAGAAAAGATGCTCAGCTATTTAATCCATTCAAAGACTAGTGAACAGGCTATTCGAATGATGGCAATGGATGGAGCTACAAAAAATGCAAATGAGCTACTTGATAAACTGAAACTGCAATATAATAGAATGAGACAAGGTGCCATCACTCAAGAAATTTCAGAAATTGTTGGTGGAGCTGAAGCACAGAAATAAGTTTAAAATACTGGAGGCACAATGATTAATAATCATTGTGCACAGAATAAGGAATACAGGAGGGTATCTGATGTCTAATAACATTGGTAAAGTTGTTCAGGTTATAGGACCTGTAGTAGACATTAAATTTGATTCAGAAAATCTTCCTAGCATATATAATGCAGTAGAAATAAAGCTGCCTCATGATAAAACCTTAACTGTAGAAGTTGAGCAACATGTAGGTGATGATATAGTTAGAACCATCGCTATGGATGCTACTGAAGGTTTAAAAAGAGGGATGGAAGCTTTTGATACTGGTAAACCAGTATTAGTTCCTGTAGGTAAAGAATGTCTAGGAAGACTATTTAATGTACTAGGGCAAACTATTGATGAAGGTGAGCAAGTAAAAACTGATCTATTATATCCTATTCATAGACCAGCACCTTCTTTTGAAGAACAATCTGTTTCACCAGAAATGTTTGAAACAGGCATAAAGGTTATAGATCTTATTGCTCCTTATCAAAGAGGAGGTAAAATAGGGCTCTTCGGCGGTGCTGGAGTAGGTAAAACAGTACTTATTCAAGAGCTAATAAACAACATAGCTAAGCAGCACGGTGGAATATCAGTATTTACAGGTGTTGGTGAAAGAACAAGAGAAGGTAATGACCTTTATTTTGAAATGAAAGAATCTGGAGTTATAGAAAAAACAGCATTAGTATTTGGTCAGATGAATGAACCTCCAGGAGCTAGAATGAGAGTTGCATTAACAGGTCTTACTATGGCAGAATATTTTAGAGACCAAGGTCAGGATGTGCTTCTATTTATAGATAATATATTTAGATTTACACAAGCTGGATCAGAGGTTTCAGCACTACTCGGAAGAATACCTAGTGCAGTTGGTTATCAACCAACCTTAGCAACAGAAATGGGAGCTTTGCAGGAGAGAATTACCTCAACAAAACGTGGTTCTATTACATCTGTTCAAGCAGTTTATGTTCCTGCTGATGACTTAACAGACCCAGCTCCAGCCACTACCTTTGCCCACTTAGATGCAACTACAGTTTTATCAAGAGCTATTGTTGAACTTGGTATATATCCGGCTGTTGATCCCCTAGATTCTACCTCTAGAATACTAGATCCAAGAATTGTGGGAGAAGAGCATTATAAAGTAGCTAATGATGTTAAGCATATATTAGAGAAATATAAAGAACTTCAAGATATAATAGCAATTCTTGGTGTAGATGAATTATCTGATGAAGATAAATCAGTTGTTTCTAGAGCAAGAAAGATACAGAGATTTCTTTCACAACCATTTACAGTTGGCGAGCAATTTACTGGTATTCCAGGAAAGTTTGTTACTGTAAAAGAAACTGTTAGGGGCTTTAAAGAAATAATAGAAGGAAAACATGATGATTTACCGGAATCTGCCTTTTTATTTGTGGGTTCCATAGATGAAGCAGTTGAAAGAGCTAAGACCATGATGAATGAGTAAAAGGGGAGATTTGAATGGTAGATACTATAAAGCTAAATATAATCACTCCAGAAAGAAAAGTCTATGATGGAGAAGTGAGTGAACTCACAACTGAAAATCATATAGGACGCTTTGAAATACTCCCAAACCATGTTCCAATGGTTACTTCAATTATTCCAACTGTTACAACATTTACTACAGTTGAGGGGAAAAAATTAAAGCTTTTCACTTCTACTGGCATTTTAAGAGTTGAAAATAACGAACTTAATTTACTTTCTGAGGATGCACAGTGGCCGCAAGAAATTGATGTTAGTAGGGCTGAAGAAGCTAAGAAAAAAGCAGAACAGCTCCTTAGAGAAAAAGAAAATATCGATTATAAGAGGGCAGAATTAAAACTAAAAAGAGCTTTAGCTAGAATAAAAGCTAAAGACTAGAATGAATCCAAATGGCGATATAATGTCATTTGGATTTTTTAAAGTTGAATATTAGGATATAAAGTTATATAATTAATATATAAACATTATTGTATCAAAAAATCCAAAAAATAATGATGATTTATTTTGACTAGATGATTTATGTTTTGGGGGGAGGGTTATTAGCTTATAAAGCTATTTATAATATGAATAACTTATTACACATTGGTTTAGATGTCGGGTCAACTACAGTTAAAATTGTAGTTTTAGATAATAATGATAAATTACTGTTTAGTAAATATCAAAGACATTTTTCTGATATAAAACAAACTATAATAGATTTAATATATGAAGCTTATAAAGCTTTTGAAGATAAAAATATCACTGTTACAATAACTGGTTCTGGAGGACTGTCTGTTTCTAAGTGGCTGTCTGTGCCTTTTATTCAAGAAGTAATAGCAGCTACAAAAACCGTAGAAAGATTTATCCCCAGCACTGATGTGGCTATTGAATTAGGAGGAGAAGATGCTAAAATAACATACTTTGATGGTGGTATAGATCAGAGAATGAACGGAACTTGTGCTGGCGGCACTGGTGCCTTTATAGACCAGATGGCTTCACTGCTTCAAACTGACGCTGCCGGTCTTAATGACCTTGCTAAAAACTATAAGGTAATATATCCTATAGCTGCTCGATGTGGTGTGTTTGCAAAAACAGATATACAACCACTCATTAATGAAGGAGCAGCAAAGGAAGATATAGCAGCATCAATATTTCAAGCGGTGGTTAATCAAACAGTAAGTGGGCTTGCGTGTGGAAAACCAATAAGAGGGAATGTAGCCTTTTTGGGAGGGCCACTATATTTTCTATCTGAACTTAGAAAAAGATTTATAGAAACTTTAAACTTAACTGAGCTGCAAGTGATTTTTCCTAATAATTCTCAGTTATTTGTTGCTATTGGTGCAGCTTTGGCAGCTAAGGATGCTGAAATTTATGAATTCAAGGTCTTAGCAGCAAAGCTGTCGACTCTTAAAGAAAAGACTTCCAATGAGATACAAAGGTTGGATTCATTATTTAAAGATACAAATGAATATATTAACTTTAAAGAAAGGCATGAAAAAAATAAAGTTAAAAGGTCTTCCTTAGAAAATTATAATGGAAACTGCTATTTAGGTATTGATGCAGGATCTACTACAACAAAGGCTGCTTTAATAGATGAAGATGGAGCACTATTGTATTCCTATTACGGTAGTAATGAAGGCAGTCCGCTAAAAAGCAGCATAAAGATATTGAAGGATTTATGCAGCAAACTTCCATCAGATGCTAAAATAATTAATTCTTGCGTTACAGGATATGGAGAAGCACTTTTAAAGTCGGCTTTAAAAATAGATATTGGAGAAATAGAAACTATTGCACACTATAAAGCTGCAGAGTTTTTTCTTCCTGGGGTTGACTTCATATTAGATATTGGTGGGCAAGATATGAAGTGTTTAAGAATAAAAAATGGAGTTATTGATAGTATACTTTTAAATGAAGCCTGTTCATCTGGCTGCGGCTCCTTTATTGAAACCTTTGCAAATTCCTTAAACATGAGCGTTCAGGAATTTGCAAGTTCTGCTATAGGAGGAGAAAGTCCAGTTGACTTAGGTTCAAGATGTACTGTTTTCATGAATTCTAGAGTAAAGCAAGCTCAAAAGGAAGGAGCAACAGTAGGAGATATATCTGCAGGTTTATCCTATTCTGTTATAAAAAATGCTTTACTTAAAGTAATAAAAATTCGTGATCCAAAAGATATGGGAAAAAAAATAATAGTTCAAGGTGGAACCTTTTATAATGATGCTGTACTTAGAAGTTTTGAATTAATTTCAGAAAGAGAAGCTATAAGGCCAGATATTGCTGGGTTAATGGGTGCCTTTGGAGCTGCAATAATAGCAAAAGAAAGATATATTACGCATAGTGAAACAACTTTACTATCAGTTGATGGTTTAAGTAACTTTAGTACAGAAGTTACAATGAGGCGATGTGGCTTATGTGCTAATAATTGCTTATTAACTATAAATAATTTTGGCGGCGGAGATAGCTTCATATCAGGAAACAGATGTGAAAGACCTTTAGGATTAAACAAAACTGAAGAAAAACTGCCAAATTTGTATGATTATAAATATAAGAGGATTTTTAACTATAAACCATTAAAAAAAGAAAATGCTATAAGAGGAACTGTAGGTATTCCAAGGGTATTAAATATTTATGAAAATTATCCATTTTGGTTCACATTTTTTAATGAATTAAAATTCAGAGTGGAATTATCTCCAAGATCTTCTAAGGAAATATATGAATTAGGCATTGAAACAATACCCTCTGAGTCAGCCTGCTATCCTGCGAAGTTAACTCACGGACATATAATGAGTCTAATAAATAAAGGTATTAAATTCATATTTTATCCTTGTATACCGTTTGAAAGAAAAGAGCATAAAGAAGCTGATAATAACTATAATTGTCCTATAGTAACTTCTTATGCTGAGGTTATAAGAACAAACATGGATATTTTAAAGGAAGAAGAAATTACTTTCATGAATCCATTTTTAGCACTTGATAATAAAGAAAAACTAAAAAAAAGGCTTTTTGAGGAACTAAAAGTATTTAATATTCCAAAGTCTGAGATAAATATGTCCGTTGATAAAGCATGGTTTGAGCAGGGAAGGTCTAGAGAAGATATAAGAAATAAAGGTGAAGAAGCAGTCAATTATCTTAGAAAAACTGGGAAAAAAGGTATAGTACTTGCAGGTAGGCCATATCATATTGACCCTGAAATTCATCACGGTATTCCAAATTTAATTACAGCCTATGGAATGGCTGTCCTTACAGAAGACTCAGTGGATCATTTGGCAGAAAGAGAAGAGCCCTTAAGAGTTGTGGATCAATGGGTATATCATTCAAGGCTTTATTCAGCAGCTAATTTTGTTAAAGGTGAGAATAATTTAGATCTAGTTCAATTAAATTCCTTTGGATGTGGTTTAGATGCTGTAACAACTGATCAAGTTCAAGAAATATTGAATAAGACAGGTAAAATATACACAGTTCTTAAAATAGATGAAGGAAATAATCTTGGAGCTGCTAGAATTCGTATACGTTCATTAAAAGCGGCAATAGAGGAAAGGGATAGAAATGGTGTTGTACCTAAAATCATTGAGGACAAACAACCTAAAGTCTTATTTACAGAAAAAATGAGAGAAGAATATACAATTCTTTCTCCTCAAATGTCCCCAATACATTTCCAGTTTTTAGAGGTTGCTTTTAAGGCTTCAGGTTACAATTTAAAAGTACTGCCTTCAGTAGATACTAAGGCAGTTGATGAAGGCTTAAAATATGTAAACAATGATGCTTGTTATCCATCCATAATTGTTGTAGGACAAATAATCGAAGCTATTAAGTCCGGAAACTACGACACAAACAAGCTTGCAGTAATTATATCGCAAACTGGTGGAGGATGTAGGGCAACTAATTATATAGGATTTTTAAGAAAGGCCCTAAAGGATGCTGGTTACCCAAATATTCCAGTTATATCATTAAATGCTCTAGGTATGGAAAAAAATCCAGGCTTCAGTATAACTACAAGTTTATTAAACAAAGCAATGATGGCTTTAGTATACGGAGACTTGTTTATGAGGGTACTTTTGAAAATACGGCCCTATGAAAAAGTAAAAGGCTCTGCTAATCTTCTTTATGAAGAATTAGTTGAAGAGTGTAAAACTTCAATAGTAACCGGAAGCTTCTCTGCCTTTAAAAATAACATTAATAAAATTGTAGATAATTTTGATAATCTTCCTATTTTGCCAATATCAAAACCTAAGGTTGGCTTAGTAGGTGAAATATTAGTTAAATTTCACCCTACTGCAAATAATAATGTTATTGATGTTGTTGAAGCAGATGGCGCTGAGGCCGTTATGCCTGATTTAATGGATTTTTTACTTTATTGTGCCTACGATGCAAATTTTAAATATAAATATTTGTCTGGTACAAAAATGAAAATGATAATGAGTAATGCAGCAATAGGGGCAATGGAATTTTACAGAAGAGAAATGAAGAAGGCTCTTAAGAAAAGTAAAAGATTCAGCCCTCCAAAAAGAATTAGCCACCTTGCAGAAGGAGCTAAGCCAATCCTATCTTTAGGAAATCAAACTGGAGAAGGTTGGTTCTTAACTGCAGAAATGGTAGAGCTTATGGAAAGCGGCGTAAAAAATATAATTTGCATGCAGCCTTTTGCTTGTCTTCCAAATCATGTTACTGGAAAAGGCATGATTAAAGAGCTTAAAAATAGATATAAAGGTGCAAACATTACCGCAATTGATTATGATCCTGGTGCAAGTGAGGTAAACCAGTTAAATAGAATTAAACTAATGATGTCTGTAGCTTTTAAAAACTTAGAAACTGATTTAAACTTGAAAGCCATTAATGAAGCGGCTAGTGACGAGAAGATAAATTTCAATGACAATGATTTTGAAGGTCAAATGGATTCTATTTAATATAAGCAAGAACAATAAAATTATTAGACACTGAACTAGCGGAAGTGTCTGAGAACGATGAAGAGTTATTATTAAAAGGGCTTCAGCGTTCTCAGTGTTTTCCGCCTATTCAGTGTCTAAATTCTTATTATATTATTTTAGTTTATAGTATCAATAAGTACTTCCTTTCCTGTTAAGCTAGAGCAATAAGCTGCATCAATTACCCTTTGAGCTTTTAGTGCAGCTTCAAAGGTTGGGGTAATTGGATTAGATTGATTAAAATATATCATTTGAAAAGTTAATTAAAGATGCCATGTGACAATCCTCATGAAAGCCAAAAGAACCTCTCTCTCCAGGATAATTTTCAAGCATATGCATTCTATCCTTGGCACTTCTAGTTTCCACCGAATTTTTTTCATAATTGTATATATCTATTGTGTATGGTCTATTAGTATTCATCTTTATGCTGCCCTTGCTACCATATATTGTAAAAGTAGTAGTCTCCTCTATATCAGCAAAAATCCTTGAAACTTCTAAACTGCCTTCCTCTCCGCTTTCTAGCGAAAAACTGCATTGGCTGATTTCATCTACTTTAGATCTATCCTTAAAGAAAATTCTATTATTAGCGCATACAGATTTTATGTTTCCTAGTGTAAAGTGAATCACATCTACAAGATGTACGCCTAAATCTAGAAGAGCGCCTCCACCAGAAGCTTTCTCTGTTCTCCAGCTGCCCTTCCTACTTGGATTTAAATAGCTTTTATGAAATAGCTTTATTTTAAAATCAATTATATCTCCCATTATGTTTTCCTCTAGAGCTTCTTTTACAAGTCTAACTGCAGGCATAAACCTATACATCAGAGCAGTAGCATTTTTCACACCACTTAAATTTACTGCTTTTGTTATTTCTAAAGCATCCTTATAATTTGAAGCAAGTGGTTTCTCGCAATATATTGACTTATTATGTTCTAAAGCTTGTAGTATTATATCTTTATGGCTGTTATTTGGGGTGCATATATCAACAAAATGGATTTCGGGATCCTTTAATACATCCTCTAGCAATGTTGTATTTTCACTGCCTGGTATTGAAAAGTTAAGAGGCTTTCTTGTAACTACATTTTTTAAGTTTATATCATAAGGTAATCCAAGTGTTAAGTTTGCAATATATGTACCTATGGCATGTGTCTTAGCTATGCCGCCAAAGCCAATAATTGAATAATTAATTTTAGACATGATAACCCTCCCTGTACTCCTCTCTTAGACAAAAAATATTAATCTTTATCTTTTGGAAGTTGGTATTTCGTAGTATTAATCTTTATCTTTTGGAAGTTGACATTTCATAGCATTAATTTTGTTAATGCATATAAAGATTATTTTTGAATATGCCTCCTTTTAAGTATATCATTTAAGCTATAAAGGCAACAACAAACAATTTATAAGATATTATTATTTTGACATAAATAGTTGACAGAATAGAAAATAATAGTATATTATATTAATAATATAAATATAAATATAAAACGTTGATAAAGAGGAGTAAAGATTTAGGGGTATTTAGAGATGAAGGTTCAGCGGCTGAAAGACCTTCTATACAAATAATCTTGAAGGTAGCTTTGGAGTTTCTTTGCTGAAATTAGTAAGCAGAGACGGTTTTTCTAAACCGTTAAGTTTTAAGAGCCTATAAATTTACTTTTGTAGGAATAAAGGTGGTACCGCGAGTATGTCTTCGTCCTTTTGTGGATGGAGACTTTTTTATTTGTCTAAATAATTTATTAGGAGATGATTAAATGGAAGAATTAAAAAATATTTCAACGACTTATAATCCAAAGGAATTTGAAGAAAGAATTTATAAAAACTGGGAGGATAAAGGTTATTTTACACCAAAGGTAGATAGCTCAAAGAAACCTTATACAGTAATTATGCCTCCTCCAAATATTACAGGCAAGCTTCATATAGGTCACGCATTAGATAATACTCTTCAGGACTTTTTAATAAGAGTTAAGAGAATGCAAGGCTATAGTACACTTTGGCTCCCTGGTGAGGATCATGCTAGTATTGCTACAGAGGTTAAGGTTGAAAAGGAGCTTTTAAAGCAGGGCTTAGTTAAAAAAGAAATGGGCAGAGAGGCCTTCCTAGAAAAGGTTTGGGAGTGGACTGATGAATATAGAGAAAGAATTAGAGAGCAGCTTAAAAAGCTAGGGACTTCTGCAGATTTTACAAGGGAAGCCTTTACTATGGATGAAAATTTAAATAAGGCTGTAAGAACTGTTTTTGTAAAGCTTTATAACGAAGGCCTTATATACCAAGGAAATAGAATTACAAACTGGTGCCCGAAATGTAAAACAGCCCTATCTGATGCAGAAATAGAATATAGCGAGCAAAATGGCCACTTTTGGCATATAAAGTATCCGATTGTAGGAACAAATGATTTTATTGAAATTGCAACTACTCGTCCTGAAACTATGCTTGGGGATACTGCTGTTGCTGTAAATCCTAAAGATGATAGATATACTAATTTAATAGGCAAAACTTTAATGCTGCCTTTAGTAAATAGAGAAATTCCTATAATAGCTGATGATTATGTAGACTTAGAATTTGGAACAGGTGCTGTTAAAATTACACCTGCGCATGATCCTAATGATTACATGGTAGGAAAGAGACATAATTTAGAAGAACTTAGAATTATGAATGATGATGGAACCATCAATTATTTAGGGGGAAAATACGCAGGGCTTGACAGATATGATGCAAGAAAGGCTATAGTTAAGGATTTAGAGAAAGAAGGCTATCTTGTTAAGGTAAAGGAACATATTCACAACGTTGGCTGCCATGATAGATGCGGTACAACAGTAGAGCCTATTATTTCAAGACAATGGTATGTAAAAATGGAGAGCCTTGCTAAACCAGCTATTGAGGCTGTTAAGGAAAAGAATATAAAATTTGTACCAGAAAGATTTGAAAAGATATATTATAATTGGATGGAAAATATTCAGGATTGGTGCATATCAAGGCAGCTTTGGTGGGGACATAGAATTCCAGTATGGTATTGCAAAAACTGTGGAGAAGTTATTGTTTCAATTGATGCACCAACTGCTTGTACAAAGTGTAATAGTACTAGTTTAGAGCAGGATAGTGATGTACTTGATACTTGGTTCAGCTCAGCACTATGGCCATTTTCAACTTTAGGCTGGCCCAATGAAACAGAGGATTTAAAATATTTTTATCCTACAAGTACGCTTGTAACTGGCTATGATATTATTTTCTTCTGGGTTGCAAGAATGATTTTCTCAGGTCTTCATAATATGAAAGATATACCTTTTGATACTGTATTTATACATGGTATTATAAGGGATTCAGAAGGAAGAAAGATGTCTAAGTCCTTAGGAAATGGAGTGGATCCATTAGACATTATAGATCAATATGGTGCTGATGCTCTAAGATTTATGCTTATTACAGGTAATGCTCCTGGTAATGATATCCGTTTCCAAAATGAAAAAGTAGAGGCAGCAAGAAATTTTGCCAATAAGATTTGGAACGCATCTAGGTTTGTTATGATGAATCTTGATAAAAATATAATGGATAAATATAAGGAAGATAAAGCATATACTCTTGCAGACAAATGGATTCTATCAAGATTAAATACTGCAGTAAAAGAAATTACAGATAACGTTGATAAATACGAACTAGGAATTGCTTCACAAAAAATATATGATTTTATTTGGAATGAATTATGCGACTGGTATATTGAACTTGTAAAACCTGTACTTTATGGAGAGGATGAAAGACAAAAGGGTATAGCCTTTAATGTTCTTTACAAGGTTTTAACTACAAGTCTTCAGCTGCTTCATCCTATAATGCCTTTTATTACCGAGGAAATTTATACTCATTTAGCCACCGAATATGAATCTATTACAATATCTAAGTGGCCAGAATATAATGAGGATGTATATAATAAGGAAGCTGAAACCTATATGAGCTACATTATAGATGCCATAAGAGCTATTAGAAATGTTAGAGCTGAAATGAATGTTCCACCTTCTAGAAAAGCTAAGCTTTTAGGCTTTGTTTCAGAAGAGGCAAAACCAGCCTTTGAAGCTGGCACTATATATTTTGAAAAGCTTGCTTCAGCTTCTGAGCTTAATATAATAGCTTCTAAGAATGAGGTTCCAGAAAATGCAGTCTCCGTTGTTACTACTTCAGCAGAAATTTTTATTCCTTTACTTGACTTAGTTGATAAGGATAAAGAAATAGAAAGACTTAACAGAGAAAAGACTAAGTTAATTAGTGAAATTGATAGAGTAGAGAAAAAGCTAAATAATGAAAAGTTTACAAATAAAGCTCCAAAAGAAGTAGTAGAAGAAGAGAGAGCCAAGGGCGAGAAATATATAGAGATGCTTAAAGCAGTAGAACAAAGAATTAATAGCTTCACTATCTAGGAGGAATTAAATGAATTACTTAGAAGCAATGGATTATATAAAAAGCACTGCTAAATTTGGCAGCAATTATGGGCTTTCAAGAACGGAAAAAATATTAGAGCTGTTAGGAAATCCTCATAAGGAACTTAAATGCATTCACATCGCAGGTACAAATGGTAAAGGCTCAACAACTGCTATGCTTACAGAAATATTAAAGGAAGCAGGCTACAAGGTAGGAATGTATACCTCACCTTATTTAGAAGAATTCGAAGAGAGAATTCAAATAAACGGAAACAATATTCTAAAGGAAGATTTAAGTGCTGCTATTACTGAAGTTTCAGAGGCAGTTAAAAAGGTAATAGCTTTAGGTTTTGAGCATCCAACGGAATTTGAAATTATCACCTGTGCCATGTTTTTGTACTTTTATAATAAAAAAGTAGATTATGCTGTAATTGAAGTAGGTTTAGGTGGGAGGTTAGATTCAACTAATGTAATTAAACCTATATTAAGTATTATTACATCCATAAGCTACGACCATATGAAAATACTTGGAGATACCTTAGATAAAATTGCCTTTGAAAAGGCTGGTATCATAAAAGAGGGAGTTCCCCTAGTGCTATATCCCCAAGAAACAGAAAGCCTTGAAGTAATAAATAAAATTTGTAAAGAGAGAAATAGCAGGTTAATTAAAGTTCCAAAGAAATCAGTTACCCTAAATAAGGTGAAAAAGGAATCTAATAGTGATACTCAAAACATTATTGTAAAAACAAATTCAGATATATATAATATTGAGCTATCACTACTTGGGAAACCACAGCTTCTTAATTGCTCCGTGGTAATATTTGCTGTTCAAGAACTTATTAAACAAAATATTATTATCAAAAAAGAACACATACTTAAAGCATTGAAGAAGGTAAAATGGCCTGGAAGACTGGAGATTCTAAGAAAAGAACCTTTAGTTGTAATAGATGGAGCTCATAATATTGATGGTATAATAAATTTAAATGAAAGCATAGAAACACATTTTAGCTATAAGGAGATAGTATTAATACTAGGTATTTTAGCTGACAAACAGGTTGATTCCATGCTTCAGGTTATAGCACCTAAAGCATCAAAAATAATAGCAGTTACGCCTCATTCGGATAGGGCAGAACTGGCCTGTGATTTAGCAAAAAGCATAGCAGTTATAAATCCAAAGGTTGAATATATAGAGGATTATAAGGAAGCTTATAAAAAAGCTTTAACATACTGCAGTAAGGAAAGTTTGCTGCTTATATCAGGCTCACTTTATATGATAGGTGATATGAGAAAGATAATAAAAAATAGTTAATAAATAAGATAGACTAGTTTTAGACGCACTGAATAATGTAATTCAACCTTCTAAGCTCTAGTCTATCTTTTTTATTAACAGTTTTTTTTAGTTTACATATTATATATTAGTGAAACGGAGGTGATTATCTTGAGCAATTTATATATTTGCAACACTTCTACTGATACTATTTCTAAAATAAATCTAGTAGATTTTAAGGAGGAAAAACAAATTTCTTTAAGACTTAAAAGTCAAAATAAAATAGGACCACATGGAATATGTTTATATGAAGATAAGCTTCTTATTGCAAATAGTTTTGGAAATAGCTTATCCATAGTTAGTATCATAGAGGAAGAGGAAGTAGAAAATTATTTTATAGGAATGCATTGTAATGACGTTGAAGTATATGAACATAATGCCTATATAATTTGCGGTGAATTAAATAATATTATTGTTTTCAATTTAATGATGAAAAAAATAATAGAAGAAATACCTTGCGGTAGTTATCCACATAGTATCGATATTAGCAAATACACTGCCTTAGCTGTTGTAGCAAATATGCATAGCGACAGTATTACTATTTTTGATTGTTTAAATTGTGAAAATGTATATCAAATAGCTGTTTCAGAATACCCCACAAAGGCAGTTTTTAGCGAAGATGGACAATATATTTTTGTATGTGAGAGCAAACTAGGATTAAAGTCCTGTGGATCCCTTAGAATTATTGACATAAATTCCTTAAAAACTGTTGCAAAAATTAAATTAGGTAATTCACCTGTTGATATTTGTACAAGTCAAGAGTATTGCTATATATCAAATTTCGGTGATGGCACCATAAGTGTATTAGATATTAATAAGTTAAAAGTAATAAAAAAAATAAGAGTTGGCGGTATGCCAAGAGGAATTATGGTACATGAAAAGTATGTTTATGCAGGAGATAACTATAATAATTTATTAGTTCAAGTTGATATTGAAAAGGGAAATAAAAAAGTCATTTCAATAGGTGGTGAACCTACAGGAATGACATTAATTTAATCCATTAAAAAATGCAATATTTTTTCATACAATTCTGAGGAAGAGTTCTTCCATTTTTTACACAACTCTTGAGCTTGCTTATTTGTAGAGACATTTATTTTAAGGTCAATCAGCACCTTATTATTTTCAGTCGTAATTAAATTAACTATGTAATTATCTTTATTTTCTATAGTATATTCAGCAGAAACAGTAATTTCTTTTTTTATTTTATCTAAGTGTGTGTCTAAATAGGTGTTTAATACCTCAGCCTTATTTTTAGGAAGACGATTTTCAAACATAGTTAGTACTTTACTGCCTTTTTCAGTTATTATTAGCCTATGTTTTTTATCTTCTGCAGTATATTTTAAAAAGCCAGAGGTCAATAGCTCAGAAATATATTGATGAAGTGTAAAATAATTAATAAAGTTATTTTCAAGTACTATTTGAGTAATTTGATTATTGGATATAGGAAGTTTTATTCTATCAAATATATAAAGTAGTAGAAGTTTATTTTCTGCCAAATCTGAAGTATCACCGAACATAATTTACCTCCATTACTAGTAGACTAAAATTATTATTAAAATATGTCAAAAATATTATAACATAAAAAGCACTTAAGTATATGGGTGCTTTTAGTTTTTATCTGTTATTAAATATGTATTTTTGGTTAATTAACAATAAGCATATTAATTTACTTAGAGAATAAAATTATAGAGTAAAGAAATATGAAAGAGGGATAGGAATGAAGTTTTCCCATTTAAATAATAAAATCTATAAGAGAGCAATATTGGTGTTATTCTTGCTTTTTATTAGCTCAATGATTTCTATTGGAGTTAATTACAAAAGTATGGGTGTTTTTAAATTTATATATAAAGAACTTCCTATATATAATGTAGATACTAATGATAAAAAAGCAGCATTAACCTTTGATGTAAGCTGGGGAGATGATAATACTCCTAAGCTGCTTGAGATTTTAGATAAATATAACGTAAAAGCTACTTTTTTTCTAGTAGGGGCATGGATTGATGATAATGGAGCCTTAGTAAAGGAAATGGTAAAAAGGGGACATGAATTAGGAAATCATACTAATAAGCATCCAGATATTAACAAAATCTCAAAGGAGAAGCTTATTGAAGAAATCATGACCTGTGATTCAAAAATATTATCAATTACTGGAGAGGGCACTAAACTATTTAGATTTCCTGAAGGTACATATAATGATAATGCTATAAAAACAGTTGAGGCTACTGGGCATTATTCAATTCAATGGGATGTGGACAGCATTGACTGGAGAGAAAATGGTGCTGACATAGAATATAACAGGGTCATTAAAAAAACTAAACCAGGTTCCATACTTCTTTTTCATAATAATGCTAAGTATACTCCAGAAAATTTACCTAAGATTATAGAAAAATTAAAGAGTGAGGGCTATGAATTTGTAAAGGTTTCAGATTTGATTTATAAAGATAATTATTATTTAGATACAACAGGAAAGCAAATATTAAAATAGCTGTTATTGAAATATATTTATAATATGTATTATAATGGAATATAATATATATTATAAATATAATTTCGGCTTAATAACAAATAAATCATAGAACTAATTAATATTATTAAAAAAAGTTATATTTTGTATTTATTTTGAATATTTATATTCTGTGTAGGCAATCAAAACTAAGGGAAAGAGGGGTTATGATGGACAATTTAATGTTGAACAATAAGATCTATCTTG
>Ga0255336_101377_pt1 | contig 17926 bp, 16 predicted proteins | sample MeOH1_35cm_T3_17_FD_189102 | JGI IMG/M metagenome (GOLD analysis project Ga0255336, IMG submission 189102) | Sandy soil microbial communities from University of British Columbia, Vancouver, Canada - MeOH1_35cm_T3_179 | ecosystem: Engineered > Artificial ecosystem > Sand microcosm > Unclassified ...
GCCGCCGAAGCGGCGCAGCACGCGCAATCCTTGCAACACAACGACCAGGCCGATAACGGCGATCTCGACCTGCCGAGCCTTGACGCCAACGAAGCCGCTGCCGCGCGCCGGACATGGCGCCCGGGCGGCACGGTGTCGTCGAATGGGGAAAGCGATTCGGCTTACGAGCGCTCGAAGCTCAATCCCGTTCTCACCTTCGACAACTTCGTGACCGGCAAGGCGAATCAGCTCGCCCGCGCAGCCGCGATCCAGGTCGCCGATAACCCCGGCATTTCGTACAACCCGCTCTTCCTGTACGGCGGCGTGGGCCTGGGCAAGACGCACCTGATTCACGCTATCGGCAACCAGTTGCTGCAGGACAAGGCCGGCGCGCGCATTCGCTACATCCACGCGGAGCAATACGTGTCGGATGTGGTGAAGGCGTATCAACGCAAGGCCTTCGACGACTTCAAGCGCTACTACCACTCGCTCGACCTGCTGCTGATCGACGATATCCAGTTCTTCTCGGGCAAATCGCGCACGCAGGAAGAGTTTTTCTACGCGTTCGAGGCGCTGGTGGCGAACAAGGCGCAGGTCATCATCACGAGCGATACGTATCCGAAGGAGATCTCGGGTATCGACGACCGGCTGATTTCACGTTTCGATTCCGGCCTGACAGTGGCGATCGAACCGCCGGAGCTGGAAATGCGCGTGGCCATCCTGATGCGCAAGGCGCAATCGGAAGGCGTGAGTTTGTCGGAGGATGTGGCGTTTTTTGTGGCGAAGCATCTGCGTTCGAATGTGCGTGAACTCGAAGGCGCGCTGCGCAAGATCCTGGCTTTTTCCCGGTTCCACGGCCGCGAGATCTCCATCGAGCTGACCAAGGAAGCGCTGAAAGATCTGCTGACGGTACAGAACCGGCAGATTTCGGTGGAAAACATCCAGAAGACGGCGGCGGACTTCTACAACATCAAGGTCGCCGACATGTATTCCAAGAAGCGTCCGGCGAACATCGCGCGGCCGCGTCAGATCGCGATGTATCTCGCGAAGGAACTCACGCAGAAAAGCCTGCCGGAAATCGGCGAATTGTTCGGCGGCCGTGACCACACGACGGTGCTGCACGCCGTGCGGAAAATCTCGGCCGAACGCGGCACGGACGCCCAGTTGAACCACGAACTGCACGTGCTCGAACAGACGCTGAAGGGGTAGCTCGCAAGGCTGAAAGTTGAGTTAAGTGCCGGCTTGCCGGTATCGCGCAGCCGCGGGCGAACGCACTCAGAACACGTTATCAGGACCGTGTCCGCGCAGGTTTGCGGGCTTCGCTCAAAAGCGCGAAAAAAGCGTCGAAAAATGGGCCTGTTTATTGACGAAATTGCCCCCATTTTCAGGGAGCGGTCAGGTTTTGAGGCACAATACGGGTTTGACCGTCCAGCGGCCTTGGGCGGCGTTTTGGCGTAAGCCTGGCACGTGCGGGCGGCGGGGGCCGCAAGCGCGTGACACGAGACCGTCCGAAGCTCATCAATGCGGTGGCAAACGCTTCTGAAAAAGCGGTGGCAAAAGCGGTGGCAAACGCGGCGGACGGCCGTCACATCAACGAAGGAACTCTATGCAACTGGTCAAGACCGAACGAGATAATCTCCTAAGGCCGCTGCAAACCGTGAGCGGAATCGTCGAACGCCGTCATACGTTGCCGATCCTCGCCAATTTGCTGATCACCAAGACTGGCGCCGACGTGTCGTTCCTCTCGACCGATCTCGAACTTCAGATCACCACCCGTGCCGATTTCGGCACCGGCAGCGATCAGGTTGCCACCACGGTCGCCGCGCGCAAGCTGCTCGACATCCTGCGCGCCATGCCGCCGGGCGAAGTCTCGCTCGATCTCACCGACAAGAAGCTGACCGTGCGCTCCGGCAAGAGCCGCTTTGCGCTTCAGACGCTTGCTGCCGATGAGTTCCCGACCGTCAATCAGGCGACGGAATTCGGCGCGAGCCTCTCGGTTCCGCAAAAGACGTTCCGGCAATTGCTCGGCATGGTCCACTTCGCGATGGCGCAGCAGGACATCCGCTATTACCTGAACGGCATGCTGCTCGTGGTCGACGGCGACCAGTTGATGGCGGTCGCAACCGACGGTCACCGGCTGGCGTTTTCATCGATGAAAATCGAAGGCTCGTTCCCGCGGCAGGAAGTGATCATCCCGCGCAAGACGATCCTGGAGTTGCAGCGCTTGCTGGAAGATATCGACGACGCGCTCGTGATCGATATTGCGGCAAGCCAGGTCAAGTTCACCTTCGGCCAGGTCGAACTCGTGTCGAAGCTGGTGGAAGGCAAGTTCCCCGACTTCCAGCGCGTGATTCCGAAGTCGCACAAGAACACGTTCCTCATCGGCCGCGAAGAATTGCAGCGTTCGCTGCAGCGTGCCGCCATCCTGACGTCGGACAAGTTCAAGGGCGTTCGCTGCCTGATCGAGCCGGGCCAGTTGAAGATCATGTCGACCAACGCCGACCAGGAAGAAGCGCAGGAAGAGTTGGAAATCGCGTATCAGGGCGACAGCGTGGACATTGGTTTTAACGTCACGTATCTGCTCGACGTGCTCGCGAACCTGAAGATCGACATGCTGCAAGTGAGCCTCGGCGACGCTAGCTCAAGCGCCTTGATCACGATTCCCGAGAACGACGAATTCAAATATGTGGTGATGCCGATGCGCATCTGACGCGGCCAAAACTAAAAATATTCCAAGGGGCGCATTGCCCCTTTGGCATTTTTAAGGTGTTTCGAAAAGTCTCATGCAGCGACCGCGCAGCAACCCCGCAGTGACCCAGTAGTGACCCAGTAGTGACCCAGTAGCGACCCAGTAGTGACGCAGAACCGGAAAAAAACCCATGACTGAAAACCCAATTTCGCAACCCGACAACGCTTATGGCGCATCCTCCATTCAGATCCTCGAGGGTCTGGAGGCGGTCCGCAAGAGGCCGGGTATGTATATCGGCGATACGTCGGATGGCACGGGTCTGCACCACCTCGTTTTCGAAGTGCTGGACAACTCCATCGACGAAGCGCTCGCCGGCCATTGCAACGACATCCACGTCACTATTCACGCCGATAACTCCATCTCCGTGACCGACAACGGCCGTGGTGTGCCCACGGGCCTGAAACTCGACGACAAGCACGATCCGAAGCGCAGCGCCGCCGAGATCGTGATGACCGAGTTGCACGCCGGCGGCAAGTTCGACCAGAACAGCTACAAGGTGTCGGGCGGCTTGCACGGCGTGGGCGTGTCGTGCGTGAACGGTCTGTCCGAATGGCTGCGCCTCACCGTGCGCCGCGACGGCAAGAAGCACTTCATGGAGTTTCATCGCGGCGTGGTGCAGAACCGCGAACTCGTGACCGAAGACGGTATTACGTATTCGCCCATGCACGTTGTTGGAGACACCGAAAATCGCGGCACCGAAGTGCATTTCATGCCCGATATCACCATCTTCGGTAACGTGGAATTTCACTACGACATCCTCGCCAAGCGTATGCGCGAACTGTCGTTCCTGAATAACGGCGTGCGGATTCGCCTGACCGATCAGCGTGACGGCAAGGAAGACGATTTTGCGTTTATCGGCGGCGTGAAGGGCTTTGTCGAATACATCAACAAAGCGAAGCAAGTGCTGCATCCGAACGTGTTTCACGCGATTGGCGAGAAGGACAACGTCACGGTCGAAGTGGCCATGCAGTGGAACGACAGTTACAACGAAAGCGTGCTGTGTTTCACGAACAACATTCCGCAGCGCGATGGCGGCACGCACTTGACCGGCCTGCGCGCGGCTATGACGCGGGTGCTGAACAAGTACATCACAGATCACGATATCGCGAAGAAAGCGAAGATCGAGACGAGCGGCGACGACATGCGCGAAGGGTTGTCGTGCGTGCTGTCAGTGAAGGTGCCGGAGCCTAAATTCAGCTCGCAGACGAAGGACAAGCTGGTGTCGTCGGAAGTACGCGCGCCTGTGGAAGACGTGGTCGCCAAGGCGCTCGAGGAGTTTCTGCAGGAAACGCCGAACGACGCGAAGATCATTACGAACAAGATTATCGATGCAGCGCGGGCTCGCGACGCCGCTCGTAAAGCGCGTGAAATGACGCGGCGTAAGGGCGTGCTCGACGGCGTTGGTTTGCCGGGGAAGCTCGCCGATTGCCAGGAGAAGGATCCGGCGAAGTCGGAGATTTATATCGTCGAGGGCGATTCGGCAGGTGGATCGGCGAAGCAAGGACGTGACCGGAAGTTCCAGGCCATTTTGCCGTTGCGCGGCAAGGTGCTGAACGTGGAGCGCGCGCGCTTCGACAAGCTGATTTCGTCGGAGCAGATCGTGACGCTGGTGACGGCGCTCGGGACGGGGCTCGGCAAGGACGATTACAACCTCGACAAGCTGCGCTACCACCGCATCATCATCATGACCGACGCGGACGTGGACGGTGCGCACATCCGTACGCTGTTGCTGACGTTCTTTTATCGGCAGATGCCGGAGATCGTGGAGCGCGGGTTTATTTATATCGCGCAACCGCCGCTTTATAAGATCAAGGCGGGCAAGGACGAGCGGTATCTCAAGGACACGCACGAGCTGAATCAGCATATGTTGAAGCTGGCATTGCAGGGCTCGGAGTTGATCCCGGCTGAAGGCGCGACGCCGATTACGGGTGACGCGCTGGGTGAACTGGCGCGTGCGTATTTGCTCGCGCAGGCGGTGGTGGATCGTGTCAGCCGGTTCTACGACGTCAATGCGCTTGAAGCGGTGATGGACGGCATCGTGCTGGATTTGTCGACGGAGGAAGCGGCGGCGGCATCCGCAGCGGCTTTGCAAGCTGCGTTGCGGGCCGATCCGTTGAAGCCGGAAGTGACTGTCGAGCCGGCTTACGACCCGGTGCGCGAGATCCGGTCGCTGCATATCAATCGCCGGCATCACGGGAATGTGAAGGTTTCCGTTATCGATGAAGACTTTCAGCTGACCGCGGACTACAAGCAATTGCAGACGACCGCGAATACGTTCAAGGGTTTGATCGGGCCGGGTGCGTTGATCAAGCGCGGTGAGCGGTCGATGGCCGTGTCGGACTTCAAGAGCGCGATGAAGTGGTTGATCGCGGACGCGGAGCGCAACGTCAGCAAGCAGCGGTATAAGGGCTTGGGTGAAATGAATCCGTCTCAGTTGTGGGAAACGACGATGGACCCGACGGTGCGGCGGTTGTTGCGGGTTCAGATCGAAGATGCGATTGCAGCCGATGGCATCTTTACGACGCTAATGGGCGATGACGTTGAACCGCGACGCGCGTTTATTGAATCGAATGCGCTAAGAGCGGGGAATATTGACGTTTGAGGTGTCTGTAGACGGATGCATATCCCGAGAAATTGGCCCTTGTGGGATAAGCGTTTCCAGCTGGGGCACACCCATAACGTCAAAAAAGCACACGCATAAGCCGGAAAAGTCCGACTTCGGAGGAGCCGCGCTAGGCACAGCGTCGGCTCCTTCTCCTCCGCATCCGCATCCCTGGGCATTCATACAGTACTCTAGCCCTGCTGACCATGACGAGGAGTGAAGCTTAGTTACGATGGGGTATCTCGCGTGAACACTGCTGTACAAAAATTCCTCGAAGAATCATCCGGTTAGCCCGTGTTTTGGCTTAACATACAAAAAAGTATGCTATAGAACCTATGGGTGAATGGGACTTCTACGGCCGCACTGAGCCCCTGGCTGAGCTGCGGCGGATTGTTGAATCGGGGCGGTGGTTTTTCTGCCGAATCGAAGGCCGCCGCCGCATTGGCAAAACGACCCTTCTTGGCGAGTTGGCCAAGACAGAGGCTGACCTCAGCAACCGGCTGGTGTACGTGCAGGTGCCCGACTCTGACGAGCGGGACGTGGCATACGCCCTTAGGCAAAGCCTGAGCGGTTGCGAACACGAGGAAGCTCGAAACCTTGCCACGAGCGTCACGAATTTCCCCACGATGGCATCTGCCATCGGCAAGCTATGCGCTGCGGGTTTCATCGTCGTCCTCGACGAGTTCCAATACTTCACCCGCAGCAAACTACACGCCTTCAACTCCTTCTTGCAGGCCGAGGTCGACAAGCTTCGTGCAGCGCAGTTGAAGCACGGGGGTCTGTTCGTGCTCGGCTCCTTGCAGTCGGAGATGAACGCCCTGCTAGACGATAAGAGCGCGCCGCTTTACGGACGTGTAACTGCGCAGATTGCTGCCCATCCGACGCGATATGCAACGTTCGACAGATAAGGTTCGAAGGAACAGCCGAGATCCGCACGATCCCGTCTATGGCCGCGGATAACGGCGCCCCCTTTGCGCGAGATCACGAACTTAAAATTTGGAAAAACGCGTCGCAGGTCACACCGCGAGCCGAGTGAACTGGTTTCTCGAGAGCAAGCGCTTGAAGTCGGCGTCGAAGCTGACGACATGCTCGCCTTGGTGAATGACGGCGGCTGCCAGCCATGCATCAGGCACATCATTGGCCGCGAGCGCCTTGTCGGCGCACAGCTTTCGGAAATGGGGCCACTCAGCAGCCAGAGCCGGTTGCTGCACTCCCGGAGCGCTCAAGAGCGCATCGACGAATCGCAACGCGTCGGACATGGGCGTGGGTTGGACGAATATCTTTGGATGCGTCACCAGTCGCAGGAAGCTCGCGATCACCATAGGCTGCAGCGTGAGCGGAGTTCCTTGACTTGCATTAAGGAGGGCTTGTTCCAGCCAGACGCGGGCCGTTGCGTGATGCGGATGGTCGCTGCGCGACGCCGCGACCAGTACGTTCGCGTCAGGCGTCACAATCGGCAGCCTCCAGCAGGGCCTTGTTGCTCAGTCCGTCAAGCCCCGAAACCAGCCCGCCCTTTCCGCGGTAGACGGGCAGGCGCACGGGTCGGGTCCGCGCCCGCTGCGCACGCAGGCGCAATTGCAGTCCTTCCTCGATCAAGCGAGTCAGGCTCGTGTCCTGTTGCGCGGCTAACGTTTTGGCCTCTTTCAGCAACGCGTCATTCAGGTCGAGTGTGGTCTTCATGGCCTGGACCTCTAAAGTATGCTTCATACAGATTTCTGTATTATATCCACAGGCTGCCAGCCTGGCTATTCGACGCACGGCCGGCGCGCGCCGCCTCCGAGCGCGAGCATGTCATCTACAAAAACACGCCGGCCAAGATAATTGTCGCCGCCCAGTGACGGCCGGATGATTCATACGCCCGCGAGCAAACAGGAGAAATACGAGGACCGCGTGCAGCACGTGTTGTGCGGGTCCAAGGATCAAAGGAGAAGACTCTTGGCTAACAGGAAAACTACAACGTCCACGGGACGCGCCGTAAATGCGCCAATTGATGTCCGACTTGTCAGGGAGGAGTAGCGGCTTCGCCAGCGTGTACCTTGCGCACGACGAAACCGCACATACGGTGTCGCGGCACATCTCGGGCACGATGCTCCGGGATGACGCCCGGTTCATCGGGCGGCGCATCGAAAAGTTCGCCGAGGAGAACTGTAGCGCTGGCGCCATGCCGCTGGCCGAATGGAACGGCCTGACGGATTGGCTCGTCGTCGGAATGAATTGGCACGTACAGTGTCTTCTGAAGCTCGGCGCCGTGCAGGAACAGTTCGCAAGGCTGGCGGAACGCGGTTTCGATTTCCTCGTGCGACTTGAACCGCCCAGCGGGAAGGCAGCCGGCGAGGGCCAGCCGCTGATGTGCGTCTCAATCGCGACCTGACACAGGAAACGGGCGAAACGGACGATGCGTTATGCTCCGGCATCGCGTGGGCCAGGCGCATGTTCACGGCTGGCTCGGCCGGCTAACCGTTGCTTCCCCAATTATCGTCGACCTGCTCGGTGCTGTCGACCGTCCGGTTCGGGCCGGAGAGCGTCGGGCGGAGGCGCTACAGGTCGGCTTCCGGCGGGAACCCACGGCTGAGAAAGAGCAGCTCGGAGGCGGCGTTCCCCACAGTCATCATCGCGCAACATTCCCGATAATCGAGTGCTACAAGCGATTTCAGCGCTGTGTCTATCAACGTCCCGCCGCCACCCAACCGCTTTCGCGTAGGAGTTGCAGCAACGGCGGCAACAACCGCGTAACCGTAGGGTGTGTAATTGCAAACAAGGCATGCGGATTGAAGCCCGCCCGTTTGTCAATTGTCCACGAAGCCTCCGGAATCCATTCTCTGTATCGCCCACCGAGAATCGCCATTACCTTTGATGCGTATTGAGTTTCAGTCTGACCAGGGTCGTGGACGGTGCCGCGAAACGCGGTAAAGAACAGCGTAGCTAACACCGGAACGTCCTCCGACTTCATGTTCCCTAAATGCGTTGATCGCTCGTCTGGTGAGGAACATCCATAAATTTATCGAAAGCCTGATGGCCTTGCCGCCGTGGGTAAATACGGACTATTCCATCTGGTAGAAGAACTGGCGTCCCTTGGGATACCGCCGCTCGCCGGCCAGAACGAGTGCCACGGCGTAACCGCGCGGCGGTAACGGGATGCCACCGCGCCGGCACGCCTTCGCGAGCTCCACGTCGGAGACCCTGAGCGACTTCTTCGCCTGCGTAATGATCGGGTCGGCCCAGACGAACTCATACAGCTGCTGACGCGCGAACAGATATGCGACTGAGCGATTACCGTAGCGACGACGATCTGTTCTGGTGCGAGCCAGCTCGCGGTCGTGGGCAAAGCTTTCGGCTTCGAGTTGAGTTCGAGAGAGGGTTTCCATCGCCGGGCGGAAGCCCGTGCCGGACCTTCGTGCTATCTAGCCGCTGGTTTGGCCAAAAACCTCTTATAAGAAGCGTATAAGCAATTTATCGCTCTATCGTGCTACATTTATGATGCACAAGGAGTTGCCTCATGGATTGCACCCTGCAAATATTCCTGGACGATCGCTGGGTCGACTGCGTGCAGATCAAACTCAACGACGGCCTTTGCCAGTGGAATTATCTGGTTTCGTACGCCGTCGAACACACGGACGCCCCACTATCACTGGCTGAGCCCGTCGATATGGACCTCCGCGCGGCCCGGACCATGCCCGCCTTCCTTTACGACCTCGTCCCGCAGGGGGCCGGTCGTCGCTTCCTGCTGGGCGCGCTGAAACTACAGGATGGCTCTGACGCGGACTTCCCGCTGATCTGCGCGGGCGCCTTCAATTCGATCGGCCGAATCCGAGTTGCCGAGGCAGTCGACTATTTTGAGATGCACGTGGCCCGGCACCCGGCCGCGCGTGGCCTACCCGGCCTGCCGATTGACGACGTTGTCGTGCGCAGCGCGGAATTCAAGGAAAGGATGTTCCTGCACGGGATGCTGAGCACCGGCACCACGGGGGTCCAGGGTGCGGCGCCGAAATACCTGTTAACTCGGGACCGAGCGGGCCTGCTGCACGGTGATGCCATCCTGCCTGATGCCGACGCTACCGAGCATCTGATCGCGAAATTGCCGCGCGGCAATAGCGCGGCCGACAACAAGATCCTGCGCAATGAAGCGGCGTACATGCGGGTGGCCGCCGCGCTTGGTATCCGCACGCACGCGGATTTGCCGACCCTTCACGGAGACGTTCTGCTGGTCCCGCGCTTTGACCGGATCGCGAGCGACGGGAAAGTAGTGCGCCTCCATCAGGAAAGCGTGGCATCTATTCTGGGACTGCCCGGCTTTGACCTGCGCCCGAGTCTCTTCGAGGTCGTGGCCGGGATCCGCAAGGTGGTGACCGATCCATCAGCCGAAACGCTCGAATTCATCAAACGGGACGTGATCAATCTGGCGATGCGCAACACGGACAATCACGCGCGCAATACAGCCGTGCAGTTGGTCGAAGGCAAAGTCCGGCTCACACCCCTGTTCGACTTCGCGCCGATGTACCTTGATCCCGAGGTGATTCCACGTGCGCTGAGATGGTATCGGCCAGACACTCGGATTGAACTGACGGACTGGGCCGACGTGCTTGCGGCGCTGCCTGTATCTGGCCACGAGCGCCGAATGCTCGCCTTGGAACTGAGCCGCTTTGCCGCGCAGATCGAACGCCTCCCCGACATCATGGAAGAGCTGGGCGTCGATCACGACATCATCGAGTTCCTGACGCCGTACATTGATACGCAGGTCCGACAACTGAAAGCCCTTCAACCGCCAGAGGCTCATCATGCCCCGTCGGAACCGACCTAGCCGTGAAGAGCAGAATGACCTGCGCCGTGCTTTCTACGAAAGGATTGGCCGGGGCAACATGACCATTCCTGAGACCATGAAAGCGATGCGCGAGATGACGGGCCTGACCCAAGCGGAATTCGCCGCGCACCGAGGCGTCAGTCGCCGGGTCATTCAGGACATCGAGCGCGGGACCGGAAATCCGACCGTCGACTCGCTCAACAGCGTGGCGAAGCTCTTCGGCCTGCAGGTTGGATTCGTCCCGATCAGGCGGAACGAATCATCCTCGCCAACCTCAAGCTAGCAGCTATCAGATGGCGCCAGACGACGTCTGCGAAGCAAGCGATTCTGCGCATTCTCTACAGAGTGCCGACATCCTTTCATCATCGATCGTCGCAGCAGCGGCCGTAAAATAGCCACTACTTTGGCGCGAACATAGATCAGTTGCAGCCAGTCTGGCGCGACTGCCAGCCACCTATGACGAGGCGTCGCCCAAGTATCTGATTTTGTTGAAGTGCGATGTCATCTATTGCGGTGCCCTACGGCAAGGCTTCGGTAATGGCAGTTAGCGCGGAAAACGGTTAGGCAAGCGCCGGCCACGGTCTGGACATCACAGATTGGCGGCAGAACGACCGCGCTGTCGCACTTGATATCGCCTCAGCCAAGAGTGCGATCGTCCATGACACGAGCAACAGGCTGCTCGTGTCATGGATCCGCAGTCGCCGCCTCAGTTGCCGCGAAGCGATCCTTATCCGTGCCCTGTCACGAACTTTTTCGTCGCGTGATAGCCGTGCCTTGATGCATCGGCAACGGCATGGCCGGCCTTCTTCGTACCGTGGCCGACCGCGTGCGCGGCATCGCGCGCAGCATGCCCGCTCTTCTTTCCTGCCGTCTTGACATCGTTCTTGAACTCGTGGGCACCTGTAGCCAGGCTCGCATGCGCCAGCGGGCTGAGCACGGCCAGCACGAACAGAATGATCGAAATTCCCGTCTTCTTTATCACTTTGATTTTCCCACATGAGATTGGTGCGCACGATAGCCCACCGGACAGCTTGAGACCGCCGCTCGCATCCAGTATGACCGTGCCCCGCCCGCTGGTCAGCAGACGCCCGTAATGGATAGCGAGAAACCGTTCATGCCCGCATTCGGACCTGTGATTACTGGCAGCATCTGAGCGCCCGCGCCCCGGGGCGAACTCCCGCCGACCTATCGCTGTTCGGACTCTTGCCACAGCACCGGCTGCTTCCGAGGTGCGACTGCCGGTCACCTCATCGAATTTGCCGTGTGGCCGCTCGGCCGGCCCGATCCCTTCGATCCCTTCGATCACGCGCTCGAGACTACATCACCACGGGATCGTTTGATTTTCCCACCGCGTAAACGTCTGGTCGACATCGGGATCCTGTTAGTCCCTTTAATAGGATGATGTCACTACTTCAACAGAACAAGAAATGGTCGGATAGTTGCAGTGACAACCTGGGAGATTTCAACATGCGCATTTTTCTTACCGGTGCGACAGGCTTTATCGGTGCGACCATCGTTGCCGAACTCATCAAGGCCGGCCATCATGTGATCGGCATGACGCGTTCGGACGCGGGAGCCCAGGCGCTCATCAATGCGGGGGCGGAGGTGCATCGCGGAACCCTGGAGGAGCCGGAGAGCCTGCGCAGCGGCGCCGCAAAAGCAGATGGCGTCATCCACACGGCATTCGATCACGATTTTTCAAGATTTGTGGAGAACTGCGAAAAGGACAAGCTTGCGATCGCGGCACTCGGGTCCGCGCTCGCCGGCTCCGACCGCCCTCTGATCATCACCTCCGGGACCGGCATGGGTAGCGGTGAGCATGATCAACCGGCGACCGAAGATGTCTTTAACATCAGTCATCCAAATCCACGCATCGCATCCGAACTGGCTGGGAATGTGCTCCTGGAGGCTGGTGTCAACGTGTCGGTGGTACGACTACCTCAGGTTCACAACCCGTTCAAGCAGGGTCTCATCACGCCGCTCATTGGTATCGCTCGTGAGAAAGGTGTCAGCGCCTTCGTGGGTGAGGGCCGTAACCGCTGGCCGGCTGGCCATCTCTCAGATGTGGCGCTTCTCTATCGGCTCGCCGTAGAAAAGCGCGAACCGGGGGCACGCTATCATGCGGTCGGCGAAGAAGGGATCAGCAGCCGCGAAATCGCCGAGGCGCTCGGCCGGGGCCTGAACTTGCCCGTCGTTTCGATCACCCCGGATGAAGCGGCGTCGCATTTTGGATGGATGGCAATGTTCGTCGGCCTGGATATGCCGGCCTCCAGTGCCCAGACCCAGGCCCGGCTGGACTGGCATCCAACCGGTCCAACGCTCATCGACGATCTCAACGAAGCCCAGTACGCCTGATCACCTTCGTTGATTGGCCCGGAGCGGAAACAATTTACGCAGCCGCGTCGACGCTCGTCACGAACAATTACGGCGGTCAATCAGGTTTTCGCCCGGTCCGTCATCGCGGCTGACCGAATGTCGGCTTCACAATGATTCTGTTGAAAAGGTCCCGTTCGAGTAATTCATTAGGTATCCTTTTGATATCGATAGACGAGGAGAGAATCGTCATGATGGGTCAATTGGAAAGCGGGCGGGACAAGCTTTTTTACTCGTTCAATATCGACAATCATGTTCCTCAAACCCACCTGCTGAGAGGCACAGATCGGGCTCTCGATCTCGACGATCTCCGTTAGCATCTCGCACCTTTCTACAGTCCGATCGGTCGCCCGTCGATTGATCCGGAGCCCATGATCCGCACGCTGATCGTGGGCTACGGCTTCAGCATTCGCTCGGAGCGTAGCTGCCCGTCACGTGCCCACCACTTCCACCGTCGAAAAGCCGATTCCGACGCTTTTCGCCACTCTGATCTGCAACGGAATGCGCTCCTTGAGCGCTTCCACGTGACTGATCACGCCAATCATCTTGCCGCCCGCATTCAAGGAATCGAGCGCGTTCAACGCGATTTCCAATGTCTCGCCATCGAGCGTGCCGAAACCTTCATCGAGGAACAAGGAATCAATGGACGTCTTGAAGCTCACCAGATCCGATAAAGCCAGCGCCAGCGCGAGACTCACCAGGAAACTCTCGCCACCCGACAGCGTGCGTGTGTCGCGCGCAACGTCGCCTTGCCACATATCGAGTACTTCCATTTCCAGATCCCCGGCGAGTTTGCGATTGAGCTGATAACGCCCATGCAGCTGCACGAGTTGCCGGTTCGCGAGATAGATCAAATGATCGAGCGTCAGGCCTTGAGCAAATTTCCGATACTTCGCGCCATCGGCGGAACCGATCAGGCTGCTCAGGCGTTGCCACAAGTCGTAACGTGTGCGTTGTGCATCGATCTGTTGATACAGTGCCTGCTTTTCCACGCGCAAGCGGTCGTCGTTCTTGAGCGTTGCGCGAAGCTCGCCTCGTTTTTCGCTCAGGCTCTTCGACTTTGCCAGCATCTCGTCGAGCGTACATTGCAGGGCGTCAGCATCCAGCTCGGTCTTCGGCTCTTTCAGCAATTCCGCACGGCGGTTTTCCGCGGTCGTGCGCAGCGTGCGGAGCGTTGTGAGCAGTTCATCGAGTTCGCGCTTCAGCGTTTGCAGGCGTTCGCGTTCTTCATAAGAGAGCAGCGCTTCTTTGAACGCCTGTTCATCGGCGAAGGCGCTCTTGGCGAACGCTTCGGTCCACGTTGCCGATGTTTTCTCCGCGCGCTCCTTGTCTTCGCTCAGGCGCGCCGTCAACGTTCGCTCGGTGCCTTCGAGCAGGCTGGCTTTATCACGTGCGGTGTCGTAGCGTTGTATCGCCGACAAAAACGCTGCATCGGGCTTAGCGGTCGCGGCAACAGCTTCGGTTTGCAACTCCACGTAATCCTTCTCGCAATCAACCCATCGTGCGGACCACTTTGCGGCTTCAACCGATGCGGCTTCGTGCGCGTGCCGCGCGCGATCGGCTTGCTGCGTCAACGCGCGGATTTGCTCCGATGCCTTCTGCCAGGCCCTCCATTCAGCATCGCGCTGCGTGAGCCATTGCTGCCAATGCATCCAGGTATCCGGCTGCGCATAACCCACGGACCTCACCGATTCATCAAGCGTCTGCTCGCGCTTGAGCAACGCGGTTCGCAACGCGTCGGATTGATCGGCGGCTTCTTTCAAGGCCTTTCCCGCTGCGCTTTGTCTTTCTTCGAGCAGCTTCAATGCGTGTTGGTGGTCGAGCGCAGTTCGCTCCGCCGCATGCCTGGCAGTTTCGTGCTGCTTGATCACCGCGATCTGGTGATCCACGGCCGCGAGGGTTTCCTGCGCCAGCTGCAACGTCGCGGCGTGCGCCTGCATGAGCGCATCGAGTCCGTCATGGTCAACGGCTCCGAGTCCAAGCTCGACGCATAGCTTTCGCCAGTTATCGGCGTGCCGCGCTTCGTCTTCAAGCCATGCATCGATACGCGTTCCAAGCGCCTTGATCTGCGCAGTCAACGCCGCGATAGCGACATCGGTAGCCAAAGCTTCCTTGTTTTTGCTCTGCAATGCGAGTTGTTTGTCCTTCAACGCGTGCTCGGTCCCCGAGACATCGAGCGCGGCATACGCAGTGATGGACGGATGCTCCGTTGATCCGCACAACGGGCACGCTTCGCCGGGTTGCAACGCTGCGCGATGCCCGGCGAGATCGAGAATGCGCTGCTCCTGATGCAGCAATTTGCGCTTGTCTTCCACTTGCTCGGTCAGCGTCGCCATGTCTTTCGCAAGACGCTCGCCTTGCTCGTTCAGCGACGCGAGTGATGCATCTTTCCGAGCCTGATCATCACGGTCAAGCGCGGCTTGCCGGGTTCCGCGTGCCACTGTTTCGCTGATATCCATCAGCTTGCCGAACAAATGATGCTGCTCGTTAAGACGCTGGCAACGCGTTTTCAACGCAGCTTCATTCTCGCCGCCCAGCGTGCTCGAAAGCTTTTCATGCTGCTGGCTTTCAGCCTTGCGCGCGCGTTCCGTGGCTGCCACGGCATCGCGCACAGCAATCTGTTTGGCATCGATCTCGCGTGCCCGCTTGTCGATCTCACCGCTTAGTTCTTTCTGCCTTGCGGCATTCACCTCGATGTCACTTAGCGTTTGCAGGCGCGCGGCGAATTGCTGTTGCCACAGCACAATCCGCTCGCCGAGTTTGCTTCGATGCGGATGTTCGTCGAGTGCGGACTGAACGGTCTTCGTTTCCAGTAACACTCCATTCAGCGCGTCTTCGCGGATCTCGACGACTCGTCGGCTGGTCACTGACGCGGATCGCAGGCCGCGCGCTGCATCGAGCGAAGCGGCGCGTTTTTCGTCTTTCGAGACCGCCAGTTGACGTGATGTTTCCGCATGCCTTTCACGCGCGGCAAGCATCGCCGTATGATCCACGCGTAGCTTTTCAGCGGGTTCGCTTGCGGCCAGACGATCGAGTTGAGGCTTGGCATCGGCGATCTTCGAGTCCGCTTGCCGCTCGTTCACCAGTGCCTGTTCAAGCTGCGTTTGCGCCGCCGATAACGCCAGCCGCCACGCCAGCATCGCGCGTGTTGCATCGAGTTGCTGACCAAGCGCCACTTCCTGTTCGCCAAGCTTGGTCTGTTCCTGCTGCAAGCCGATGCGTTGTTCCTCGGTCAGCAACTGAACGCCGTCCGCCTGAGTCAGAAGCGTATCCAAAGCGAGCTTTTCGACACGCGTCCGTTCGAACACGTTCTGCGATATCGTGCCGTAGATATCGGTGCCGGTGAGCTCTTCCAGCAACTCGGCGCGCTCGTTCGCCTTCGCTTCGAGAAACGCGGCGAAGCCACCTTGCGCGAGCATCATCGACTTCGTGAAGCGGCCGAAATCGAGGCCGGTGATCTCTTCGACCTTCCTTAACTTGTCGACGATCCGATCAGTCACGATGGTGCCATCGAGACGCGCGAGTTCCACCTTCGGCGCTTGCAGATTGCCATCGGCTTTGTCGCGCGCGCGACGCTGGCTCCAGAACGCCCGATACCCTTCGCCCTTCACCTCGAACTCCACTTCCGCGAGGCATTCGAACGTGTGCCGCGTCATCAGCCCGTTGGTCCCTTGCGAGACCGTGTCCATCCGCGGCGTGCGGTGATAGAGCGCAAGACAGATCGCGTCGAGCAACGTCGTCTTGCCGGCGCCGGTTGGACCGGTGATCGCGAACAAGCCGTTGTCACGAAACGGCGGCTGACTGAAGTCGATTTTCCACTCGCCCTTCAGCGAGTTCAGATTCCTCAAACGCAACGACAAAATCTTCATTGCGCGTCCGCCTCGCCAATCTCCGCGACGACCTCGCGATACATCGTTAAGAGCTGTGCACGCGTTTCCTCGTCGATGGTTTCAGATTGCAGCCGGCGCGCGAATACATCATCAGGCGTGAGTTCGTTCAAGGTTTCCTTCGCTTGCGATTGCAATGCGTTCAACGCGGAAGAGCGCTCGCGGCGAATGCGCAGTACTTCCACCGGCAGGTTTTCAGTGATCGTCTGGATACGAGCGTTGAGGTCGCTGAGATAGTCATCGGCGCAGACCACGATTTCGAGCCATACAGTCTCGCCTTCAACCACCTGAGACGCAACCGCGACTGCCGCCTCAAGCTCCTTCAACGATCCTTTCACTGACATCAGCGGCTGAAAGCAGGGCACCTGGAGCACGGTCACGCGCTCAAGTCCGTCCGAAGAAACATCGACGAGCAGCATCTCTTTTTGCTGGCGGGCTTCATCGAAGCTCAGTGCGATCGGCGATCCGCTATAGCGAATGTGCTCGGATCCGCCCACTTTTTGCGGCCGATGAATATGCCCAAGCGCGATGTAATCAGCGGCGGGAAACGCGGCTGTCGGGAACGCTTCCAACGCACCGACATAAATCTCCCGCACCGACTCGCTCGCACTCGCGCCGACGGTCGTCAAATGCCCGGTCGCGATGATCGGCAAGTGCGCGCCAAGCTCCACGCGCTTGTCTTCGGCCAGCGCGAACAACGCCTGATAGTGCGCCTGAATCGCATCTTGCAGCGACTGCTGCTTGTCGCGTGCGCTCTGCCCCGCGATGCTCTGCAGTACGTCGCGCGCACGGATGAACGGGATTGCACAGATGATTGCGCCGGGCTTGCCTTCGCGTGTATTGAGCACGCGAACCTGTTCATTCGGATCGTCACGAACGGAGGGAATCACCACGGTATTCAACGCGGTCAGCAAGTGGCGCGACTCTTCCAGCACGGCGACGGAATCATGATTGCCCGCAAGCAGCGTCAAGCCCACGCCCGCGTCACGCAAAGCGAGAATCAGTGTGTAATAAAGCTCGCGGGCATAGCTGGGCGGTGCGCCGGTATCGAAGATATCGCCGGCTATCAGTACCGAATCGACCGCGTGCAGCCGCGTCTGCTCGACCAGCCACGCAATCAGCTTTTGATGTTCGGCCTGGCGTGAATGCCCGAGAAAGTACTGGCCGAGGTGCCAGTCCGAGGTGTGCAGGATTCGCATCGAAGGGTCGGGTTGAAGGCGTTGCCGCGCATGGTTCTAGTGGCTGCCAGTTTAGCCGATCGACTCGACCAGCATTGAGCGAGCACCCTTAAAACCCATGCAAAACATCGTAAAACGAGGCAATTGCGGCGTGTACGCGTACACTTCGGCTTCTATTGCGCGGAAACAGCATGCGCTGGCCCTGCCCGCGCCCTTTTCACGCTGCAACCCCATCCATTACGCTCAAATCAATCATGTTTATCTGCCGAAACCAGCCGTGCGGCGCCGAATGGCAACTCGCCGACGTGCTCATCAAGAACGAAGGCCAGGGCCTCATGTTCCGCTGCCCCATGTGTGGCG
>Ga0255336_101380_pt1 | contig 17862 bp, 11 predicted proteins | sample MeOH1_35cm_T3_17_FD_189102 | JGI IMG/M metagenome (GOLD analysis project Ga0255336, IMG submission 189102) | Sandy soil microbial communities from University of British Columbia, Vancouver, Canada - MeOH1_35cm_T3_179 | ecosystem: Engineered > Artificial ecosystem > Sand microcosm > Unclassified ...
GGTCAAGCTCTGGGACGCGGCCACGGGAGCCCTGCAGCAGTCGCTCGAGGGCCACACAGACTGGGTCAGGGCGGTCGCCTTCTCACCGGACGGCAGGCTGGTGGCCTCCGGCTCCCACGAGGGGACGGTCAAGCTCTGGGACGCGGCCACGGGAGCCCTGCAGCAGATGCTGGAGGTTGATACAGTGATTAACAAACTATCTTTCTCTGGACAATATCTAGAGACGGATAGAGGATTACTAAGGATCCAAAGTACTCACACTTTGCCTGCACAGTTGGCACGAGTATGTGATATATTTGTGAAAGAGCGGTGGGTGAGCCAAGGTAAGGAGAACCTCCTCTGGCTCCCTCCTGACTACCGAGCAGTCAGCTCGGCCCTTCACGGTAATGTTCTTGTTTTAGGACACGCATCTGGCCGAGTCACCTTTTTTGAATTTAAACTTAACTAGGGTGTTACGCATTTATAATTTTTGAAAAATAACTTTCTGAGCAAGGGTCCAGGGGGACTCATCTATTTATGCAATGTGAATCTACCCTGGCAGGCTCTAGGGCCATATCGACTTCTGTGGACACGTGCCATGGACCACAGAATTCCGGTTCGGTTGAGGGCAAGCAGTGCGACCAACAATGACGATATGACTGTCCACTCAAACTGACAGCGCTTTCAATCTGTTTGCCATGAAGCCAATCTTTTCAAAGTCCTCCTTCGCCATCGTTTCGCCAGGTCAACTTTAGACGACAATGCCCATGGCTCCATATTTGGTGGAAGAGGAAAGACGAAAAAGTGTAACAGGCGCCACTGAAGGCCTCCTGATGATTTATACCTTGGTCAGCCGCGCCCATGCCAATAGAATGACGTTAGGTTAAGCTTAATTCAAAGCCGACAGTGGCGGTATTGAGACGGCTGTTGGTATGCCGGCTTGTCTGTAGGGGAATGGTAAGGGAACGAGGCTGAAGCTAAGAGGTAGCGCTAGTGCGGCGCATATATGGCGCTCTCCTGGACATCCTCTTCTGGTTCTGTAGAGATTAGTTTGGGAACATATGCGCCCGCTGCCTTCCTGAACATCGACTGCTGTCTGTGACTTGCGGCCTTCAAACCAGCACATGAAAACGCACTACAGCAGCCTACTGTTGCCTACTGGCACAAGGCAGTCAAGCTATCTATATAAAGAGGTCGATAGTTGCTGTAGATGGAAGGAGGAGGACGAGGTCCAACCAGCTGATATAGCTGAACAGTGCCGTGAAATCAATGGGCTCCCCAAAGTTTGACACGCCAAAACAACCGATAGGTAGGCGGAAGTCAGGGTACTGGGTGGTTTATTATTGGTCCATCCAATCAATCATAGCCCCCGGTATCAACAAAATACCTGTGGCATGGCGCTCTGGAAGCCGTAGGTGCATTCAGGGTCTAATGGGTGCCCTCCTTGATTTGAATATTCTACCTCAAACCCTCATCCAGGTGTGCTCCTCACGTGCCAAAAGGCTTTGGCAACTGGCGGAATCTGGAGATTGTTCTTCCAGATAAGTAGCCATCTGATGACATCACAGTTCGCTTGGTGCCATAGAGGCGCAGCCTAACTGCAGGCATCATGGGTAACTCTGTGTAAGGAGTACAAGGCTGAGGCCAAGGAGGAGCGCTAGTCTGGCGCATATAAGGCAACCACCCGGACATCCCATCCTGGTTCTCTAGAGATAAGTTAGATTTTACCAATTTCGTTAAAAATACTTAGTTAGTGGTAGCCACGGCTTTCGTAATAATGAATTGGACGACGACTATCTTCTGACTATCGAGGAGTTGCTACGGACTCGTCTGCCTACGGTCCTTGGAACAGCAAGAAGGCCTTTATCCGAGCCCGCCCTTTAGCCTCCCCAGAAGTCGGCTAGAGGTTCTAAAAGGTGGCAAAATACTACAATTTGATTAGCTACGCTAAATAGTAGCTGTAAATGTGAAGAACCTCTATAAAGGGTTTGGAGTACTTGGTAACCTTTCTCTATTCTATTAATGTTGAAATAATCCCTGTAGAGCGCTGGATTTCCTATTTGGGACAACGCGCGCTCCTTGGCCTGAAAATTAGCTTACATAGATACGGAGACCTCTCTGTTTTACGTCAGTGGGCTGTCGCAACAGGTTGCTTTATTTTGTCTATAAATGCTCATGGGCGCAGGAAAGCATTTGCCCAGTACGATTCCTTTCTACCTTCTGCCTCTTCACTCAAGCCATCCAATCTTGTCGTTCTCGCAAAATGGTGGTCGTTGCTGTCGCCGGCGGGGTTGGCAATGTTGGCCGCACGATTGTCGAAGTTCTTTCAGAGAGCACTGAACACGAAGTGGCCATCCTCGCTCGCAAGATGCCGGAAGAAAAGACGTCGGCTGCTCCCGTCTATGTTGTCGACTACAGCGACAGCCAAGGCGTGGCCGAAATTCTGGCCCGTCAGAACGTGCACACGGTCATATCCACGATTTCGGTGACGAATGAAGCTGCGTCGGCTGCCGAGGTCAACTTGATCAAGGCAGCCGCGAAGTCGTCAACGACAAAGCGCTTCGTCGCCACGGGCTGGGGCGCTCTTCCCAGCGAGGCGTAAGTTAGCATAGAAAAGACGTGATGTACGGAGTACTTTGTCGACGAGGCTCATTCTTCCAGATCACCAGTGCATGCATTCCAGAAGGCCGCCGATGTCGAGCTGCGCCACACGGGTTTGGAATGGACGCGTTTCGCGGTGGGCTATTTCCTCGATTATTACGGCATGCCGTACATCAAGACACACCTGCGGCCTCTGACTTTTGTGGTCGACATGGCCAACAAGACTGTGGCAATCCCGGGAACGGGAAACGATGTGGTGGCTTTTACCTACTCACTCGATGTGGCCAAATTCGTGGTAGCGGCCCTAGACTTGCCGGAATGGGAGGAGACAACCTTCTGCTACGGGGAAAAGACGACTTGGAATTCGTTTGTGCAAATGGCTGAAGAAGCGAGAGGTAGGCGGACTTGCGACCTTAGATTCCACGGAACGACCGGGCATGATCTCTGACAACATGACCATCCTACAGGTTCTAAATTCACCGTCACGTACGACTCGGTGGAAAAGCTGCAGAAAGGTGAAGTGACCGAGCTGCCCGGTCATCGACAAGACTACGCTGTCTCAGGCTTCCCGAAGTCGTTCCAGAGAGGCCTCTATGCTCTCCTCGGCTCGTTTGTGGTCAATGGGTTGTTTGACATTCCGATTGAGAAGTCCCTCAATAACATGTTCCCGGCCATCCAGCCCATGAAAGTCAAGGAAATGCTTTCGTTGTGGAAGGATCGGTCGGCGTCTGGCTGGTAGGAGCCCACGGATGGTGAAAGGGGACCTGTCGTCTCATGGAACCCAGGCGTGAATGTATAATAGTCTGGTCTCACCGGGACCATAGACACCTCACATGAGCAAGACTTTCGAACCCAGGATGCCAAAGCAATCAGCCAATCCCCAAGTCTCTCTGGCCCTGTGATCTTTCATCCTCCACACACGCTCCATGATGCGCAGAGCCTCCCCTACGGTGCCAAATGCCTGCAGAGGACCCATGGTCCAGACGACATCTCTGAAATCCTGTTCCTGGCCTACCGTCGCCATGCAGCCAGCCACACAGAGCGGCCAGGCCAGGGTGCGAACGTGTGCCGGAGACGACAGGCCACCGAAAAGACGCAATACGCTGGCAACACTCTCGCGGATCACCGGGTTCTCTGGCTGCCAGCCTGAAGTGGTGATGGAAAGGTAGATCCGGGCGGCATGCGCCCAGATACGCGTCACAGCGATGTGCTGGTCTGCCAGAGCCGCTGAAGACTCGGCCCCGTAATACGACCGCAGGGCAGCCACGGGATCAAGTTCGAGTGATACCTGGCTGGCCCATTCAATCTCCTCCATACCCGCATCCAGCTTCCTGGCAATGCTTTCGCCGCGGGCCTCTAATTCGCTGTGAAGCGCTCCGGCGCCCACCGTCCTGGCCTCCTTTTTCCAGGCAGCCAGGGCGGCTACCTCGCCGATGAGCACGAGGACCCAGCCCTGACAGCCCATCAACTTTTCCATCTGCAAGCGCTCGTCCCGGTTGTCGACCGGTCCAGTGGCAAGCAAGTGTTCATGATACTGCTGCAAGCGCGGGGGATTCTCGAGCGAGGCGCTAGAAAGGATCTCCGCATAGAGCAGCACGGCAGCGAAGAATCGGAAAGCCCCCTGTTCGCTGTTCCAGACCGGGTGAGCCAAGACGACGTTGTCGAAAATAGACGGTCTGTACAACGCGGACATGATGGAGCCAATGTCCGGTCGGCCGTCTGAGTCCGTTCCGAATTTCTGCAGGATCTGCGTGAATAGGCTCAAGGCAGCAGTCAAGTGGACGTTCCAGTCTGCCCTCCTGGCCATAGCCGTCTCGAAAATCAGGAGCTGAATGATGCTCTCGAGCACGGATGCTATGCTGGATAACGTCACGCTGTCTCCAGCTCTGTCGAGCTCTCCCATGTCCCGCCGCATGACGGCGACCGCCGCGTCCATGTGCCGCTCCAGCGTGTCCCACACGGTCTGCTCGCAGCTGTCAGGAGAGATGCCCGGTGGCTTGGAAAGGATCAGGGTAAAGAAGTACGAGCTGAGGCTCATGGCAGAGTGGTAAAGCGCTTCATTGTGTCCCAGCATGGCAAGGAGCCAGGCGCGACCGCCTTCCAAGATCGACGGCTGGCAGAAGGGGAACAGAAAGGGGAAGACGTGGTCCAGGTACATCATCGTGAAGTGAGTCTGGTTGCCCGTCTCGATGAAAGGGTCCAGAGCTGATTCGAACTTTTTCCGGACCGTGTGGGCACTGGCCGCCACTGCTGGCACCGATGAGGTCCTCTCGGCGCCCGGGGCTTGATCATGGAGGGTCATGACCCGGATATACTGCCGGTCGCGACGAGCTTCGGCGCCTTGCCTGACTGCAGCCCGGACGCGCTGGGCCATGTTGCTCTGTTTCGTGCCGCCGTCCATCCAGTCGGGACGGCTCTCACGGTAGTGACAGGTGATCTCCAGCGTGGCACACGCATTGCACGTAGGCACGGCCCGATCACACTTCTTGCGCCGAAGACGGCAGGTCCAGCAGCTCGTACTCGCCGGAGTGGGCATGGCGACGGAGTCTGGCTAGTTCAGGGGCAGAGTGTGTGGGATGTCGATGTTGCCCCAATTCTGTATTGTATGTGGTATTCTAGGGCTAGAGAGGTGTGCGAACCTATGGTATGAACACTGTCGATCCAGCAAAGGGCGCTTGTGTGAACGCCGTCCTCATGAGCATTGATAGCTCGACGGTACTGTGTACGAAGTAATATAGTACAAAGTATAATGCGGTAGATCAAACCACTGGGAAGGGAGCATGAGAGCTGTTCACCAGTTCCACCAGTGGGGTCAGAATTGATGGCGGCTTAGTGTGGTTTTGGTCAGCAGCGGGGGGCGCGCGCTTTCCTAAATGAGTCTAGCGCTGTCATAAAAGTACCCTTGTCCCTGTAATTCCCGTACCGCATATCCCCTCCAGGTTATTTCAACCTCCAGGGAAGCTGGATCACCGAATGTACTACTGTACAGTAGAAGGCCGCGGTAATTTGATTGGCTACGCTAAGAATAGTTTATGTGGGGAACCGCCTGACCTGACAAGGGGACGGTAATATTAAACAGACCCAGCGAGTCGTCCATTCTGCCTCAGCATTATTTTCCCTCTCCCTCCACCCCAGTCTCTCTGGTGAACCCCCCGGTGCCACCTCTCACGGTACCATCGAAATGCCTGTCGGCCACATCTCGCTGCCCACCGGGCCCAGCACTTTCAGACAGATGCAGACCTTCTACCTGGCCATCCTGAAGCCGCTCGGCTACACGGTCTATCTCGAAAACAACCCCCAGCTGTACGGCATGGCATCGTCGGCCGGCCCTGACTTCTGGCTGCACCGCGAAGATGCAGAACTGCCCACGCTCGATGCTCTCGCTGGTGCCAAGCCCATCGGGAAGACGCATGTCGCCTTCAACGCGGAGAGCAGGGCGGCGGTGGATGCGTGGTACCAGACTGCCATGTGGGTGATGCCTTCCGTGCCCGGCAATTGACTTGATACTGACGAGACCGGCTGGTTAGCAAGGCGGGAGCAATCTCGAATGGTGAGCCTGGAGAACGTGTGTACCAAAGAGGATACTATGCGGCATATGTGCTAGATCCTCTCGGTAACAACATTGAGGCGGTGCACTTCAAACCCGAGTAGCCGGGGCCGATTACAGTAGCACAACTCTTTTTACTGCAGGAATGGCAGGTGTTCTTAGAGTTGCTACTCGTAGGGTCTGAGGAGTCGAATTCCCGAATGCGTTCGAGTCGCCTCGGCACGTCGAGAGATTGACCCTGGATCCCAAAGTGCTGAAGTGGGAAAGAGAGGGAGTACTTGCAAATGCCACTGACATGCTCGACCATCGAAAGTGTCAGGGCCTCAAGTCACCATGGCGTTGGTACGGGACTGAAACCCGACTTCTTCTGCGTCAGTACTCAGCTCAATCGATGACGACAGAGTGGCATGATTAATCGCGAGCGTATTTAGAAACCTGTTTTAAGATAGAAGAGAGTTATATGACAGTATGGCATTGCAATTGCATCTACATTCTCCCCCTGTGATCCCGTCGCCCTGCCTATAAACATAGCTGTCGCCTTGGCGGACAGGAAACCTCACACTCTTTTTGCAAGTTCTTCTACCTCCTGCTGCCATCGATCAATCAACGAATGACGGCACAGGAGACGTGGCTGTGTGGGCCAACCGAAAAGAGAATGTGGATAACGAGGACATCGTGCTGTGGCATAGTATCTCGCTGACGCACAACGTCCGGGTGGAAGACTACCCATCATGCCCGGTGAGACGATCACAGTGTCTCTGAAACCCAGAAGTTTCTTTGAGGAAAGCCCGTTGATGGACGTGCCTCAGTCATTGAGCCAGAGTGTGCTTTGCGAAGATCAAGCAGTGGAATCGAACGGGACGGCATCTTGCTGTGCAAATGGTCATTGAACAAACAGATGGATTCTCTAGATAATAAATGGAACGGATATATTAGTCAACTCAACACATCATCTACCATCTTTGAGCCCTTGACCATGTGTTGTCTCTACAAATCCAAATCTGACCATCACCTACTTGCTCCTTCGACATCCGAGTCCCATTCCCCTTTGTCTCGAGTCTGGACCATGGATGACTGCTTACCCGTTCTTGCCGGGCCAAGAACAATAACAGTGTGTTGGGAACACAGGTAGTATTCTTCACTTCATGAGCACTTGGCCTCTGGCACACCTCCAACACCCTCTTGGATGGATCAATCAACCATCATAGTTTGCTTGGTTCATACCACCCCACTCTCGCCGAGTCGAGCACAATGAACGCTGACATAGACATCCTATTGACCATACCTCATGGCCGACATTAAACTCGGCCGTTGAAGATCAGAAGCAGGCGGAGTACTCTGTCAGTAGGGGGTCTTAATATGCGGAGTTCGGTTTTGGACACCCTTCCACCCATTATGGGTCAGTCTGCTTATCACTATCACTGATTCTACTCTCAAACCCATCTGGATCTAAATTTTCCTGACAATGGATATAATTAACGAGTCCAAAAATCCAGATTATCTCGGCAGACCCTAGCATGCCTCGGGACCGAGAACGAGACCCGTGTCTTCTCCACTCCACTCCACCTGCCAGGCACAATCGTCTCGATGGACGGATAGGTATCAACACGGTAAACACCGATCCTATGCGATTAGTTTCTGGTGGTACGTTTTGAACGCAACATTGGAGTCAAGTCACTCACTGTCTCCAGACTCTTGACTCTCCATCAAGCTATTTTTTCCTTTTTATTGTTCCCTAGACATCCTCAACAATAGTCAGTCGACTGTCGCATCCAACAAGTCCAGACTCCCTGAGGCACAAAGAGGAAGACGCTCGGAGAGAAAGGCCCGATCCATCACAGAGCGACATACTCGCAAAGGCTGTCTTGATTGCTTGGGTGTCCTCAAAGACAATATCACCTTCTTCCGTTACTACCCACCCGGTCATTGTTTCTACAATGGCTCCCAGTGCTACGTCAACTTCGATGATCGAGCTGCCGACCGCAGCAGCCGCCGCCGCCGCAGCAGATATGAAGGTTCCCACAACGACGTGGAGGAGGCATCTTCAGCAGACATTCAAGTTGAGCCGCGACGATCATGCGACCTTGAGCAGATTCTCACAATCAATGATCTACGGACTGTGGCGCAAAAGAAAGTCTCAAAGATGTATCGGGGTAAATATGACCATCCTCAAATTCCCGCAAAGTGACCAGCGTTGCCAGCCGACTTTTCGATGACAAGAAATTGGTCATTATGCTGACAGGCCTCCTTTTGCTGATTACTTCAACGATTGAGCTGACAACATGATCACGTAGGTTTGCAACCTCACTCGCACCACATATTGACAGTGAAACTTCAAGCCCAGAGATAGCACGATACTAATATCATCGTGATTTATATCTAGTCTTCGAGACAACGAAGAAGCATACAATCGTTATAAGATCCGACCACGGATTTTGATCGACGTGTCGAATTTGGATTCCAGCATCGTGATGTTTGGCAAAAGGGTAGGAAAGAGACCGCCACCTGGCAACCAAACCAAAAGGGATCCCAGGGAGCTGACATGTATACCATCACCGATTCCTAATCCCCTTAGCTTTGCTCTAACCGCAGCACACAAGCTTGCCCATCCCGATGGTGAAGTCGCAACTTCGAGGGCCGCTGCCAAAGCCAGATTGCCCATGGGCCTTTCTTCGTACGCGTCGACCCCGATTGAGGAAGTCGCAGTCAAAGAATGGGAAATCCTTATATCATGCACATCACCATATTGAAAGACAGAGGACGGACGGTGAAGACGCTTCGGAGGATTGAAAGTGAGTTTACTCGTCCAACACAGGCAACATTTTTTGCCCGTCCTTCTTTCTGGCTCTCCCTTTCTCTATATTACCAGACATTGGCCAATCTTCTAGAGGCTGGCTTCTCTGGAATATTTCTCACTGCCGACTTTCCCGTCCTGGGCCGGCGATTGAACGAATACCGCAACAGCTTCAAGCTCCCGCCCGGCGTGTCTTTCCCCAACCTGGAGTTCGGCGAGGACAACGCGGCGGCCGGAGACAGCAAACTGTTGTTTGGGTCCCCGGCTCTGAAGGGATTCAAATCTGTTATCCGCACCGACCGCGAGAAGAAACAGGACTGAGAAAGCGTGATCCCGTAGCTGAGGTCTCAGACGCGCTTGGAAGTTGGGCCAATGGCATCTACACTCCCGAGGATGTCAAAATGGCCATCAAGTCCGGCCTGGACGGTGTGGTGATATCCAACTACAGCGGACGACAGTTGGACGGTGTCCCCGCGACGCTGGACGCGCTGAGGGATTGTGCACCCGCGGCCTTTGATGAGCATGGCAAGAGGTTGATCCAAGTCGCGTTGGATGGAGGCATCAGGAGAGGCACCGACATTTTCAAGGCCGTTTCCTTGGGGCACAGATATGTTTTATTGGGAGAGTGCCGATTTGGGGGCTTTCTGTAAGTTCGAGCACTTCTCTTTCTCACTCTTCGAGAAGCATGACTTTCCATCTCACCTCCACTATCTCTCATTCTTTTCAACGCGTGAGAGCTCATGACTGATTAACTTGTTCCGAAATAAGGTTGCCGGCGAAGAAGGTGTCACAAAAGCAATTCAAATTCTGACGCAGGAGTTCCGAAACACGATGGCATTAGCAGGGTTAGTTTTCCACCTCCAATTATTTTCCTTCACGGGCTCTCTCTGAGAATACCTTCATTTCTCCCTAACTTCGTATTATTCTCTCCTGACCAAATCTAGGTGCCAAAGCGTTGCCGACATCAAACCAGATCGTCTCTCAACTCTGAGTCCGGACAGCAGACTCCTCAAGCTGTGAGTTTCTCTCACAGTCGAGGTCTGTCAAGCATGACCGGAACATTTGGGAAGAGTTTTCGAGTATCATCGAGCATGCTCCTGCAAGGTTTCCTGTTCAGGCTCATTGCAGGGCTGCATCGCCGTTGGCTAGCTGGTGTGCTAATGACTATCGTATCTCCATCCCCACCTCCTGGTCTTCAGTCTGTGATAGATCTACTTCCTTGGCCGACAGCACGCCTGCGGCCTTGATATAGACCTTCTTGGTCGTGCGCGTTTGGAGAGCCTGCAAACTTGCGACTCCAGATCGGCAACGCGCTGCTGAGGGTGGTTCCAAAGATGGACAATCTTGAACAGCTTTCCCATCGATCACTGTCACAGCCCTGTCCGGCGATGGATGATATCTTCAAGGGACCAGCGTACTGACTTGGAGAAGGCGTTGACAGGCGATCGCGAGGGCAATTTGATCCAACAAGCCAACGTGCTTGAACATCTCAATGAGAAGCTCCGTTGGCAAGCATAGGAGGGATGAAGATTGGTGGCATGCTGAACTGAAGAGCTGCCATCAGGTTAGGAGCCGTAGACAAAAACGGTCCCTGAATTCAACTCACGTTTTGTCAAGCTTTGGAGGGCAAATGCTTAATTAGCCCCTCCCAGGGCTTAATTTGGGCCCCGCCCCTCCACAAGAGCCTTGGCATAATCTTGACTCGGGGATTAAGTCTGTCTCTGAGGAGTCTTGGTAGGAAATCCTAGTGGCGCAACTCTCACCAGGTGACCCAGGAGAGATTAAGTTCTCTCCAAGGAGTATGAGGTCAGTAAATCCCCCACCCCCTCTCGCAAATGCAGGAACAACCTGGAATAAATGACGCATACTAGAGTCCATTATTATTACGTGTCGGCCCTGGTTCTGCGGCATGTGCACATCCCGTTGATCCGATATGGGCCACTGCCGATTGGTCCACTGGGGGTCACACGTTTGCGGGATTGAATCATTTGCACCGGTTTTTGGCGGCAACGTCAGAGGGATTTTTACCAGCGAACGCCAACAGCCACCCTGACATTTCACAAATGGCAAGTTCTTTGATATCTGGAGGATGGCTTCATCCTTTACAGTCTGTACGGACAATCGGTAGCGACGAACCAGGTGTATCACGGATTCTCATTCACCACCTGACAGACAGGGCCGTCCGGGTATGCAGAAGGGAGATCCCGCCGATGATGTTGAAGCAAATGAACGCGCGCCTCGCATCAAATTCCAGCCCTCAGAGAGGCACAGTCGACACGATGATCGAAGCCGATCTGCGAGCAGAGAACTTCACCGTGACTCGATCAGCAGTATTCGGAGTCGGGTTCAATCTACTAGTGGCTTCCCGATCGAACATCGCACCCTCTCTTTCCAAGTTTCCCACTCTCAAGCCCAGGCAGCAGCCAGAGGAGTCGAGGTCGAGTCAAAGGAAAGAGAGGAGGAGGATCACAAATACTTTGCACGGCTTGCCTATCATACCTTGAACACGGATGAAGTGTGTCAACGGCTCAACGTCCTACCCCTTCAGGGGTTGAGCGAGTCCGTTGCCGTACAGCGCCTGCAACGAGATGGCAAGAACACTATACCAACGCGTCGGGAGAACTACCTCAAGAAGTTATTCTGGTATGTCTTCGGCGGCTTTTGTTCGGTGCTCTGGGTAGGGGCTATCGTCTTTTTCCTATGTTGGAGACCTCTGGGAAACCCGCCACAGGCGTACAATCTTGGCTTAGCCATCCTTGTCCTCATTGTTATTTTCCTACAAGCCTGCTTCTCCGCATTCCAGGACTGGTCGACCAAGCGTACGATGGAGTCGATTCTTGATCTCTTACCATCGGAGGCTCTCACACTTCGCGATGGCCAACTCAGGAAGATCCCGGCGACCGAGTTGGTTGAAGGCGACATTGTTCGCATCGCTATCGGGAACAAAGTGCCTGCAGATATCCGTTTACTCAATACATCTGGAGATCTCAGATTCGATCGTTCGGTGCTCACGGGGGAGTCGGATGAAATCGAAGGGGCCGTCAATGCGACCGATGACAACTTTCTCGAGACACGAAATATCGCACTGATGGGTACCATGGTGACAAATGGAAACGGCTCTGGCGTGGTAGTCCTCACCGGCGGCAGGACCGTGATGGGCCGCATCGCAAAAGCGAGCTCAGGTGTCAAGGACCAACCTACGCTGATTCAGCGAGAGATCAACCGATTCGTCAGCATTATCGTCTGCCTCACCGTCTGTCTGGCATCGCTGATCCTCTTCACTTGGATTGGTTGGCTTCGGGTCGATCATTATGCTTTCATGAACGTCGCTGCCATGCTCGACGATGTCATGGGCTGTGTCGTTGCTTTCATCCCGGAAGGAATGCCGGTCGGAGTCGCCCTCACACTCCTGATGATCGCGCGGCGGATGAAGGCGGCAGATATACTTCCCAAAGGATTGTCCACGGTTGAGACCCTTGGTTGTGTGAATGTCATCTGCTCGGATAAAACGGGGACTTTGACAGAGAACAGAATGGTTGTAACAACCGTCGGCTTCATCGACCAAAAGTTGACCGCCGATGAGGCCATCTCTGCTCTCGCTCACCCCGAGGGGACAGAGGCCCTGCAGCGACTCCACAAAGCTTCAGTTCTCTGTAATGATGCGAGCTTCGACCCCTTGTCTTTGGATCGAGCCATCATGGACCGCGAAGTGCAGGGCAATGCGACAGATGGAGCGGTCCTGAAATTCGCAGAAGCCGCAAAGGCGAACCACCCGGTGGACACGGATGATCGGAGGATATTCGAGATTCCCTTCAATTCAAAGAATAAATGGATGCTGACCATGCATCAAGACCACGAGTCGACCACGACCGAAAAGCCGCGATACCTGTTGTTCCTTAAAGGAGCGCCAGATGTCCTCTTACCCCGTTGTGCGGACTACTGGTCTTACCAAAAGCACGCGGTCTTGCCTTTGGATGCTGAGGCCACAAGTCAACTCACCACACTTCAGGCTGAATTGTCTAGAAATGCTGAACGAGTTGTCCTTTTGTGTGAGGGTTATTACACTCCATCTGCGGTCATTGGATCAAATTACTTCGGAGATGAAATCATTCGGGAAGGAATGGATCATCTGACCATCATTGGAGTCCTTGGAATCACAGATCCTCCACGAACAGAGACCGCTGCCACTGTGGCAGCCTGTCAACGGGCCGGCGTTCGCTTTTTCATGGTTACCGGAGATTTTGGCTTGACCGGTGCCGCCATTGCAAGAAATGTCGGTATCTTTTCTGGGACAGCAGACCCGGACACGTACGAAGCAATACAGCACGGGGCCACGGAAGACACGACCGATCTTGAACGAAATACCCATTCCAACAGATGTCCTCCCCAGCGCAGCAATACGAGCTTACTCCTTGAAGGGTCCCAAATCTCCAAGCTCACCAGCCAGGAGTGGGCCAAGGTCTGTGCATACAGGGAAGTCGTCTTCGCCCGAACAACTCCCGAACAGAAGCTCCGTATCGTCAACGAGTTGAAGCGGTGCGGGAATGCTGTTGCAGTCACGGGTGATGGAGTCAACGACGCCCCTGCTCTTCGTGCCGCTGACGTCGGGATTGCCGTGGTCTCCGGGAGCGATGTTGCCCTCGAAGCCGCCGACTTGGTCCTGCTCGATAAATTCGATTCCATCGTGGAAGCCATCCGTCTGGGCCGTCTTGTGTTCCAAAACCTGCAAAAGGTCATCGCCTATCTTCTGCCCGCGGGAAGTTGGTCTGAGATCTGGCCAGTGTTGATGAACGTATACTTTGGCGTACCGCTACCTCTAGTCCTTCTTGATGATCATTATTTGTGTTTTCACCGATTTGTTCCTCAGCTTAAGTATGGTGATGGAAAAGGAAGAATTCGACCTTCTCTCGCTGCCACCTCGCAACCATCAGAAGGACCATCTGATCACCATGAGGCTGTATATACAGTCCTACCTCTTTATTGGCGTCATGGAAACGGTCTGCGCGCATAGCATGTTCTTCTACTACATGTATAAGCACGCTGGTATTCCATTCCACGCTCTCGTCTTTGCTTTCGAACACTACTCGGCCGGTTTCTATGGTTACACACAAAAAGAGCTCACCCACTTCAACACCGTCGGCCAGTGCGTCTATTTTGTCACGCTGGTGATCCTCCAATGGGGCAATATTCTTTCGGTTCGCAATAAACGTCTCTCAATACTGCAAGCAGACCCAATCAGGAAGAAACGCCGGAACCCTTGGCTGTTTCTCGGAGCTCTCATTTCACTGGCCGTGGCCGTTTTCGTTACCGAAGAACCAGGCATCCAGAGTATTTTCGGTACTGCATCTGTTCCACTGGAATTCTGGGTTTTGCCGTTGCCATTGGCGCTTGGTATACTTATGATGGACGAATTGAGAAAATTGTCCGTGCGAGCTTTCCCCAAGGGTCCTACTGCAAAGCTTGCATGGTAATCACCACAGAGGGAAGACGGATGATAAAATGAAGGTCATGCGAGACATTTCTTGCATGGCATGTTTATTCCAAGCTTATTGTGACTGAGACAAAGATGATGACCATAAACTCGGCGACCTCGCACTCGACAACCTCGAGGATTTTGTCACCACGCCCAGATCTCCGACCAGCCGAAAGGCATGAGAAGGTTAGAAAACTGTGGAAGAAATAAGGTGTTCAATTTCTTGACCTGTCAAGATGAAACCTTAGCTATTCTTTATACAGCTAGAACGCTTGCCGACGCAATGTACTCAAGGCTCCTCGTTGCCCTCCATAGACTCAATCTGCACACAAGTTCCTTCCCTCCACCAGAACCGCTTATGGATTTTGAGGGTCAAACGGAATTCCTCTTGATGAGATAGTTTACGGTTAAAGTACCCTAAGGGCGAGTTACCTCACGGCCAAAGTGCCCTAAGGGAAAGCAAGTACAAGAATATCCACCTCCCTAGGGAGGTAGAGCTGGGGGCCAAATAAAGGGAAACAGGTGCTAGAACTGGCACCCTGCCCCCGGAGTGGTTCCATTAGAACGAGTTGGTGGTCATGTCATGGCAATCCCTCGGTAGATGGACTACTCATCGCTCACGAAGAATAAAATCTCGTAGGCAACCAGGCGGTTAGCTGAACACAGAAGTCTCACCTATGAAATTGTGATTGCTTGCCTGAACTGACCGTCCTAAGCCATGCTTCCTCGCAAAATAGTCTGAAACTGGATCTCCGCTCGGGTTGGCCGCGTCGAGTACGAGCCATCATGTGAACAGCATCAGCACAGTCATCCGACCGCTCAATGAATCTCGACATAGGAAAGCTGCAGCTGGAGCCCGGAGATCTTCAGGCCGTGGTCGCGCTAATGCTATAGCCAAGAGCACTTGTTGCGTCACGTGATCAGACAGACCTTCCGCAGCTTGAGGCTAGTCTGTATGCACCGGCAGCAGTGTCAACACGACCGCCAGCCCAGAAAGTGCTCCAAATTGTAGCACTCCGAGTCGCATGGCATTGAAATACTCGAATGCGCCATTATCTGATGCTCATCAATCCTCCATTGACCGAGGTATGCTCGCCCTCCAGTCCTCCTACTGACGAGCCGATAAGATAGGCAGTACCCAACTGGGCAGCCCTTCTTCTTGTTCAAGGTGTCCTTCCTCTGTGAGATCACCTTCCCGTCATCACCTCTGAGAGTTCGATCCTCTGTCGGCCGCTCCTATCAATTTGCTTCCTTGGTGGTGTTTCGTGGCTGCGATGCCATATCAATGATAGATACAACTGCTTCAGTTGAAGAGGACATCAAGGTATAGATCTTTCATCGCCATCGCACACCCTGAATCTGTCATAAATTGTCCACATCATTGTCTACGATGCCTCCGGTATCAGCAACAAACGGCACGGCGGCTGCCTCTGACGAGTCCGTTGATCTTCCATTATTTGATATCTCTCAAGAAACACCAGAGCTGGGGAAAGCGATCGTCGAAGCCGCGGCAAAATGGGGATTCTTATGGATCGCAGGGTCCCCCGCATCCGAAAATGGATTTGCCCAGAGCAATGGCAATAGGGCGGAGGGTTCCAGGACCTACGACCTCGATGAAGAAACGGTCGACAACATCTTCAATATTTCCCGACGCTTTTTCAAAGAAGCCCCTTTATCCGAGAAGCAGGCCTGTGCAATCAAACATAATCGAGGCTTTGTCGGCATGCACGTCGAGAACCTCGATCCTACAAACCATAATCGAGGCGATTTCAAACAAGCATTCAACCTCTCGGGACCGGACACGACCACCGACCAATGGCTCCAACCCATTCCCGCAACGTTTCAGAAAGAAGAAGCCGCATTACGCGACTTCCATGCCAGATGCCGAAGTATGGCCACCCGCATCCTGCGGCTCATCGCACTGGGTCTCTCCATTCCCGATGTTGACTGGATCGCTCGAACCCACGACAACGCACCCAATACCTCGCGGTTTCTCTACTACCCCACCCTCCCGCTAGATACAGATTACAACGCCGAAGCCGACATCCGAGCCGGCGCGCATTCTGACTACGGAAGTATCACCCTGCTCTTCACCCGGCCCGACCAGCCGGGTCTAGAGATCTTGCGACCGGATGGAAAAACTTGGGCGAGTGTGCCGGTGTTCCCGCCCAACTATCACTCCAAGACATTCCCTCCGGTGGTGGTGAATATCGGGGACTTGTTGAGCTATTGGACCAACGGACTGCTCAGATCTACCGTTCACCGTGTGATTTTGAGCTCACCGACACGATCTGATGGAAAGTCCGCTTCTTCCAATGGCGCGGCAAACGGCAGTGTAAATGAAAGCGGAGCCGGTGACGGTCTAGGCGCAGATCGCTTTTCAATAGCAATCTTTGTCCAGCCACACGAAGGTACGGAATTAGTTCCTATGCCGTCCCCGCTTGTGGAGGCGAGGGCCGCAAGCTTTCAAGGGGAGCTCGTGGGTCATGGTGGGGGGGTCGTCAATGCTGAGGGTATGAGAACGTTGACGTCGGGAGATTACCTGAGCAGGAGATTAGCAGCGACTTATGGAAGTGTTTATGAGAGGGAGAAGAAGGTGCGGGTGTAAAAGGGCATCCATATGGAGGGTAAAGCTGCACGCGAGATTGCAAAGTGGAGTTTGAGGGTATCCTCAGAGATAGAGATGAGGTGTCAATGTCATTTCTACAGTAAAACTTCTCACGCTGAAATAATGTTGGTGATTTCGTCCTTTAAATCTTACTGTTCTACCGTATGGCCCTAACCGCTTCTTGAATATGCCAGCCTGGATCCTCCACTGCTCCAGCTCCTTCCAAGCTGTAGTCCAGACCTTCTCTGCCACTGATCGTTTCAAATAAGGCCAGCAAGACTCAATCATGTATAAATCTGGCGAATCCCCCAGCACAACACAAAGTACTGTGGCAGAACAAAGCAATCACGGATCGAAGCCGGCTGATTATAGCTATGAATACGTCTCGATGACACTACGGGGCTTGGTGTACTTACCAATAGGTACGTACTGGATGTCATCAAAGCCCATGGATGCTGGTCCCCCCAATTCCAGCCCTCTCGCAGTATCCGTCCATCGAGGCGATGCCGCGATGGCTATTATCGTCACCTTCAATCCATACTTGTATTCTGGCGTCCCCAAACCTGAGCCTGTCTCTGAATCGAGAACAGCGATGAGATCCGGCACAGATGCCAAGATAGATATCTTGCCATCAGCAGCCGTCGCCTCGACAAAGGCATTCTCGTTCTTGAAGGGGATTCTGACGGTCGCCTTTGACCCATCGTTGAGCACGCCGTCCACCTCCACCACCCCGTACGTGTGCCCGGTTTTAAGGACACGCTCGACGCTGGTGATCTTGCCCTCGGCCAAGATCTTCGCGCTCGCAGAGCCGCCAACCTCCTCGATGATCCGCTGTGCCTTGTCCGTGATGTTCTTCTCGA